>Ga0105049_10008674_pt1 | contig 11763 bp, 6 predicted proteins | sample MAT06_FD_78087 | JGI IMG/M metagenome (GOLD analysis project Ga0105049, IMG submission 78087) | Freshwater microbial communities from Lake Fryxell liftoff mats and glacier meltwater in Antarctica - MAT-06 | ecosystem: Environmental > Aquatic > Freshwater > Ice > Liftoff microbial mat | place...
ATTTTTGCTTCAGCAAATATTTTTTCTGCCTTTTCAATATTTTCTATTCCTTTCACCAGTGCATCTGGTGTAAATGAAATGGAATCAATTCCCTGCTCCACCACAAACTGGGAGAACTCCGTTGCAGTATAATAGCATACGTATCAAAATCTGTTTCTTACTTTAGTCTTTTGGACCCGGTTGTATCATCACTAATCAAGTGTAAAACAGTAACACTAGCTTTATGAAGTTTCGCTAGTGCAACAACCAATGTTAAAGCCTGAATGTCTGTTTGATGATAATCTGTATCAAAAACAAAATGTTGCGGTTCTTTCCAACTAAACTTTTCAGGAACCAGCAGCACAGGCAGATCACTCTTCTCTATGATTCGGGCGGCTACTGAACCAATAATTATTTTTTTAAACCGCTGGCTCACTGAGTATCTATTACTATTAAATCAATCTGGTCATCTTCTGTAGAATTAAGATTGTTGTCAATGATGTGCGAATGCCCTGTTATGGTAGAAATGGCAAGTGCCTTATCATTTGCGACTTCCTTCTTTTTAACCGTTGCAACCGTTTCGCCAAGTTAGCTTCGGTTAGTGTATTATATTGTTTCCTTCATACCTTTAGATGTACTTCCCAATGGCTCTGCTACAAGGTACAACATTATATAGTATTTACATTCTGAAGCTATATCAACCGTAAGCCCTAGTGCTTTTAAGATGTGGGTGAAAAGTCAACGGGAACTAGTACGGGTTTCATTTTATTTCAATTATTTAATTTGAAAAGATTGTATGCTTTTTTTGTTTATGTTTTCATGTTGCCCATGTCACAAACACCGACAAACACTGGAATTATTACGTTTTGCATCGGAAAGTAGGCGAGTAGACTATTTCCTGTAGTTAATAATAACAGCATTATCAAAACGATCATCATACAATCAGGAGCTTCAGTTACCATCAATTTTAGCGTGGTGCCGCAAATAACCCAATAAAAAGTAGGTTTGATTGTTATGTAAGTTTAAAACCTTTCAAATGAAATATTATAGAAGGCAAAGGCATGTTCAGTCTTAACCAAAACTGATTTACTTATCTTTTTGCAAAGTCATCAAATAATCAAACAAATTCATCTCAGATGGAATTTGTAGTTTCTTCCTCAGTCGGTACCTGCTGATCTCTACTCCCCGCACAGAAATGTTCATCAATTGGGCAATTTCTTTAGTGCTCAAATTCATTCGTAAGTATGCACAAAGCTTTATTTCATTGCCCGTCACTGTTGCATGTTTGTCTTTTAGATTCACCACAAAATCACTGTGTACTTTGTCGAAATGTTTGGTGAAGTTTTCCCACTCTTTGTCGATGTTATCATCGTCGCTTAGGGTACGTATTAATTTTTTTACCTCCGTAATAGCCTGCGGATTTTCAACTCCTTTCATGATATGGCTCAACTCACCTTTTAGTTTAGTGAGCAACTCACCCTTCTTTACAAGATGCATGGCAGAAGATGCGAGTTCCGAATTTTTATAGTTGATCTCTGCTTCTAGTTTTTCATTGCGCAAAGTAATCAGTTCGCTTTCATTTTTATTAAGCTCCAGATCATGTATATACAACAGCCGATTTTGTTCTTCCTGAAACTTTGCTTTTTGTAACCTGAATTTTTTCTTCAACAATTTGTATGTGTACCACAAGCCAAAAAAGAACACAGCGAGGTACAATCCTTTTGCCCAAAGGGTTTCATACCAAGGGGGTAAAACCGTAAATTGATAAACGGCCACAGCAGATTCTTGTCCAAAGTTGTTTCTTACTTTTACTTCAAATCCATAATTGCCAGCAGGTAATTTGGTGTACTCCTTTTCGGTGCGGCTATTGTACTCACTCCATGTGTTGTCGAAACCCTTTAACCTGTAACTATATTCCAGGTTGCTCTGATAGGCAAACAAGGCTGCCGAAAATTCAAATCGTATTGTTTTCCATTGATTATTGATAGATGGAACAGCAGATGTTGCTTGTGTTTGTACATCGTTTACGTTTCCAAAATAACCACCAAACAAGAGGCTGTCTGTTTGATCTACTATCCTTACTTGCCTTACCTGAACTTGCAGCGTGGGTACATTTTTTTTGTATTTGCTGTAGTTTATATGAAAAAATCCTTTTTCAGCCCCGAGGAAAATATTTTGGTCATCTACAGGATAGATGAATTCAAACCCGCTCAATAATTTTGTGCTCAGCTCGGGTAAATAAATGGTTTGCGGTTCTTTGCCAGAGAGGTCAATAATGCCAAGTGTTTTTTCATGCACAAACCAAACATTGCCAACCGCATCTTCCTTTACGTATCGAATGCTCTGATTGCCCAATAGTTTTTTAAAATAATCAGCAACAACAAACTGGTCGGTAGCAGCATCGTGTGAATAAACACCTTTCTCCGTACCCACTATTACTTCATTTTTTATTTTGTACACATGGTTGTTAAAGGAAGAAGGTAAACCTTGCTGTTGTCCGTATGCCTTCACAACGAATTTTCCGTTCGGCGTTTTACTTATTCGATAAACTCCATGGTAAGGATGCGAAACCCAGGTATTGTTTTGTTTGTCGATGGCTACAAAACGAGACGATTCTATAAAATCGGGAATGTTTTGTAGTAACGTAAATGCATGGTTGCTGTGGTCAAAAACAGACATTCCTTTGTAGTGGCCTATTAAAAGCTCTTTTGCTGGAAAAAGGTTTCCCATCGGAATAAAGTTCCAGACGCCTGGAGGGGAAGTAATGGATTGTGCACCGTTGTTTTTTATAACGAAGGCGCCCTCATGGTGCCCCATCAATAACTGGTCGTTTACTTCTGAAAGATTCCAAACCTGCCCTTTTGAGCTATTGACAAAGCTGAAATTTCCTAAACTAAAACTCAGGTCTTCCATAGGCGGCACAGGTACGTTATACAAACCGCCCGAAGTACCCGTAAAAAGCTGGTTTTTGTAAAGGAGGGCAGTGTAGCCACTGGCATCCTGCTGTTGGGGGTTGATTTGTTTAATGGCGCTATTGTAGTCGATCAAATCGATGCCATTGTCTAGCCCTAACCACAGATGTTGCTGTTGATCTATAAAAATACTCAGCACGTTCTTATTTTGCAGTCCTTCACCCTTCGAAAATTTCTGCGTGATCATGCCTTGCTTGTTGATGATGTACACCCCATTGGTACTGGTGGCAAGTGCAATCCTATCTTCGTTAATTTTAGCTGCGGCATAAATTCGTTCATTCTTAAACAAAGCATTGTTTGATGTGGCTAGTGGTATTAAATTACCATCAACTAAGTATTGCAAGCCGTTTCTAAGTGTTGTTAACATCACCGTGTCTTTGCTTAAAGAAAGTATTGCGGTGATGGGATCATTTTCTAAAAGTTGGGTTGATGCCAGAACCGGAGTAAATACTTCGTTTTTAAAACGCATGAGCCCGGAAATCTTATCCTGTGCGAAAATGTTGCCTCCGCAAAACCCCATAAACGACCATTCGCTGACTGGGTCAAAGGATGCCATGCTTCCGTTGCTATAACGGAAAATTTTATTGGGTGTCCGGAAAAAAATGTCCTTGTTGAAAGCGATAATATCCCAAACATCACCAAAACTTTGGTCTTTTTGGGCAATTGTATGAGTGAGCGATTGAAATTGAAGTTTTCCGTTGGCATTGGGTGCAAAAAATCCGATTTCATCTTGGCCACCCACGTAAATCTTTTGGTCGATGCCAACCTCTAATGAACGTACAATGGTTTTATTAGGAAGTGGATACAGTTTCCAAAATTTACCATCAAAACTGAGCAGCCCTTCGTTATTGGCGGAATATATTACTCCGTTTTTATCCTGTTTGAAATCCCAATTCTGTAAGCCTGCTTTGTACACCTGTTTAGAATAATTGATAATCTCAGGCAAGCCGATGGTATTTTGTGCAAAAAGCTGAGAAGAAAAAAACAGAAAAATCAGTAAAATTTTTTGCATAGTGGCATCAATTACGATGTGAATGTATATAATTTAAATTGATGTAGTAATGATGTAGTTTAATATTATTGATAATCAACTACTTAGTTTTTTTGATGTAGTGATGATGTGGCTAAATATTTTCTTTTTGTAGGTCTGTAAACTAGATTTACATTTTCGATTTCTAAATTCTCTAACCAAAACGTTTGCTGTATGAAATTAAAACTTCCTGCCATTTGTGCTGTCCTACTCCTAAGCAGCATGTTCAATCAGGTATTTGCTCAAAATTTAGAGGTAGTGGGAACAGTTACCAAAAAAACAACCGGAGATGCTTTGCCTTCAGCCTCAGTGCTGGTGAAGGGAAGCAACTTGGCTACTAAAGCCGACGAAGCTGGTAGGTTCAGCCTATCGATCCCCCAAAAACAAGCTACCATTGTAGTCACATTCTTAGGAATGAATACGATGGAGATTAAAGTTACTTCCTCCGGAATAGTCAACTTTGAACTGGAAGAAGATGCCTCCACCCTTACTGATGTAGTAGTGGTAGGTTATGGTACCAGAAAGCGAAAAGACCTTTCAACGGCTGTTTCCTCCGTTTCAGCAAAAGAGATTGCTTCAACTCCTGTAGCAGATGCAGCCCAGGCCCTTCAGGGTAGGGTATCGGGTGTTACCATTGTTCAGGGAAGCGGGGCACCAGGTGGAACTGGTGGTACCGGTATCAGAATAAGGGGTATTTCTTCCTTAACAGGAACCAATAACCCGCTGATTGTGGTAGATGGTTATCCTTTACCCGATCAATCGGCCGATAACATACTGAACTCCTTCGGAACAGGTGATATAGAATCCATTGATGTATTAAAAGATGCAGGCGCATTGGCTATTTATGGTGTAAGGGCTTCCAACGGTGTAATTATTATTACTACCAAAAGAGGGAAGGCTGGAAAAACCAGTCTCTCCTTAGATGTTTACAGAGGAATTCAAAATGCTTGGCGGTTACCAACAATGCTCAACGCCAGAGAGTATGCCATTGCAAATACTGAAGCCAGGATTGCCAGTGGATTACAGCCGATCAGTAAGCTATCAGACTTTGAAGCGGTAGAAGCACAATACGGAAAAGGCACAGATTGGCTGGATGAAATATTTAGAAGTGCCGCCATGCAAAGCGTGAACTTAACTGCAAGTGGTGGATCTGACAAAGCCCAATATTCATTTTCTGCCGGTTATTTCAAGCAGGATGGCATCGTTTATAATACAAACTTCGAAAGGTTTAACCTCCGATTTAATGGGGATGTTCAAGTTAATAGCAGGATCAAAATAGGAAATTCTATTGCCCTTAATAAATTCATAGAACGTGGCGCCGATACCTATACGCCATTTAACAGTGTGATTATTTTGGCGTCAACTGCACCGCCAACTGTAAAGCCTAGAAACGATGACGGAACCTACGCTGGCGGAGTGGGTAGCACAGATGGATACGATGAACCCAATCCGATTTATCAGTTAGAAGTGCCCAGAAACAAAAACGTAAAATACCGAATCAATGGAAGTGTATTTACAGAAATAAACATCCTCAAAGATTTGAAATTCAAAGCAATGTTCGGTGCAGACTTCACCAACCAGGAAATTAATAATTTTAGTCCTGCAACCCCTTCAACGGGAGGAAGACCCATCAACTTATCAGGTTATTTTGTACAGAAAGGGTTGAATCCGGATTACCTGGCAGAATATACCCTCACTTACGACAAAACATTTAACGAAAAACATAAAATCAACGCGGTGGCTGGTTACACCTTTCAGGAAAGCAGGTATTCTTTTGTGTTTGCTGGAAGAGGCGGGCAGTTTACCCAACTTATACCGGCTTTAAACAACCAAGTATTCACCCCTGTAGATGTATCCCAGATTAATAATGGCGCAGAAGATGGAATTGGAACGCGCTATTTATCTTATTTCGGAAGAGTTAATTATGATTTTGACAACAGAGGCAGCGTTGGTTTTTCTATCAGACAAGATGGTAGCTCTAATTTCGCACCCCAAAATAAATTTGCCATTTTTCCTGCCATATCCGCTTCTTGGCGTTTAACCCAGGAGAAATTTCTCCAAAGTACAAACTGGCTGGATGATTTGAAAATACGAGCCAGCTTTGGTTATGTAGGAAATCCAAATGCAGCTCCGTTCGCTTACATACAAGCGATCAACCAGGGTTTTCAGTACACATTTGGTAACTCAGCAGGTTCTGGCGGAATCGTAAATGGAGCTGCACCAAGCCGTACTTTTAATCCCGATATTAAATGGGAAAAGAACGAACAATTAAATATTGGTTTGGATGGAAGTATGTTTAAAAACAGACTTGGCTTTTCTGTTGATGTTTATCAGCGCCGTTCAAAAGATCTGATTCTTGGTATAGCGCCTTCCTTTGTTTCGGGTACTTTTGAATCGATACCATTTAACACGGGTACCTTACAAAACAGGGGTATTGACCTAAGTTTAAATGCACGCATCGTAACATCCAAATCTTTTAACTGGAATGCAAACGCTGTTGTGTCAGCTTATAAAAATGAAGTTATTTCATTGGGTCTGGGAAGCCCTATCAACGGCGGTTTTGCGAGGATCAATGGAGGTAGTTTAAGAGTAGAGGAAGGCTTTGCGGCAAACTACTTTTTTGGGTTTGTTACTGATGGTATTTTTCAATCTAATAAAGAAATCGCCGATCATGCCGTACAAACTGCCGGAACCGATCCTACTAACAGCACTGCACCCGGAGATATTAGATTCAAAGACCTAAATAAGGATGGTATTATCAACGACCAAGATCGTACCAATATTGGTAACTCCAACCCGACTTTTACCTATGGATTAACCAACACATTCAGTTACAAGAATTTTGAATTAACGGTTTTTATACAGGGATCAAGTGGAAACAAAGTATTGAATTTTACAAGGTGGTATACGGAAGGGGGCGTAAGCAATGGTAATTATTCAAATGACGTTATTGGTCGTTGGACAGCTCCAGGCACCAGCGATAAAATGCCAAGATTGGCACTGAACGATCCAAACGGTAATAACCGCGTTTCAGACAGGTTCGTAGAAGATGCTTCTTACTTAAGAATAAAAAATATGCGCCTTGCTTACAACATCCCTGCTCGTTGGACAGAGTATTTAAAATTAAAAAGAACACAGCTCTATGCAAGTTGTCAAAATCTGTTAACCATTACCAATTACGCTGGTTTCGATCCGGAAGTTGGAGGTGGCGTAGACTATGGTTTCTATCCTCAAGCCAGAACCTTTTTAGCAGGTATCACCGTTGATTTTTAATTAAAAAATTATTTAGTTATGAAAAAGATATTTTTAAAACGCTTTATTATTCTCCTTACAGTTGCTGTTACATTCACCCAATGTAAAAAAGATCTGCTGGAAATAGACCCCACCATTCCTTTAATTACGGTGGATAATTATTATAAAAATGAAGTAGAGGCCGTTAATGGCGTAAATGCCGCCTATACCCCGTTATCAGCCATTTACAACGGTGCTGCTTGGCATTTAGGCGATATCATGAGTGATGATACCGACCTTGGCGGCGGTGGTGGCGGAGATGGTTTGGAAACTGCAGAGATTGACAATTTCAATGTCACTTCTTTCAACCCCATATTAGGCACATTATGGGCACAATGTTATTTTGGTATTCTAAGAGCAAACTTAGTTATTGAAAGAGTACCATCTGTACCGGTTATGAATGCCGATATTAGAAAAAGAAGCATTGGTGAAGGACATTTTTTAAGGGCATTGTATTATTATCATCTTGTTCGGGTTTATGGTGATGTTCCTTTATATACCAATGTAATTACTGCTGATCAAGCTGCTAACATAAGCCGTTCCCCCAAAAACCAGGTGTACGATACCATTGTTATGGATCTTAAAATGGCAGAAACTTTATTGCCTAATACTACTGCGGGGGCCAACAAAGGACGGGCAACTGCCGGTTCTGCAAAAGGTTTACTGGCTGCTGTTTATTTAACGTTGGGTAATAAAACCCTTGCTGCGGCAAAAGCAAAAGAAGTGATCGATAATAAAGCATTGTATGGATATGATTTATGGGCAGATTATGGAGATAATTTTAAACTCGAAAATGAAAATGGTAGAGAATCAATGTTTGAAGTGCAGTACAGAAGCGGTGGCGGCCAATGGAGTGATTTTGGCGCAGGGCAAAAAATGAATACGTTCTTTGCTCCTAGGTCACAAAACATTGTTCAATCTGCTGGTTACGGATGGAATGTTCCAACCAAAGACTTCGCTGATAATTACCAAAAAACCGGAGCCGCTTACAGTACTATTACCGATAAAAGAAGACCATCTTCTATGTGGGTTCCCGGAGATATTTTTGATTCGTACACACAGGCGGCTCAATTAACTGGTTCCCCACTTGGCCTCAACGTTAGAAAATACTTTGTGCCTATTTCAAATACATTGGGTGATAATGGAGGCTGGACCTGCGCTTTGAATGCGCCCATCATGCGGTATTCGGAAGTTTTATTAATCTATGCCGAAGCTGCAGGTATTGCATTGGGGAAGCCTAGTGCTGATCTGGTAAGGGCCAGGGCCGGGTTGAATCCTTTACCTGCGAATCTTTCCGAAGCACAATATCTAGAAGCGATCTATAAAGAACGCCGCCTCGATTTTGCTTTTGAAATGCACCGTTGGTACGATCTCTTACGTCATCCAGATACCAATTATTTTATTACAGTCATGAGAGCTGCTGGTAAAACCAACATTTTACCTAAACACAGGTACATGCCTATTCCTCAGGATGAAAGAGATAAAAATCCAAACCTCAGTCAAAATGAAGGGTATTAATAAAATCTTTAAATAAATAATATGAAAAAAATAGTATTTATATCATCTCTTTTATTAGTTGCACTAAGCACCATGCTAGTGCGGTGTACAAAGGATACTTTAGGTCTTGTAGGTTCTGCATCGGTGGCAGATTTTACTTTTCAAATATTGCCTTTGCAAGATACCCTGCCTTTTGCCTACACGGTAGTATTCACCAACGCCAGCGAAGAGGCCACACAGTATCAATGGGATTTTGGCGATAACACAGCCTTATCATCAGAAAAAAATCCAAGGCATCAATATGCCGCAGGAGGAGAATATATTGTTAAGCTCATTTCAGTAGGTACAAATGGCAATAACACCATCTCCAAAAGAATCTTTGTGATAGATGCCTGCCAAAATGATTTTTTCAATAAACTCACCGGGTGTAATAATTTACAGTGGACTTGGAGTACAGATGCCGATGCCATCAGAGTTTTATCAGAAGATGGAACACAATTGTTTTTCGCTGGCCCGGCGGCCGCTTGCCAGAGAGATGACTCATACAAGTTTTTTAACGACGGCAAATTTGAGTATGATGCCAATGGGCAAACCTTTGATGCGCAGTCTGGATTCAGCTGCCAGAATCCAAAAGCCAATGCTATCGGTTTTAAATTAGTAAGTAGAGCAGGCCAGTTACCCGCAATCATCTTAAATAATATTGCAGTAGGGTCTCCTTTTATTGGAACAACAGATATTATTGACAACAATAAATATGAAGTGGTTTCTTATACTGCCAATGACATGGTTTTAAGGGGAAGAATCGCAGGTACGGGCGGACAAAGACTAGAGATAAAAATGAAAAAAGTGGTTGCATTAACATTGGCCGATATCAAAGCAATATTAAATGGGGGGAGCAGTAAAAGTTGGAAACTCGATCCTACGCCGGGAGCCAACCCAATTATTGTAGGCACAGAAGCAGATCCTTCCCAATTTTTCGCAGGGGGGCCTCTGGATAACGTTTGTCAATCAGATGATATATACACTTTTACCTCGGCAGACAGGGTTATATATAATTCAAACGGAGCTACTTTTAATGGTGGCAATATTTCACCTAATTTCAATTGCGGTGCAGACAGATCTTACAACGCAGGATTTACTTTTAGTGCCACTACAGGTGGGGTTGCTGGAATTGCAACCATACAATTACCACCCAATCCACCAACCATATTTATAGGAACTACTGACGTACCCGCAGAAAATGTTTACCGCATTTTAGAAATAACTCCCGCCAGAATGGTGTTAAGAGCAGGTAACGGAACAGGTACTGTATTTCAATTCAAATTTATTCCACAATAAAAATATTTCTCATGCAAAATTCTTTTAAAATGTTCAGCATACTCCCATTGCTTTGTGCAGCATTATTTGCCTGCACAGAAAAAAAAGAAATACCACCAGTATCTCCAGCAGAGCCGCCAATCGATAAAAATTGGTCGTTTGAAACAGTACCGATGTGGGAAGATAATTTTAATGGATCTGGCCTGCCAGATGGCACCAAATGGGGTTATGATGTAGGTGGTTCTGGTTGGGGTAATAATGAATTACAATTTTATACCAACAACGGTAATGCACGCCAAGAAAATGGTAGCCTTATCATTGAAGCCAAAAGAGAAAACAACGCTGGTAGAGAGTACACTTCTGCAAGAGTGGTTTCGAAGGGGAAAGGTGATTTTTTATACGGAAGGATTGAAGTAAGAGCAAAATTACCGAGGGGCCGTGGAACCTGGCCTGCTATATGGATGTTATCTACAGATGGGCAATACGGCGGCTGGCCAGCTTCCGGCGAAATAGATATCATGGAACACGTAGGTTATGATCCAACTAAAGTTCATAGCTCTGTTCACACCACCGCGTTTAACCATACCCGTAACACTCAGAAGTCTGCATTCAAAATGGTTCCAACTGCCATGGATGCATTTCATATTTACCGCGTAGACTGGACACCTTATTCTATCAAGAGTTTTATTGATGGAGAACAGTATTTCGAGTTTGTTAATCAGGGTACAGGTTTTACAGTTTGGCCTTTTGATAAGGCACAGCACCTGCTCTTAAATATAGCTGTTGGCGGTAATTGGGGCGGCGTTCAGGGAGTTGACAATACCATTTTCCCGGTAAAATTGGAAATCGATTACGTAAAGGTGTATAAGTTGATCCCTTAAATATTTTTGCCAGGCAGTTATCCTAAACAACTGCCTGGCTTTATTTTTTAAAAGTAATCAAGTCAAAATAGTTGGCCATAAAAATTTAAATATGAAAAAGTTCTACACATTATTTACTGCCTTACTCCTCTCCGCAGTGTCCTTTGCACAAACGCAAATGGATTTGCCCGTTACTTTCGATGACCCTGCTATAAATTATGGTGTGGTAGGTTTTGGTGGTGCTGAACAATCAGCGATCATCACCGATCCAACCCTTGCTACCAACAAAGTTACCAGAGTAATAAAATCAAACACGGCCGAGCTTTGGGCTGGTACAACAGTTACGGCTGTAAATGCTGCCAACTTCCAAACAGGCTTCAGCAGTAATATTCCATTTACTGCAAGTGCAACCAGAATGAATGTGAGGGTATGGTCTCCACATGCAGGCATTCAGGTTCGTTTAAAAGTAGAAGATAAAAATGATGGTACCCGTTCTGTAGAAACAGAAGCTACTGTAACAACAGCCAGCGGCTGGCAGACCTTAGAATTTAATTTTGCCAACCAAGCTACTGGAACAGCCGCATTGAACTTAGCATTTGCATACAACAAAGCCTCTATCTTCTTCAACTTCGGTGTTACCGGAGCTGTAGCGGGAGAGCGAACTTATTATTTTGATGATGTAAAATTTGGTGCAGCAGCAGGCGGCGGCGGTGGTTTAACTCAAATGAACCTACCGGTTACCTTTGATGATGTTACGGTAAATTATGGATTGGTAGGATTTGGTGGAGCAGAGCAAGCAACGATCGTAACAGATCCA
>Ga0105049_10008675_pt1 | contig 11761 bp, 12 predicted proteins | sample MAT06_FD_78087 | JGI IMG/M metagenome (GOLD analysis project Ga0105049, IMG submission 78087) | Freshwater microbial communities from Lake Fryxell liftoff mats and glacier meltwater in Antarctica - MAT-06 | ecosystem: Environmental > Aquatic > Freshwater > Ice > Liftoff microbial mat | place...
GAGACGCCGAGCGCGAGGAAGATCGATTTCACGTGGATGATCGCGGGGATGTACAGCTTGCGAATCCACGTGGCGGTTTCGGGGGCGGAGAGTCTTTCCGCGATGCTACCGAGCAGCTGCGGTGCGGCGGGGACGATGAACACGAACGCCAGCCCGAAGATGACGCCGAGCATGCCACCGACGGCAGTTTGCACCGTAGCTTCGACGAGGAACTGCATCGTGATGTCGCGCTGTTTGCCGCCGAGAGCGCGACGGATGCCGATCTCGCGAGTACGCTCGGTCACGGTCGCCAGCATGATGTTCATGATGCCGATGCCGCCGACTAAAAGCGAAATCGACGCGATCAGCACGAGCAGCGACGTGAACCGTTCCTGCGAACGTTCCGCTTCCTTCAGGCGATCCAGCGGCACCGTGATCGCGAAGTCTTTCTTCGGGTGATCGCCCTCGAGCATCCGCTGGATTTCATTCCCGAACGCCTCGACTTTTTTGCGCCCATCATCCGTGTCGATGTCGGCATCGACGACGAGCGTGATCTGATTCACTTCGACCGACTCGCCGCTGCGCGAACCGGAACTCCGTACGAACACCGTGCTGCCAATGCGACCGCGACATGTGCTGAACGGGATGTAGATGTCGTTGTTGTAATCCTCGGCGGCCTGGCTGCCGCCGCTGCCGCCCGTCGGCATACGGTCGGCAGCGACGCCGACGATCAGAAAGCGGTGGTTCCGGCACTGGATCGTGTGCCCCATCGCGTCTTCGAACGGGAAGAGCTTGTCTGCGGTGGCAGACCCGAGCACGCAGACGTTCATCGTCTTCGCTTCGTCTTCATCGGTGAGGAAACGACCCCGCGCGATCACGATCTTGTTCACGTCGGCGTATTCCGGCGTCGTGGCTACGAGGCGGCTATTGTGGTTTCTTTCGAGGTAACGCAACTCCGACGGAAACACCCGCATCGGCACCATCCGCACGATGATGTTGCCGAAAGTCGTGAAGCGGTCGTAGTCGCGGAATTTCAATCCGTAGCTGGCCACGAACGAGCGAGAACTCGTTGCCGAATCGTCGGGTGGTTTGACGCTGCGCACGATGATGTTCGTCGCACCCTGGCGTTTGATATCGTCGAGCGCATCTTGCATCGAGCCTTTGCCGAAAGCCATGAGCGCGATCACCGACGCCGTGCCGATGACGATGCCGAGCACGGACAAGAGCGCGCGCAGTTTGTGCAACCAGAGGCTGCGGACGGCGAGTACCGCAGCGCGAACGAGCTTGCTGAACGAAAAGCCGCCGCCACCGCGAACGGGCGTCGGGGCGGGGGGCACGTCGAAAATGTTCATGCGCTCATCTCCACCATCGCATCGTTGCGGACGTCGGTTTCGACGCGGCCATCCCGCAGCCGAACCACGCGCCGTGCCCATTCCGCAATGTCGTTCTCGTGCGTCACCATGATGATCGTCTTCCCGGCCTTGTTCAGCATCGTCAGCATCTGCATGATCTCGATGCTCGTCTTGCTGTCGAGGTTCCCCGTCGGTTCGTCGGCGAGAATCACGTGCGGATCGTTGACCAAACTCCGTGCAATCGCGACGCGCTGCTGCTGGCCACCGGAAAGTTGTAACGGGCGGTGATCGAGGCGATCCCCGAGGCCGACCATCTCGGCGAGCGCCACGCAGCGTGCCTTCGTTCGTTCGTCGAGCCGCACGCCCTGATACACCAACGGCAGTTCGATATTTTCGACGACCGTATACTGCGGCAACAGATTATACGCCTGAAAGATAAAGCCGAGATAAGTGCTGCGAATCTCGGAGAGATCGTCGTCGGACAACCGCGCCACGTCTTCGTTGTTGAGGTAATAACTGCCGCTCGTCGGCCGGTCGAGGCAACCGAGGATGTTCATCAGCGTCGATTTGCCCGACCCCGACGGCCCCATCAGCGCAACGAAGTCGCCTTCGTCGAACGACAAGTTCAACCCCTTCAGCACATGCACCGGCACGTGACCTTCGAGGAAATAATCCTTGTACAAGTCCGCAACTTCAACGATGGCAGGCATGGGAAACGTCGCAAACGAACCGGGGAAGGCAGTGAGGTTAGCTTACCATAGCCAGTGACGTGTGGCGAGTGATGAGTGGCGAGTGATAGGCCTCCGACCGTTCCATGTGGAACCTTAACGGTTCGGCGAACTGTGCGGCGTGCGCGGATTTTGCTCTTCGAGCAAGATCGACAGGCCGCGCTTCACGCTTGGGAATGCGAGTTCTTCGGGGTCCACGTCGCCGAGTTTTAGCCAGATGAACGAGGTTGCTCCGTCGAGTGCGGCAGCGGTTTCGGGGTGCAACGCTCGACCGCGAAACATCAGATCGCAGACAGGATATGTCACGCTTTTGTAGAAGTACTGGTTCGTTAGCGAGCAGACATAACGCACATCCGCGATCTCCAAACCGACCTCTTCGCGAACTTCGCGTGCGAGTGCTTCTTCGGCGGTTTCGCCGATATCGACGAAGCCACCGGGCACGGTGAGCTTGCCGATGCCAGGGTCTTTGGCGCGACGGATGAAGATCGCGCGGCCCGCATCATCGAATAGAAACGCGGCGGCCGCCAACGTCGGGTTGAAGTAAAAGTGCAAGCCACACGCCTCGCAGCGGAGCGGGTTGGCACCTGCGTTCGACGTCGAACGAGCGCCGCATTGTGGGCAGAACTGAAACAGTTGCTGAGGTTGCATGAACCGATTTTACGGATGGCGAATGGCAGATCCGAATTTCTCACGAAATGTTCATCGTGACGTTGCCGGGATGTACTTCTTTGTAATATAAATAAGAATGTTGGAAGGTTGCTCACACTTTCCGCACTTTGCGAGTTCCCTCCCGACTTGCTTGGTTCATACGTCACATGCATCTGCGCGTGATCGTTACTTTTATTCGTTGACGGAGGTCCATCATGCGAGTGTCTCATCAACATCCGGCGCGAGCCGGCTTTACACTCATCGAGCTTTTGGTCGTAATTGCGATCATCGCGATCCTGATCGGGCTGTTGTTGCCCGCCGTGCAAAAGGTCCGCGAAGCGGCGGCCCGAGCGAAGTGCGTCAACAACCTGAAGCAACTCGGCCTCGGGCTACAGACCTATCACGACACCTTCGACCGCTATCCCGGCTATCGCCCGAGCGGGTTGGCCTCGACCAACGCGATGCGGAAATCGACCGGCTGGATGTATCAGATTCTGCCATTTATTGAGCAGCAGAATGTTTTCAACCTGCCGTTCACGACATTGGCAACATTCGATAGCACTTTCGGCCCAATCGTCATCAACACGTTCCTTTGCCCGAGTAACCCGACCCCGTCGATTGACGGTGGTGGGACCGCGCTGACGAATTACCTCGCGGTCACCGGTCGTCAGCGAAACGAATGGTCGACCCTTGGCGGAGATACTGGTGTCGTCGGGGTTTTCCCATCGACCAACAGGGTTCGCATCGCATCGATCACCGACGGAACGAGCAACACGATCGTCTTCGGCGAACGTCCACCGTGGGTTGCGGGCGGCTGGGGTTGGGCGATGCGTGGTGCTCCGGATCTCGATAACATGCTCTGGGCGCAATACACGACGCATACGCTCGATTCGAAGCCATACACCACCAACGGGCTGGGTACGGCATGTGTGTTTCCGCAGCAATTTCAACCGGGTTTCCCGACGCCGAACCGTTGCGACTTGTACCACTTTTACTCGTACCACACGGGTGGCGGCAACTTCGCGTTGGCCGACGGCTCGACGCGATTTTTCTCGTACGCTGCAGGCGCGGTAATCATTCCAGCGATGTCCACGCGGGCACTGGGTGAGGTGGTCTCCGAATGATGACTTTCAAAAAAATCCTCGGTGCTGTTTCACTTACTATGCTGGTCGCGGGTTGTGGTGGTTCCGTTGGCGATGTCACCGGCAAAGTGACGTACAAGGACAAACCCGTCACGTCGGGGACTGTCGTTGTGCTCGGCAAAGACGGTATACCGAAATCGTCATCGATTCAGAACGATGGCAGCTATCGTGTCGTCGGTGTGAAATCGGGAGAAGCGCGGGTAATGGTGTCCAGCCCTCCGCTCGTTGGTGGACCTGCTTCCGTCAAAGATGGTGCCAAAGCTGAGGTGAGCGACAAACCATCGCAATCGCAAGAAGCCCCTGCGCCCGCCGCGAATCCGGAACTCACGAAGACGTGGTTCGCGATACCAGAAAAATATGGCGACACGACCAAAACGGATTTAAAATTGACCGTTGTCGGTGGTACCAACACCTTCGACATCCCACTCAACTGATTCGCCGTTGTGCCGAGAATCCAATCGGCCGCAGGTGCATTCCTGCGGCCGATTTTCGTCAAAACCGAATCGCCATTCGTATGAAGCCGATTGCCGTCGGTAACCCGAACGGCACACTGATGAGGATCGGCAAGCCGACGAGCATCAGCGGAAGCCCAGTAACCATACCCCAACTCATTGCCGTCATGATGGTCTCCATCTCGGGAACGGGATCAGTGGGCTTACACCCACCGCTCGCCTAAACTGCGGCGCGGCGGCCGGGTTTCGATACGCCTATGCTTGCGGGTTCGGCACAGCCGCCGGCGGTTGGTAGCATTTTATACGGGCTGCAATTGTTCCGCGGGTTGAACGCGGTACGGAGCCGCACCATGAAGTTCAGATCGTCTTTCGTGAACAGCACCGGCATGAAGTCGAGTTTCTCGACGCCGATGCCGTGTTCGCCCGTGACACTGCCACCGAGGCGAATGCATTCGCTGAGGATATCGTGGCTCGCGTCGAGCACTTTCTTCACCTGGGCCGGGTCGCGTTCGTCGAACATCAAGATCGGGTGAATGTTGCCATCGCCCGCATGGAAGACGTTCGCAATCGCGATCTGGTACTTGTCGGCGACGTTCAAAATAAACTTCATAATCTGCGGCAACTTCGTTCGCGGCACGACGCCATCTTGCGTGCAATAGCTCGGGTAACCGAGGCGGCCAATCGTGCCGAACGCTTGCTTGCGTGCCTTCCATAACGCCAGCCGATCGTTCTCGCTGTTCGCCTTTCGCACTTCGCGGGCGTTGTTCGCGAGTGCGATCGCCTCGATGCGGTCGGCTTCTTCCTGCAAGCCTTCGGACATGCCATCGACTTCCATAATCAGCACGGCACCGGCATCGAGCGGGAAGCCGAACTTGAACGCGGCTTCGACGGCTTTCAGAATCGTTTGGTCTAAAAGCTCGAGCGCAGCGGGGACGATTCCGGCACCGATGATGCCGCTGATCGCGTTCGTAGCGTCGTCGATGTTCGCGAAGATTCCGAGCAAGGTCCGATACGCTTCGGGGTTGCGCGTGATGCGTACCCAGACTCTCGAAACGATGCCGAACGTGCCTTCACTGCCGACGATCGTACCGACGAGATCGTACCCCGGTGCGTCCTCGGTCGGCCCGCCGACGGTGACGACGTTGCCATCGGGAAGCACGAGTTCGATGCCGAGAATGTGGTTGACGGTAACACCGTATTTCAGCGTGTGCGGCCCGCCGGAGTTCGTCGCCACGTTACCGCCGATGGTACACGCGCCCTGGCTGCTCGGGTCCGGAGCGTAGTGGTACCCGTGCGGTTTCAGCGCGTTCGTCAGCCACACATTCACCACGCCCGGATCGACGACGGCGTAGCGATCCCGCACGTTGATTTCGTGGATCGTTTTCATGCGAGCGAGCGCAATCATGACGCCGCCACCGACGGGCACGCAACCCCCGGCAAGGCTCGTACCGGCACCGCGCGCGATGAACGGAATGTCGAGTTCGTTGCAAATTTTCACGATACCGACGATGTCTTGGGTGGTTCGCGGAAACACGACGACATCGGGTTTGCTCTTGGCGATGGTGAAGCCATCGCATTCGTAAGTGGCCAGATCGGCCTTGGAAGTCAGCACGTTCTCCGCACCGACGACGGCCTTCATACGAGCGACGAGTTTCGCCGTGTCGCGGTCGATGGTCGGCACGTACGGAACGAACGAGGGGGTGGCAGTGGTATTCATCTGCGTATTATATCGCGAACAAGCAGGGCCGTCTCGGCGAGAAATCCCGTTAGTCCGACACGATAGCAAGGAACGTTCGCGTTAATTCCTCGTCGCGGATTCGATATGTGAATGAATTCGCTCTCGCGCATCATCGGGGAGTTCTGGCCCTTCAACCGGTGGTTCGCATCGCAGAAATTCACCTGTGGCTCGATCGACTTCAACGAGTTGCGAGCGAAACCGCCGACAGGCCGCACATACGATTCGATGAAAGCCCAAGACCAACCGTTGGCCGGCGGGGAGATCCGCATCCAGTTGCAGCGACGTCAGTTCGGCGGCGCGACGACACGAGATCATGACTGTTCACTTTCGGGTTCGGGATTGCCATACCAATTGACGGTCAGACACCGCCAGAGGCGCGTCCGCGAGCGGTGCAACATCACCCACAAGTTCGACGTTGAGATGCCCAGTTCCTGACAGACTTCCTCGCCGCTTTGTTCGTCGAGTTGCCAGAGCACGAAGACTTGTCGCATCCGCGTTGGAAGTTTATTCAGGCACGCCTGCATCACCTTCCAGAATTCCTGACGATTCAACTCCGTGTCCGGGGCATCCGAATCCCATTCCTCGGGCGTTTGCCGCCACTTCCCGAGTGACGTGAATTGTTCGCCGAGCCATTTGTCGTCGGAGAGCGTAACGCGCTTCTGTTCGCGGATGGAACTCCGAAGCCAGTCGATGATTTTGTGTTTGAGAATCGCGGTCAGCCAAGTGCGAACCTTCGCGCGTTTCGTAAACCGCTTGTGTCCTCGCCACGCGGCAAGCAATGTCTCTTGGACTAAATCCTCCGCCACATCGGCCCTTCGCACTTTGCTGAGTGCATACCGATAAAGTGCCGATCCATGGTCCTCGAGCCAACGCTGAGGCTCGAGAGATTCCGGGTTGGCGGCGTCTTCCGCGGAGGTTACATGCGACTTCATACGATACCACTCGAGACAAATAATAACCGCAAGGGATAATTTATTAGTCGCGACTCGTGATGAGACCTTACACGAGAATTAGTGATTTTCTCAAGAACTTCTCGACACAGACCGGAGATCTGGCATTTTGACGCAATTCAAAGCCGGGTCACCGTTTTGCCGAAAAGACCACCGAAACTTTGGTTCTGGCATGATTCCAGACGATCAAAATCGGACGTAAGTCGTTGGTGGGTTAGGTTGGTTCCGAAATTCGGAAATGAGTCCACGGATGGGTGGGTGGGTAGTGGCTGGAGTCAATTAGGCTGCCTAAAATCGCCGCGATTGGAACCGTGCCGGTATTATCCAATCAATTGTTTGTGCCCGAGTAAGGTTATCTACTCCGCGACGACAGACCAACGCCCACGATTCAATTCGATCGTGCGGTTCTGGTTTCCGTGTTTCGGAGTTGACGACATGATGTTTCAGACTCGCTTGATGCTGACGGCTCTCGCGGTTGGCCTCACTTCGCTATCGGTACAGGCCGATACGGTGAGCGTGACGGTCACGATTCAAAACCTCTCGCCGGCTAACAGCTTATCGTTCGCACCGCTGCGATTAGGCTTCGGCAATGGCACATTCGATGCATTCAATAACGGCCAGGTCGCCACATCACCGATCATTTCGGTCGCCGAGGGTGGTTCGGGTACGGAGTGGTTCCCCGCATTTCGGTCTGCGGAACCGAACGCAGTACTCGGTTCCGTTGGAGGTGCGCTCTTGCCAGGCACCACCGCCAGCAACACGTTCCTCGTCGATAGCAGTGTCAATCGCTTCTTCACGTTCAGCACGATGGTTATCCCTAGCAACGACTTGTTCCTGGGCAACGATTCGCCGACGCGATATCAACTCTTCGACGCGAATGGCAACTTGGCTATCACGTCGATCAATCAAAAAGGGCGGGACATCTGGAATGCAGGCTCGGAGGCAGCCAATCCCCTCAACGCAGCGTTCGTCGTGGGAGGGAACAACGATTTGCGAACCTCAGAGAACGGCGTGGTCGAATTCAGTTTTAGCGAATTGAGTGCCTTCAACGGCGTAAACACCAGTGGGGGATACATCTTCGATACTCAGATTTCCAACGACTCCGACATCTATCGGATCTCGTTCCAGTCTCAGGCGGTCCCGGCACCACCTGCGGTGGTACTCGGAGCATTCGGCATGGCTCTCGTTGGCTTAGTCCGCCGCCGTCGTGGTAACGGCGGAGAGGTCTCGGATACCGCTAGCGAGGGATGTTTTTAGTTTTGCGATGGTGCATATCGATGTGGCTACCTCGCCAGTGCGCTGGCGAGTGATGATTTCCAGGCGAACGGTTGCCTAGAATAGGCTGCCCGAATCGCCGCCGGATTTGGGAGTTTGATTCTGCACGAGCGACGGTAAGATACGTGCTGAAAGATTTACCACACACAAGTGACACGACTATGACAACCGCAACGAAATTAGCCGTACCCGTTTCCGCTGTTCCCGACCGTCGGGGGCGGTTCGGCGACTATGGCGGGCGGTACGTTCCCGAGACGCTGATGTTCGCGCTCGAACAACTGACCGATGCGTACGAAGATGCGCGTCGCGATCCGCTGTTCGAAGCCGAGTTTCAACGCATTATGAACGAGTATGTCGGTCGACCATCGCGATTGTACTATGCCGAGCGACTGACTCAAGAAGCGGGTGGGGCACGTATTTTCCTGAAGCGCGAAGACCTCAACCACACCGGCGCGCACAAGATCAACAACGCCATCGGGCAGGCACTTTTAACGAGGCGGATGGGCAAGAAGCGCATCATCGCCGAGACCGGTGCAGGCCAGCACGGCGTCGCATCCGCAACTGCGGCGGCGCTGCTCGGGATGTCGTGCCGCGTCTACATGGGCACTGAGGATATTCGCCGCCAGGAACTCAACGTGTTCCGCATGAAGGCGATGGGCGCGGAAGTGTTCCCCGTCGAAAGCGGTAGCCGAACTCTCCGCGATGCCGTCAACGAAGCGATGCGCGAATGGATGTCGTCGGTCGAAAGCACGCACTACATCATCGGCAGCGCGATCGGGCCGCACCCGTTCCCGATGATGGTTCGCGATTTCCAATCGGTGATCGGCCGCGAGACGCGCCAACAGTGTCTCGAGCAAATCGGGCATTTGCCCGATGCGATCGTCGCGTGTGTCGGCGGTGGCTCGAATGCGGCCGGCATGTTTTACCCGTTCATCGACGATGAGAATGTCGAAATCGTCGGCGTCGAAGCGGGCGGTCGCAGTGCGAAACCCGGCAATCATGCGGCGACATTAAACTACGGCCAGCCGGGCGTCCTACACGGTACGTTCACCTACGTTCTGCAAGACGACGACGGCCAAACTTCCGATGTACACAGCGTCTCCGCCGGGCTGGATTATCCTGGTGTCGGCCCCGAACATAGCTTCTGGAAAGACAACGATCGCGTACGATACTGCAACGTCACCGACGACGAAGCAATCGAAGCGTTCTATCTGTGCAGCCGACTCGAAGGGATTCTACCCGCGCTCGAAACCGCACACGCCATCGTCGAAACGATGCGAATGGCCGCCGAGCGCGACGCCGACGAAGCAATCGTCCTCTGCTTCAGCGGCCGCGGCGACAAAGACTGCGCCGAAGTCGCCCGAGTCATGGAAGCACGAGGGAAGTAAACGGGGCTATCGCCTCGACGGCGATCGTTATAAACCGATGCGACGCGACGCGGAACTCGGCTTCATGGTGCCAGGGTTAAAGATGTGGTTCCGCTGGGACAACGACACACTGGTTGCCGCCAACGAAGACGGGCAAGACATTCCCGACACCTTGGAACTCGTCGAAAGTCTCGATGAAGAGAAAGTGAAATCCGCAGCGTATCAACAACAATCCGAAGAGTTGAAGAAGCAATCGGAAGCGTTCGAGAAACAGATGGTTTCCGAACGGACGCGAGCGGATCGGGAGCAGACGCGAGCGAACGAAGCGGATCGACGCGCGGAGGAACTTGCGACAGAGTTGCGCCTCCTGCGTCGCGACACGCAGGATCGGTAAAGGAATTGTCTTTCTCAGGGTTGGCCTTGTCGCGCAGCATTTTTTCACGTTACCATTCGCCCGTTCGGACGACGACGGAACCGTCGCTCGAACCCCATGTACGCGGACCGGAACCCGCAAGCATGGGAGGGGCTATCGAAATGGCCCCCCGGAAAAGAGGTGTCGAACGGATGGACTCACTCGAGTCGATCCTGAAGGTCGCGCACGGACTCACCGTCCTGCGGTCCCTTCGCACTAATCCGGCTGGACTTGTCGAGTCTTTCGCGCCCTCCGTTCGCGTGCTTTTGCGCCGCGATCGTCGTGCGTGTCAGCTCGCCTACTCACGTTCGTTGTGTGCAAGGAAGCTCGCATGGAAGCCAAACGCAAACCGATTCTCTTTCGCTGCGACGGAACGCGCGAAGGTGGCTACGAACCGCTCTACCAGTGTCTGTCGTTTGCCGCGGCACTTCAGCGCCGCAAGCGGGGGACGCACTTTTTCAGTTACCTCGATCCACTCTCGTTGGCGCATAGTATCAGCCGCGGCAACAACGACTGGGTACCGGCGGAATCCCCGCTCGGCAGCGACAAGGATCTCACCGCCACGATCAAGGAAATCCGCCGTCTGAACGCCGCCGCCGTGGTGGTGTGCGGCGATACCGCAACGCCCGATTACTTCGAGGAACTGAGCGCGACCGGCACGATGGTCATCGCCTTCGATACCAAAGCCGGCGACGTGATCCCTGCGGATCTCGTAGTGAACCCGACTCTCTCAGTACCTAAAAAAGCCTATCGCGTGTCGATGGGGTGTCAGTTGCTTGCCGGTCGGAAATATGCTTTGGTGCGAGGCTTGTTTCGCCGTCAGCGAACGATCCGCGCCACCGAGCAACCCGGTGCCTTTCGCGCACTCGTCGCATTCGGAGACGACGACAACACGAACCAGACGCTGCAACGTTCGCAGGAACTGCTCGAGATCGATCGCGTCGAAAAGCTGAGCATCATCACACGATCCCACCACCCGGACTTCGACGAACTGAAGGAGTTCGCCGAGGAAAACAGCAGCCGGGTCGAGATCGTGACGGAAGCGAAAGAGATCATGACACGGCTCGTTCGCGGTCACTTCGCGCTGACGACTGGCGACACGTGGTCGTTCGAAATGTCGTGCGTCGGCATCCCGCAACTGTTGCTCCCGAGCCACGCCCGTCATATCGCCAACGCGAAACGCATGGACGACGAAGGCATGGCCACCTACCTCGGCGAAGTGGACAAAGTCGACGCGAAGCAACTGGAAGAAGCGGTGAGCATCCTCCTCGACGACCCGATGGAACGCCTCACGATGTCGCGTTGTGCGCGGAATCTGGTTGACGGCCGCGGCGGCGACCGCATCGTCAACGGCATGGAAATCATCCTGCACACGCCATCGCGCGCCGTGCCAATGCGAGCACGAGCAGCATAGTTTTGTAGACACGCCAAATATTGCGGGTAAGATCTGTTTGTACCCGTCCAGGGATAGAATCTCTGGACCGACGCCTCGGATAACTCCGAGTCGTTTCTTTTTCGACACGACTGGCCAAACTGTGGCCGTGGCTATTGTACCGGCGACCATCTTCGCGCCCCGGTGTCAGCAGACCGTACGAGTGACCGGCCACTCACGTCTGCCAGTTCGTGAAGAAGCGGTTGGCTCCGTTTCTTTCGAGTTACCTAATGCTTCCGCTAACATACCACCACGGGGATACCCGTGGCGGTTTCATTTTGGGGAA
>Ga0105049_10008676_pt1 | contig 11759 bp, 7 predicted proteins | sample MAT06_FD_78087 | JGI IMG/M metagenome (GOLD analysis project Ga0105049, IMG submission 78087) | Freshwater microbial communities from Lake Fryxell liftoff mats and glacier meltwater in Antarctica - MAT-06 | ecosystem: Environmental > Aquatic > Freshwater > Ice > Liftoff microbial mat | place...
ATCTCGCCGACTCCGTCTGATCACTTCCGTTTTTCCTGTGATGCTACGAACAGTCCTGTTCTGGTTGCACCTCACCGCCGGCGTCGTCGCAGGCGCCATCATCCTCCTGCTGTCCGTCACGGGCGTGCTGCTCACGTATGAAAAGCAGATTGAACATTGGGCAGATCTGCGACACTTGTCACCCATCAGTGTGCCAGCATCAAGCCGCTTGACGGCTGATTCACTGGTATCGCTGGCCAGGGCCGCGCACGGCGGCAAGGCGCCGTCGGCGATCACGCTTCGCTCAGACCCCAGAGAGCCGGCAGTCGTGACCTTCGGTCGCGACGGCAACCTGTTCCTGAATCCGGGCACCGGTGCCGTGCTCGGTGAAGGCAGTGCTGCCACGCACGCGTTTTTCGGCAACGTTCAGGACTGGCACCGCTGGATGGCCGGCAAGGGTGAGAACCGGGCGCGCCTGAAATCGGTGACCGGCGCTGCCAACCTGATGTTCCTTCTGCTCGTGCTGACCGGCACGGTGCTCTGGCTGCCTCGGACCTGGAGCTGGATCAAGGTGCGGGCAGCGCTCTGGTTCCGCGGCGGGCTTTCGGGCAAGGCGCGCGACTTCAACTGGCACAACGTGCTGGGTATCTGGAGTGCGCTGCCGCTGATCGCGATCGTCGCGTCGGGCAGCGTGATCGGCTATCCGTGGGCCAGCGACCTCGTGTATAAGATCGTCGGTGAAGCTCCGCCGCCGCGCACGCCGCCGAGTGGTGGCGCAGCTGCGAGCGGAACCTCTGCGGCTGGTGGCTCAGTTCGTGGCGCCGGTCATCCGGATGCGGCGGGTGATTCCAGCGTGGAATCTTTAATCGTACAGCCGACATATGCGGCGATGGTGGCTACGGCTGCGGACCTGATGCCCGAGTGGCGTGCGATCACGCTGCAGATTCCGAAGCCGGATGCGAAGACCACCAGCGTGACGCTCGATCGGGGCACCGGCGGACAGCCACAGTACCGCGCGACGGTCCAGTTCTCATCGGCCACGGGTGAGCTGGTCAAGTACCAGCCGTTCGACAGCCTGAGCACCGGTCGCCAGCTGCGTGGTGTGCTACGCTTCACGCACACGGGCGAGGTGCTTGGCCTCTTCGGCCAGACCTGGGCGGGCCTCGTCTCCCTTGCCTCAGTGGTGCTCGTCATGACCGGCATCACGCTCGCCATCCGCCGCGCCGCCCGTGCCCTGGCTCGACGCAGCGCACGCTCAGCCGCGCCGGCCAGCTCACCAATCGCTTGATGGCATCGCTCGCTGGGTCGTCTGTGGTGGGCCGCGCTCGTGTTCGGCGCGGTCGCGGCGCGGTCCACGGCCGTCGGGTGGAGGCGGGCTGTTGCGGCGGCCGTGGACGAATCGTGCGAGCCGGTATTGCGAGGAGTTTTGACGCCGCCTGTCAGGATGCTCGGTCAGCGCTCTTCGCGTCCGCGCAGGGTGCCCTGAGCGCGCCCGAGGGTCCAGGTGCCGGTGGTGAGCTTGATCGCGCCCCCCTCGTTCTGGCGATCGAGGATGAGCGTGAGGACGCCGTCGGCGGTCTGGCCCTGAAGGACGAGGTTCGACTCGATGATGGTGACGGTCATCGGAATTTCGCGCCCTTCGCGTGTGAGCGCGGCGGAGGCGAGGATGGTGCCGGCCGAGTCGGCGACGGTCACCGAGCGTGGGAAGTCGGTGTCGCGGGGGGCGTTGCGAAAGTCGTACGCCGCCAAGACACGTGCGGGCGTGGCGGCGGTGCGCTGGGCGGCGAGCGGTGCAGCGGCGAATGCGAGAGCGGCGATCGTCAGGGCGTTGCGCATGATCATCTCCAGAGAATTATATAAATACTATAACAGCTTGCTTCGGTGTCGTATCGTTCTGTAATACAATGAAACAATCAGGAGATGGGCGCAAGGGGAGAATTGTATTGATTTGATGGGAAACAAGTAACGTACCAGTGATTTAATCTGTAATGACAATTGATCAACTGAGCGATTTATTCTCCGATCCTCCTAACCGAGCCGAGAATCGCCGGTTGCTTACCGGCGTAGACGATGGTGCAGGTCGATCGATGGTTGGGGGGATCGTATATCACGCGTTGACGTAGCGACGCTTTCAGCACACTGACGCGCTATCCAGCGCCCTTGTACGCCGATGAGCAAGCTGCGTCGTGGAGGTTTCGCGAGCTGCTCTCGCACCTCTGCACGGTCGGTCTCTCGGTGTACGGAGAAGCCTGATCGCGCTGTCGAAGCATCTTCAGCGGCAATCTCGGAACCCTGCCTCGGAAGATTGTGCCGCACGATGCCTGGCCGGAGCAGGCTGGATGGAGGCTTTCCCCTCTGGACGCAGCCATTCTCGTCATGGCTTCCGGTTTGCGTTCTACGCGCGCATGGCTCACGCACCTTCTGCAGCGCCGCTATCCAGGTTCGACCAGCAGCTGAATCGGGCTCTCGCTCTGGCGCAACGGGGGAGTATCGCCGACGCGGTCGGAATCCTGCGGCCTGCGCTGACAGCGGCGCCGCACCACCGCCGGCTGCGCAATACGCTGGGGGTCCTGCTCCTCGAGCAGGGCGATGCGGCTGGCGCTGAACGCGTGCTGCGACCGCTGGTGCAGGCGAAACCCGACGATCCGACGGCGCTGCTGAATCTTGGCAATGCGCTCGTCGCGTGCCGACGGGCCGACGACGCGGTTCCATATCTGAGGCAGGCGGCGAGTTTGGAGCCGGATGCGGCCGACGTCTGGTACGCACTTGGCCGCGCCTTCCAGCTGAGCGCGCGACCTGCGGAGGCGATTCGGGCCTACGAATCGGCGCTGGCGCGCGATTCATCGCACCTCGCCGCTCGGAGCAGTCTGGCTGCCGCGTTCGGTTTCCTCGACCGGCATGGCGACGCAGAGCAGGCTGCCCGCGCGGTGCTGGCTGTGGCACCGAACGATGCCGGTACTCATCTGAATCTCGCGGTCGCGCTCCTGTCGCAGGGGCGGTGGCTCGAGGGGTGGCGCGAGTACGAATGGCGCTGGAAGTCGGCGACGTTCGCGCCCCTCCGGCGCACGTGGGCACGGCCGCTCTGGACCGGCGATTCGCTGCACGGTCGCACGCTGCTCGTACACAGTGAGCAGGGGCTTGGCGACACCCTGCAGTTCGTGCGGTATCTCCCGATGCTGCGCGCGATGGGTGCACGCGTCGTGCTGGAGTGCCAAACGACGCTGGTCACACTCCTGACGCAATCGCGCCTCGCCGATGAGGTGATTGCAGCCGGAACACCGTTGCCAGCGCACGACCTGCATATCCCGCTGCTCAGCGTCCCCGATCGCCTTGGGGTTGGAAGCCGAATCACGATCGATGTCGCGTCGGCGCCGTACCTCACGACCGCCGATGCGAGCCCCGCCCCACGCCGTGCGCCGCAAGAGCCGAAGCGCGTTGGAATCGTGTGGGCTGGCAGCGACACACATCTCAACGACCGACATCGGTCGATCCCGTTCGCGGCGCTGCAGCCGCTGTTCGAGGTACCGGGGATCGCGTGGGTGAGCGTGCAGGTCGGGGAGCGTTGTGCCGATCTGCTTTCAGTGCCGGATGGCGTTGTGATTGCCGACCTTGGTGCCGCGCTTCGCGACTTCAGCGAGACGGCGGCGGTGCTGCGCACGCTCGATCTGGTGATCGCGGTCGATAGTGCCGTGGCGCACCTGGCGGGTGGTCTCGGCGTGGGCTGCTGTGTGCTGCTGCCACGAATTGGCCTTGACTGGCGGTGGCCGGCATCGACGGACGTGACGCCATGGTATCCGACGGTGCGCTGTGTGCGACAACCAGTGGTGGGCGGGTGGAACGTTGTCGTAAACGCACTTGCACGGCAGTTGCGCATGTGAACGCGAATCGGATGAACTGTCGTATCCATTGTCTGGCCTCGACAACCAACTGACGGTCGGGCACCTTCACGTAATGCCGACCACGACACTGCGTCTCACCCACCGACTCCTAGGGCTTTTTGCGGTCCCGTTCGTGGCTGCGACCGCGCAGCGGCCCACGCCACCGCCATTTGACGTCGCCATCATCGGTGCGACGGTCTACGATGGCAACGGTGGTCGCCCTCGTTCAACAGACATCGGCATCCGTGGAGACCGGATTGTGTTCGTGGGACGGATGTCCGATAAGGCTGCGGCGGTCGAGCGTGTCGACGCCCGTGGACTGATCGTGGCGCCGGGGTTCATCGATCCGCACACGCATTCGTACGAAGGGCTGCCGCGCCTGAACGCCGACCGCCGTCAGAATGCGTCAGCGCTGATGCAGGGTGTGACGACGGTGGTGCTGGGTGCCGATGGCCGAGGTCCGGTGGATGTCGCCGGCGTGCTGGATGCCGCCGAACGCGACGGATTGGGTGTGAACACGTACGTGATGGTGGGCTTCGGTACTGTCCGTGCGAGAGTCATGGGAGCGTCGTCGGCGCCGGCCACGGCGACACAGATCGATTCGATGCGCGCCATGATCACCCGTGCCATGCGCGACGGTGCTTTTGGCGTTGGTTCAGGCTTGTTCTACGCCCCACAGAGCTACGCAACCACCGAGGAGGTGATCGCGGTCGTCTCGGCGGCGAAGACGTTCGGTGGCGTGTATGACACACATCAGCGCGACGAGAGTTCGTACACCATCGGCCTGCTCGCATCGGTGGGCGAAAGTATCCGGATCGGATGCGAGTCGGGGCTGACGGCCAACATCGGGCACATCAAGGCGCTTGGCGTTGATGTGTGGGGCAAGGCTGACAGCGTGCTGCGGATCATGGCCAACGCACGCAAGCGTGGCTGTCGCGTGACGGCAGACCAGTATCCGTGGACCGCCAGCGGCACGTCGCTCAGCGCATCGCTGCTGCCGCGGTGGGCACAGGCGGGAGGGCGTGATTCCCTGCTGTCACGGATCGCCGACTCAGCGCAGCGGGTGCGCATGCTCGCCGGGATGCGCGACAACCTTCGCCGTCGCGGTGGAGACAGCACACTGCTGCTGACCAGCGGCGACGGCGCGACGGCGCGCAATGTGGGGAAGACGCTCAAGGAGCTGGCCGCCGAGCAGGGAGTCTCGGCGGTGGAAAGCGCGCTCGCCATCTTCGGCGCCGGCCTCGATATGGGGGTCGCGTCGTTCAACATGACGGAGGCCGACATCGAGAGGTTCATGCGTGATCCGAACGTGATGACGAGCTCCGATGGCTCCGAGGGTCACCCGCGACTGTATGGCACGTACCCGCGCAAGATCCGCCGCTACGTGCTGGACAAGCCTGTCATCACGATGCAGCGAATGGTGCAGGCGTCGTCGGGACAGGTGGCAGCGGTGTACGGCATCACCGACCGCGGCGTGTTGCGTGTAGGCGCATTCGCGGATGTTATCGTCTTCGACACAGCCACGATTCGCGATCATGCGACCTATCTCGAGCCCACCAAACTCTCGACTGGCATTTGGTGGGTGTTCGTCAACGGCAAGGCGTCGGTGCGCAACGGCGCAGTGAGTGGCGTGATGTCCGGCAGAGGGCTCCGTCGCGTGGCGCGCTGACCGCCATCTGCGTCCGGCCGCCTCGGCGACGTCCGTGTCGCGTATCGTCGCTTCACTCGTGCGATCATCGCGCGATCATCGCGCTAACGCTTGGTCGTGGCTTCGCGTCACGACGCTCCTCACGATCGTCGTCGTCGATATCCACCGCGAGTGGGAAGAAGAGTGATCGCTACACCCTCGATCACACCTCGCCTGGCGAATGGGCTGGCCACCGGCGCCACGGTGCGGTGCCCGTGTATGTGAGGTAAAGAGGCCACATCGGGTACGCCGTCTCGTTGGCCTGCGTCAGCCAGTTGTGCTCGTCGGCAGAGTTGCCCCCGGAGGCAAGAAAATGGTCGAGCAGCACGAACTGCTCACTGAGAGCGTGCGCATTCGGTGTGACGTCGCGCCCGTACATCGTCAGGCCTGGATCGCTGGCCCCCTTGCCGATGTCGCCCAGCACCTGATCGTAGGTACGGTTTTCCCTGATGATGTAAACGACGTGTTGAATCAGGCTCGCCTCACCGGGGCGCTCGGGAGCGACGTGTGGAGCCGCGGCTGGGCGTGGGACGACGTCGATAACCGAGCACAGCGCTGGCACATGCCACGGGTGACTGTTTCACCAGCCCGGACTTCGGTACTGTTGCAGAGTCGTCAGCACCAACTCCGTCCAAGCACGCTCCCCCTTTCTCGATCACACCGACTGATGCCTGCTGCCAGCCTCCTCACGCTGATCGATGATATCTCGGCGATGCTCGACGACGTCGCAACGATGACCAAGGTCGCAGCCGGGAAGACCAGCGCAGTGATGGGCGACGATCTGGCGCTGAATGCGGAGCAGGTCGCCGGCGTCAGGGTGGAAAGGGAGCTGCCCGTGGTCTGGGAGGTGGCGAAAAGGTCATTCATCAACAAGCTGATTCTCGTACCCGCCGCATTGGTAATCAGCGCCTTCCTTCCAGCCGCGATTGTACCGTTGATGATGATCGGCGGGCTCTTTCTCTGCTACGAAGGATTTGAGAAGATCGCCCATAAGTTCCTGCATTCGCGCGACTTGGTGGCGACACCGACCACCGATGCGAAAACAGCGCCGTCACCGATTGCCATTCTCACGCCAGCTGATCTCACCGCTCTCGAACGCACCAAGGTGAAGGGCGCGGTCCGAACGGACTTCGTGCTGTCGGCGGAGATTATCGTAATCACCCTCGGTACACTCACGGCTGCGTCATTTGGCCAACAGGTGTTGGTGCTCAGCCTGATTGCGATCGGGGCAACGGTGCTGGTATATGGACTCGTTGCTGGAATTGTGAAGCTGGATGATCTCGGTCTTGCGCTCCGCGCGCGAGGAGCCGGGGTGCAACGTGCACTCGGAAGCGGTATTCTGCGTGCGACCCCCGTCATGATGAAGGGGCTCTCGATCCTCGGCACCGTGGCGATGTTCACCGTTGGTGGCAGCATCCTCGTGCATGGCATACCGATCGTCGAACATCAGGTCGAGGCGATCACGGCGGCGGTGGGAACGCCGGGCAGTGTACTGGCGACCGTGACCAGGACGGTGCTCGACGCCGTGTCCGGGGTTCTGGCGGGCGGCGTTGCGGTGGCGGTGATGACCGTGGCGAAACGCGTCGGTGGCAAGCGCGCGGTCTGACCTGCGCCACACATCAGATCAGGGAGTCTGTGATGCCTCGAGAGCGCGCAGCGAGGCATTGAAGTCGTCGTCACGCGAGTCGAGCGCCAGCGCTTTCTTGTACGCGGCTCGTGCGTCCTCGCGCCGACCCTGCTTCTCGAGGATCTGACCGAGGCGCCACCAAGCGACGTCTTCCGACACCTTCGTCTGCGGAGTCAGGTTGCGGAGATACTCACGCAGAGCCTGTGCACCGTCTTCCAGATGTACACCATGCACTGCGGCGAGCTTACCGAGTTGCATGAGGCCGAAACCGTCGGCGGGGAGAAGTTGGTGGTACCGTTGGAAGGCGCTGAGCGCTTCATCGGCGCGACCATCGGCCAGCGCGAAGTCGCCGAGTGCGAACCAGGCGGCTGCGCTGTCCGGCGCAGACGCGACCAGTTGCCGAAGCGCTGTGACTCCGACGTCCTTTTTTCCGTCGAGCCGCGCAAAGTAGGCGCGCATGAGCTCACCGCGATACGGTGCGCGTATTTCGAGTGTGCGAATGAGCGATCCGGCCGTTGCGCGATCGCCACCCATGTAACGCGGGGCGATGCGGTGGAACCACGCCAGATTTTCGAGTGCGCGGATGTTGCTGGACTCGCGCGCAAGTGCGCTGTCGTAGGCGGCCCGTCCTTTCCGTGCGGCGCCCAGGCGCCCGAACACCTTCCGCTTCGATCCGGTCTGGAAGTATGCATCTCCCCAGAGAGTCATCGCGTCTGCCGAGGCGGCGTCCGTTCCGGCGAGAGTGCTCAGCATTGTCAGCGCCGAGTCGGGCTGGCCTCGGTCAAGCAACTCGCGCGCGCCGCCGATGCTGCCGGTATTCAGCTGCCACGCCGCTGCAGCCGTGGCGCACACGCAGAGCAGGATGCCGACGGCCGTGGCGCGCTGCGCTCCGCTCGTTCGCCGACGCTGTGGTGCAGCAGACTGCGCGCGCTCGCAGAGGGCCGCGAGTCGCCCGGTGATGTCCTGCGCTGCTTCCGCGTCAGCGGCGAGGGGAATCCGGCGCAGCTCGGTCCAGATGGATTCGAGGAGTTCAGCGGATTGATCGCGACGCGCCGTGAGTACCTGCATCCTTTCGCGCGAGCGCAGCATTGCCTCACGCTGACCGATCAGCACCGCAACCGATTCCGACTCACTCCCCTCGGATTCCAGAATCACGATCTCCGCTTCGAGCCGGTCGAGCTGCTCGCGCGGCGCTGATTTCTCGAGCAGGGCGAGTTGACGCTCGGCGGCCGCGATCGCATCGAAGAGCTGACGGCCGGCCGTGACGGCTGATGAACCCACGGTGTTTGCGGCTGGCGGCAGCGTGCCGGCTGCAATGAGAATCTGCGACACAAACTCCGAGGGCGTCGCCGGCCTGTTTTGCGTCGCGGCGCTGCGGAAGATCGGCTGAATACGCGGATCGCGCCAGAACGACGAGTCGGTCGGCTTCATCGCAAGCCGCCGCCGATCGAACCCGGCGAGCCCGGCACGACGCCCGACTCGCTCGCAGATGATGATGCTGGCGGCGAAGGCGGCAATGAACAGGAACAGGAAGCCAATGATGATGAACAGTGGCGTCAGGCGGTCGAGTGTGCCGAGCCATCGTATATCGTAAATGCTGTGCTGCGCAGGGAGCAAGGCGCTGGCAATGCCGTGGCGTTCATCGCTGGCCCACACGAGCAGCGGAGCCTCGATGAGCCCCATGAATGTCAGAAAGTAAATGAGGTAGCGGGCAATCTTGATCGACTGCGGCAATGCATCGAACACATCGCCAGTCCGCCGCCACGCTTTTGGCCACCAGAGCCACCACCAGGGTGGCGGCAGCGTCATCACACGTCGAATGGTCGGCCAGTCGTACCCGCGCTTCATCGCCTCGCGAATCTTGAAGGCATACGGAATGATCATCAAGGGTGCAGTGAGCCATATCCACATCGGCAACCCGAAGAGCGGGGTGGCGCGCAGGGCGCTGATGGTGGCGAAGAGGGCGTTCTGGACAATGACAATCACGGACCACGCAACAAAATGCCGTAACTCGGCAAGTTCGTAGGTCAGCGTATTGTCATCGTAGGCGCTGCCGCCCACGGCACCGCGCAAACTCTTACCATCCGCGAAGCGCTTCTCGGGGTCCTTCTCGAGGCAGCGCGTGACCGCATCAGCCAGATCGGCAGGCACGTTGGGTGCGACCTCGGACAACGGTACTGGTTTGGCCGACACATGCTGCATGAGCAGTTCGCGAAAGCTCTGACCGTTGAAGGGAAGCCGCCCGCTCAACATCTGGTATGCCATCACACCAACGGAGTAGAGATCGCTCCGGCCGTCGATCGTTGGCTCGGCGGTGGCCTGCTCCGGCGACATGTAGTGCGGCGTGCCCATCACCGAACCGACCTGCGTGAGGCTGGTGGAGGCGACCAGCCGATCGGCGCGGGCGATGCCGAAGTCCGTCAACATTGCACGACCGTTCGAATCGTCGATCAGCACATTGTCCGGCTTGATGTCGCGATGCACGATGCCCAGACGGTGTGCATGATCGAGCGCGTCGGCGACCTGCGCAATGAGCGTGCGCGTCGTCTCGACGTCCATCGGCGCCTCGCGATCGAGCCTTGCTCCCAACGACTCGCCGCGCACGTAGCCCATCACGAACCAGCACAGCCCTCGGCGCTCGCCAAACGCGTACAGAGGAACGATGCCGGCGTGTTGGAGCTTGGCCACCGTCTTCGCTTCGCGCCGGAATCGTTCGAGCACCCCGGCGTCAGTGGCGCCGCCAGGTGGGAGGACCTTGATCGCCACCAGCCGCTCGAGCGCCGTGTCGCGAGCGAGGTAGACGGCGCCCATGCCGCCGCGCCCGATGAGGCGAATGACCTCGTATTCGTCACCCACTGCGGCGATCAGCGCATCGCGCAGCGGATCGGCGTGGATCACCGCCTCAGTTGCAACAGGACTGTCGATGATGTCGTCCACGGACGCTTCTCACTGGTTGGGTTCACACGATGGGGCAGGTGCACCGCGCTTTTTGTGCGGCGTCGCGTCGCGTAGAGTAACGCGGCAGGTTCGGCCTGCCCAGTGCGATCGCTGCCGGCGGGGCCTACGCGATTCCGCCGGCGCTGTGTATGCTCAACGGGCGGGCGGCCAGCTGGGTTTCGCAGACCTGAGCGCGGCCCTCCCGCCGATAGCGTCCCCGTTCCGATGGGCCATCCGATGCCACCGACCTCTCACTCTGCGCCGAGCATCCGCGTTGTACGCGACGATGACACCGCGTCACTTGCGCGTATCTACAATCACTACGTGGTGCACAGCACGGTCACATTCGAGGAGGAGCCGATCGATGCCGGCGAAATGGAGCGCCGCGTGCACGAGGTCCTCGAGAGCGGACTCCCGTGGATGGTGGCGGATACCGCCGGCGTCGTCGTCGGATATGCCTACGCAAGCAGATGGAAGACGCGGGTCGGCTATCGATTCTCCGCGGAGTTGAGCGTCTACCTCACACCTGAAGCGTCTGGGCACGGACTCGGCAGACAGCTGTACGAATCAGTGCTGGAGCAGCTTACGACGCTCGGGATTCACGCCGCAATCGGGGGAATTGCCCTGCCCAATGAAGCGTGTGTAGCGCTCCACGAGAAGCTTGGGTTTGTGCAGGTCGCCCACTTCCGGGAGACTGGAAAGAAGTCTGGCGCGTGGATCGATGTCGGCTACTGGGAGCGTCTGCTGCAGTGAGGACGTCCGGCAGAGCGTGCCTTGTGCGATCTCAGCTCTCTTTCGGGGTAAAGTGGCCGAGGAACACCCGTTCCTGCGATGTCAGGCTACGCTCGCCATTCGCCTCGATCTTTTCAACGATCCGCTGCACCTCGTCGCGATTCAGCTCATGCACTGCAGCCAGGTTCACCTGCTTCCAGTCGCCGATGGCGATCGTCGAGGTCACGGGACCTTCGACCTTCGCCTGCCACTGTGCCGCCGGGGTCCGCTTCTCGATCACGCGCAGATAGAGGTATGCGCCAACGTAGCCGCCGAGATGTGCGAAGTGCGCCGTGCCGCCACCACCCGAGAGCCCGCCAAAGAGTGAAATGGCGGTCATGATCACGACCAGCACCCGAGCCTCGACCGGGATGACACCCCAGATATAGATCCGCTCGCGCGGGTAGAAGCGCGCGAATGCCAGCTGTACCCCGAAGATCGCCCCCGATGCGCCCACGATCGACACGGACGGGGTGAACGGGATCGACAGCAACCCGCCGGCGATCCCGGCGATCATGTACAGCTGGATGAACCGCGGACCTCCGAGCCGCAGCTCGACGCGCGGTCCGAAGAGGTAGAGCGCCAGCATGTTGAACGCGATGTGCGACAATCCGCCGTGTGTGAACATGTATGTCACGAGTGTCCACGGCTGCATCAGAAACGCCACCGGTACGAACGCCAGAAGCCGCGTGATGGCCGGAAAGGTCATCTGCAGGAAGTAGACCGCGATGTTGGCGACGAGCAGCCGTGTTACCCAGGGTGTCATACGCCTATTCTAACCCAGACGGTGACGGTCGTGCCGTGGCCTGCGGTATCGCCGGGTTGCAATGCCTCGCACCGCACGCCATCCTGCACCGCTTTGGCCCGCCAGACACTGCGC
>Ga0105049_10008680_pt1 | contig 11757 bp, 8 predicted proteins | sample MAT06_FD_78087 | JGI IMG/M metagenome (GOLD analysis project Ga0105049, IMG submission 78087) | Freshwater microbial communities from Lake Fryxell liftoff mats and glacier meltwater in Antarctica - MAT-06 | ecosystem: Environmental > Aquatic > Freshwater > Ice > Liftoff microbial mat | place...
AGTCCCTCGGGTCCCAGGCGCGTGCCTCTGCTCCGAGCCGTCGGCGGCCACCGTCGATCAGCGGCTTCCAGTGGGTTCGGACCTCGCTGAGGTTCAGAGGCGGGCACAGGGCTCGGATGACGCCCCGTCCACGTTGGTGAGGTCGCCGTCGGGTGGAGAGGGCCACACAGCGAGGCGGAAGCCCCGCCGCTACAGCACGATCTTCGACCGAGCCCGAACCTGCCTGGACTGGACCGGCCGCACCCCCGTCTCCGCCCACGGGCTGCGCCACAGCGCGATCACCGCTGTCGGGCGCCTCGCCGGCTACCCCGTCACCCATGCCTTGGCCGGCCACGCCCCACCGTCGGTCACCGGCCGCTACCTGCACGCCAGCCTTGCCGAGATCGCCATCGCCACCCTCACCCGTGAGCCACGCCCGCTGGCCCGGCCGGTTGGGTCGCCACACCAGATCATCCGCGTGTGCCCACCGATGACGAACTGGGGTCGTACCACCACCGCATCGCCGACACCGTGCAGGGAGATGAGCGTGGCGCGTTCGATGAAGATGAGGACGGTGTTCTCGTGTTCATCGGTGGTCAATGCCGGCCAGCCCGAGACGCCTCGAGCTTCGTAGGCCCGATTGCTCTGTGTCCGCCCGAAACGCAGCAAGCTCCGAATAGCGGCAACGAGCATCACGGATAGCCGTCAGGAGTCGGTCCTTGTCTTGGTGGATGTCACGAGCGGATGATCGCAGCGTGACATCCAACCGCATGCTGTGGACCCTGGGGGCGCGGCGATGACGTGGGGGCTGTGGTCGATCGTGGCGGCGTTGTGGTGGGCAAGCGGGATGACGGCTGCGTCCGCGCTCTACCGGCGAGGTCACGACGGCTGGGGATGGCTGATCGCCGGCGCGTTGCTGGGTCCGTTCGCGTTCCTGCTGCCGCTGGATCAAGCCCGGTTCGTCGAGCCCGAAGTGGCACCCGTGAAGCTCGCTGCTGGACGGGCGGCTCCGGGGAGGTTGGACGTGCTGGTCGTGGTGCCTTCCGATGGTCCGGCTAGCCCCGCGCTCGCCGCGGTGACCCGGCTTGCGGCCGCGGCCGTCGGGCGGGTCACGTTGGTGGCGCGGGTGCCGTTCGAGCGGACGGGCCCGGATCACTGGGATTCTCCGGAAGCCCGCGCCACGTTGGCGCTCGAGCGGTCCAGGCTGGCGTTCGACGCCTTCCAGCCGGACCTGGTGCTGCTGCCGGGCCGACTTCCCGACAACGTCGTGGCGTACGCCCGAGACCATGACTACGACCTCATCGTCGTGGCCCGCGACGGCCACTCGAGCTGGTTCTGGACTCACCTGGTGCGACGAGCCGCGCGCCATGACGGCGTCTCGGTCCTGGTGGCGGATCGCTCGCTCGCCTTCGCTACGGAGACCCCGCAGCGCACCGTGTAGTCCGAGGGGTTCGACCTTCTACCCTGTCGAATGCGGATGTCGGTCGCCAGGAGCGAGACGGCCAGGTTGCCGATCCTGGCGGCCGCATCGAGGCCAGCGGTGGGGAAGGCCAAGCCTGCGATGAACAGCGACACGGTGAAGCCGATCCCGGCGATCGCCCCTATGCCGCTGAGCTGGGCCCAGCCTGCGCCTCCGGGGAGCGCACCGAGCCGGAGCCGCACAGCAAGCCACCTGAAGCCGCTTACGCCGAGGACCCTTCCCGCGACGAGCCCGGCCCCGGCGGCGGGCCACCGTCGCGGGGGTGAGCGGTGGCGCCGGGTTCAGCAAGCCGAGCACCACGGTGGCCAGGGTGGCGTGGATGCCCGACTCGTAGAACGCCAGGCAGACGCCGACACCCAGCACCGCGTAGGCCGGGAGCCACCCGACCCGAAGGGCTCGGAGCCCCACAAACGGCTCCGAGCAGGACAGTCGCGGTGGCCAGGGCCGGCCAGGTGACGCCACCGGAGTAGAAGACGGCGATGACGACGACGCCGCCCTCCGCGACGGCGACCCCATCGGCTACGCCCACAAGATGCAGGAAGGCCGCGACGCCTTCGAGCAGGCCCGGCAAGCGGACAGGGACACAACCACCACCACCGCCACCACCACCACGGCGCCGCCAGCGGAGCCCAGCGGCTGACGAGCTCAGGGCGTACGGCTGTTCCTGGCTCCGCCGCCAACGGGGTTCGGTCCAAGGCAGGTGGTGCAGCAGTCGATGGCGACAGCCCGTTCCGGGGAGCGGGGGCGGCGGCGACGACGTGGCCGGCGAGGAGCGTCACGTATGGCGGCGGCCATCTCGACGGCCGCTCTCAGATCGCCAGCGAGCGCGCGACCGGCAGTGCCTCGCCGACGACGTAGAGCGATCCGGTGACGACCGTGAGGGTGTCGTCAGCCTGCCTGACCGCCCAGCGCACCGCGTCGCCGACGTTCGCGTGGATCACCACCGACCGCGCGCCCAGCGCCTGCGCGGCAGAGGCCACCGCACCGGGCGGCACGGCGTGGGGTGTGTCGGGCCGGGTGCAGATGACCCGATCGGCGGGGCCCACCCCCAGGGCGAGCAGGAACGCCAACGGGTCACGCGCACCGGTCATGCCGACCACCACGGTGCGAGAGCCCCCGGGGAACCGCTCGCGCAACGCGCCGGCCAGGGCGGCGGCGGCCGCGGCATTGTGGGCCCCGTCCACGACGACAGGGCGGGGGCTGTAGACGAGCTCGAACCGTCCAGGCGAACGAACCGCCGCGAGGACCTCCCGGACCGCCCGGTCGGCCACCGGCGCGCCCAGCCACGCTTCGGCCGCAGCCAACGCAACCGCCGCGCTCGCCGCGTGCCACGGCGCGAGCAGACCCATGAAGACAGCGTCGTAGGTCGCGGTCGGGGTGAACAGCGACACCGTCCGCCCGTCCGCCACCGGCGTGTCGGCGGCCACCCCGAAGTCGCGGGTCGCGGTCGACACGACGGCCGGGAGGCGAGCCAAGAACGGCGGGTGCATCGCCCGGTCGGGCTCGCCGAGCACCACGGTCGCTCCGTGGGGGACGACGCCGGCTTCGGCCACGGCGTTGGCCCATCGGCTCGGGCCGAAGTACTCGACGTGGTCGACCCCCACCGACGTGACCACGACGACGCGAGCGCCGACCGCGGCGGTCGCGTCACCGGCCCCGCCGAGACCCGTCTCGACCACCGCGACGTCGACGTGCTGTTGAGCGAACCAACCGAGTGCGGCCGCGGTCATCAGCTCGAACCAGCTCGCCCGTGCCCCCTGAACGCGTTCGAGCTCCACCAGCGGGTGGACCACGCCGGCCAGCTGCGCGTCGGAGATCGTGGTGTCGCCAATGGCGATGCGCTCATGGGGCCGGTGGAGGTGGGGGCTGGTGTAGAGCCCGACCCGCAGGCCGCTGCCCTGCAGCAGTGCCGCGAGGATCCGGGCGGTCGTGGTCTTGCCGTTCGTGCCTGCCACGAGCACCGCCGGTACCCGCCGCTGCGGCTGGCCAAGGGTGTCGAAGAGCTGCTCGATGACACCGAGGGTCGGGGCGGGCTGCACCGACCCGCCGGGTGCGACCCCCACGCCGGTCTCGCGGTTGATGTGACCGTCCAGCCACCGCCACACCGCAACCTCACCTCGGTCCTGCTGCACCGCGAGACACCCCCACTACTGACTGGCCTATCATGAGTTGTACTTCGTAGATTACGGCTTTGGAGGCCACGTGGACCCGCGCCATCGCAGCCGGATCGTCACCGACGGCATCGCCCGGGCGCCGGCGCGGGCGATGCTGCGGGCGGTCGGCTTCGACGACGAGGACTTCGCCCGTCCTCAGATCGGCGTAGTCGCCGCCGCCAACGACCTCACGCCCTGCAACGCCGCCCTCGACCCGCTTGCGGCGGCCGCCGCCCACGGTGTCCGGACCGCGGGTGGGGTCCCGATGCGGTTCTCGACCATCGCCATCTCCGATGGGATCGCGATGGGGCACCGGGGCATGCGAGCGTCGCTGCCCAGTCGCGACCTGATCGCGGACTCGGTCGAGTGCGTGATGGAGGCCGAGCAGCTCGACGCGATGGTGACCATCGCCGGATGCGACAAGAGCCTCCCGGGCATGCTCATGGCGGCCGCCCGCCTCAACGTGCCCGCCGTGTTCATCCACAGCGGCACGTCCCTCGCCGGGAGCTGGCGCGGGCAGCCGGTGACGATCCAGGACGTCTTCGAAGCGGTCGGTGCCCGGGCCGCCGGAGCGCTCAGCGTTGAGGATCTCGATGAGCTCGAGCGGGTCGCCTGCCCCGGGCCTGGGTCCTGCGCAGGCATGTACACCGCGAACACGGTCGCGGCCGAAGCCGAAGCGCTGGGCATGGCCCTGCCCGGCTCCGCGTCCCCGCCCGCCGTCGATCCCGCCCGTGCCGAGGTCGCCCGGGCCAGCGGCGCAGCCGCGGTCGACCTCCTACGAGCCGGCATCCGTCCCCGCGACATCCTGACCCGGGCCGCGTTCGAGAACGCCATCACACTGGTGATGGCCCTGGGCGGGTCGACGAACACGGCGCTGCACCTCCCCGCCATCGCCCATGAGGCCGGCGTCCGGCTCACCCTCGACGACTTCGACCGGATCAGCCGTCGGGTACCCCACCTCGGCGACCTGCGCCCTGGCGGGCACCACGTCATGGCCGACCTCCACCGTGTCGGCGGCGTCCCCGTGGTACTGGCCGCTCTCCTCGACGCCGGGCTGCTCCACGGGGACTGCCTGACCGTCACCGGAGCCACCCTCGCAGAGAACCTCGCCGCCTTGGCACCACCAGCCCCCGACGGCACCGTCGTCCGGTCGTCCACCAACCCGCTGCGCCCGGACGGCGGGCTAGCGATCCTGCGTGGGTCACTCGCCCCCGCCGGCGCCGTGGTCAAGGTCGCCGGCCTCAACATCGACCGCTTCGCCGGCACGGCCCGTGTCTTCGACAGCGAGGACGCCGCCATGGCCCACGTCGCTGGAGGGCAGCTCACCGAGGGTGACGTGGTCGTCATCCGGTACCAGGGGCCACGCGGCGGACCGGGCATGCCCGAGATGCTCGCCGTCACCGCCGCAGTCCAGGGCAGCGCCCTCGCCGGTCGGGTCGCGCTGGTGACCGACGGCCGCTTCTCGGGAGCGACCACCGGTCTGTGCATCGGCCACGTCGCCCCCGAAGCCGCCACCGGTGGACCGCTGGCGCTGGTCGTCGACGGTGACCCGATCATCATCGACATCCCCGCCCGTACCCTCGAACTGGGTGTCGACGCCGCCGAACTCGAACAGCGCCGCCACCGCTGGGATCCTCCCCCGCCCCTACCCGGGAACGGCTTCTTGGCCAAGTACAGCCGACTCGTCGGCTGCGCCTCCCAGGGCGCATTGGTCGGCGCCACGCCACCATGAGCAACGCGCCCGCCGGGGATGCCGCCCGGCGTCCGACGGGCCCCGGACCGCTCCTGTCCTACACCGGCCGCGCCGCGGTGCTGGCCACCAAGCACGACAAGCTCCCCCTCCTCGCCCCGCCCCTGGCCGCCGTCGGCCTCCAGGTCGTCGCCGTCGCGGTCGACACCGACCGGCTCGGCACCTTCACCGGCGAGATCCCCCGCCCCGGCTCACCCCTGGACACCGCGATCACCAAGGCCCGCCTCGCCATGGCCGCCACCGGCAGCCCCCTCGGGCTCGCGTCCGAAGGCAGCATCGGTCCCCACCCCGCCACCCCGCTGCTCACGGTGGATGTCGAGCTCGTCGTCCTGGTCGATGACGACCGCGACATCATCGTCTGGGCCGCCGCCACCGGCACCGACACCATGGCCACAGCCCAGGTGGTCGCCCAAGACCACGATCCCGCAGGCCTGACTGATCGCTTCGACCTCCCTCACCACGCCGTCATCGTCCGCCCCAACCAAGGGCCGGTAGCACCAGTGTTCAAAGGACTCCGCCACCCCGCCGACATCGACGCCGCCGTGGCCGCCTGCGCCGGCGCCTCGCCCGACCAGCGGGCCCGCATCGAGACCGACCTGCGCGCCCACCACTGCCCGTCACGACGGCCCGTCATCCGTCTCGCTGCCGAACACCTCGCCACCCGGCTCGCCGCCCGCTGCCCGATCTGCACAAGTCCCGGCTGGGGGCCCATCGACATCGTCACCGGCATCCCCTGCGACTGGTGCACCACCCTGGTCGACGACGTCCGCGCCGAGATCGACGGCTGTCCTGCCTGCAGCCACCGCGCCGAGCGCGCCACCGTGGGTCCCGACGCCACCGCCGACCCCGGCCGCTGCCCCCGATGCAACCCGTGACCTTTCCGCCGAGCTACGAGGAGAATCGCCCGGAAGATCGACGGGAGGTGACGTGCCCACCGCACGCCGCGCGATCAGCGGTGGCGTTCGCCCAGCCGGCGGCGCACCCACTTCTCCGTCCCGACGACGCCGTAGCCGGCGAGGGCCACGGCCGCCACCCGGAGCCAGTCGGCGCCGTCGATCGGGGCGCTGTGGAACAGATCGTTCATCGCCGGCAGGTAGGTGAACGCGAGCTGTAGCGACACCATGGCAGCCACGCCGACCCAGACCCAACGGTTGCTGAACACCCCCACATGGAACATCGACCGCTCCAGGGAGCGGCAGTTGAACAGGTAGGCGACGAGCGTCATGGCGAACATGTTCACCACGACGGTGCGGGTCTCGGCGACCGGGACGTCGCGGGCCTGCTCCCAGTGGAAGGTGCCGAACGCGCCGACCAGCAACACCCCCGCCACCAGCAGCATGCGCGCCCCGAGCGCGCGGGTGAGCAGCGAGTGCGACGAGTCACGAGGCGGGCGGCGCATGATCCCGGGCTCGCTCGGTTCAACCGCGAGTGGAAGTCCGAGCGCGACCGCCGTGGTCATGTTCAGCCACAGGACCTGCACGGGGAGAAGGGGCAGGGCCGTCGAGGCGACGACGGCGGCGACGATCACCAGGCCGAGGCCCATGTTGCTGGGCAGCGCCCACACGATGCACTTGGTCAGGTTGTCGAGCACACCCCGGCCCTCCTCCACCGCGGCTTCGATGGAGGCGAAGTTGTCGTCGGCGAGCACCATGTCGGCGGATTCCTTGGCCACCTCGGTGCCAGCCAGGCCCATCGCCACCCCGACGTCGGCTTGCTTGAGGGCGGGGGCGTCGTTCACGCCGTCGCCGGTCATGGCCACGACGTGCCCGCCGCGCTGCAGGGCCCGCACCAGGAGCAGCTTCTGCTCGGGTGAGACGCGGGCGAACACCGCGGTGCGGTCCGCGACATCGGGGAGCTCGTCGTCGGCGACGGCACTCAGCTCGCTACCGGTCATGACCTGCAGCTCGCCGCGTCCGTGCCCGGCAAGGCCGACCTCGACGGCGATGGCCCGCGCGGTGGCAGCGTGGTCGCCGGTGATCATTTTGACCTCGATCCCGGCGGTCTGGCAGGCGGCCACCGCGGCGATGGCCTCGGGGCGGGGCGGGTCGTGCATGGCCTGCAGACCGACGAAGCACAACCCGATCGCGGCGACTCCCTCGTCGCTCAGCCCTGCCACATCCGGCCCCACGTCAGCCCGCCCGAAGGCCAGCACCCGCAGGGCCTGCCCGGCCAGCTCATCGGCGCGGGCCAGCATCGCGGCGGCATCGAGCGGCTCGGCCCGACCGTTGGCGCCGAGCTGGGTGGTGCACAGGCCGACCAGCTTCTCGACCGCGCCTTTCACGTAGACGGTGCCCGGCGCGCCCAGCGCTGAACGGTGCAGCGTCGCCATGAACTGGCGGTCGGACTCGAAGGGCAGCGTGTCCGCCCGCGGATGGGCGACGAACGCGTCGCCCGCGTCGATGCCACGTTTGGCGGCAGAGGTGACGAGCGCCGCTTCGGTCGGGTCGCCCACCACCCCCCATCGGTCGTCATCGCCGGCCACGACCCGGGAGTCGTTGCACAGCAGGCCGACCAGCAGGCACTCGTCGAGCGCGGCGTCCCCGTCGAGCCCGTCTGCGGGACCGGGACCGCGGATCTCGCCGAACGGCGCGTAACCCGTCCCGCTCACCTCGTAGAGGCCGGAGACCGTCACGATGCCCGTGACGGTCATCTGGTTCTCGGTGAGGGTGCCGGTCTTGTCGGTGCAGATGACCGTCGTGCTGCCCAACGTCTCCACAGCGGGGAGCGAGCGAACGATGGCGTTGCGCCGCGCCATGCGGGCCACGCCGATGGCCAACGTGATCGTCACCACGGCGGGGAGGCCCTCGGGGATGGCGCCCACCGCCAGGGCGACAGCCGCGATGAGCATGTCGGCGGTGGGCTCACCGCGAGTGATGCCGATCAGGAACGTGACGGCCGCCAGGGCGAGGATCGCCACCATGAGGGTACGGCTGAAACGGGCGATCCAGCGGGTCAGCGGTGTCTGCACGCCGCCTGCCTCTCCCACGAGGCGGTAGATCAGGCCGATCTCGGTGAACGCCCCGGTGGCGACCACGATGCCCGCGCCCTGCCCGTAGGTGACCAGCGTCCCCGAGTACGCCATGTTGCGGCGATCGGGCAGCGCCGTGCCGGTCGGCGTCTCCAGCGGCTCCTTGGCCACCGACAACGACTCGCCGGTGAGGGCCGACTCGTCCACCTGCAGGTCCCGCAGCCTGATCAGCCGCAGGTCAGCCGGCACCTTGTCGCCCGACTCGAGCAGGACCAGGTCACCCGGGACCACCGCCGTGGAAGAAGTTCGCAGCTTCTCGCCGCCCCGCACCACCGTGGCGGGCGTCAGGACCATGGTGACGAGCGCCTCGAGGGCGCGTTCGGCCCGGGACTCTTGGATGAACCCGATGAGCGCGTTGATGACCACCACACCGAAGATCACACTGGCGTCCACCGGCTTGCCCAGCAGCGCCGTCACCGCGGCCGACACCAGCAGGATGTAGAGAAGCGGATGGTGGAACTGCAGCAGGAACCGAACCATCGGGCTGTGCCGACGGACGCGCGGCAGGGCGTTCGGGCCGAGCCGTTCCAGCCGGTCGGCGGCCTCCGCGGGGCTCAGCCCGTCTTCGGCGTCGGTCTCCAGCAGCAGGACGACCTCGTGCACGGGAAGCTCGTGGTGGTCCCTACCGACCGCTGTCTCCGTCACCGGCACTCCTCCATCTGGGTGCGAAGCGGATTCGGTCCCGCCCCCTCCCGACAGGGCAGTGCGGCGGCCACGGCCGGTGATCGCGCACGGGTGCCCTTGGCCTCGGCGTCGGTCGGGTGAGCAGGGGGCGCCGACGATCGGCGGGGTTCCTTGTCGGCGTCTCGCGCCGCATCGGCGCGACCGGACGTCTCAGCCGGCGCGATCGGCTCCGCCACCCTCGAACCGGCTGGGCGAGATCCAGCGGCCGCGGTTGCGGTCATCGGCCAGCTGGTTGTTCGGCGGCGTCGGTCTGTTCGTCAATGGCGGAGGCGATCAGCACGGTGCAGGGTGTGGCGCGAGCGACGGTGCTGGCGGCGGAGCCCGACAGCAGCCGCTTGAGCCCACCCGGACCGCGAGTGCCGAGCGCGACGAGATCGGCCCGCAGGACCTGCGCGTGGTCGACGATGGTGCTGACCTTGTGGCCGGCGGCTTCGACGCCGCCGGCCTCGATGCCCGAGGCGGCCAGCGTGTCGACGGCACACTCGATGACGGCTCGGATCTCGTCGGTGTCGTGGTGGAGGCCGACGGTCGGCACGCCGAGCACCTCGACCTTCTCGAGCTGGTCGAACCAAGGCATGGCGGCAAGGGCCTCGACGGTCCGCCGCCCATGGCTCGAACCGTCGACGGCGACCAGTACCCGGCGCACCGTGGCCGAGGACCGCACGATCGCCACCGAGGTCAGCGAGTGGCGCAGCAGGTACTCGGCGGTGCTGCCGAGGCGCAGCGCTTTGAGCGCGCCGGTGCCCTTGTGGCCGATGACGACTAGCCCGGAGCCAGGCCGGTCCAACACGATGCGGGGATCGGCCTCCGCCTCGAGAAAGCGGACCTCGGCGAAGCCCGCCTCCGCGAACACCCGGCGTGGCGAGGGCGGCGCCCACGGGTGCGGGGTGGCCCGCTCCTCGCCGACGGGAGGGCCAAGGGGCGGCACGTGTGCGGCGATCACATCGAGGCGCCAGCCGGGCCACCGCTGGTTGTTGGTCCACAGCCACGCCCGGTCGGCGTGCTCTGAGCCGTCGTCACCGAAGGTCACGGCGTGGGCTTGACTCATCTGCAGCTCTCCTTCGCTCTCGCTTGTTGCGCGGCCCGGCCAAGGTGGGTGCGGCCACGACCCCTCGGCCTGCCAACGGCGTTGCGGACCGCGCCGTCGACGGCGAGAACCACGGGCCCCGAACTCGTCGGCTTCGACGGACTCGCGCCCTCCCGATAGGAGCGGCCCTCGTCGTCATCGTCGTCGTGGTTACGCCGCCCGCCCCGGGCGCGAACTGCGGCTTCGGGGCCGGCGGCCCGGTCGATCAGCACTGACCGGCGGTCTCGGCCACCACGATGAGGACCGTGGCGATCAGTGCCGGTTGCTGCAAGCACCTCTGCTCCTTTGGATCTCAATCGAGTTGGACGAGGTGACCCCAGCCGGCACGACCAGCAACGATCGGCTGGTGGACACCTCGTCTCCATAGGATAAATGAGCCGACTCCCGGAAGATAATGCCACGACTGGTAGGCGTTAGGACCGGCGCCATTGCCGGAACCAGGAGGGAATGGCGCCCATCCCGAGCGCGGCGTCGGTCAGCGTGGTCACGTGCCTTTCGGTATCCCGCTCTACTGCTCCGCGGCCGGTTGGCTGCGGGTTGAGAGGCTGTTGGCGATGGAACCAGCGAAGAAGTCGAGGGCCGTCGGCCACGGCGAAGGTGGCGACTGCGTCGCCGTCCCCTTCTAGAGGGCGTTCGAGACCACGTACGTGATGATCGTCTGCTCCGACGAGCGGGCCCTGCAGATCCTCGACGTCGTGCAACCGTTCCTGAAGCGGCGAGGTGGCGTGTGCCTGCTCTCCGACGTACGGTGGCCTACCGTTCGGCGGCCGGTGATGGCCCCGGCCGCCCGCGCCCATGCCGCCGCTCCCTGGCAGTTGCGTGGTCGTGGCGGCGTTTGGGCGCGGTGGCAGCCGGCGCGGCGAGCCGATGATCACAGCGAGGTGGCGGTATGACACGACAGGGCCTGACTCCGATGATCAAGGTCGAGGTGGTGGTCACTGGCGACGACCTCCCGGCGTTGCGGGAGGTGTTCGCGGCCGCGGGGGCGACGGGCTATACCAGTGTCGCCAACGTCTCCGGTGTCGGGCACCACGGCTTCCATCAGGGGCGTCTGGCCTTCAACGAGCGCGATGCGCTGACCCTTGTCATCTCCGTCGTCCCTGACGATCGTGCCGAGGCCGTGTTGGCTGGCGTGCAACGTCTGCTGGACGACCGACCTGGGGTCATGTTCGTGTCTGACACCAGCGTGAGCCGACCGGAGTACTTCCGGTGACTGGCGTCGCCCCGACGGCCCGCCCGGCGGCACCTCCGGTATCGGCGCCTCCGGTATCGGCGCCTCCGGCGTCGGCTCGCGTTGGCATGGTCGGCGGGGGCCAGCTTGCCCGGATGACTCACCAGGCCGCCGTCGACCTCGGTGTGGCTCTTGAGATCCTGGCGGAGTCGGCTATCGACCCGGCGGTGCTGGCCGGTGCCCGACACGTGGTCGGCCCGGCCGGCTCGCTCGACGCGCTGCGGTCCCTCGCTGAGCGTTGCGACGTTGTCACCTTGGACCACGAGCTGGTCCCGGCTGAGCACCTCGACGCCTTGCAGGCGGCCGGGTATGTGGTGCGGCCGGGCGCGGAGGCGCTCCGCCTCGCCCAGGACAAGCTCCTGGCC
>Ga0105049_10008687_pt1 | contig 11754 bp, 9 predicted proteins | sample MAT06_FD_78087 | JGI IMG/M metagenome (GOLD analysis project Ga0105049, IMG submission 78087) | Freshwater microbial communities from Lake Fryxell liftoff mats and glacier meltwater in Antarctica - MAT-06 | ecosystem: Environmental > Aquatic > Freshwater > Ice > Liftoff microbial mat | place...
ACGGCTTCATCAGCAGCGACGAAGCCGACGACTACGTGGCCGAAGAAGACTTCGACGAATTCGACGAAGAAGACGACGACGACGGCCAGGGCGGCAGCAAGGCCCTGACCAAGAAGCTTGAAGAACTGAAGAAGCTGGCCCTGGTGAAGTTCGAGGGCCTGCGCACCCATTTCGACAAGATGCGCAAGGCCTACGAAAAAGAAGGCTACAAGAGCACGGCCTACAACAAGGCGCAACACGCCATCAGCGAAGACCTGATGACCATCCGCTTCACGGTCAAGACGATCGAGAAGCTGTGCCACATCCTGCGCAGCCAGGTCGACGACGTGCGCCGCTACGAGCGCGAGATCCGCAAGATCGTGGTCGACAAGTGCGGCATGCCGCAGGACCACTTCATCAAGACCTTTCCGCCCAACGTGATGAACCAGAAGTGGGCCGAGAAGGAAATCGCCGCCGGCAAGGCCTACAGCCCGATCCTTCAGCGCAACCTGCCGGCCGTGCAGGAACTGCAGCAGAAGCTGTTCGATCTGCAGGCCCGCGCCGTGGTGCCGCTGGACGACCTGAAGCTCATCAACAAGAAGATGAACGAAGGCGAAAAGGCCAGCCGCGACGCGAAGAAGGAAATGATCGAGGCCAACCTGCGCCTGGTGATTTCCATCGCCAAGAAGTACACCAACCGCGGCTTGCAGTTCCTGGACCTGATCCAGGAAGGCAACATCGGTTTGATGAAGGCGGTGGACAAGTTCGAGTACCGCCGCGGCTACAAGTTTTCGACCTATGCCACGTGGTGGATCCGCCAGGCCATCACGCGCAGCATTGCCGACCAGGCGCGCACGATCCGCATCCCGGTGCACATGATCGAAACGATCAACAAGATGAACCGCATCTCGCGGCAACATCTTCAAGAATTTGGCTACGAGCCGGACGCCCCGACGCTGGCCGAGAAGATGGAGATTCCTGAGGACAAGATCCGCAAGATCATGAAGATCGCCAAAGAGCCGATCAGCATGGAAACGCCCATCGGTGACGACGACGACAGCCACCTGGGCGACTTCATCGAGGACACCAACAACGTGGCCCCGGTGGACGCCGCCATGCAGGCCGGCCTGCGCGATGTGGTGAAGGACATTCTCGACTCGCTGACCCCGCGCGAAGCCAAAGTGCTGCGCATGCGCTTCGGCATCGAGATGAGCACCGACCACACGCTTGAAGAAGTGGGCAAGCAGTTCGACGTGACGCGCGAGCGCATCCGCCAGATCGAGGCCAAGGCCATCCGCAAGCTCAAGCACCCCAGCCGTTCTGACAAGCTGCGCACCTACCTGGACAATCTGTAAGGGTGCCGACCGGGCGCAGGCGACGACCAACCATGCGCACGCCATGACGCGCATCTCCGATCGCACCGTCCTGTTTGCCGACCTGCGCGGCAGCACGGCGCTGTTCGAGACCTTGGGCAATGCAGAGGCCACCTCCGTGGTGACCCATTGTGTGCAGGCGCTCGGCGGTGCGGTGAACAGCTATGAAGGCCACGTCGTGAAGACTTTGGGCGACGGCCTGATGGCGGTGTTTGACGAAGCCTTGCAGGCTGTGCAAGCCGCCATGCTGATGCACGAGGTGCTGGACGGCATGGTCTCGCGCGGCAGTGAACGAGGTGCCTCTTCGGGCTTGCGTGCGCTGCGCCTGCAGGTGGGCCTGGCCCGCGGCGAGGTGGTCGAGATGGCCGGCGATTGTTTCGGCGATGCCGTCAACGTGGCCGCCCGACTGCTGGACCATGCAGGCGACAACGAAACGCTGCTTACGGTTGAAGTGCTGCAAGGCCTGCCGCTGGACCTGCGGTCGCGTTTTCGCAGCCTGGACCGGCTGGTGCTGCGGGGCCGCGCCGAGCCCGTGCAGGTGCATGTGATGGGCGGCCGCAGAGGCGCTTCATCCGACATGGCGGCCACCCAGTTTGGTGATGTGACCACGGTGTCCGAGCCCGACGGCCTGCGCCTGATGTGGGCCGACCAACACCGCCTGTTCGCCAGCCAGCAGACCCCCGTCGTGCTGGGTCGAAGTCCACAGGCCACCTTCTGCGTCGACGACGGCCGTGTGTCGCGATCTCACGCCCGTGTGGACTGGCACAGCGGCAGCTTTCAGATCACCGACCTCAGCTACAACGGCACCTACGTTCGTTTCAACGATGGCGAGATCGTCAGCCTGCGGCGCGGCAGTTGCACGCTGCACGGCAGCGGCACCATCGGCCTGGGCGGCACACCCACCGATCCGGGCTCGGCCTGCGTCAGCTTCGACGTGCTGCGCTTTGCCGACACACAGCCCCAGGTTCCGCTGGAGCTGCGCTGACCATGAAGGTGCTGTACATCGACGACGACCGCATCAACACCCTGCTGTTCGTCGAGACCTGCCGGTTCGCGCATGCCGTCGAGGTTGAAACCGCGGGCAGCGGGGCCGAGGCCATGGAGCTGGCACCGCGCTGCCAACCTGACCTGTTGGTGATCGACCTGCACCTGCCCGACACCACGGGCTACGACCTCTTGCCGGCCCTGCGCACGCTGTTGGGCCAGCCCGATCTGCCGGCCTTTTTGTGTACGGCAGACGAGGCCCCACTGGTCGAACAACCTGCGCGCGAGGCCGGTTTCACGGGTTGCTGGACGAAGCCGGTCGAATTGCAGCAGGTCATCGGCGAACTGGTGCGTCGCAGCGACGGGGCAGCCGCCCGATGAGCTTTCGAGACGAGCCGGCCTACCGCCACGGCACACCGGCCCGCATCGCCGTGCTGCTGGTCAACCTGGGCACGCCCGACGAGCCATCGGCGCCTGCGCTGCGCCGCTACCTGGCCGAGTTCCTGAGCGACCCGCGGGTGGTCGAGATTCCGCGCCTGGTGTGGTGGCCCATCCTGCACGGCATCATCCTGCGCACAAGGCCCGCACGTTCGGCGGCCAAGTACGCCAGCGTGTGGATGCCTGAAGGCTCGCCGCTGGCCGTGTGGACCCGGCGCCAGGCCGACGCCGTGGCCACGACTCTCGCCGAGCGTGGCCATCAAGTGATGGTGCGCCACGCCATGCGCTATGGCAACCCGTCGCTGCCAACCACGCTGGACCAACTGCGTGCCGAAGGCGTCACCCGCGTGCTGGTGCTGCCCATGTACCCGCAGTACGCAGCCGCCACCACCGCCAGCATCAGCGACAAGGTCTTGCAGTGGGCCACGCAGACACGCCGCATGCCCGAGCTGCGCTTCGTGGCCGAGTACCACGACGACCCGGCCTACATCGCCGCCCTGGCCCACCAGTTGCGCACCCACTGGGCCGCCAACGGACGCGGCGATCAACTGGTGCTCAGCTTCCACGGCGTGCCGGAACGCAGCCTGCACCTGGGCGACCCCTACCACTGCCAGTGCCACAAGACGGCGCGCCTGTTGGCCACCGAGCTGGGGCTGCAGCCAGCCGAGGTGAAGGTCACCTTCCAAAGCCGCTTCGGCAAGGCCAAGTGGCTGGAGCCGTACACCGAACCCACGCTGCAGCAGTTGGCCGCGTCAGGTGTGAAGCGCGTTGACGTGATGTGCCCCGGCTTTGTCGCAGACTGTCTGGAAACGCTGGAAGAGATTGCGCAGGAAGCGCGCGACGCCTTCTTGCAGGCGGGTGGCCAGAGCTTCAGCTACGTGCCTTGCCTGAACGATGCGGCACCTTGGATTGAGGCCCTGAGCTCGTTGGCCGAGCGGCATCTGGCGGGGTGGGACACGCTCAGCCCAACAGTGGCACCTGACCTGGCGATTCAACGCGAGCGGGCGCTGGCGATGGGCGCGCAGGACTGAGCGTCAACCCAGCCATGCAGCTGGACGCCGCGTGGGCGCGACATTCAAGTCAGCTCTTTTCCAACTTCCTCAGACGAGCAGCGGCATCAGCAGCCTGGCCAAAGTTCGGATTGATGCGCAAGGCTTCGCGCAGCTCAGCCATGGCACGAGCCGTGTCCCCCTTGTCGGCCAGCATTCGCCCCAGCAAATAGTGCGGCTCGGCAAATTCCCGACCCGCACCCTTCATCAATAGCTCCAGGCTTTGGATCGCCGGTCCTGTTTCGCCCCGTTTGTGCAGCACCCAGGCCAGAGTGCCTTGCACGCGTGGCTCTTGCGGCGCCAGCGCGGCCGCCTTGCGGGCCCAGGCAAGCCCGCCATCGGCAACACCGGCGCCTTCGGCGGCAATCCATGCGGCATTGTTCAAGGCCAGCACGTTGTCGGGCTGCAAGGCAATTGCAGCCTGGTAGCTGCGCAATGCCGCCTCGTTCTGACCCAACTGCTGAGCAGCCATGCCCGCGCCCAAATGCGCGGCAGCCACCTTGGGAAAACCTTTGGCAACCTTGCCGTACTCGGCCAGCGCCAGCTGCGTCTTGCCCCCGGCCAGCAAGATATCGGCCTTGCTCAGACGGGCCGCGTAATAGTCCGGCTGGGCGCCCAGGGCTTGTTCGTACATCGTCAGCGCCCGCGTGTTGTCTTTCTGCAAGACATGCACTTGGGCCATTGCGGCAAGCGGCAGTGCATTGCCAGGCGACAGGCGGGCACTTTCTCCAAAGCGCTTGAAGGCGTCGTCCAGCTTGCCGCTTCGCAGCATCACCATGCCCATGGCGTACTGCGCACCTGCCAGCTTGGGATCGATAGCCAGGGCCCTGAGATAGAACTCCCCGGCAATTTCGGGCTTGTCGTTGATATTGAAGTGATAGTCACCCAGGTCCACCAGCACGGCGGCATAACTGGGATCGGCGGCCAAGGCGGCTTGCCAGAACTCGACGGCCTTGGGGTACTCAGCGTGTGCGAAATGCCAAAGTGCCCAGGCGCGAAGGGTGGGTGGGTGCCTGGGCGTCAGCGCCAGCGCTTCGCCCAACCGCTGTTTGGCAACTGCAGGTTCATTGCGCACGCGGGCACTTTCGGCCAGTGACAACAAAGGCAAGGGCGATTTGCGGTCCAGCCCCATGGCCTCCTTGAACAGCGCATCGGCACGTGCAAAGTCACGCTTGGCGATGGCTGCACGTCCCTGCGCCAGCTTCACTTCCATGGGCGAGCCGGTTTGCCCGGCGGGCATGGAAATGGGAGGCGCGGCCACCACCGGCGCGGCTTGGGCTTGAGGTGAACCGAGCAGAAGTCCGCAGACTGCCCAAACAGTCAGACCCAAGCTTGCGTCAACGACTTTCATGCGATGTGTTCCATAGATTTTCGCCCGAGGATACAGAGGGTGACAGCCATGAAAAAGCCCCTCGGGGCAGAACCACCGAGGGGCTTGAGAGAAAGTGCCGAGCTAGAGCTTCAAGCCACCGTCTTGCGGCGACGGCTCAGGCCCAGACCTGCCAACGCCAAGCCAGCCAGTGCCAGGCTCGTCGGCTCCGGCACGCCTGTGGGCGGGGGCGGGGGAACCAAGATACCGCCGGCAGCGCCGAAGCCGAAGATGAACGTGTCGGGCGTACCCAGAATCGGATCGCAGGATGCGGTGCCGATGCTGAGGCCGGTAAAGCATGAACCGTAGGAGTACAGACCGATTTCAACGTCGGTGCTGTCACCGTCCACCAGCGAACGGGCCAGGTCAGCCGCGGCCTTGTCCGGCGCCACGCCGTAATAGGTGGCAAAGGTGCGGGTGGCACCATTCGCCAGCGCTTCGAACTCGAAGTCAAACAGTGCGCCCTGGTCGCTGCTTCGCGAGACGCCCGAGCTCGCGCTGCCGGCGCAGGCATCACCACCACGCAGGTTGGTAAAGTTCACGTTCTGGCAGCCGTAGCTGTCGAAAGAGCTGAACGGGTTGCCATCGAGGAAGCCGTTGTTGTCCGAACGGTACAGGTTGCTGCCGTTGGCAATGCCGAGGCCCGTGGGTCCTGGAACGCCCTGGATGGTGACAGTCTCACCACCTGGCGAGGGAATGTCCCAGTCCATCACGCGGCGGTAGACCAGATCACCAGCGACCAGTGCTGCACCGGTGTTGTTGGTGATGCTCACCAGCACTTCGTACAGGTAAGGCGTGCCTGCAATCGGGTGGTAGTCGTGCGTGATGCGCAGGCCAGCCGGCGCTCCGCTCGCAGTGAGCATTTCCACCACAGACACTGCCGTGCTGGCAGTGGAGGCGAAGCTCACCAGCGACAGGTTTTGCACCCCGCCACTGGAGTTGTTGGACTGACCAAACTGGCCGGTGCTGCGTATACCCACGCCCCAACCTTCGCACTCGCAGCCTGGCGAGGTGGAGTCAGAGTTCGTGCGGACCGACCGCAATCCTACGGTGGTGGTGCCGCTACCCGTCGCAGGCGTGCCGCCGCCGACGTTCAAGGCGCCGAATTCGCCGACGCCGAGCTGGACTTCTGAGTTTTGAATGATGGCTTGTGCCTGGGCACCGCTGGCGATGGCGGCCAGAAGCGATGCCAGTGCGATCTGTCTGAGTTGATTCTTCAAAAGAACCTCCATGGTTAAGGACCCGGCGTCATACAAGCAGACTCCGTGCCATACCCAGCCAGAAGACGGGCGAATAGCTTCTGTTTACCTATGAAAGAGTGAGCAAAACGGGTCCATCAAGTTGGCCACGCCGATGGACCTTCTGGACGGTTCCGTCAAGTCTTCCGACACCCATAAACAGGGGTTTGACTTCAAGGCATACACCGCTCGTCCGCACTAGGGCTGCAGAGCACGCCCCCGCCGCAGCGCCATCAGCCTGGGCACCACCAGCACCGCCACCACCACCGCCAGCAGCGCCGCCGACATCGGCCGCTCGACAAAAACGCCCCATTTGCCTTCGCCGATGGACAGCGCGTTGCGCATCTGCGCCTCGGCCAGCGGGCCCAGGATCATGCCCACGATGACGGGCGCAGTGGGGAAGTCAAAACGCCGCATCAGCACGCCCGCCAGCCCGACGCCCAGCATCAGGAACAGGTCGAAGGCGCTCTGGCGCATGCCGTAGACGCCGATGGTGGCAAAGATCAGGATGCCGGCGTAAAGCGGTGGCCGCGGGATCTTCAGCAGTTTCACCCACAGCCCCACCAGCGGCAGGTTCAGCACCAGCAGCATCACGTTGCCGATGTAAAGGCTGGCGATCAAGGCCCACACCAGCGTGCTGCTGGTCTGGAACAACTGCGGTCCGGCGTTGATGCCGTAGTTCTGCAGCGCGCTCAGCAAAATAGCAGCCGTCACACTGGTGGGAATGCCCAGCGTCAACAGTGGCACCAGCGTGGCGGTGACGGCGGCGTTGTTGGCCGCCTCGGGCCCGGCCACACCTTCGATGGCGCCGGTGGTGCCAAATTCCTCGGGGTGTTTGGACAGCTTGCGCTCGACGCCGTAGCTCAGAAAGGTGGGAATCTCGGATCCGCCGGCCGGGATGGTGCCAAAGGGGAAACCCAGGGCCGTGCCCCGCAGCCAGGCTGGCCACGAGCGTTTCCACTCGCTGCGGGTCATGTGCACGCTGCCCATGCGGTTCATCTGCTTCACGCTGCGGCCCTCGTACAGGGCGGTGTACAGACACTCGCCGACGGCAAACAGGCCCACTGCGATCAGCACCACCTCGATGCCGTCCATGAACTCGGGCACACCACCGGTGTAGCGCACCTGGGCGGTGATCTGGTCCAGGCCCACCAGGCCAATGGCCAACCCGACAAACAGCGCCGTTATCCCGCGCAAGGTGCTTTTGCCCAGCACGGCGCTTACCGTGGTGAAGGCCAGCAGCATGATCATGAAGTACTCGGGCGGGCCCAGCTTCACGGCGTGCTCGGCCACGAAGGGGGCAAACAGCGTCACCAGCACGGTGGCAATGGTGCCGGCGACAAAGCTGCCGATGGCGGACGTGGCCAGCGCCGCGCCGGCACGCCCGCTCTTGGCCATCTTGAAGCCTTCGAGCGCAGTCACCATGGTGCCGGTTTCGCCAGGCGTATTCAGCAGGATCGACGTGGTGCTGCCACCGTACATGGCGCCGTAGTAGATACCGGCAAAGAAGATCATGCTGGCCGTGGGTTCGACCTGCGCCGTGATCGGCAGCAGCATGGCCACCGTGACGGCCGGCCCCAGGCCGGGCAAGACGCCAATGGCGGTGCCCAGCGCGCAGCCCATGAAGGCCCACAGCAGGTTGATCGGCGTGGCGGCGGTGGCAAAACCGCCCAGCAGTTGGCTCCAGACGTCCATCAGCGCCCCTTCACAACCAGCCGCTGCCGGTCAGGCCCGGCAGGTTGATGCCCAGCACCTGGGTGAACAGCCAGAACGCCGGCGCGGCGATCAAGAAGCCGGTGACAAAGTCGATCACCAGTCCACGCACGCCACCGTGCGGCTTGCCTTCGCTGCCGCGCAGTCCACGCACCGCGAGCATGAAACACAGGGTGCAGCTCAGGATGAAACCTGCCGTGGTGATCAGCGCTGCGTTGGCGGCAATGCCTGCCGACACCCAGGCCAGCGCCACCCAGTTGCCCTGCGCCGCGCCGGACGGTGCTTCCAGCTGGCGCCAGCCGCCCGTGCGGGCTTCCCAGATCAGCCAGGCGCCGCAGACCAGCAACACGGTGGCCACCACCCAGGGCAGAAAGTTGGGTCCGACGCCGGCATAGCCGGCCTCGGACGAGATGTTGCGTGCACCCAGGGCCAGCAGGGCCCCGAGCAACAGCGCACCGGCGCCAATGAAGGTCTGGTGCCGCTTGGCGGCGCTGGATTCAGCCATGAAAGGGAAGCTCCTGCAGGATGAAGCGCGGGGGCAAGAGGCCCCCGCCAAGCACAGTCTCGACCCGGGCCTCGCCGGGCCATGACCGTGTTCACACCATGCCGGCCTTGACCATGGTGGCACGCAGACCTGCAAACTCGCGGTCGACGAAGTCCTCGAAGTCCTTGCCCACCATCAGCGCAGGCGTCCAGTTGTTCTTTTCCAGGTCGGCCGCCCAGGACTTGGTCTTGGTGGCCTTGACCACCATGTCCACCAGCGCCTTGCGCTGCTCGGCCGAAATGCCCGGCGCACCGTACACACCCCGCCAGTTGCCCAGTTCGACGTTGTAGCCCTGCTCCTTCATGGTCGGGATGTTGATGCCCTTCAGGCGGGTGGCCGAGGTCACCGCGATCGCACGCATCTTGCCGCTTTCGATGTACTGCTGGAATTCGCTGTAGCCGCTGCCACCCACGCTGACGTTGTTGCCCAGGATGGCCGCCACGGCTTCGCCGCCGCCGCGGAAAGGCACGTAGTTGACCTTGGACGCATCCAGGCCCACTTCGCGTGCCAACATGGCTGCAGCGATGTGCTCGGTGGAGCCACGGGAGCCACCGCCCCACTTGACGCTGCCCATGTCCTTCTTCATCTGCTCGACCACGTCCTTCATGGTTTTCAGTGGCGAGGCCTCGGGCACCACGAACACGTTGTATTCGCTGGTCAGGCGCGCGATGGGCGTGGCCTGCGTCACGCTCACCGGCGGCTTGCCGGTGATGATGCCGCCCAGCATGACGGCGCCCATCACCATCAGGGCGTTGCCGTCGCCCTTGGACGCATTGACAAACTGCGCCAGGCCGATGGCACCGGCGGCGCCGCCCTTGTTTTCATAGCTGATGGAACTGGCCACACCCGCGTCCTGCAGCGCCTTGCCCAAGGCACGGCCGGTGGTGTCCCAACCACCACCCGGGTTGGCGGGGATCATCATCTTCAGGTTGGCGGCGGCTTGTGCCGACAGCGGCAGCGCGCCGGTGGCGGCCAGTGCGGCCAGGCTCTTGAGGAAGGTGTCGCGACGCATGGTCTTGTCTCCTGTTGTGGGTATTGGAATCTGTGGCGTGATGATGGCGCCGCTGCCTGTCAAACGGCTGTCGCCGACCCCCGGGGAATCACCGACACCGGCTTGCTTGCCGATAATCCGGCCCGCACGTCACCTGCCCATGAAGCTGCTGCTGATCGAAGACAACACCGCCATGCAGACCACCCTGCAGCGCAGCTTTGAACGCCGCGGCATGCAGGTGGTGCTGTGCGGCGACGGCGCGCGTGCGCTGGACCGCTGGCGTGCCAGCGTGCCCGACGTGGTGCTGCTGGACCTGAGCCTGCCCGGCATGGACGGCCTGAGCGTGCTGGCCGCCGCCAGGGCCGAAGGGCTGGCCACGCCAGTGCTCATCCTCACCGCGCGCGGCACGGTGGGCGACCGCATCCTGGGCTTGAACACCGGCGCCGACGACTACCTGGCCAAACCCTTCGACCTGGACGAACTCGAGGCCCGCGTGCGTGCGCTGGCGCGGCGCAGCGCCGCGCGGCCTGCCGACGGCCCGCTGACGCCCGAGTTCTGCGGCCTGCGCGCAGACCCCGGCAGCGGCGCCGTGTACCTGCACGGCCAGGCCCTGGACCTGACGGTGCGCGAAGCCGCGTTGTTGCGCGCGCTGCTGGTCGCCCCCGGGCAGGCGATGGCCAAAGAGAGACTCTCAGATTTGGTTTTTGCCGGTGAGACCCAGGTCCAGGCCGATGCCATCGAAGTGGTGGTTTACCGCCTGCGCAAGAAGCTGGTTGGCACGTCGGCGCAGCTGGTCACGCTGCGAGGTCTGGGCTACCTGCTCAAGGACAGCGCTTGAGCGGCGGCCCGCGCTTTGCCCTTCAGCGCATCTCCTTGAGGCGTTTTCTGCTGCTGGGCATTCTGGTGCCGGTGCTGGGCTTCGTGGTCATCAACACCTTCACGCTGTACCGCCAGGCCCTGGCTGCGGCCGACACGGCCTACGACCGCACGCTGCTGGCGTCGGCCAAGGCCATCGGTGAGCTGCTGACGGTTGCCGAAACCGGCACGCCACCGCGTCTGACGGCCACCCTGCCCTACAGCGCGCTCGAGGCCTTCGAGGCCGACAACCGCAGCCGCATGGTCTACCGCGTGTCGGGCTTTGCCGGCGAAATGGTCTCGGGCTTCGATGACCTGCCGCCCGCAAGGCCACAAGGCAATTCGCCCAGCGTCTATGCCGCGCTGGTGGAGTTTTACGACGACAGCTACCAGGGCGAGCCCGTGCGCATGGCCGTGCTGCTGCAACCGGTGGCCGGTGTGGGCGGCCAGGGCGTGGCCACGATCCAGGTCGCCGAAACGCTGGAGCTGCGCCGCACGCTGGCACGCAGCCTGCTCGTGCAAACGGTGTGGCAGCAACTGCTGCTGGTGGCCTTGATTGCCGGGGTGGTGGTGGTGGTGGTGCAGCGCGCCACCGCGCCGGTGCGGCAGCTCAGCGCGCAGATGCTGGCGCGCGATGAAGCCGATCTTTCGCCACTGCCTGCCGCCAACGCGCCCCGTGAACTGCAGCCGCTGCTGGACGCCACCAACGGCGTCATGGCCCGCCTGGCCCAGGTGCTGGAGATGCAGAAGCGCTTCGTGCGCGACGCCTCGCACCAGTTGCGCACGCCGCTGGCAGTGCTGAAGACGCAGGTGCAGTCCGCGCGACGGGGCGACGTCGAACCGGGCCAGGCACTGGCCGAGATCAGCGTCACGGTCGATCGCGCCACCGAGCTGGCCAACCAGATGCTGGCGTTAGCCAAGGTCGAACAGCTGCGCCACCAGGGCGACGCGCCGGTGCTGGCCTGGGACAGCATCGTGCGCGCCGTCGCGCTGGACGTGGGCCCGCTGGTGGCCGCAGGCGGCATCGACTTCGAGATCCAGACGCAGGCCGCCCCCGTGCGCGCCCACGAGTGGGCGCTGCGCGAGCTGACACGCAACCTGCTGCACAACGCCATCAAGCACACACCACCCGGCGCACATTTGGCCGTGAACGTGGTGGTGCACCACGACGAGGCCGTGCTGACCGTCAGCGATGGCGGCCCGGGCATCGGCCCTGACCAG
>Ga0105049_10008692_pt1 | contig 11751 bp, 9 predicted proteins | sample MAT06_FD_78087 | JGI IMG/M metagenome (GOLD analysis project Ga0105049, IMG submission 78087) | Freshwater microbial communities from Lake Fryxell liftoff mats and glacier meltwater in Antarctica - MAT-06 | ecosystem: Environmental > Aquatic > Freshwater > Ice > Liftoff microbial mat | place...
GGCCCCGAGGGCGTGCTCCTCGTCAAGAACCGTCGCCGCAACGGCCGCCACGACTGGAGCCCGCCCGGCGGGGTGATCGATGAGGGCGAGACCCTCATCGAGGGCCTCGGTCGCGAGGTCGCCGAGGAGACCGGCCTCGTCGTCACCGAGTGGGAGGGACCGATCTACGAGATCGCCGCGTCGGCCCCCGGGCTCGGTTGGACACTGCGCGTCGAGGCCTACCGGGCGGTCTCGTACCGCGGCGAGATCCTCCTCGACGACCCCGACGGCATCGTGGTGGACGCCACCTACGTCGCGCCCGACGACTGCATCGTGCACCTCACCGGCAACCACCCGTGGGTGGTCGAACCGCTGGTCGAGTGGTTGGCCGAGCGGTGGCCGGGCTGTCGCTCCTACGCATACCTGGTCGAGGGCAGCGAGCTCGCGAGCCTCGTCGTCACCCGGAACCGATAGCTCCAGGGGGTACCCGTCGCCTGGGCCCGATCTGATGCAGGTGTCCCCGGTTCTCGGGCGAACCGACGCCGTACGCTGGGGACGGTGGCCGATCCGAGCATCCTGCACGTCGACATGGATGCGTTCTTCGTGTCCGTCGAGCTGCTCGATCAACCCGAGCTGCGCGGACGGCCGGTGATCGTCGGCGGCTCCTCGGCTCGGGGTGTGGTGGCGGCGGCCTCCTACGAGGCCCGCGCCTTCGGCATCCACTCGGCGATGCCGTCGGTGCGGGCCAAGCGCCTGTGCCCGCAGGCGGTCTTCCTCAACGGCCGCTACGACCGCTACGTCACCGAGAGCCGGGCGATCATGGACATCTTCGGGTCGTTCACCCCGCTGGTCGAGCCGCTCTCGCTCGACGAGGCGTTCCTCGACGTGGTGGGTTCGCGTCGCCTTCACGGACCCGCCCCGGAGATCGCGGCCGCCATCCGCCGCCGGGTGCACGACGAGCGCGGCCTCACCTGCTCGGTCGGCGTCGCGCCCACCAAGTTCGTGGCCAAGCTGGCATCGGAGGCCGCCAAGCCGAAGGCGGCCGCCGCGGGGCCTCGGCCCGGCCTGGGGGTCCGGGTCGTGACCGAAGCGGACCTGCTCGGCTTCCTCCACCCGCTCCCGGTGGAGGCGCTCTGGGGAGTGGGCCCGGTCACGCTGGCCAAGCTCGAGCGGCTGGGCGTGGCGACGGTCGGCGACCTGGCCCGCATGCCGCTCACCCTCGTGGTCGGCGCGCTCGGTGCCGCAGCCGGGAACCACCTCCACCAGCTGGCCAACGGGATCGACGCGCGCCGCGTCGAGCCCGACCGCCAGGCGAAGTCCATCGGTCACGAGGAGACCTTCGTCGAGGACCGGCGCGAGCGCACCGAGCTCGAGCGCGAGCTCGTCCGCTTCGCCGACGCCATCGGGTCGCGGCTGCGACGCGCCGGGCTCGCGGCGAGGACCGTCAGCCTCAAGGTCCGGTTCGGGGACTTCCGCACCATCACGCGGTCGGCGACCCTCGCCGAGGCCACCGATTCGCACCAGGTCATCCTCCGAGAGGCCCGCCAGCTCCTCGGTGGCGTCGATCCCGGCACCGGCGTGCGTCTCCTCGGGGTCAGCGTGAGCGGTCTCACGGCCGATCCGGTGCGTCAGCTCAGCCTCGATGACGTCGACGCACCGGACTGGACCGAGGCCAACCGGGCCGTCGACGAGATCCGCGAGCGGTTCGGCGCCGCCGCCATCGGCCCCGCCGTCATTGCCGGGGTCGACGGCCTCCGGCTCAAGACCAAGGGCAACCAGCAGTGGGGCCCCCACGATCGGGCACAGGATCGCTGAACGGGTAGGAACGCCCTGCGACGCCACCCCCGCCCCGTTTTTTGTTCGCACGCGTTGTTGGCGACGAAATGCTGTGCGAGACTGACCGCCAGGGTTCCGGTCGGCCCAGGGGTCCAGAAGGGGAATTGCGGTGCCGCTTTCCGAGGACGAACAACGAATCCTCAGCGAGATCGAGCAGCAGCTCTACGAGTCTGACCCCACGCTGGCGCATGGCATCGCGGATACCACCGTCTACAGCGATGCATACCGCTACCTCAAGCGGGGCATCTTCGCCTTCGTCGGCGGCGTGGTCGTCATGGTGGGCACCCTGCACATCTCGGTGTGGCTGGCGGCGTTCGGCGTCGTGATCATGTTCGGTGCCGCCCTGTCGATCGAGGCCAACGCCCGACGGATGGGCAAGGCCGGCATGGACCAACTCGCCCAGTCGATGCGGGCCGCCGGGTTGCGCGACTACTTCGGCAACAAGGGCCAGAACGTCCGGGAGCGCTTCCGCAAGGACGAGCCGTAGCGCCTGGTTCGAGTGTCGGTCTGCCCATGGGCGCGGCCAACGCTCAGGTGTGCGACGGGTCCTCCGGTCGCGAGCGGCAACCGGGCGGTCGGGAACGGCGAGCTGGCGCCGTCGGTGCACCCCGTTGCGCACCAGACCCGTCGCGCTCGCGTCGTCCGTCGGTGGATCTCGACGCGTGACCGGCGACGCGGTTCACGAGCGCCGTGACCACGCCCGCTGGCGGTTCGAGCGTCCGAGGTGGGGCAGGTGGGGGCGGGGGTCGAGCAGCTGACGCCACCGCTGGGTGGTGGTCACCTGGGCGCGGGCGGCGGCGATCACGGCGCCGGAGGACGCTTCGGCGCGCGAAGCGAGGCCCTCGGCCTCGAGCGCGGGCGCGTAGGCCGCCGCGTCGACGTCGTGGGCGAGGTCGAGAAGGGCGGAGCCGGTGCCGGCCACGTCGCCCTGGGCCCGCAGGGCGAACTCCTCGTGGGTCTCGCTCGGCTGCGCCCTGGTCCCGATCAGCTCGAGGGCCTCGACGCTCTCCTGCCACGCAACCTGGACCTTGGCGCGATCGGTCGTGGCCTGCTCACGCCGACGGCGGTGGCGGTGGCCGGCGAGCCAGACCATGGTGGCCGCGTACGCCGCGAGGAGCACGAGCACGACGCCGGCGCCGGTCGCGGCGCGCACCGCGGGGGCGTCGAAGGTCGAGGTGGTCGATGCACCGGTGGCGACGTCGACCTCGAGGTTCGGGACGGTGGTGGAGGCGAACGGATCGCCCTCGGGGGGCACGGTGGGGTTGGTGAGGCTGGACCCCGGGACGGTCACGGTGCTGGTGCTCGGCGTCGGCGCCGGGGTCGCGTTCTGGTTCTCGGGGACACCCGTCCACGGCAGGGCGTTCGGCGCGCCACGGGTCGGCGTGGGCTCGAACGACACCCACCCGTACTCGCCCAGGTAGACCTCGGGCCAGGCGTGGGCGTGCTTGCCGCTGACCCGGTACAGCGTCGGGTCGGCCGCGTCCTGCTCGCCGGGGGTGAAGCCGACCGCCACCCGGGCGGGCAACCCCATCGACCGGGCCATGGCGGCGTAGGTGCCGGCGAACTGCTCGCAGTACCCGATCTTCTCCGCGAGGAACTGATCGATGGCGGATTCGCCGTGGCCGGCCTCGACCAGCTCGAGGTTGTACTCGTACCCGCCGGTGAGCTGGAAGTGGTCCTGCAGCGCCCGAGCCTTGTCGTAGGGCGTCGTGGCCGCCGACGTGACGTCGCGGGCCAGTGCCGACGCGGTCGGGCTGAAGTCGGGCGGGAGCGCGAGGTAGCGGTCCCGGATCTCCGGTGGCACGGCCGATGACGCGCCCTGCAGCTGCTCGGCGGTGAACGCGGGCTGGGTCGACCGGATCTCGTACTGCAAGCCGTCGGAGCTGTCGACGGTGGTGTCGACGATCAACGTGGACGAGTCGGCCTGATACCGCACGACGGCGTCGGGAGAGTTGATGTTGCGGGGTTCGAACGCGGCGGGCAGCCAGAGCGCGGCCAGGTTGGTGATCCGGTAGTCCTGGTCGAAGTCGGCGGTGGGGACGTTCTCGGGCACGAACGAGTCGAGCTCGCCGTCGACCTCGGCGTACTTGCCGCCCGACCGCCAGATGTCGCCCTCGAAGGTGTCGAGGCTGGTCAAGCGCCAGTAGGAGCGCACATCGCTCTGAACGGTGAAGACCTCGGTGTTCGACTGGTTGACGAGGCGGTCGCGGATGTCGACCAGCGGGCTGATCGTGACGCGGGATCCGGGTCCCGCATCGGACTCGCGCCAGGAGATCAGCGCCGGCGAGTCGGCACCGGGGAGCCGGGGGCCGAGCACCACGCCCGTGGCGAGTGCGGCGACCGTGAGCACCGCGCCCGTGCGCAACGCCGCCCGACTTCCGCGCTCGATGTCGGCGGTGAGCCAGCTCGAGCTGGTTTCCTGGCGGGCGATGCGGTGCAGCAGGAGGAAGCCGAGCACGGCGGCGACGAAGACGATGGTCGCGTCGATCTGGTGGACCGCCGAACCCAGCAGCGAGCAGAAGATGAAGAGCGTGCTGGCGGGCACGATGGCCTCGAAGGCCGACCACAGGCGAAAGGCCGCCCAGTCGGCCAAGAAGATGGCGAAGAACAGCGCCGCACACGAGGCCAGGACGAACCCGGGAAGGGCCGGAGCTGGAGCCAACACGTTCTGGAAGGTCGACCACGAGTCGTCGATGGCGGCGCGCACCGCGTCGAGGGTCGAACCGGTGGGAACGCCGATGATGGTGGTGCCGAAGAAGAAGAGCCACGAGAGCAGGACGAGCAGCAGGGGGACGGCGATCAGCGCCGACACCGGCACGCTGAGGCCCCGGCGCCGGGTCAGGAGCGTGATGCCGTGGGTGAACACGGCGACGACCAGCATCGGCACGAAGAAGCCGCCATCGGCGAACAGGCGCGAGAACCCGTAGATCGTCGCGACGCTGACGGCGAAGAGCGCGACCTCGGCAGGGACGAGGAAGCGGGGGGCATGTGCGGTGCCCGAGTCGCTCATGGCCTGATCCTGGCATGGGCGCTCCAACGATCCTCGTCGGGTTCGTCGGGCGCGGCGGGTCGGACCGGGCCCCGATTCGGCACGCGGGTGGCACGGGTCGGCCGCATGGCGTGGTTCCACGTCTCGGCGAACGGGCGCTCGCCGGTGATGGGCAGGACGCGGCGGGTGGCCGCAGGCGGGGCCGCAGTGGAGCGGGCGTCCCAGGACGAGGGGGTGAAGCGCACGACGGTGACCGACCCGAAGCGGTTGCGCAGCTTGGCGAGGCTCTCGAGCTCGACCTCGGGGATCTGGGCCACGATGGCCACGAGGGCGCCGCCGGTGGAGGAGCGCGCGGCGCGGTCGAGGACCCGGCGGAAGGCGGCGTCGTGGGAGGCCTCGAGGCTGGCGAGGTGCTCCATGATCGACTCGATGTGGGTGTGCCCGGCGGCGAAGCCGGAATCGCCGCCGTCGGTGGTGATGAGTCGGACGAGGTCCTGGCGCTTGGCGCTCGCAGTGACGACGCTGGCTGCGGCCGAGATGACCAGCTCGAGCGACGCGTCGGTGTTGGTGGCGGCCCGCACGTCGACGAGGACACTCAGACGGCCCTGCCACGGCAGCTCGTCCTGGCGGACCATGAGCTCGTCGTGGCGAGCGGTCGACGCCCAGTGGACCCGACGGAGGTCATCGCCCACCACGTAGGGACGGAGGGCGTAGAAGTCCTCGCCGGAGCGGCCGAGGGCGTTGGGGTGCTCGGCGCCCGACATGGGATCGTTGCCGGTGGTCTGCGGTATTGGCACGATGTCGTCGACGTGGGGGTACACGGTCAGCTCGGACACGCCCGACGCGTCCATCGAGACCTCGGTCAGACCGAACGGGTCGGCCATGGTGACGGTGAGCGGGCCGATCTCGAGGATGCCCCGCTTGTCGGTCGGCAGGCGGTAGGCGGCGCGCACGACACCGCCGGGGTCGAGCGGACCCACCAGCAGGTTGGCGCCACGCGTGCCCGACACCGCGTCGCGCAGGCCGAGGACCGGGGAGCGCCGGTTGCCCTGGTTCTCGACCCGGAGGTCGACCCGGCTCGGCGAACCGGCGTGCGCCCGGGGCGGGTGGAGCTCGCGATCGACCGAGATGCGCAGGCGGGCGAGGGCGATGAAGGCGACCGTGATCAGGACCAGCGCCCCGATGGTGGCACCGAGGAGCATGAGCTCGAGCGAGCCCAGGAAGCGGCCGACGATCAGCAGCGCGAGGGCCAGGCCGCTCAGCAACCACCCCTGTCGCGTCAGCACGGGGGACGGCGGGTCACGTGGTGGCCGAGGGGACGGGAACGCTCTGGAGGACGTCGCGGAGGGCGTCGGCCGAGGTCGTGCCCTGCAGCTGCGCCTCCGGGGTGACCATGAGGCGATGGGCCAGGACGATCTCGGCGAGGGCCTTGATGTCGTCGGGCACGACGTAGGTGCGGCCGAACGCCGCGGCCCGGCCCCGCGCCACGCGCTGGAGGCTGAGCGTGGCCCGGGGCGACATGCCGAGAGCCAGGTGCGGATGACGGCGGGTGGCGTCGGCGATGTCGACCAGGTACGCCTTGAGGCTCGGTGCCACGTGGACGGTGCGCACCGCGGCGATCATGCCCTGGATGTCGGCGGAGGTCGCGACCGGAACGATGTCCTCGAGCGAGTTGTGGTCCCCGTGGGCGTCGAGCACCTCGAGCTCGGCGTCACGATCGGGGTACCCCATCGAGACCCGCATGAGGAAGCGGTCGAGCTGGCTCTCGGGGAGGGGATAGGTGCCCTCGTGCTCGATCGGGTTCTGCGTGGCGATGACCATGAACGGCGGGCCGAGGGGGTAGGTCACGTTGTCCACCGTGACCTGACCCTCGGCCATGGCCTCGAGCATCGCCGACTGCGTCTTGGGCGACGCCCGGTTGATCTCGTCGCCGAGGACGATGCCGGCGAAGATCGGGCCCGGCCGGAAGTCGAAGTTGCCGTTGGATCGGTTCCACACCGTCACGCCGACGACGTCGGAGGGCAGCAGGTCGGGGGTGAACTGCACCCGCCCGAACTTGCAATCGACCGAGCGCGACAGCGCCTTGGCCAGGCTCGTCTTGCCCACTCCCGGGACGTCCTCGAGCAGGAGGTGCCCTTCGGAGACCAGGCACAGCAGCACGAGGTCGATGACCTCGGCCTTCCCCTGGATCACCCGCTGCATGTTGGCCGAGATGGCCCCGAACAGATCGGCGAAGGTCCTGCGACGGTCCGTGGTCTCCTGGGTGGCCACGAGTGGGTCTCCTTGGGGGTCGTGGGGTCGGGATCCGGGGGCCGGCTCCCGGATCGGTGCGCCTCGGAGCGAGAACGCCCGGTGCGACCCGGTGGTCCGTGGCGCCGTCCGCTGCCGGTGACCGTAGCGGGTGCGGCCACGGGGTGAGACCCCAGCGGACACGCCCACGCGCCGGGTCGATCGTCAGACTACCGCCGTCACCGCGGGCCGGGGGAGGGGCGGGCGCGAGGTCGTCGACCAGCGCGCACTATCGTCGCGGGCGTGTCGGGTGAACGGGACAGCGCGAGCGCCGAGCCGGGTCCCGTGACGCTTGCGGTCGACATCGGCGGGACGAAGATGGCCGCCGGGATCGTCGACCGCGACGGTTCGCTGCTGGTCCACGAGCAGCGACCGACCCCGGCCCGGGGCGAGGGGACCGCCATGTTCGCGGTCCTCGCCGACCTCCTGGAGGTGGTGCGGGCTCGGGCCCGTGACGACCACGGGGTCGACGCGGAGGTGTGCGGGGTGGGCTGCGGCGGGCCCATGGCGCTCGGCGGCGAGACCGTGTCGCCGCTCAACATCGAGGCCTGGCGCGAGTTTCCGCTCCGGCGCGAACTGGCGACGGCCTCCGGGCTCTCGGTGTTCGTCGACAACGACGCCAAGGCGCTCGCCCTCGGCGAGGGGTGGCGCGGCGCCGCCGCCGGCTGCGCCGACTTCCTCGCGATGGTCGTGTCGACCGGCGTCGGGGGCGGCATCGTGCTCGACGGCCGCCTCCTCGACGGCGCGGCCGGCAACGCCGGTCACATCGGCCACGTGAACGTCGAACCCGACGGCAGGGAGTGCGTCTGCGGTGCGGTGGGCTGCCTCGAGGCCGAGGCGTCCGGCACCGCCATCGCCGCCATAACCGGCGCGCCGGCGAAGGACGCCGGTCCCGAGGTGGTTCGGCGCACCGGCCGACTGGTGGGGCGGGCGGTGGCCTCGGTCGCCAACCTGCTCGACCTGCGCCTCGCCGTGGTGGCCGGCTCGGTCGCCCTCGGGTTCGGCGCTCCGTTCTTCGCTGCGGCGCAGGACGAGATCGACCGCCAGGCCCATCTCGACTTCTCGACCGGCACCCGGATCCTCCCCGGCGGCCTCGGACCCGAGGGGCCCCTCGTCGGTGCGGCTGCGGTGGCGCGCGCCGGCCTCGGGCTCCCGGTCGTCGGCTGATCCACGCCGCGTTTGCCGTCGGGCCACGGCGACGTGCCCGGCGAGGAGCGGCGCTACCCTCCGAACCATGGAGCCCACCTATTCCGATGAGGCCGAGGCCTACCGCGAGAAGACCCAGGCCTTCCTGGCCGAGCACCTGCCCGCTGGATGGGAGGGCATCGGCGCGCTCTCGGCCGACGAGGGAGCGCGGTTCCGTGCCGAGTGGCGATCCACGCTCGCGGCCAACCACCTGCTGGCCGCGTCCTGGCCGGTCGAGTACGGCGGCGCCGGGCTCACCGCGCTCGAGCAGGTGATCCTCGCCGAGGAGTTCTACAAGGCCGGGGTGCCGGTGGGCTCGGACAACGACGTGTTCGGCATCCAGATGGTGGGCAACACGATCCTGCAGTGGGGGACCGACGAGCAGAAGGCCCACTTCCTGCCCCGCATCATCAGCGGTGAGGATCTCTGGTGCCAGGGCTACTCGGAGCCCAACGCCGGCTCGGACCTCGGCAACCTCGGGTGCCGGGCCGAGCTCGACGGCGACGAGTGGGTGATCAACGGCCAGAAGATCTGGACCAGCGCCGGGCACTTGGCCGACTGGATCTTCGTGCTCGCCCGAACCGACGCCGACGTCGTCAAGCACAAGGGGATCACGTTCCTGCTCGTCCCGATGTCGCAACCCGGCGTCGAGGTGCGGCCCATCGAGATGATCACCGGCGACAGCGAGTTCAACGAGGTCTTCTTCACCGATGCCCGCTGTCCGAAGGAGAACGTGGTCGGTGGCGTGAACAACGGGTGGGCGGTCGCGATGACGCTGCTCAGCTACGAGCGGGGCGAGGCCGCGGCCACGTTCCCCATCATGTTCCGCGCCGAGCTCGATCGGCTCACGGCCCTCGCCCGCGAGACCGGACGCGACCAGGACCCGCTCATCCGTCAGCGCCTGGCGTGGTGCCACAGCAAGGTCGAGATCATGCGCTACCTCGGCATGCGCACCCTCACCAAGTTCGTCAACGGCGAGCACCCCGGGCCCGACGCGTCGATCTTCAAGCTCTACTGGAGCGAGTACCACCGCACGGTCTCCGAGCTCGCGGTCGACATCCTCGGCGCCGACGCCATGGTGCCGTCCGGGCGCTGGCCCTCGAACGCCTTCCAGGCCGATGACGTCGGCGCGCCGAACGACAGCGCGTCGTGGGTCGGCACGTTCCTGATCGCCCGGGCCGGCACGATCTACGCCGGGACCTCGCAGATCCAGCGCAACATCCTCGGCGAGATGGTGCTCGGGCTCCCCAAGGAGCCCAAGGCCGAGCGCACGACGTGGCGCGAGGACCAGCAGGCCGGCCGCTCGTGACCGGACGCCGGTCGCCGGCCCGCCTCCGATGACGCTGACCTGGGTGGTGCAGGCCGCCGTCGCCCTCCTCCGCCACCCCGATCTCTGGGTCACGGCGATCCGCCAGGCCGGTGTGCTCGCCGTCGAGGGCTGGTGGAAGCGACCCCCCTTCCTCCCGGTCCCCGATCGGGACTACCTCCGGTTCCGGTTCCAGACCATGTACGGCGATCCGGATCGGGCGCCCGACCCCGGCGACGTCATCACCTACCTGCGCTGGTGCCGCGCCTGGCCCCACGTCACCGCGTCGTGACCTGCCCGAAACCCCTCCCCCCGCCCGCAGGGCGCCGGTAACCTCCCGGAGCCATGGGCCCGTCTCTCGTGCTCAACGCGACCTACGAGCCCCTCGGGGTGGTTCCCGCTCGACGTGCCGTCGTGCTCGTGCTCGCGGACAAGGCCGAGGTGATCCACCACGACGGCGAGGTCTTCCACTCCGAGCGCCTCGCCATCGCGGTACCCAGTGTCATCCGACTGCGCTACTTCGTGCGGGTGCCGTTCCAACGGCGGGCGCCGCTGAGCCGTCGAGCGGTGTTCCTGCGCGATGGCGGTCGGTGCCAGTACTGCGGCGGCCCGGCCGAGAGCATCGACCACGTCATCCCCCGCAGCCGCGGTGGCGAGCACACGTGGGAGAACGTGGTGGCGGCGTGCGAGCGCTGCAACTCGGCCAAGCGCGACCGCTTGCTGGAAGACACGTCCATGCGCCTGCGCCACCATCCCCGGGCCCCTGAGCACCTCAACTGGGTCGTGGTCTCGGTGGGTCATGTCCCCGAGCACTGGGAGCAGTACCTCGGACCGGCGGCCTGACGCGCGACCTCCGATGAGGCCGGTGGCGCTCGAGTCCGTAGCCTGAGGCGGTGACCCGACCGCTGCTCGTACCCGCGCGAGCAGCGGTGGAGCTCGTGGCGGCGCTCGAGCTCCGGCGCGTGCGGGTTGCCTTGCTCGAGCCGTTCGTGGCCGCCCACGGCGCCGAGCACGTCCGGGAGGTGGTGCTGGTGCACGCCATCGGCCACGACGGTCGCCACGGGTGGGGCGAGTGCGTCGCCCTCTCGCATCCGACGTACAGCGCCGAGACCACCGACTCGGCGTGGCTGGCGCTGCGCGACGTGCTGGCTCCCGGGTTCCTCGCGGGAGCGCGCGTGGCGGTGGGCGACCACCCGATGGCGTGGACCGCGCTGGAGACGGCGCTGGTCGACCTGGAGCTGCGAGGTGCGGGCCGATCCCTGGTGGCTGCGCTCGGTGCGACGCCGAGGCTCCTGGACGCGTGCGCCGTGGTCGGTCTCCAGTCGACCGCCGATGCCACCGTCGCGGCCGTTCGTCGCCGGGTCGATGCCGGTCACCGGTCGGTGAAGCTGAAGATCGAACCCGGACGCGACCTCGACCGCCTGCTCGCCGTGCGGTCGACGTTCCCCGATGTTGGGCTGTCCGCCGACGCCAACGGCTCGTACACGACCGACGACCGGTCACACCTGGTGCGGATCGGCGCCGTCGGCCTCGACTACCTCGAGCAGCCGCTCCCGGCGACCGACCTCGCCGGGCTCGCCGAGCTCGTCGGGCACCTGCCGGTCCCGGTGGCGCTGGACGAGTCGGTCGGCTCGCCGGCCGACCTCGATCGGGCGGTCGCGGCCGGTGCCGGCTCGGTGACCGGGGTGCTGTCGCTGGATGCCGAATCGCTGGCGGCGGGTTCGTCGCTGGTCGGGTCGCCAGCAGCGATGACGGCGGTTGTCGTCGCACCGGTGTCAGAGGCGTCGGTGGCCGCTGACGGCGCGGCTGACTCGCTTCCACCACACCCCGCTCCGCCGGCGAGGAGCACTGCGCAGATGACCACGATGGAGAGCGAACGCCGGTGCAACATGACCACCAATTCTAGGGCGTGTGGTCAGAAAACTCCCCCTGGGCACCTGGGTCACCACTCATTGACGTCATGTAGACGATTGGGACCATTTAAAACTTTGCACTTGCGAACACGTGTTCGATTCGCGATGATGGTCACCATGCAGCCGACCGAACTTGCCCACGACGATCCCGACCTGATCTGGCAGCAGTGTCTCTTCGCGTTCGACGAACCGGCTGTGACGGCCCCCACGGACGCCAACCGTACCTGGCTCGACGACGAGTCGTGGATCGACCA
>Ga0105049_10008694_pt1 | contig 11750 bp, 5 predicted proteins | sample MAT06_FD_78087 | JGI IMG/M metagenome (GOLD analysis project Ga0105049, IMG submission 78087) | Freshwater microbial communities from Lake Fryxell liftoff mats and glacier meltwater in Antarctica - MAT-06 | ecosystem: Environmental > Aquatic > Freshwater > Ice > Liftoff microbial mat | place...
GCCGCGCCCAACCAATCCGGCGGTTGCCGCACGACTCACGGCGGTGGAGCGCGAGATTGCGATCGCCCAGCTGTCACGGACGGATGCGACCGCGGCACTCACGGTGGCCAACTTGCGCGCGGATTCTGCGCGCCGACAGTTGGACGCCGTCGCGCCCTCCGTTTCGCAGGTGATCGCTCCGATTCGCGTCGCCTCGATTGTCGGCACACCGGCAACACCGGCAACACCGGCAACCCCGGCAACACCGGCAACGGCCGCGGCAACACCGGCAACGGCCGCGGCAACAACAGCGATGAACGCTCGAGTTGCCGCCGCTGCCATCGCGGTGGCGACCATTCCCCGCGATACCATGGCCGTGCTTCGCGCGTTGGCAGCCGCGCAGGTGCCACCCTCGCCAACTCTGATCCCGCCAGGGCAGCCGGGATCGCCCGGTGTGCCAGGGAGCGGGATCGGGAATGGCATTGGCAGCGGCAGCGGCAGCGGCAGCGGCAGCGGCAGCGGCTATGCCGCGCTGCGGCCGTACCGTGCGATCGGTTCGGGAATCGGAAACGGCAGCGGCACGGGTGAAGGCGGCGCCGGCCCGGGACGCTCGCGTCAAACACCGACCTGTATCGAACTCAAAGTCGATACCGGTTCAGTCGCCGAAGTGCTGATTGTCGCGGCCAATCGCTATACGGTGCGTGGCACCACCGGCCCGCTCGACACGTTGCTGAAGACTATGCAGGGCGAGATCGCGTCGTCAAAGAAGAATACATGCCGGCATAACGTGCGCATCCGGACCGCGCCGCAGCTGGCCGTTGACGACTACATCTTCGCGCTCAATGCCCTGCTGCCGTACTTCAACACCGAACTCGCACGTTCATCCGGCCCCCGCTGAGCTGGCGGGGCGGTCCGGATTGCCGTCGTTGCGCCAGGACGATTGATGGTGATGGCGATTGAATGGGACAGTGGGTCGGCGCGCAGACGGAGGCGAAGCTGGCCACTTTCTCCGTCGCTGCCGTAGCAGTCCACGCACCATTCCAGCGCAGCCGCTTCCACCGCCTCGAGCACGCGTCCGCGCTGGGCCACCTGCGCATCGGCGCGAAACGAAGGCACCGTGATATCCAGGATTGACGCCGCGTCGATGTTCCCGGTCGCGAGCGACAAGTGCCGCGGTGTGAGCCGGGGCGTTCGCGCTTCCAGGCGAACACCAAGCGGTACGGTGAGCGTCGCGAATGTCGAGTCGTAAAGCACGGGTGAGACGCGCACCTGCGAACCTGACTCAGCGACTCGCTGCACCGTGACTCCTTCGGGCAAGCGAGCATCGCTCCGCACAACGAGTTGCGATACGGCCGTCGTACACGCCCACGCGCGCCAACTGCTGCGAAGTTCGCACCCTTCGCGCAACAGCGGTGCGTCAGGAACAAGCACAGCGTGTGGCGCGCCGCCAAGTGAACCATCACGATCGACGACCACGGCAGACTTGGTCGCGTCGAAGGCCTGCGTCACGGCGTCGAATGCAACGGGGACAGCGTCAACGAACGTCGTCTTCTCAACCCAATTGTCTGCACTGATCGGCCACGGATTCACGGGATGGAAGCCGAGGGCACTCGCATCGATTCCGGCGCGCGCGTCGAAGTTGGCGAAGAGACTGCGCGTGACGCCGACCGGTCCATCGTAGAACCAGAACCCGCGCACCGGCGCCCAAGCGCGCGGATTCACGCTGGCGTTGTCGCTCACACCGACCACGAAGGCGCCTTCAAGTGTGCTCTCGGTCGCGGCGAATGCAGCCCCCGACATATTGTCGGCAAGTACTGCGTCGACGAGTCGAAGATTGCTGCCGCGGAACCACGCGCCGAGTGCCTGATTCTTGTAGGCGACGAGCCCACGGAAACGTGCTGCTTGTGCGGTCCCGGAAATCGGGTCCGCCTGCGGTTCGTACCACGCGACGTTGAGCTGTCCCTGCGCATCCACCCCTTCGTCGACCCAGAGTCCGCTCTTGATGTTCGAGTGCGCGATGTTGTGGTCGAAGTTTCCAAGCGGCAGGCGTCTCGGCATCACACTTCGGGTCGCTGAGAGCCCGGTCGGATACTCCGGTAGCGAATACCAAATTCCGAAGCCTTCGGAGCCCGCTGCAACATTGTCGTGCAGATCATTGTCCGGATTGGTAATCCAGAATGTCGCGGGACGTTCATCCGACGGCAGCAGACGCGACGACGCAGCTGGAGCGTGCGTGCCGAAGCCAAGATTGCCGGCGAGTACGTTGCCGCGCTCGATGCCGTCTTCCAGAAAGTAGCCATGTCCGGCGTGATCGTAGCAAGCGTTTCGCTCGAGGGTGACGCCGTTGGTGCCATGAATCGTCATGCACCGGTTGAAGCTCTCCCATACCGAATTGTCGCGCGCATAGTGCCCTTCCGTCTCCTTCGCGAGGTGCCAGTGCAGCGGATATCGTCCAGTCGCGCCACGTTGACCGACGCGATGAAACTCCACGCCTTCGATGTGCGCGGCGCTACCCGGGTGGATCATGACGTGCGCGCCATAGCCGCTGACCGACGACGCCGAGTCGCCTTGAATGACGATGTTGCGCGTGAGGAGTGCGACTTCGGCGCGCTCGTCGAGTACGCGGCCGGCGATCGTTTGCAGCTCGCCCCAGTGTGAATGCGCCAGTGGCTGTGTGAGACGCAGTGTTGTTCCACTCACCGATGCTACAATGGCGCTTTCGGCATCCGCGGGGTCGTAGCCCGTAGAACTGAGGGCAATCCGGTCGCCCGCGTGCCACGACGGCTTGCGCTCCAACTCAATCGTGGACGCACCGGCCCGCGCGTGGGCCCCCAGTCGTGTCCAGGAGACGACCGGGGCGCCGTGTAGTTCGAGTGAGCCGCCGGTGACGATGATGCCCTTCGCCCCAGCGCCGAAGCGTGCGTTCTCCGTGGCAGTGCCGAGCATGGTGATGACGGCGCGGTGCTGGTGGCGATGGGCGACGGTGCCGATAACGAGCGTGCCCTGCACATCGATCGCGCGCGCCGAGAGTGCGAGGTCTTGTTCGTCGGAGAACTCCAATGTGCCGGCAATGGTGATCTGGCGCACAGCGGGCGGCGTCGTGTCGAGCAGGATATGACGACCTGCGGGGATTACGACGTCGGCGCCTGCGGTGGGCAGCAAGTTGTCGGGCCATGATGCAGGATTGGACCAACGGTAGACGCTGTCCTCGACCGTGCCCAGATTGTGACGTGCAGCGTGCTGGTGTTCATCAGCGGGCGCGAGTGTGTGTTCCCCTGGCGCACAAGCGACCGCGAACAGCAGCAAAGCCAAGGATGTACGCAGCAGTTGCACGGCAGACGGATTGCGAGAAGAGTGAGCGCGCGCGGCGCGCACCTCCTTCTTTCGTCGAACGCCCGTTGTTTCTTGAGGTGAAGGGCCGCTACCGAAACACGGCGTGCCGCGTGCGGATGACTGAATGCGCGCGTATGCCTGCAGCGTGACGGTCGTGCCACGCTGGTGTGGTTGATCGTCTTGAATGGAGCGTTGCTTTCAACGTCGCCCGCCTTCCCTTCGCCATTATCGCATGCCCACTGCCACCACGTCGCCACCGCTCGCGCTGCTGAAGCGCCCGCCGACGCTGGTTTGGTCGCAGCGAGTGTTGTCGGTCGCGACGATTCTGCTTGGCGCCCGGTATCTGTGGTGGCGCGCGACAGAGACAGACAATCCGGCCGCGCATTGGTTCTTTTTGATCTTCATCGCGACCGAGCTGATGGCGTATATCTCGACGGTCGGGTTGATGGTGGTGAGCTGGGGCCAGCGGTTTTATAAAGTGCCGGAGCCGCTTGACGGATGTACGGTCGATGTGTTCATCGCGACGTACAACGAGCCACTCGAGTTGTTGCGCGACACGGTCGCGTGCGCGGTGGCAATGCGATATCCGCACCGCACCCTGTTGCTCGACGACGGGAATCGTCCTGACGTCGCAGCACTCGCGGCGGAGTTCGGCTGTGTGTACCTCGGCCGCGCCGATCGATCACACGCGAAAGCGGGGAACCTGAACAACGGGTTGAAGCACAGCCAAGCGGAATTTGTGGTTACGCTCGACGCCGATCACGTTCCGGTGCCCGAGCTGATTGATGAGATGATCGGCTTCTTCCGGACGCGTGAAGTCGGGATCGTGCAGGCGAATCAGGATTGCTACAACCTCGATTCATTTCAGCATGAAATGGACTGGCGGCAGCGCAGCGGCTGGCAGATGCAAGAGCTGTTCTTCAGCGTGATTCAGCCCGCGAAGGATGGCTTCAACGCCACCATTTACTGTGGCAGTCCGGCCATGATCCGTCGGTCTGCGCTTGACGACATTGGCGGTTTTGCGACTGGCACGATCACTGAAGATCTGCATACCGGTTTGCGGTTGCAGAAGCGCGGCTGGCGCGTGCTCTACTTCAATCGCAGTCTCGCCCGTGGGCTCGCGGCGCAAACGTTCGCGGGCTACGCCGCACAGTGGCGTCGATGGGGGATCGGTTCAACGCAAGTCATGCGATTGGAGCGTCCGATTTTCGGCCGCGGTCTTTCACTTGGCCAGCGTTTCTGCTACCTCGCGTCGTACGAGTACAACGTGGTCTTCAGTTGGGTGCGCCTTCTCAGCGTCGTGACTGTTGTTTTTGCATCGCTGACGGGCATCTTCCCGCTGTTGAGCGATCCGCTTGACTTCGCCACGAACTACCTGCCGTTCTTGGCGGTGAATCTCGCCGCGACCAGCATTCTCGCGGGCAACTGGCGCACGCCGTTTCTGATGGAGCGATACAACTTCGTCAAGATTCACGCGACGTTGACGGCGGCGTCCGGTTATTTCGAGAAGAATGCGACGTTCCAGGTCACGCCCAAGTCTCGCGCACCAGCGACAGAACTCGCGCAGGCGGCGCCGTACATCGTGCTGCTATTGCTAGTGTACATGGCGATGGTGTGGGCCGTTGTGCAGGCGTGGCAGGCGGAGAACGAAGGGCAGTTCTGGGCGTACATCGTGACTGCGTGCTTTGGTGTCTATTTCTTTGCGGTCACGTCGCCTGCTGTTGCCCGCGTGGTTGAGCGCCGTGAAGCGCGCTCGACGTATCGCTTTCCGCAGGACCTCGATGTCGAAGCGAATTTCGAGTTGCAGCGCTTCGGCGCCAACGGCCAAGCGGGAATTGTCGGCAAGACGTTCGCGCGCAATCTGAACCGCAGTGGTGTATCGATGACGATCGACGAAGCGATCCCGGTCGGCACGTATGTCAACGTCAAGCTGTCGTTGCCGCAGCGCACGATTCAAGCGTTTGGGCAGGTGGCATGGACGGAGCAATTCAAAGTTGCCGGACGCTGGCGTTATGCGAACGGTATCCGTTTTCTCGTGAGCGATCTGGATGACGGAGACGCGATTATGGAGCATCTGTTTATGGAAGTGGCTCCGAGGCATGCGCAGTGGCTGACGATGACCGCGCAGCATCAGGAGGCGCGGGCGGTCGCCGCCACGCCATCGCTTACAACGGGGTCGAATACGGCAGCCAGCGACGGATCCAGCAAGCCGTCTGACACGGCTACGGCAGCGTGACGCTTCGGCCATGGAGTAGCGCGGCAAAGATGAGTGAATCAGTTCACAGGTGGATTACCCGTGCGATCTTCGCCGGTGCGGCGCTGTGCTGCATGGCGCTGCCGCAGCGCATTCTCGCGCAGACCACGAGCGCGATGCTCGATTCGGCACGCGCGGCGAGCAGCCGCGGCGCCGTTGATCGCGCGACGTCGCTGTACCTCACGGTGTTGCAGGCGGACAGCGCATCCCGACCGGCACTGCGCGAACTGGCCGATGTGTACAGCGCACAGGGCAAATGGCGGGATGCGCTGCCGTATGTGAAGCGACTGTCCGCCCTCGGAGAATCCGACCTTGTGCTCGAGCGGGACCTCGGTCAGTGGCTCGCGTGGTCAGGTGAGACGGAGGCGGGGCTTGTGCATCTGCGAAAAGCTGTCGCACTGGCGCCTGATTCGCTCTCGTTGCGACTCGCGCTCGGCCAGACGCTCACGTGGACACCGCGGACGCGTTCTGAAGGGCTTTCGACGTTGCGCGAACTCGAGCGCATGAAGCCAGCCGATCGCGATGTTCGGCACGCCATCGCATCCGCGATGACGTGGGATCCGTCGACGCGTCCGGACGGCGTGCGCCGCTTGTCTGCATTGGTCCGCGAAGACTCGACAGCGCTCGATCTGCTGATCGAGTATGCGGATGTGCTTTCGTGGGTGACGGATACACGCAGCGAGGCGCTGCAGATCTACGACAAGGTAGCCGCGCGATCGCCAGGCAATCTTGCCGCAGCCCGCGGACGACTGAACCTTCTCACATGGACGGGACGATCGCGCGATGCGCTTGCACTCGCCGACTCGCTGCTGATGCGTGCTCCAAACGACAGCATCCTGTTGCTCGGCCGCGGCAATCTCTTGGTGCAGGTCGGTCGTCCGGCCGATGCAGTTGCCGTGCTCCGTCCGCAGGTCGCACGTGCGCCGGGGAACACCCAACTCGCCGAGCAGCTCGCATACGCGTTGCTGGCAGCCGGAGAATTTTCCGAGGCCCGCAAAGTAGCAAGTCGGTTGACGGAGACGACGTATCCGAGTGCACCCGACTGGGTGCGTCGCGGGGCTGCGTCGACCGCCGGCGTTGACGTGGTGGTTGCGCGCACATCGCTCGGGCTCACGCTCACTCGTGCGCTGGCAAACGTTTCGACACCCATCGCAACGGGCACGCGATTCTCCGTGAGTGGCGGTCCGACGCAGTTCATCGCGCCGAACGAGCACTTCGTGTCGGGAAGCGTGTCAGCTGCAATCGAAAAACGGGGAACGCAGATCACACTCGCCAGACTGCAGGTTGGCGCCGAGCAATACCAGAGCGCACCGACCGGTTGGTCTGCCGCGGCAGAGCTGGAGACCGCGCTTGACGGCCAAGGCACGCTCAACTTCTTCGTGCGTCGTTCGGCCATCGAAGACTCGCGCCGAGCGGCGAGCGGCGTGACTGAGAATGGTGTTTTCTACGGTCAGGTACGCGCGAACTCGACCGGTCTCATGCTCCGACTCCCGGCAATCGGTGCTGGCATCACGCTGCTCGGCACTGCGGGAATCGGCGTCTATACGGGCGCGGGGCTCCGCGATAATACGCGTCGCGAGATCAGCCTTTCAGCGACGCGCGGCGTCGGACTCGGGGCAGGAAGCGCACGTCTGGAGTTTGGCGTGGGGCTTTCCTACTTCGGCTTCGAGTTTGATGCTAATCGCGGCGGGCCCACCGATCCCCGGAATGAATACGGTGGTTACTGGAGCCCGAGAGACTTTGGCAACGCCTTCGTTTCGCTGGGACTCATCGTTCCGATCAGCGGCCGCTTAACCTGGCGCACCGACGGATCGGTCGGACAGCTCGTGTCAGGTAGAAACGCAGTGCCAAACGCAAATAGCTTCAACGCGAACACCGAGCTTCGGCTCGTCGGTCGTCACGGTTGGGATGGCTCGGCCGGTTTCTTCTACCTCGACAACCTCGGCGGCTTCCGACTGCAACAGGCAAGATTGAGCGTCCGTCACGCGTTCTAGATTCGACAGGTCGCGATTGCGGGCTTGCGCCGATCTTCGCTAACGAACTCGATCGGCGCCCGGCGCATCGGTGCGCACCCACAGTTGATAGGCGCCGGCGCCATCCACGAGTTCGAAGGGAAGGCGCGCCGCCAGCCGATAGCGCGGCTGCGATCGAAGCAATTCTTCCTCGACTGCCGTCGCCCACATGCGCTGCGGCCCGAAGCGAAGCAGCACCGCAGTGAAGTAGCCATCGCGAATGGCGAGTCGGTACGGCTCAACATCCGCCGGCCGTCGCGCCTGTTGTCCGTCGTAGTCGAAGTAGTACGGATGTACCCACTGTTCGACGGGCGCCAGCTTCCCCAGATACAGCGTGCCGAGGTCGGGTTCTTCGCTGAGAAAGCGCGCTGTCTTCGATGTGACGGGCGTGAAGTCGAGATACGCTTGGCGCGTGTTATCCGGCCAATACTGAAACAGTCTCTGCGCCTCGTCGATGCCAGGTCGAAGAATTGCGCGCGCACCGATCGCGATGGCGGCGGCACCGACCGCCACAGCAATGACCCCCTGCCCACGTTCCATTCGAGTGCGAAGCCAAGCGACCAGCGCGGCAAGTGCGCCCCCGCCGAGCGAAGCAAACAGCACAAGCGCGAACGCCATGTGCTTGTGCAACGACACGAACTCGTGAAGGCGCACGTGATTGATTGGCGCGAGAAGTGCTGAAATGAAAATCGTCATCGCGGCCCAACGAACCGATGCTGACGCGAGCGCCAACGCCGGCAACGCAATGAGCGCGGCAACGCCGACGAGTGAGGCCGCGAACAGAATGATGTCCGTTGCGCGTCCGCCACTCGTGACTGAGCGCGCGAGTGTGGTTGAGACGAATCCCGTGAGCAGCTCCCGCGGCTGGCCGAGCGCGACGAGCGCGACGGAGACGGCGAGTGCAGCGAGCGCTGCCGCCGCACCGCGCTTCCACCGGTCGGGCGGCGGAATTACAAGGGCCGCAACGAGGACGACGCACGGCAGATAGAGCAGCGTCGCATACTTGATCACCGACGCTGCGCCGATAGCAGCGCCGGCAAGTGCGGCACTATTCCACCGCCATCGTTCGCTACGATCGACGGCGAATGCCATCGCGACGGCCAACAGCGCAACGCTGGGCGCGTCGTAGGTCGCGAAGCGCCCAAGAAAGAGAACAGGTGCTTGCAGTGAGAAGAGCGCGGCGGCGGCGGCTCCCGCGAGGCGGTTTTCGAACAGCTGGCGTGCTGTGGCATAAACGGCGAGCATCGCGACGATGAGGCAGACGAAGCTCAGTGCCCGGACGGCTTCGAGTCCACTGCGATCGTAGATGAGGGAGGCGAGCGCGGGATAGAGATGCGGCGCGCCCGAGAGGTAGGTGGCGACCGGCGGTGCCGTGGCGCCTGTCGCAGCCGACTCGCGTAGTAGTTGACCGGAGACGATGTAAGTTGCTTCGTCGACGAACGCATCGTTCCTGAGCGGCCGCGCGAGCAGCCACTGGGTGCAGCCCAATGCAACAAGCGCGACCAGTGTCGCCCCACGCGAGAGAAGCGTGTTCCGGTTCGAGCTCACATCATCACGGGAAAAAGAGAACGTGCACAACGCGACTATTCAAGGCACTTTAGCTTTGCAGCGTCGCTCGTCGAGGGGCAAATTACCCGGATGCCCCGCTTCGTCCAACTGCTCTCCCCAGGCCCACGAAGGTGTTCGTGACGCCGCAGGCTGAATCACGCCGCAGCGCTGAGCTGGAAGTGCTCTCCGAGCGATTGCGTCGTTCACCGCAAATAACCGCGCAGCACAGTGTGTGGCTGCTGGTGATTCTCGCAGCCGCGTTCACCATTCGCGCGATCGATCTGAATTTTAATTCGGCGTTCGAAGGCGAGAGCTTCATGGTCCTGATAGGGCGCAGTGTACTATTGGGGGCATCGGATTTGCCCTCGTATGTGCGCGAGGCGTTTGGCTGGTATCTGTGGCCTGCAGCCACGGCAATCGCCGATCGGGTCGGGGGGCTGACAGCGGTACGAATTTTGGCCGCCTCCGTAGGCACCGCCGCAGTGGCGGGCGTCTTCATGATGACCCGTCGCCTCTTCGACGAGCGCACCGGACTCGTTGCCGCGTTGTTCTTCGCTGCATTCACTCCGGCAATTCTGGCGTCCCGCATCGCGACCCCGGATGCAGCTGGGATGGCATTGCTCGCTTTTGCGCTCGCGGCGTACGTGCGTGCATGGCAGACTGGCGGATGGGGAGCGTGGCTCGGTGCTGCAGTTCTGACGATCGTGTGCGTCTTGGTGAAGCACTCGCTTGCCGTGCTCATTCCACCGCTCTGTCTGCTGGCGCCATTGCTCAATCGTCGCCGCGGGTTGGTGTTCGCGCTCGCCGTGTCATTCGCACTCGCGTTCTATGCGTTCTGGTACATCGACGTGTTACGGCAGATGTTGGCAACCGTTGCGAACTCCGCGAGTTTGCGCAGTCGCGATGCTGATCTGGTCACCCGCTACGTGCGAAACAGTCTCGACGTGTGGGTGATTGGAATTCTTGCGCTTGTGGCGTTTCTGCGTGGCGAGCGCGAGGTTCGCGTCATCGTCAGCGCACTTGCATTGCTCGCGACTTCTCTCGCAATTGTGCCAGCGTCGCGCACCTTCGATCCGCATTCGTGGTCGCACGCCGTCTATCCGGTGCTGCTTTTGCTGCCGGCTGCCGCGGCGGGCGCGCTCGGGCTGGCGGATCGACTGGTCAAGCAGGACCGTGTGCTCGCGTCTGCAATGATGACCCTCACGGCAGGCAGTCTCATTCTGATCAGCAGCCACGGGCTCACACCAGTGCGCGGTGGTCTCCCCATGCTCTGGCCGAATACCGCTGTCGTGGAGGATTTTCTCCGCACACGAGTGCAGTACGGTCAGCGCATCTTGGTTGACGATGCGGCGCTGCGTTATCCGCTCAGCGACGTCACAACACAAGACTATATCTCAGACGAACATGCGCTGAGCTTTGGCGGTGCCGTTGCGCCGGAGTCGTTCGCGCGCGCGATCAACGCCGGCCACTTCGACTACGTCGTGCTCGACGGCAACAACACCGAAGAAGCACGTGCCTTGCAGACGGCGATCGAACCGCAGGTGATGTCGCGCTACGTTGAGCGATTGCGCACACTGCAGCCGAACACCGGCAATGATGCCGTCATCTACGAACGCGTCACGCCACCAGTGACGCGCCCCGTCGATGCACCGACGATTGTCGTCGAAACGCCTCAATCTGGTGCAACAGTGCTTGCAGCAGGCCTGAATCCGTCGACAACAGTCACCGGACACGTCGAGCGTAACGTGCCCGGTGGGCGACTCAAGTTTGATGTGATGACCGACGATTGGTACGCACAAGGTGATCTCCTGAGCCCACCAGCATCTGGTCGCTTTGCTCGGCGCATTGTCCTCGGCGGCGGAGGAGCCCAGCGGTGCAGTCACACGATTCGTGTCCGATTGGTCGCGCCAGACAACAGAATCCTGCATGAGGTGCTGGTTAGTGGAGTGAAGCGAAGCACGCAGGATAGTCTCACGGTCCCCTGCCCTGCGCCGTAATCGCGTCACCGCGCTACTTGTGCTCGCAGTCTGGATCCTGTTCGTTCGGATCGATCCGCGCAATATCGACGACCATCGTGGTCGCCAGCAGTCGCCGACGGAAATCGTAGGCGCGCGCGCGAATCAGATGGTGACAGCGCTGCGCACCAACGCCTCCGAGTGAAACGCTTGTCTCGAAGGTGCCGCTGAGCGGATCTACTTCAACGGGCACGCCTTGCGGCCACCATTGATTCGTGAAGACTTCGATTTGAATCCGGTCGCCGCCCCGCGGCATATTCAGAACGCCGCGCACATACACGTTCGTCGTCGAGGAACGACTGCCGGTCGCAGGTTCGCTAATCAGCAGTCGCGCGTCGCGTTGCCCAGGCGGCGCTATCACGGGCCACGAGCGACGGTAGACCTGAACGCCCTGCCCCGTGATCGAGTCGGCCACTTCGTTGGCGAGAACATAATGCCCCGAGATCACAGGCATGATCGCGTCCCGCAGTCTTTTTGATGCGTCGTACGCCGCGCCATCAAGCACGATCAAATCGAAGACGCCATCGCGGACGGCGGCGGCGTATGCAGGACCGTTCAACTGCCCCTGATAGTTGTAGTAGAACGCATCGGTCACCTGCCAGGTCTTGA
>Ga0105049_10008695_pt1 | contig 11748 bp, 9 predicted proteins | sample MAT06_FD_78087 | JGI IMG/M metagenome (GOLD analysis project Ga0105049, IMG submission 78087) | Freshwater microbial communities from Lake Fryxell liftoff mats and glacier meltwater in Antarctica - MAT-06 | ecosystem: Environmental > Aquatic > Freshwater > Ice > Liftoff microbial mat | place...
CGATCCCGCGGGCGATATGTATGTGCGCGCGGCGGCGGCGGTGGCCAAGACGCGCACCGGGCGCTTTCCCGGCCAGCATCCGGGCAACGGTTGGGGCGCGGCCATTCCCGCCGTCATTACGCCGGAATTCGTCCGCGAGGAAGTTGCCCGAGGTCGCGCCATCATCCCCGCCAACATCAACCATCCGGAGCTTGAGCCAACCATCATCGGCCGCAATTTCCTCGTAAAGATCAACGCCAACATCGGCAACAGCGCCGTCACCTCCTCCATCGAGGAGGAGGTCGAGAAGATGGTCTGGGCCACACGGTGGGGCGCCGACACGGTGATGGACCTCTCCACCGGCGCGCACATCCACGAGACGCGCGAGTGGATCCTTCGCAACTCCCCCGTCCCCATCGGCACGGTGCCGATCTACCAGGCGCTGGAGAAAGTCGGTGGGCGCCCCGAGGCCCTCACGTGGGAGGTCTATCGCGACACCCTGATCGAGCAGGCCGAGCAGGGCGTGGACTACTTCACGATCCACGCGGGCGTGCTGCTGCGGTTCATCCCCAAGACGGCCGACCGCCTGACTGGGATCGTCTCGCGCGGTGGCTCCATCATCGCCAAGTGGTGCCTGGCCCATCACAAGGAGAACTTCCTCTACACGCGGTGGGATGAAATCTGCGAAATCATGGCGGCCTACGATGTGAGCTTTTCCATCGGCGACGGCCTGCGTCCCGGCAGCATCTCCGACGCCAACGACGAGGCCCAGCTCGGCGAGTTGTATATCCAGGGCGAGCTGACCAAGCGCGCATGGCACTTCGACGTGCAGGTGATGAACGAGGGCCCCGGCCACGTCCCCATGCACATGATCCACGAGAACATGCAGCGCCAGCTCGAATGGTGCCACGAGGCGCCGTTCTACACCCTCGGCCCCCTCACCACCGACATCGCCCCCGGCTATGACCACATAACCTCCGGCATCGGCGCCGCCATGATCGGCTGGTATGGCACCGCGATGCTCTGCTACGTCACGCCCAAGGAGCACCTCGGCCTTCCCAACCGCGAGGACGTGAAGGAGGGCGTGATCACCTACAAGATCGCCGCCCACGCCGCCGACCTGGCGAAGGGACACCCCGGCGCCCAGTACCGCGACGACCAGCTCAGCAAGGCCCGCTTCGAATTCCGCTGGGAGGACCAGTTCAACCTCTCCCTCGATCCCGAGCGCGCCCGCGAATTCCACGACGAGACCCTCCCCGCCGACGGCGCCAAGGTCGCCCACTTCTGCTCCATGTGCGGACCCAAGTTCTGCTCCATGGAAATCACCCAGCAAATCCGCGACGCGGTAAAGAGCGCCGACGCCGAGGAGGGAATGAAGCAGAAGAGCGCGGAGTTTCGCGAGGCAGGCGGAGAAATCTACGGGTAGGCCACGGGAACGCCGATCTCCCGATCGGCGGCCTACCAACCAGCCATGCGGTAAATGGCGGGGGCTTCGTGAACCGCCGCCAATCAGGAGATTGGCGTTCCCAGTGCACTCCCCACTTGCCCGTCTTCGTGCCCTCCGCCCCCCGATTGCTTTTGACACTTCCCGCGCCCCTTGCCCACCCTTGCTGAATCGGGCTCCACACCCGAACTTTCGCCGCTGGGAACGCCATGACGACCGCCACGCCAAGCAGCAAGGACGTTGTCCTCTCCGTCCGGAACCTCAAGAAGCACTTCCCCATCCGCAAGGGCCTGCTGTCCAAGGTGGTGGGGCATGTGAAGGCCGTGGACGGGGTGAGTTTCGACCTGGCGCGGGGGGAGACCCTGGGCGTGGTGGGGGAGTCTGGCTGTGGCAAGACGACGGCGGGCCGGCTGATCCTCAAGCTGGTCGAGCCGACCGCGGGGGAGGTCCACATGGGGAACTCGCCCAACCTGGCGACGCTCCCCAATCGCCAATGGCTTCCCTATCGCCGCAAGATCCAGATGATTTTTCAGGACCCCTTCAGCTCGCTGAATCCGCGCATGCAGGTGGGCGCGATCATCGCGGAGGCGTTGCAGATCCACAAGCTGACCGCGCGCGGCGAACCGCGCCAGCGCCGGGTGAAGGAGCTGCTGGAGCAGGTCGGCCTGACGGGCGAGGCCGCCAAGAAGTTCCCCCACGAGTTCAGCGGCGGACAGCGCCAGCGCATCGGCATCGCCCGCGCCCTGGCGGTGCAGCCCGACATCATCATCGCCGACGAGCCGGTGTCGGCGCTCGACGTGTCGATTCAGGCCCAGGTAATCAACCTGCTGGAGGACTTGCAGGCCCAGATGGGCCTTTCGTTCCTCCTCATCAGCCACGATCTCTCCGTGGTGGGCCACCTGTGCCACCGCGTGGTGGTGATGTACCTCGGCAAGATCGTGGAACAGGGCCCCTCGCGCGAAATTCTCCAGCGGCCGCGCCACCCGTATTCACAGGCGCTGCTCAGCGCGGTGCCGGTGATCGAGAAGGAGCAGCGCCGCAAGCGCATCGTGCTGGAGGGCGACGTGCCCTCTCCCGTGAACCCGCCCAGCGGGTGCCACTTCCACCCGCGCTGCCGCTACAAGTTCCGGCCCTGCGATCAGGAGTACCCCGCCCTGCGCGATCTGGGAAATGGGTCCAGCGTGGCGTGCCACCTCTTCGATCCGAAGTTCAAGGCCGAGCGCCCCCCGCTCAGCGGGTCGCTGGAAAAGCTCTCCAACAGCGCCAATGAAATGCTGCTTGGAACGGGCGACGACGCGGGCGTGGCCCCCCAGGCATAGCCAACCATGGATGTCACCCGATGCAAGTGCATGCTGGCCGATTGCGTCTATTTCCACAGCGTCGCCGGAGGCACCACGTCCGACTGCGATTGCTCCCATCCCGACAAGCCCCACTACATGGCCAATCCTTGCCCGCTCTACAAGAAGGAATGGCTCAACAAGCAGAATGAGGACAAGATGGCCGAGATCAAGGCCCGGATGCTGAACAAGCGGAAGCAGGCATGAACGGGAGGGACGAGGGATGTTAAGCTGCGGGGGCTGTATATGCGTCCTCGCCGCGCCCTCGTCATCCCTGGCCCGCCCGCTTCTTCCTCGGCGGCTGCTTCGCCTTCGTCAGTGGCGCCAGGATATCCGCATTGTCGATCCACGGGAATTGCTGGGCCGCCATGCGGCGCTTGAGGTCCTTGATGCCAAGGGCGAGGAGGCCCTGAACCTCGCGGAGAAAGTCCACGGCAAGCCTGAGCGTCGCCGGCCGGGTGCCGTGGGCTAGGACCAGGTTGCGGCGCTCGTCCAGGACCTCCTGCAGGCGCTCGTGATCGCGATACGCCTTCCCCGCCGGATGGCCGAGCACTTCGAGCAACTCGTAGCTCTTCCTCAATCCCAGCTTGATCATCGCGTCGTCGATGCGGCGCTCCGCCTCGAAGGCCGTGCGATAGCGCGGCGGAACCTTGCGTATATCCAGGTCGTCGGTGCGGATGCCGAAGTCGGATTGGAGGCAGCTTTGCGCAAAGAGTTCCGCCGCGCGGTGCAGGCGGATCAGCGCGTCGTCGGGCCGGCGCTCCGCCAGGCGACGCAGGGCGTTGTTGAGCAGGTCCATCAAGAGCTCGGCGGGATAGTTGCCGTCGCATTCCGACGCGGCGCCGATCGCCTCCAGGCTTTCCAGAACCGCGGGCTTCACGCGGAAGGGCCAGAGGGCGGGGAGCTTCGCGAGGCGCGCCTCCACGGAACGATAGCGCTTCAGGAACTCGCGCACGCGGAAGCGGTCCCAATCGAGGTAAGCCTCCGCCAGCTCCGCCAGGACGGCGCGGTTTTCCGCCTGCTGCGCGGTCAGCCCCTCGCTGTCCAGCGCCGCAATCAAGTCCGTCACCGCTTGGAACCGCATCGCGCGAAAGAGCTCGAGGGCCAGGCGGAAATCCTTCTCCGCCATGACCGATCCCGTGGGCGTGATCACCGGCACAGAGGTCTTTCGCGGCCCCGGGGAATAGAGATACCGGAGCGAGCGCACGTCGTTGTTCATCGCTGCGAGGACGGCGCCCGCGCTCATCACCTTTGTGCCCGCGGTGTAGTGCAGAATCATGTCGGAGGACGGAACGCCGGCGCGGCGCAGCGTTTCGATTTCCTCGCCCACGGCCTGAAAGGCGTCGTCGAGCGACTGGGCCGAGGCGATCTCGCGGATCTTGCCGCGCGGGCCCTTGGCGCCGAGGCCCGCGAGGAGGCGCTTGGCGTTCTCCACCGAGTCGGCGGTCGCGATCACCACCACGCGCCCCACGCCCAGGGGGCCAATGTCCTGGACCAGGGCCGCCACCACATCGTCGCCGGAGGTTGTGGGCGTCGTGCCCACCGTCACGATATGGCAAAGGGGGTTGCCCGCCTTGCCGTTCTTCTCTTTCATGATGGCCCACCTCGGTGTACGGTAGTTGCCCGCACTCGGCCCCACGGCCCACGGCGGGGGAAACGGAAAAGCGGAAGCATGGCGGAGACACTCATCGATCAGATCGGCGCGGCGGCGTCCCGAAGGCGCGCGCGCATCGTCCTTCCCGAGGCGGAATCCGACGAGCGCAGCTTTCGCGCCGCGGTGATCGCGGCGGAACGCGGCTGGGCCCGGCCCGTGATCCTCGGGCGGCGCGAGGACTTCGCCACCGCCGCGGAGGCCCTTCGCATCAGCATCAAGGGCGTCGATGTGGTGTACCCCGTGGACGATCCGCGGCTGGAGAAGGTGGTGGACCTCTATGCGTCGCGGCGCTCCAAGGAGGGGCTCACCCGCGACCATATCCGGGCGATGGTGCTCAGCACGCCGCTGCTGTATGGCGCGGGACTTGTGGGGATCGGCGCGGCCGATGGCCTGGTCGCCGGCGCCATCGCTCCCACGGCCGACGTGCTGCGCGCGGCGATCAAGCTGGTGGGGACCGCCCCGGGAATCCAGACGGTGAGTTCCTTCTTCCTGATGGAACTGCCGGAGGGCTCCCCCTTTGGCCACAACGGCGTGCTGGTCTTCGCGGATTGCGGGGTCATCCCCGACCCCACGGCGGAGCAGCTCGCCGACATCGGGATTTCGGCGGCGGCGGCGGGGGAGCGGCTGATACCCGGATTCCAGCCCCGCGTCGCGTTCCTTAGCTTTTCCACCCGGGGGAGCGCCGCCCACCCCCGCGTGGATAAAATGGTCGAAGCGACGCGCCTCGCCCGGGAGCGCGCCCCTGGCCTCCTCATCGACGGAGAACTGCAGGGCGACGCGGCCCTGGCGCCCGACGTGGCGCGGCGAAAGGCCCCCGACAGCGTACTCGGTGGAACCGCCAATGTTCTGGTGTTTCCCGACTTGGACTCCGGAAACATCGCCTATAAGCTGGTTCAGCGGTTGGCCGGGGCGCGGGCGTATGGGCCGATTCTTTCGGGGCTGGCCAAGCCCGTGAACGATTTGTCCCGCGGCGCAACGACGGATGACATCGCCCGTGTGGTGGCGATTACGGGCGCCCAAACGGGGCCGGCATAGGGGATTCCCGGAATTCGCACCCGGGATGCCCGCAAATGGGCCTGATCGGATCGCAACCCCAATTTCTGCAACGGATTATGACTGCGGAGAGGCCCCGGGGCCTGTGGATTTTCCTTGCGGCTCCCATCCTCTCTGCCTACCCATACAGCCCGAATGGACATAATTTCCCTAGGTCGCCGGTCCGCTCTGCGGTCGGTTCGCCACAGGAAATTCACTGGATCGGATGAAGGCGTCGGAACCTTCGGGATCGAGCCACCCGGCACAAGGGTGGGAAACACTCGGCGAAGCAGAACTCTCGCCTTGCGGATCGTCCCTCGAAGGAAGCGGAATAGCGCCGAAATCTCTGGAAAGTGAGATCACTCATGTTTGCTGGAGGCAAAAAGGTCGTCGGGCTCGACGTGGGATCCTTCCAAGTCAAGGCCGTCGAACTCCGCAAGGCCGGCAACAAGCTGGAGCTGACCAATTTCGGCATCGCCGACGTTTACCCGAATAGGGACCGCAGCGCAGCGCAGCATGCCGACGTTTTTCAACTGAAGACCAACGCGATTCAGAAGGCGCTGCAAGTCGGCAAGATCACCGCCAAGCACACCGTCTCCGCAGTCAGTGGCGAGTCGATCATCGTCCGCTACATCCAACTCCCCGAGATGCCCGAGGCGGAGTTGAAGAACGCCCTTCGCTGGGAGGCGGAAGAGTACATCCCCTTCTCCATCGACGAGGTGAACATCGACTCGGTGATTCTGGGGCCCAGCTCGGTCCCCGGCAAGGTGGACGTGCTGCTCGTCTCCGCCCGCAAGGATCTGGTCAACGACCACGTCCAACTCGTGCGCCAGGCCGGCCTCACCCCCGTCGTCGTCGATGTCGAGGGCTTCGCCTTCCTCAACTGCTTCGAGGTCAACTACGCGCCCCGCCGCGAGGAATGCGTCTGCTTGGTCCACATCGGCGCCGATGTCACCAACATCAATATCTACGTCGCCAACAGCTCGCGCTTCTCGCGCGACATCAACGCCGCCGGCAACAGCATCACCCAGTCCATCAGCCAGAAGTGCGGCGTTCCCTTCGCCAAGGCCGAGGAGCTGAAGTACGCCGTTGGCACGATGGCCCCCGAGGGCGGCGGCGACGAGCCCGAATCCGAACTCATCAGCACGATCCGCGGCACGGTGGAGCGCCTGACCGGCTCGGACCTCGGCGACGACACGCCAGAGAGCACGGCCGCCAAGGCGATTCAGGGCGCGCTCAGCCAGCTTGTCAGCGAAGTGCGCCGCTCGATCCAGTTCTTCGAGGGGCAGGGCGGCGGAACAACCGTCCAGCGCGTGATCATCGGCGGCGGCAGTTCGCGCCTGCGCAACCTCGCTGGATACCTTCAGGGCGAGCTGGACATTCCCGTGGAACTCTTCGACCCGCTTCGCAATATCTCCGTCGGCAAGGACGTCGACCAGAACCTGCTTCAGCAGCACCGCGAGCAGCTTGGCGCGGTGATCGGCCTGGCGCTGAGAAAGGTGATCGACTAACCATGATCAAGATCAACCTCCTTCCACAGGAAATGGCCGGAGCGCGCGGCGGCGGAGCCGCCGCTGGCGGATCCTTCGACGCGGGCGGATCGGCCCTCGTGGCCGTGGCCCTCCTCCTCGTCTTTGGTATCAACATCACTCTGGGCGGCTGGATGTTCATCCGCTACGCCGAGGCTCAGGAGTCGCTCGAGTCCGCCAAGGTCGAGGCCAAGAAGGTCGAAGACCAGCTCAAGGCGACGGAAGTCAAGTACAAGGACGCCAAGTCGAGCATCGAACGCATGGAGCGGCTCATTTCCGTCGCCGAGTCCTTGGACGGCCCCGAACGCGTTCTGTGGTCCCGCAAGCTGAACATGATCCCGATCCTCGCGCTGGAGGGCGTCTTCGTGACGGAACTCAACGTGACGCGCAGGATCACCGAGGTGGAAACCCCCGATTCCATCGCCTCTCGCAACAGGTGGGAGAAGGACAAGAAGGGCCCCCCGCCGGAAGTCGACAAGAATCCCGTCATCAACCAGACGCTGACCATGGACGGCTTGGCCTACGTGGATGGCGGCACGGAGAACCAGCGCCTGGAGCAGATCATCGACTTCTATCGCCAGCTCCGCGACAAGAAGGTCAAGCTCCCCTTCGACAAGGAGGAATCAGGCTTCCTTGACGGACTGCAGCAGGTGATCGACCCCTCCGGCGTTACCGCGACCCGCAGCGAGGGGCGCGAGGTGTCCAAGTTCCGCTTTACCATGCGGGCCAAGCCCGTTACCGTCAAGTAACGCCTCGAGAGACCCAGAAAAAGAGGACATCGAACGATGGCCATGTCGGAAAAGAACAAGCAAGGCCTCCTGGTGGGCGGAATACTCGGGGTCGCAATTCTGGCGATCGTGCTCTACTTCATGTTCATGTACGTGGAGCCCGGGATCAAGAAGTTCAAGGACGAGACGGAAACCCTCGAGTCCAAGATCGCCGCCAACAAGCAGAAGCTCGAAGAATACCAGTCCTACCTGAACAACGAGGAGGCACGGCGCCAGGTGCAGGAGAAGTTCGCCACCATCGCCAAGCGCCTCCCCGATACTCAGGACACCATCGAGGTGTACGACCTGCTGCGCAGCTACTTCGAGGGTTCCAACGTGGTGTTCAACGCGCTTAATCCCGGCGCCTCGGCCAACCGCGGGCGATACACCGAATTCCCATTCTCGATCGCCGGCAGCGCCGAGTACCACGCCTTCGGCCAGCTTGTGAACCTGATCGAGTGCAACCCCGACCGCCTCATGCACGTGACCAACCTGAAGCTCACCAATAGCGACAAGCGTCCATCGATCCATCCGATGGAAGTGGGCGTCGCAACGTTCACCTTCAACGCCAACGTGCCCGCGCCCGCCGCGGCATCGACAACCAAGTGAAGGGAATCCCTACGATGACGACCAAGCGAAGCCTCCTCCTCGCGATGGCCAGCGGCGGAATGGCGGCGGTTCTCCTTGCGGGAACGGCATGGGCCCAGGACCCGGAAATCGGCGCCACGGATGTCCCCATCGTCATGGAGACCACCACCGACGAGGTTCCCCCGACGACCGAGGAGGACCAGCCCGTCAGCGGCGACGAGCAGCTCAGCGCCGGCGAACTGATCCAGCTCCTGAACCTGCCCTCCGCGGCGGTCCTTCAGGAGAAGGACATTGACCCCGGCAGGCCTGCGAATATCTTTGACACTGCGGAAAAAATCCGCGTCATCTTTGGGGACAAGCCCAAGTTTATCTACCTCCCCGAGGGTCAAGACCCGATGATCATCCCCTGGGTTCGCCAGAGGATCATCGCAGAGGAATTGTTCAAGGACGCAACGATCGCGACCGCCAACAGGGATTTCGATCTGGCCCTCACGCTGCTTCGCCGCATCCGCGAGCAGGCGCCGAACACCAAGGAGGCCGAAATGGCCCCTGCGGAAATGGCCCGGGTGGAAGCCATACGCACCTCGGGTGGCACACCGGTCGACACCCGGCCGGAGGCCCCCGTGGACGTAGCGAGCACGGACCTTCCCGAGTGGGTGAAGAAGAACACGACGGGTATTATTCTCGGGGCCAACCCGGTGGTAATCGTTGGCAACGACTTCCTCAAGACCACGGATTCGGTCCCCCGCTATCCGTCGGTCCGCGTGAAGTCGATCAGCACGGCGGAAGTTGTCTATACGTTCCAGAACAAGGACTTCACCGTGGAAGTAATCGGAAGTTTCTGAAAAGTCTCAGCGAAAACCTTCAAAGGAGCCGTAAAACTCCATGCGCCTGGCCTCCTCACATCGTCTATCGCAAATCGCAACCCTGGCGGCGCTCTGCGCGTCCTCCTCGTTCGCGGTTCCGACCATCTCCGACTGGAAATTCGCCTCGGAGGGGACACGGGAAACGATCGAACTTCGCTGGACCGAGTCGATCCCCGTCGAATTGAACCAGTTCGCCCAGGCTAAGCAGGTGACGGCGGTCCTCCCCGGGGCGCTGCTCCGCGAGGGCACTCCCACCCGCCTGCTGACTTCCGGGTCCCGCGTGCTTGACCGGGCGCGTCTTCAGGAAGTTGTCCTGCCCAACGGTCAGAAGGGGGTGCAGCTCATGCTTCAGCTCTCCTCGTGGACCGAGGTGGAGACTTCCTCCTCGCCGACCGGGCTCGTCATCTCGCTCAATGTTCCCGCCGAGCTTCGCCCCGTGGCCGCCGTTGCCAGCGAGCAGGGCCTCGGACTCGAACTCACCGACGAGAAGATCGCCACCCTTGGAACGCGCGAGTTCGGTTCCGCCGACGCTCCCGTCGCCGGGGCCGGTCAGGCTCCCGACGCCTCGGCGTCGATCACCGACTACTATGTTCCGCCCAAGGTCGAGCGCAAGCGCTCCGCCGCGGGGAACGAGGAGATCGGCGATGCCTCCGTCGAGAACAAGCTCAACGAGTTCGTGAAGCGCGTCGATTTCCAGGGAACTTCCCTCGAGAACGTCCTGCGCCTCATCTCCGAGGAAGCCGAGCTCAACCTTCTGATCCAGCCCAGCGACGTCGCTGGCCGCAACGTCACGCTGCGCCTGCGCAATGTGACGCTCCGCCAGATGCTCGATGCGATTCTCAAGGCCAACAACCTCGGCTATACCATCGAGGAAGGCGGCATCGTCCGCGTCGTTCCCCGCGAACAGGTCAAGAGCACCGGCAAGGAAACCGTCATCGAGACGATCCCCATCAATTGGGTGGACGCCGCCGATGTGAAGAACGCCCTGGAGCCCCTCGTTGACAAGGAGGACGGCTCGATCGAGGTGCTTGCCTCCAACAACATCCTCATCGTCCGCGACGTTCCCGAGAACGTGCAGAAGATGCAACAGCTCGTTGACCTTCTCGACGTTCCCGAGAAGCAGGTCCTCATCGAGATGCGCCTCGTCAACATGTCCCAGACCGCCCGCCGCGCGATCGGCACGCGCACCGGCGTCGAGACCCAGTCCACCGAGAACCGCTTCCTCCGCGATCCCGAGGGCAACTTCTTCGACCAGCGCGACTTCGTCAACTCCACGACCGGCCTCAATAACACGATCACCGACCAGTCGTCGCGGACAGGTAACAGCAACATGACCAGTACGGCCACCGATGTGGTGGGTGCCATCACCAACCCGACTTCGGCGCTGACTAACGGCCTGCAGAACAACAATACCCTTACCAGGAACAACAGCACCACGTTCAACTCCACTTCCTCGGCTGTTCCCACCTCTCGCGTCGGCGCCGGCCTGCTGGCTCCCTCGGCCAACGCCTTCACCCTTTCCACGCTCTTCTCCGCCAATGTGCTCGGCACCCAGTACGACGTGGATATGGCGATCAACGCAGAGGAGAATCGCGGAGAGGCTGTCACGCTCGCCGCGCCCCAGGTGCTTTCCCTGAACAACAAGGAAGCCACCGTCGAGATCAAGCGCCAGATCCCCTACGTCAGCGCCGTCAACTCCGATCAGGGCTCCGTTGCGACCGTCGAATTCATCGACGTCGGCACCACGGTCATCCTGCTTCCCCGCATCACCAACAACGGCTACGTCCAGATGGAAATCGCCCCCGAGCAGATCATCGACACCGGCGAGCGTCCGGGCGGCGTGCCCCTCACCGACGAGCGTCGCGTCACCTCCTCCGTGATCGTCCGCGACGAGCAGACCATCGCCCTCGGCGGCCTGCGCGAGTTCTCCGCCACCTCCGGCGAGAATGGCGTCCCCTACCTCCTGCGCGTCCCCATCCTCGGCTGGCTCTTCCGCAACGAGGAAAACCGCCAAGCCAAGACGGAGCTTTACCTCTTCGTCACGCCCCAGATCGTCAAGGACCCGACGCCGTCCGCCTACCAGACGTCGCTCTACGAGAAGATCGACTACAACTGGGACCTTCCCGATTACTTCTACGACGAAGTTTTCGCCCGCAAGGCGCCGAACGAGGACCTAGGCCCGGCCAAGCGCTAAGCCCTACCCCTAACCCAGCAAGCCAACTCCCGATTCCCCCGTGGGCCCGATGCCTGCGGGGGAATCGCCTTTGTGGGCTGTATTGCGGGTTGGCTACCCTTCCATCCCCTGCGCAATCGCCAGCGCCGCCAGCGCCGCCGTCTCCGCGCGCAGGATCGCCTCCGTCCCCAGCGACGCCCCCAGCGCCCCGGCGGCTTCCGCCGCGGCAAGCTCTCTCGCCGACCATCCTCCCTCGGGCCCAACCAGCAGCATGATGCCCCGCCCGCCCGCCTCGAAGATTCGGCTGGGGAGCGATGGCACCTGCGGCGCGCGCTCCCTCAGCATGATCGCCACCGTTCCCTCGGCGCGCGCGCGTTCC
>Ga0105049_10008696_pt1 | contig 11748 bp, 9 predicted proteins | sample MAT06_FD_78087 | JGI IMG/M metagenome (GOLD analysis project Ga0105049, IMG submission 78087) | Freshwater microbial communities from Lake Fryxell liftoff mats and glacier meltwater in Antarctica - MAT-06 | ecosystem: Environmental > Aquatic > Freshwater > Ice > Liftoff microbial mat | place...
ATATCGGCAGTAAACTTTTTGGATTAGGTTGACGGGTTGGCTAAGGCCTGGAGCGCGGCTTCACATCTGGACCTGGCATCGCTCAGCCCCGCGCGCCAGCCCGCTATCCGGGCATCATCTTCCGCGAGGCGGGCGTGCATGCGCGCGGCCATCCGTCGCACCTCACATGGGGCCGTGCCGCCCGTGATGGTGCGCGCCGCCACGCCGCGCACGGGGTCCAGCGCCTCGGCCACCGCATCCATGCTGAGCCCCGCCTTGCGGCCAGCGACTTCCAGGCAGGCGGCATCCACCAGTTCCACCGTTGCTTCATCCGCGTGCAACCCGCCATCCATTAGCCGACGGACCACCGCACCCGCCACGTGATGCGCTGTGCGGAAATCCAGGTCGGTCTGCCGAACCAGCGCGTCGGCGAGATCTGTCGCAGTCGAGAAATTTCGGCGTGCCCGGTCTAGAAGCAGGTCGGCCTTGGGTTCCACCGTCGCGGCCGCAATGCCGGCGAGCGCCAGGGCGCGCTGCGCTTCAGCCAGTGCTGGCCAGACCATCGCCTGGCCCTCGCGATGCGCATCAAGCGTGTTGGTAAAATGACTTGCACGGATGCAGGCGCCGGCAGAAGCGAAACCCGCCAACACATGCGCCGCCTTGGCTTTCAGATGCTCCAGCACCACGGGGTTCTTTTTCTGCGGCATAATGGAAGATGTGCCGCAGACAGAGTCCGGAAACTCTACGGAGGAAAATTCGTGAGTAACGAATACATGCATATCTTCCGCGAAACGGCTGAGCGTCAGGCTCATCTGCGCTGCGGCGGCAACCACCTCCACCGAGAAATCCCGGCTCGCCACGCAATCCAGCCCATGTTCAAGCAGGCCATCAAAGCCGAGCAGATCTGCGGTGAGCGCGCGGTCGATCGGAAAGGTAGTTGTCGCCAGCGCGGCGGCACCCATCGGCGATAAGTTTACACGTTTCCAGGCATCGAGCAGCCGCTCAGAATCGCGCTCGAGCGCCGAGGCTAGGCCGGTCAGATAATAGCCGAAGGTAATGGGCTGCGCGGGCTGCAGATGGGTATAGCCGGGCATCACGACCTCAGCGAACCCCGCGCCGCGCGTGATCAACGTGCGCCGCAGCTTGGAGGCTGCTTCGAGCAGCGAGAGGAGAATATCGCGCGTGCGCAGCCGGTCTAGAGCGGCGGAAAGATCATTACGGCTGCGCCCGATATGCAGCCGCCCGCCCGCGTCGGCACCGACCAGCGTGATGAGTCGCGCCTCAATATTGAAATAGGCATCTTCCAGCGCGGGATCTGGCGTGATCGCCTCGGGTCCATCCCGGGCGATACGCCCAAGCCCACCAGCGATGGTGCTGGCGTGCGCTGGTGAGAGGATGCCCCGCTGCGCCAGCATCACAAGATGCGCCGCGTTGAGCGCGCCTAGATAGGGGAAGGTCGCGATCATCTCACCGGCCAGGCGCGGGCCATAGATATGCTCGATCACCTCAGGGGCGATGGTCTCGGCCAGCCGGCGGCTGACCTTGGAAGGGACAGGCATGGTGATCCTCGTTAGGTTTGTTGATTCAGAGGCGAGCCGTATCGGGCGCGCGCACTGTTTGCGCGCCGCCGCGGGCCACAAGGCGCAGCTCCAGCCAGCGCGAAAACGCCGTCAGGACGGAGCAAATGGTGAAGTAGACAAGCAGGACGAAGCCATAAACCTCGAAGGCGGGATTGATGCCCTGCATCACTGTGCTGCGCTCGATTATGAGGCCGCCGGCCTTCAGGAATTCGGTCACGCCCACTAGGGAGCCGAGCGAGGTGGATTGCACGATGAGCGCGAGCAACCCCGTGAAGGCCGGCAGCACGTTGCGTAGGGCCTGCGGCCAGAGGACGAGGAGATAAATCTTCCAGGCATGCAGTCCGAGGGCGCGCGCCGCTTCGCGCTGACCATCGGGGATGGCCTGGATGCCGCCACGCACGATCTCGGCGCCATTGGCAGCCCCCCAGAGGGAGAGCCCCAGCGCCACAGCCGGGAAGGGCTCAAGCGGTACGCCGAGGTAGGGCGCACCGAAGAAGATCGTGAAGATCGTGACGATCAGCGGGATGTCGCGGAACACCTCGACATAAAGCGCTATCAGCCAGCGCACCTGCCAAGCCCGCACCGTCGCCAGCGTACCGAGTAGCACGCCGAGGATGGTGGAAGCGATCAATGTGACGAAGGCGAGATTGATAGTCGCGCGCAGGCCGAGCAACAGGAGCTGCCAATTTTCCGCGATGAGGGCCATCCCATGGGTCATCGGCGGAACGGCGCATGCAGACGATGTTCCAGCAGCCGCACGGAAGCGCTGAGCGTCAGCACCAGAGTGAGGTAGCCGACGAGCAACACGGTCAGCATTTCGAAGGCGCGGAAATCGCTCGCCATCCGGTCGAAGGCCACGCCGGTCAGATCCTGCAACCCGATAGCGGAAACATACGCGCTGTTCTTCACCAGCGAGACGCCCGTGTTGAGCATGGAGGGCAGGCTGATCCGCACCGCGAGCGGCAGGCCGATCAGCCACAAATACTGCAGCCGGTTGAGGCCGAGCGCCCGCCCTGCCTCACGAAGTCCGGGCCCGACCGATGCGAGGCCACCGCGCAGGTTTTCCGTCTGGAAGGCGCCGGCCCAGAGCGTCAGCGCCAGCACGCCTGACCAGAAAAGCGAGAGCGTCAGCCCGATCGCCGGTAGGCCAAAAAAGACAAAGAACAACTGGACCAGAAGCGGCGTATTGCGGATGAACTCGACATAGGCGACGACGATCTGGCTAAGCACGGGCACGTGCATCACGCGTATGCCCGCACCGACAAGACCAACCAGGATGGACAGCGCGATGGCGAGGGCGCTGACCTCGATGGTCACCATCAGGCCGGAGCGCAGCGCCGGCCATTGCCGCAGCAAATAATCGAGTTCGAATTCCACGGCCTGGCTTCAGCGCGCCATGGGGCGCGGCTGGTTGAAGGCCGCTGAATAGGGTGCGCGGATATCCCCCGGCACCGCGGCCTCGACCCAGGGATTGTAGAGATTTTCTGCCTTCATGCGGTTTAATGCCGCGTTGACCCACGCCATCCATTCGGGCTCGTTCTTGCGCAGCCCCACCGCTGCGTCAGAAACGGCGAAGGGTTCGCCCACCAGGCGCAAACTGGGGTCACGCGCGGCGATGACGATCAGTGTCGCGGCATCATGCGCATAGGCCTCGCCGCGACCCTGAATAAGCGCCTGAAGCGCATCAGATGCCGTGTTCAGGCGCAGTGAGTTCAGGCCGGGCATATTGGCGTCGAACCAGAGCGCCTGGGTGGTGCCGCGCAGCATGATGACGGTGCGGCTGCGCACATCGTCGAGCGTGCGGATCGGGCTGTCGCGCCGGACCAGAAGATCGGAACCACCCCAGCGATAGGCAGCCGAGAAATCGATGACGCGCGCGCGCTCCGGCGTCACGCCCAGGGTCGCGATCAGAAGATCCACACGGCGAGCATTGAGCTGCGGGATACGGTTCTCCGCCGTCACGCATTGCAGGTCAATCTTGTCGGCGCTGCCGAAGGCCCAGACGGCCATCTGCCGTGCCATCTCCACCTCGATGCCGGCGAAGCCGCCATCCGCTCCGCGAAAACCATAGGGCGGTTGATCGCAACGCACGCCGGCGCGCAGTACGCCCGCATCGCGAATAGTGGCGGGGAGCGGGGGAAGCTGTGCCTCGGCGGCGCCGATTCCAAACCACAAAAAGGCTCCGGCCGCCAGACTTCTGCGGAAGATGCTCATCTCAATTCTCCTTGGTTGCTAGTGAGGGGGTTGCTAGTGAGGGGGTTGGTGGTGAGGGACTGCCCGAGCCGGCCCAGGCGTTCCGCGGTGACCTCGGCGGGGTTAGCGGCGAAGTCGCGCAGGTGATAGGCCGCGCTCGCCAGAGGTACGAACCAGCTGCGGCCAGCGGGTTCGAGCACGGCGGGGAAGGGGATGTCGGCGAAGAAGGCGCGACGGTTGGTCCGCCCGAGCATCAGCTGCGCCGCATGCCAGCCGAGGAAGGTCATCAGCGCCACGCCATTGCCATTGCAGCCGACCGCATGCATCACGCCATCCTGCTCCGCGACGTGCGGGAAGCGGTCCGCGGTCATCGCGACAAAACCGCCCCAGGCATGCGTCAGGCGGACCGGCGCGAGCGCCGGCCAGAAGCGCAGCATGCGCGCGCGCAACGCCAGCGCCATGTGCTTCGGCTCCATCTGCAAGGCACGCGGGCGGCAGCCGAACAAGATGCGTGTGCCGTCCGGGGAGGGGCGCGTGTAGGTCAGCTCCATGCGGCTGTCGGTCACCATGCGGCGGCGCGGGATCAGCCGGTCCATCAGGCCGGGCGGCAACGGTTCCGTCGCGATCTGGTAGCTCATCACCGGCACCAGGCGTTTCTGCAACCAGGGGCTGGCACCGTCGGTGTAGCCGTTGGTGGCGTAGAGGACATGCTGCGCGCGGATGTCGCCGCGTTCCGTGCGCACCGTGTGGCCATCGCCGTCGCGTGCCGTACCGAGCACGCGGGCATGGCTGAACAGGCGCGCGCCCGCGCCGCGGGCGGCATCGCGGAGCGCGCGGTTGAGCTTGGCGGGATGCAGGCCCCCGTAGTCCTCGACGACGAAGCCGCCATGGAAATAGTCGCTGCCGACTTCCTCGCGCTGCTGCTCCCGCGAGAGGATGCGGATGGTTACGCCGGTGCGGGCGCGCAGCGTCTCGGCGTTGCGCTTCAGTGTTGCCAGGTGCTTCGGCACGAAGGCGCCGAAGAAGCGGCCACAAAGCTGCAAATCGGCGTCCAGGCTCTCTCGCGCGACCAAATCCTTGAGGAATTCGAAGGTCGCCTTGCTGTCCTGCAGCGCAGCCGCCTGCTTCGCAGCTGGCAGCCCCTTGAGCGCCGCGGTTAGCACCAGCTTCTGCCCCGAACTTACCATGCCACCGGAGCGCGAGGAGGCACCGCCACCCAGCGGCCCGGCATCAAGCACGGCAACGCTGGCGCCGCCGCGCGCCACTTCCAGCGCGGCGGAGAGGCCGGCGAAGCCGCTGCCGATGACGACCAGGTCGGCGCCCGACGGCAGTGCTTCGTCGCGCGCCGTCTCGGGCGGTGCGGCCTCCCACCAATAGGGCTGCGCGAGGAAGCCCGGATGGAAGGCGCTTTCGTTCATGCTGCCATCTCCGGTACCATGCACAATTCCTTCGACAGAGGAGGCGACCCGCTATTCCACCCGCGCGCCAGAAGCGCGCACCAGCGGCCCCCAGGCGTCGATTTCGTCGCGCAGGTATTGCGAGAAGCGCTGCGGTGAATAGCCGCGCATCAGCACCGCATCGAGCGAGATCAAACGCGCCCCGGTCTGCGGATCGGCTAGCGCCTGCTCCACCGCGTTGTTGAGCTTCGCGACCACGTCGGCCGGCATGTTGGCCGGGCCGAACAGACCGAACCAGGAATAGGCCTTGTAGTCTGGCAGCCCGGCCTCGGCGAGCGTCGGCACATCGGGCATGACCGGCGAGCGCTGGTTACTGGCCACGAACAGTACGCGCGCCCCGCCGGCCTCCTGGTGCGGCTTCAGCGCACTCAGCACCTCATGCGTGAACTGCACCTCGCCGGCGAGCAACGCGGTGAAGGCGGCGCCGGCACTGCGATAGGGTACATGCACCACATCTGTGCCGGTGTGGGCGACGAAATTCGCGCCCGCCAGATGGCTCGTCGTGCCGACGCCGTTGCTGGCGTAGTGGTACTTGCCCGGATTCGCTTTCAGCTCGGCGATCAGTTCCAGCGCCGTCTGCACGTTCCAGCCGCGCCGGGTAACCGCCAGCGCGAGCGATACATAGACGATCGGCGCGATCGCAGTCAGGTCGCGCAACGGATCATAGGGCAGTGTGCGGTAAAGGTGCACCGCGATTCCCACTGCCGAGAGCGCCGCGCAGACCAGCGTGTAGCCATCCGGCGCGGAGCGCGCCACGAGGTCGGTACCGAGCACGCCGCCGCTGCCCACGCGGTTCTCCACCACCACAGGCTGGCCGAGGATCTCCGAGAGCTTCGGCGCGAGCACCCGCATCGTCACGTCGGTGGCGCCGCCGGCGCCATAGGGGACGATCACCCGGATCGGGCGGCTCGGGAAGGCGTCCTGCGCCCGAACTGCTGCCGGAACGGCGAGGCCAGCGGCGGATAGGGCGAGAAGCTGCCGTCGCCAGATGGCGCCCGCGCGAGTCGAATTCTGGCCAGTCATCGCACTACCTTCCTCCGTGTTGTCGACCGTCACGCGCGTAGCAGCGTGGTGATCTCCTCGATGCGGTTGAGCCCCTCGAAACGCTGCAGCCGCTCGAGCGCCGCCGCGGCACGCGCCGGCGACAACACGTCGCCCGCGCACTCGAGGAACTTCGCGCCGAGGTCTGCGTCGGTCAGCGGATCCCCGGGATGGCCCTTCGGGACTACGCGCACCTCGCGCCGCGTGCTGCCATCGGCCAGCGAAACCAGCACGATCCCGCGTTCCGACGATTCGTTCACCGGCAGGTCGCCGCGCAGCTCGGGATCGACGCGCATCTCGATGCGTTCCATCAGCGGCACGAGTGAGGGCCGCGCGATGGCTTCGGGCGTGAAGCTCGCCATGTTCAGCGTGCCGTCCTCCATCGCCGCGGCTAGGCAATAAGGCAGGCTGAACCGCGCCTCCGACGGCGTCGTGGGGATGCGGTACCGCAAATTGGCGGCCGCGACCTCCGAGACCAACACCTCGATCCGCGTCACCTTCGCGCCTTTCAACTGCAACGCGCGCAGCGCATCCACCGGGCGGTGCGTTGAGGCGCAGCAGGGATAAGCCTTTAGCCAGACGCCATGCTGCTCCATCGCCGGCGGGGCTCCGATCCGTTCCGCCAAGTTCGCGAAGCCAGGCGAATCCGCGCCTGCCATCAGCTCCCGGTAGCCCCATTTGCCTTCGAACGGTTCGGGGATGCCTTCCACGCCAGCGGCGGCGAGCTGTGCGGCGATCATGCCGTTCTTCGCCGCGAGCCCGGCATGCAGCGGCTTCGCCATGGTGCCGAACTGCCGCTTCGACCCGCCGGCCATGCTGGTGGAAAGCGACAGCGCCATTGCCATGCGCTGCGCATCCAGTCCGAGCATTCGCCCGCAGGCCGCGGCGACACCAGGACTGCCGAGCGAGAGGGTGGTGTGCCAGCCGAGCCGATAGTGTTCGAGGTTTAACGCCTCGCCGAGGCGCGCCATCACCTCGAAGCCGACGAGGTAGGCGTCCACAACCTGCTTCGGACCGGCGCCCGTCGTCTCGGCGAGTGCGATCAGCGCGGGCACCAGCGCGGCACTCGGATGCGACATGGCGGGGTTCTGCACGTCGTCATAGTCGATCGCATGCGCCGCCGTGCCGTTTACCAGCGCCGCCGCCGGCGCCGGCATGCCGCCCGACACGCCGACGACGAAGCAGCCGCCGGAACCCCAGCCGGCGACGCCGCGCCGTACCGCGAGCACGCTCGCCTCCTTCTGTCCCGCGAGCATCACCGCCAGCGTGTCGAGGATGGCGCGCCGCGCGCCATCGCGGCTCGTCGCCGACCAGACGCGCGGCGCCTCGGCGCACCAGCGTGCAAGGATTGCGGTTGGGTTCTCGGTCATCAAACTGCTCCGCTCAGTCGGCGCGCGCGCCGGAAGCCTGTACCAGCGGGCGCCACTTGACGACCTCTTCGCGCACGAACTGTGAGAACCGCTCCGGCGTCCAGCCGCGCATCACCGGCGTGCCCATCTCGGTCATCCGCAGCGCGACCCCCGGGTCGGCCAACGCGAATTCCACAGCGGCCGCCATGCGGTCCACGATCGGCTGCGGCGTGGCGGCGGGGCCGAACAGGCCGAACCAGGAATAGGCCGGGTATTCCGGCACGCCCGCCTCGCGCATCGTCGGCACCCCCGGCAGCAGTGGCGTGCGTTCCTCGGCGGTGACGAACAGGCAGCGGACCATCCCGGATTCGTGGTGCGGCCGCATCAGCCCAAAGATGTCGTGCATGAAGTGAATCTCGCCTGACAGCAGCGCCGCGATGGTCTGCGAGCCGCTGCGATAGGGTACGTGCTCGACCACCGCGCCCACGCGGGTGGCGAAATTCGCGCTCGCCAAATGCCCTGTGGCGCCGATGCCGTTGCTGCCGAACTGGTAGCGCCCGGGGGAGGCGCGCAGCGTTTCGATCAGCTGCGCCGCAGTGCGCACATCCCAGCCGCGCGCCGTGACGCACAGCGTGAGCGGCACCCAAATGGTGGGCGCCACTGCGGCCAGGTCGCGCACCGGGTCATAGGGCAGGTTGCGGTAGAGCGCCGCCGCGATGCCGGTGGAGGAGAGCGTGGCGTGCACGAAGTTGCCGCCGTCGGGCGGCGATTTCGCCACCTGGTCGGTCCCCACCGTGCTGCCGCCGCCGGGGCGGTTCTCGATCACCAGGGGCACGCCCAGGAATTCGCTCATCCGCGGCGCCATGATGCGGATGGAGATATCGGTGCCGCCGCCTGGGCCGAAGGGCACGATGATGCGGATCGGCTGGCTCGGCCAGGCCGGTTGCGCCATCGCCGGCGGGGCGGCCGCAGCGAAGAACAAGGCGAGGGCGGCGAATAACCGGCGCCTGGGCGATGGCAGCGTGGACGGACAGGGCATCGGGAGCTTCTCCAGTTGCTCGCACGGCGCAGCATCGGACATATCCCCACGGCCCCGCCTTGAGCAACGCACGCTAACGACGCGTCTGACCTGCTGTCCACACGGCAGTCCAGAGGTATGCATAATGCTGCCTTATGACCGGAGTCGAGGAACCGCCATGAATGCCCGCCAGATCGAGGCCTTCCGCGCCATCATGCGCGCCAGCACGTTGACGGGCGCGGCGCAGGCGCTGAACGTCTCGCAGCCCGCGCTCAGCCAGTTGCTGCTGCATGCCGAGGACCAACTCGGCTTCAAGCTGTTCCAGCGGCTGCGCGGCCGGCTGGTGCCGACGCCGGAAGCTGAGCTGCTGCTGCCCGAGGCGGAACGCCTGCACCGCGACATCGAGGGTTTCCGCCGCTTCGCCGTGGATCTGCGACGCGGTAAGGCCGGGTCTCTGCGGCTGGTTTGCTCCGCGCCACCGGCGCTGTCCTTCGTGCCGCGCGCCATGCAGGCTTTCCGTATTGCCTGCCCGGAGGTGCGATTGATCTCCTATGTCCAGCCGGTGGACGTACTCACCGATGTGCTCGCCCGCGGTGAGGCGGATATCGGTGTGGCGATGAGTGACCGTGCGCGGCCGCAGATCCGCATCGAGACCATCGGCGAGAGCGAGATTGTCTGCGTGCTGCCGACGGACCATGTCCTGGCGGCGCGCAAGGCGGTCACAGCCGCGGCGCTGGACGGGGAGACTTTAGTCTCCTATCGCGCCGACAGCTTGCCCGGCGAATTGCTGAGTCGCGCGCTGGCGCAGGAAGGCGTCCCCTTCCGCCCGCAGATCGAGATCGACGTCTCGATCATCGCGCTCGCTTTCGTGCAGCAGGGCATCGGCATCGCGCTGGTGGACGGGTTGATCCCCTGGGATTGCTTCAGCGACCTGGTTGTTCGCCCTTTCCACCCCCGGATCGCCGTGCCGATCACGATGATGACGGGAACCCGCAAGCCGCTCTCGCTCGTCCAGGACAAGCTGCGCATCGAACTGCGCGAGTCATTGCGCGCCTATGCCGGCTCCGCCGCTTCGCGCGGATTGGTGAAGGCCACGGCGGGCACATAAGACTGCCTTATCGGCCGCCTACGACTCCGGGGTGGACGGCACTGCCGGCTGGCTGGATAAATGGGCGCAGTTCCGGGATGAGGGTATGCGCGGATGGGTTGGCGGCTCGGTGTGGATATCGGCGGCACCTTCATCGATTTCTGCGCGCTCGACGAAGCGACCGGCGCGCTGCACTCGCTAAAGGTGCTGACCACCCCGGCTGAGCCGGGACGCGAGGTTATGGAAGGCCTGGACCGGCTGCAGGTGGAACACGGCCTGGATCCCGCCACGATGACCGCCTTCGTGCATGGCACGACCGTCGGCATCAACACGGTGATCCAGCGTAAGGGCGCGACGCTGGCACTGTTCGCTACCGCGGGGTTCGAGGACGTGATTGAACTCGCCCGGCTACGCATGCCCGACATGTACAGCATGCTCTGCACACGCGCCGAGCCGCTGGTGCCGCGTGACCGAATTTTCGGTATCGGCGGCCGCATGCTCTCCGACGGCACCGAATCGAGGCCGCTCTCGGTGGAGGATGTGCGCCGCGCCGCCGCGCTTGCGCGGCGGCGCGGCGCTCAGGGCGTGGTGATCGCACTGCTGCATGCCTGGCGCAACCCCGCACATGAGCAGGCGGTAAAGGCGATCCTGCAACAGGAAGCACCGGACCTTTTCGTCTTTGGCTCGGCCGAGGTCTGGCCGGTAATCCGCGAATATGAGCGCACCACGACTGCGGTGCTGAACGGCTACGTCCACCCGCGCGTGGATTTCTACCTCGACCGGCTGGAAGCGGCGCTGCTGGAACGCGGCGTGACGGCGCGGGCTATGATCACGAAATCCAATGGCGGCATCATGGCCGCCTCGCTTGGCCGCACCGCCTGCATCGGAATGTTGCTCTCCGGCACCGCGTCGGGCGTGATGGGCGCGTCGTTCCTCGCGCGCCAGGCCGGCGTGGCCAATGCGCTGACGCTTGACATCGGCGGCACCAGCGCCGACGTCGCACTGGTGATCGAGGGCGAGCCGCAATACGGCACCGGTGAGATGATCGGCGAATTCCCGCTGCATGTGCCCAGCGTCTCCGTCACCTCGATCGGGGATGGCGGCGGCTCGATCGCCTGGGTGGACGGGTTCGGGATGCTGAAGGTCGGGCCGGAAAGCGCCGGTTCCTCGCCCGGCCCGGCCTGCTATGGCCGCGGTGGAGACCGCGCGACCATCACCGATGCGATGGCAGTGCTCGGCTTCCTCGGCCACACGCCGCTGGCCTATCGCTCCGTCAGCATGGATCGCGGCCGCGCGGAGGCGGTGGTCGGTGATCTCGCACGAAAGCTTGGCCGCGGGATCGAGGAAACTGCGGAAGCGGTGGTGGAGGTCTGCGTCTCCTCGATGTTCGCCGAGGTCAACAAGCTGATCGCGCGCTTCGGGGTGGATCTGCGCGACTTCACGCTGATGCCCTTCGGCGGCGCCGGCCCGATGCTCGGCTGCCTGCTGGCGCGCGAACTCGGCATGGCGCGGGTGATGATCCCACGAAGGCCTGGCGTGGTCAGCGCGCTTGGCGGCCTGATCTCAGACGTGCGCAACGATTTCATCCGCACGCTGTTCCTCCAGCTGGAGCCAGAAAGCCTGCCGGCGCTGCGTGACGCGCTGGCTGACCTCACCACGCAGGCCGAACGCTGGCTGCGGCAGGAGCAGGGATTTGCGGGTCCTTCCGCCATCAGCCTGCTGGCCGAGATGCGCTACCACGGCCAATCCTTCGAGCTCGAAGCGACGATTGATCCCGGCTGGATCGAACGTGGCGAACTCGGCCCGCTCCGCAATGCCTTCCACCGCCAGCATGACGCAGTCTATGCCTTCAGCGATGCCGCGGCGCCAGTGCAGCTGGTGAACCTCCGCCTGGTCATCGCCGGCAGCACCACGCCGCCCGATTTCCCGCCGGAACCTCGCGTCACGGGTGACCCAGTGCCGGAACGCCTGGTGCGCGTGTTGCATGATGGCGCCTGGCGCGACATGCCACTCTTCCTGCGCGACGCGCTGCATCACGGCCATG
>Ga0105049_10008698_pt1 | contig 11746 bp, 8 predicted proteins | sample MAT06_FD_78087 | JGI IMG/M metagenome (GOLD analysis project Ga0105049, IMG submission 78087) | Freshwater microbial communities from Lake Fryxell liftoff mats and glacier meltwater in Antarctica - MAT-06 | ecosystem: Environmental > Aquatic > Freshwater > Ice > Liftoff microbial mat | place...
AGGTCGCGTACGACGCGGTGGTGCACGCCACCGCCTCGGCCGACGCCCTGAAGGCGCTGCATGCCGATCCGGTCAGTACCCGGGCGATCGGGGTCGCCAGCGGATTCGCCGGCGTTCGGGGGGACGGCAATTACGCGGTGGCCCTGTTCGGCAAGCCGATGCGGGCGGTCAACTGCGACTGCGAGCGGTCGAATGAGCCGGCCCTGCTTCAGACCGTGTACCTGCGGAACGACGCAGAAGTGTTCGCGCTGCTCGACCGCCCGGACGGTTGGGTGCGGCAGGTCGTCGGCGGGAAGGCGGCCGCACCGAAGCCGCCGGGTAAGGGGAAGGCCGCCGCCCCGGGCAAGCCAGCCGCCAGCACTCCGGCGAAGGCCCTGCCCGCCCCGGACGAGTTGATCCGCGAGGCGTACTTCCGCACGGTCGGCCGGTTGCCGGACAAGCAGGAAGCGGCCATATCACGCGAGCACTTGGCCGGCACGACCGACCCCGCGGCGGGGCTGCGCGACCTGCTGTGGGCGTTGATCAACACGAAAGAGTTCATCGTGAATCGGTAGCCGCTTACACTCCCAAGACCTCATTCTTTCCAAGGGTACCATGACGACCCACCGTTTCTGTGACGGCATCACGCGCCGAGACTTCGTCCGGGTCGGGGCGGTCGGCGGGCTGAGCCTCGCCGGCTTCCTGCGGCGGGCGGACGCCGGTGAGGCCCGCGTGGCCAAGGCCAAGTCCGCCATCTTCGTGTTCCTGCAAGGCGGCCCACCGCACCTGGACACGTTCGACCTGAAGCCGGACGCCCCGGTGGAAATCCGCGGCGAGTTCAAGCCGATCCCGACGGCCGTCCCCGGCCTCCAATTCTGCGAGCACCTGCCCAAGTTGGCGAAGTGCGCCGACAAGTTCGCGGTCCTGCGAGGGGTCAGCCATACCCTGGCCGGGCACGAACTGGGCACGAGTTACCTGAACACCGGCAGCCGCCCGGTGCCGTCGCTGGTCTACCCGGGGTACGGGGCGGTGGTGAGCAAGGAACTGGCCGGCGCCGCCAGCCTGCCGCACTTCGTGGCCATCCCGAGTACCCCGCAGAAGGCCGGCTACCTGGGGGTGCGGTACGCTCCGCTGCAGACCAACAGCACGCCGCAGCCGGGGGTGCCGTTCTCCGTCCGCGGGATCTCGCTCGGGGACGGGGTGACGGTGGCCGATTTCGAAAAGCGGCAGAAGCTCCTCGGCCGTCTCGACACCGCCTTCCGGGGGGTCGAGGCCGAGAATAAGCTGGTGGACGGGCTCGACCGGTTCGCCCAGCAAGCGTACGACATGATCTCCTCGCCGAAGGCCCGGGAGGCGTTCGACGTGAGTCAGGAACCGGTCGCATCCGCCGAGCCGTTCGGCGCGCACAAGTTCGGTCAAAGCTGTCTACTGGCGAGCCGACTGGTGGAAGCGGGCGTTCGGTTCGTGACCGTCACCAACACCGGGTGGGATACCCACACCAACAACTTCAAGCAGACCCGTGAGAACCTGCTGCCGCCGCTGGACCAGGGGCTATCCGCGCTGTTCGAGCGGCTGGCCGCGCGGGGGCTGCTCGATTCGACCGCGGTGTACGTCACCGGGGAGTTCGGCCGCACGCCCAAGATCAATCCGAAGGCCGGGCGAGACCACTGGCCGCGGGCATTTAGCGTGCTCATGGGCGGCGGGGGGATGAAGGGCGGACGGGTGATCGGGGCGAGCGACGACCAGGGGATGGGCCCGGCCGGCGACCCCATCACGCCGGACCAGGTGGCCGCCTCGTTCTACCACGCCCTCGGCATCGACTTTACGAAGGAATACCACACCAACACGGGCCGCCCAGTGATGGTCGTCCGCGAGGGGTCCGTCATCCGCGGACTGTTTAACTGATCGACCCGTAGGGGAGGAACTCCGATAACCCACTGCCGCCGAGTATCGCCGTATGCCCTGATCGCGGGGGTGACGCTCAGCGTACTCGCGCTCGGATCGTCGCCCGTCGCCCGTGGCCAGGGGGAGAAGCCCGCCGCCGCCGCCCCGGGCAAGTTCCCGTTCGCCTTTCGCGATGTCGGCACCGAGGCCGAGATCTTCCCACACGCGGCCGGCCTCCGCGGGCACGGCGCCGCCTGGGGCGACGTGGACGGGAACGGTTGGCCCGACCTGTTCGTGGCGACGTTCCACAACGCCGGCTCCAAGCCCGGCTTCCTCCTCCGCAACGAGAAGGGGAAGTTCCAACCCGATCCGCAAGAACACCTCCACACTACGGGCATCGGCAGTGGGGCCCTGTTCGTCGACCTCACGAACACCGGCCGATTGGACTTGTACGTCTCGAACTGCGGTTACTCCAAAACGCCGCTGCCAGGATACCTGTTCCGCAACGACGGCGGCGGGAAGTTCACCGACGTGTCGAAGGAGAGCGGAGCGTGCCCGCCCGCGTACGAAGGGCGGGGGTTAACCGCCCTGGACGCCGACGGCGACGGCCTCCTCGACCTGTTGACCTGCGAGCAGTACTACTCATCGAAGGTCAAGACCGGGCCGGTCCTGTACCGCAACAAGGGGAACCACAAGTTCGAGAACGCGGCGGCACCGGCCGGTTTGCCGGCCGGCTACGGGGGCTTGGGCGTGACCGCTGGCGACGTGAACGGCGACAGTTGGCCGGACGTCTTCATGACCGGCGGGCTCGGCGACGACCGGCTGTACTTGAACGACGGGAAGGGCAAGTTCCGCGAGGCGCCGGGCGCCGGTGAGGTGTTCCGCTGGCCGCACGCGACCGCCAACAACCCGCCGGCCGGCGTCTGCATCACCGACATCAACCGCGACGGACTGCCGGACATCGTCGTCGGCTCGCACACCAAGTCGCCCTGGGTGACGCCGATCGCGATCCGGCTGTACTTGAACCGCGGGGTGAAGGACGGGGTACCGAAGTTCCAGGACGTGACCGACGCGGCCGGCCTGAAACCGCTCAACATGAAGTCCCCGCACGTCGAGATCCAGGACTTCGACAACGACGGCTGGCCGGACATCTACCTCAGCATCGTCAAGTTTGCGGACGGCAAACCGTACCCGATGATCTACCGGGGCCTCGGCACCAAGGACGGCGTCCCGCACTTCAGCGACGCGGCCTGGACCGCGAACAACTTCCCCACGCCGGCCGACCTCGCGGCCGGCAAGCGGACCGACCTGCTCGACAAGACCAGCCGGGAAACGAAGATGATCTACATGGCCGCCGCCCCGTCGGCCGATTTCGACCGCGACGGCCGCCTCGATTTGTTCCTGGCCAACTGGTGGGCCGAATCGCCGTCGCTGCTGCTGAAGAACGAGACGCCCGGCGGCAATTGGCTCGACGTGGTGGTCGAGGGCGCGAACGGCGTCAACCGCATGGGGGTGGGGTCGAGGGTCAACATCTATCCGTCCGGCAAGCTCGGGCAGGCGGGCGCCCTGCTCGGGTCGCGGGAGATCGCCATCGGTTACGGGTACTGTTCCGGCCAGGAGGCCGCCGCCCACTTCGGGCTGGGGCAAGAGCCAACGGTGGACGTGGAAGTGATCCTCCCGCACGGCAAGGGAACGTTGACGCGGAAGGCGGTTCCGGCGAACCAGCGGCTCACGGTGAAGCCATGACCCGGACGCTCATCGCGGTCTCTGCCATCGCTTGGTTCACGGTCGCGCCGGCCGCGGCCGGGGAACTGGCGTGGGACGCCAAAGCCCTCTTCGGCCGGTCGGTCACGCGGGACGTGCGCCTGTCCGCGGACGGGTCGGCCATTGAGCTCGAGAGCAGCGAGTTGATCGAAGACGACGGCCCGGCGGCGGGCTACTCGTACCGGTCCAACGAAGAGAAACTCTCCGACCGGGTGTGGGTCCAAAAGGACCTCGTCCTTTCGGACCCGCGGGCGCGGGCCGTCACACTGCTCGTCGGTCCCGGCGGGGTTGGCCTGAAGGCGACGATCAACGGCCGGGCGGTCGAACTCCCGCCGGCGCGGAAGGCGGGCGCGTATTGGGAATCCTTCCCGATCCCGGCCGGGGTCCTGAAGGCGGGCCCGAACTCGATCGTCCTACACGGCGGCGGGAAGGTCTGGATCGCCCGGGCCGAGGACTTCGCCGCCGGCTCGACCGACCGGCCGAAGCACCCCGGCCGCAGCGCCCGAAGTGCCGACGGCGGCATCACCTGGAACCCGGACCGCCTCGGCCCGGCGGGCGACATCCGGGGCGAATACTGCGTCCGACTATTCCTGGACCGCCACCGCGGGGGCGGGTCGCTTACCCTCCCGGTCTTCGATTCAGGAAATCTGACCGGGCGAGTAGTTGCCCCGCCGTCCGCCGCCTTCGGGCCGGTGCGGGTGAGCCTGACCGCCGAAGCCGGACCGTCGGGACGGATCGCCGTGCGGGTCCGCACCGGCCCCACGCCGACGCCGGACGCGAAAACCTGGTCCGACTGGCAATCGCTTGAACCGACGGGTGGCGTCGTCCGCGGCCCGCACGGCCGCTACGTGCAGATCGCGGTCGAACTCCAAACGACCGACCCGCTCGCGACCCCGCGGGTGAAAAGTGTCCGGATCGAGACGGCCGCGCGAGGCGAGACCGACTGGGCGGCCGCGATCAAGGCGGTCGATGGTCACAACGAGGAAATCGTCCGTACGTCGATCCCCTTCGCTTACGAGCCGTTCGACCATCCGCGGTTGAAGGACCTGCGGACCCGGTTCAAGTTGGACGACGTGGTGCGGGGCGCGAAGGACGAACTCGAGGTGATGGCCCGCCTCGCCCGGTGGTCGGCCGGGCGGTGGGAGCGCGGGCACCTGAAGGACGCCTACCCGCCGTGGGACGCCCTGGAGATCCTCAAGCCGCACGCCGACGGCACGCCCGTCGGCGGGTTCTGCCAGCAGTACAACGTGGTATTCCTCCAGGCGTGCGAAAGCTTCGGCATCCCCGGCCGGGCGGTATCGATCGGCCCGGGCAGCCACGTCGGCAAGATCCGCGGCGGGCACGAAGTGGTCGAAGTGTGGTCGAACCAGTTCAAGAAGTGGATCTACATCGACGGCGATATGGCGTGGTACGCGGTCGACGCCAAGACCGACGTCCCGCTCTCACTCTTGGACCTCCACCGGCGGCAGGTATCGGCCGTTCAGGAGAAGCCATACGAGCCGATCCGCGTGGTCGAACTGGCCGAAGCGAAACGCCGCTGGACCGGGTTGACGGATTGGCCACCATTCCTGGAGCTACGACTGGTCCCCCGCAGCAACTTCCTGGAACAACCCGCCCCGCTCCCGCTCAACCAGGGGATGCGGGGCTGGTTCTGGACCGGCCACCACGCCTGGACCGAGCCCGACTCTCCGGCCGCGCTGCTCTATGGCCACCGCGTCGCCGACCGCCGCACCTGGGAGTGGACGCTGAACCAGGCCCACATGACGCTGGAAGCCACGGTCACGCCGGGCGAAGTCCGCGTTCACTTGGACACCGAAACGCCGGGCTTCGAGACGTTCCTGGCCGCCACGGATGGTCGGGCGGCGGAGCGGGTCGCGTCGGGTTTCGTTTGGAAGTTCCACTCGGGCAAAAACCACCTGGACGTCCGGCCGCGAAACGTCCTCGGGCGCGAGGGGATCGCCAGCCGCGTGACCCTCGACGCCCCGTGATCGGTCTTCTCAATCGTTCGGTAACCCCTACGCGCCGCCGCGCAGGACATAAGGAGTGAGTCATGCGAGTCCGGAATCGGGTAGGAGTTCGATGGGCGGCGGCATTGGCCGTCGCGTTGGTGTTCGCCCTCGGAGTGTCGGCCCAGAAACCCGCGGATCCGAAGAAGGGCGAGAAGAAGAAGGCCGTCGTCGAGAAGTTCGTCGCCCCGGCTCTGCCCGAGGGGAAAGTGGTCGTCACGGACACGTCCGACGAGTTCCTCAAGCCGCCGACGACGCTGAAGGAAGGCGTCGCCATCGCCAAGGCCGCGCCGACCATCGACTTCCTGTACTTCCCGGGCCAGACGTACGCGGGCAAGCCGTGGTCCAACTGGGGCGACGGGGTGGCCGTAAATGGGAAGTATTACACGGCGATCGGCGACCACCTGGCCCCGGCGGGGAACGCCTTCGTGTACGAGTACGACCCGGCGACGAAGACCTTGCGCCAACTGGCTGACCTGCGAAAACTGTTGAACCTCCCGGACGACCACTACACCCCGGGCAAGATCCACAGCCGGATCGACGTGGGGTCGGACGGCTGGCTGTACTTCTCCACGCACCGCGGGTCGCCGGCCGCCACGACGGACAAGAACCACTACAAGGGGGACTGGCTGTTCCGATGCGACCCGGCGACGGGGAAGGCCGAGATCGCCGCCGCCGCTCCTGTCGCCAAGCACAGCGTCCCGACCAGCGTCCTCGACCCGGACCGGATGATCTTCTACGGCGGCACGGCCGCCGGGATCGAGCAGAAGGACGAGGGCATCCGCTTCTTCGCTTACGACCTGAAGAACAAGAAGCTGCTCTATTCGGGCCCGGACGGCCCGGCCCGGTACATGATCTTCGCCAAATCGACGGGGCGGGTGTACTACACTCAGGGCAAGGAAAAGGCCGCCGAGGGCGAGCAGCAACTCATGCGTTTCGACCCCGCCGTGGGCGGACCGCCGGTGAAGATCCCGGGCGACATCGGCATTCGCGCGGCCACGCAAGAGACGCCGCAGGGGATCGTGTACACCGTCTCCCTCGGGCAGGGCGGGCGGATCTCGCACCTGTACGGATTCAACACGAAGACCGAGGCCATCGAGGACCTCGGGCCGGTGGCCGCGGCGTCCGATAGTTACGTCGCCTCCCTGGATGCGGACCCGACCGGCCGCTACCTGTACTACATCCCCGGGGCCCACGGCAGCAGCGCCCGCGACGGGTCGGCGGTCATCCAGTTCGACACCAAGACTCGCACCAAGAAGGTGATCGCCTTTTTGCACCCGTTCTACCAGCAGAAGTACGGGTGTACTCCGGTCGGCACGTACAGCACGGCCGTCAGCGAGAAGGGGGACAAACTGTACGTCACCTGGAACGTCAACCGCGGGGGCAAGGCCTGGGACTGTTGCGCCCTCACCACCATCCACATTCCCGCGTCCGAGCGCCAGCCGTAGTCCCGGGCGTCGAGGCGGGGCAGGATTCGCTCCCCGGCCCCCCTCCGGCGACAGACGGGGTCCGTGTCTCCGACGGCCGCTCGCGCAACAACTTGGTGATTGCCCGGTCGAACGCCATCGACTTTTACAAAGGCATCCCCCCGTGGAGATTCGTTCATCGGCCGCTCCGGCAAAGGCTCGTGGCGGCGTTGTCCGGAGCGGTTGCTGAATTCCAATTGGGCAACCCGCTGGCCGCTGCGCTCACTTTCCGCCCGGTCCACAACGGTATGCATTGGACGGCTGCAACACGCTCGCATTCGACCGGCAGGGTGGTGTGAAGAGGTTTCAGAAGTGCCGATCAAGCCGAGGACTTGCCAGCCGAGGAATGTTAGGCCGGGAGTCGAAATATCGGTGCAGCCTATTTCTGTCCCTGAAAGATTTCGAGGTTGATTACGGTTGCTCCGCACCGGACATGCGGATACCGTGCAGTTGTAATTCGCGACCTCTCCACGCCGACGCAAGTCATCGCCCGTCCGACCGGAATAGCGGTGCAGCGTCCGTCCGCGAATCCAATCGTAGTCCGACCCCCCCGGCCACGCGGCGAGTTCTCTGCGCGGAGTCACTCCATGAACGAATCGACCTTTCGGATAGCCCTGCTGACCATGACCGCGGTTGCACTCGTCGCAGGGGGATGCTCGAAGCCACCCCCCCGGCAGGAAGACACGGCCGTTGTCAACCTTCGGAAGATCGTCCAGGCCTTCGATGCGGCCGATTACAAGCTCCACCGGGCACCCAAGAACGAGGAGGAACTCAAAAGATTCTTCGGTGAGAGCGGTGCATCGGGCGACCCCGAACAGTACCTGCGGTCGCCGCGGGACAACCAGCCGTACGTCATCATCTATGGGAGCCCCCTCGACTCGGACGGCCGGGATATTATCCTCGCATACGAAAAGGACGGGCTCGACGGGAAGCGATACGTCATCACCTTATCGCGCGACGTCAAACTCATGACGGACGAGGAGTTCGCCGGCGCCAAGTTCGCGTCCGGGCTAAAGCCGTCGAAAAAGAAGTGAACGGGATCGGTCGTAACAACAACAGCGATTTCCATCGTGTGCTTTATTCGTTCTGTCCACCATTCGGAGGGAATGCCATGACCGTCGAATCGCGCCGTCGCCTTGGGTTCACGCTGATCGAATTGCTGGTGGTGATCGCGATCATCGCGATCCTCATCGGCCTCCTCTTGCCGGCGATTCAGAAGGTCCGGGAGGCCGCCGCTCGGGCGAAATGTACCAACAACCTCAAGCAGATTGGGATCGGCTTCCACAACCACCACGACTCGATGGCGGGGTTCCCACTGGGCGGGAACGGGGCAGACCCTCTCCGGACGATGATCGGTAGCACGCCCGCTACCGGCAAGGCCCAAGCACTGGGCTGGGGGTATCAGATCCTCCCTTACCTCGAGCAGAGTAACCTGTGGGCGGAACCGGTCGAGGCCACGATGAAGGCGACTACGGTCAAGCTCTATTTCTGCCCGACTCGCCGCAACAACGTCGTGTTCAACGTTAACGGCGGCGGCACGGTCGGCGACCGGGCCCAGATGGACTATGCCACCAGCCTAGGAACCGACAACACGAATGGCAAAGACGGCTTGAACCCCAAGAACAACCAGGCCCAAATCAAGATCGAGACCATTTTCGACGGGAGTTCGAACACGCTGCTCGTCGCGGAACGGTTTCTGGCCCCGAGTTGGTACATCGCACCCGGCGGCCCGGAGAACGACGTGTATCGAGGGGGGTACACGGCCGGGTTTAACCGCAGTGCCCTCAATCGCTCCGGAGCCCAAGATCCGCTCCAGGACAGGCCCTACGTCGGCACCGGCGACCTATTCCGGTTCGGCTCCGCCCACTCGGGCAGCTTCAACGTCCTGTTCGCGGACGGCTCGGTCCGCCGCATCCGCTACGGCGTTAGCCTCGGAACGTTCCAGGACATTTGCCGTCACGGCGACGGGAACGTGGTCAATATCGAAGACTTCTGATCCTGACCGCGAGAGTTCGATGCACAGCACTCCAGTTAATGGGACGCGAATTTGCAGGGCCATCGCCACCGCGGCGATGGCCCTGGCCGGCATGGCCGATGCCGCGGCCCAGCCGCCCAAGAAGAAGGGGTCGGACAGCCGCTACCCCCTCAAGTATCCGCCCGCACTGCCGGACGGCAAACTGTCCGTCACCGAGCACTCGCCCGCGTTCCTCACGCCGAAAGTCGACCTCCGGGACGGGGTGACGATCGCGAAGGCGGTGTCCGCGGTCGATTTCCTCTACTACCCGGAGCAAAACTACCCCGGAAACCCGTGGTCGCACCGGTCGGACGGAGTGGTGATCGGAGACAAGTACTACTCCTCCTCGAACGATCACCTCGCCCCCCGCGGCACCGCGTTGCTGTGGGAGTACGACGCCCCCGCCAAGACGTTCCGGCTGCTGTGCGACACGACCAAGTTCTTGGAGTCGGTCAAGGCGTTCCCCGAGAGTATGAACTACCGCCCCGGCGAGATGCAGAGCCGCATCGACCTGGGCAGCGACGGCTGGCTCTATTATGCCACCGACCGCGGGTCGCCGACGGTGACCGACGACGCCCACGGGTACAAGGGTGAGTGGGTTCTGCGCACGAATCCGAAGTCGCTCGAAACGCAAATCGTCGCCACCCACCCAGTCGAGAAGCACACCATCCCCGCCAGCGTGCTCGACCCGAAGCGGATGATCTTGTACTGCGGCACCGCCGTGGGGAAGGACGCCCCGAATCAGAAAATCCAGTTCTTCGCCCTCGACGTGAAAACCGGCAAGCTCTTGAAGGTGGCAGACTACGGACCGACCCGCACGCTGATCTTCTCGCCGTCCACCGGCTGCGTATTCTGGGAGGGGAAAAAGTACGACCCGGACACCAACGCCATCACCGCCGCGAACGTCCCGCACGTCCGCTCGGCGACGGCCGAAACGCCGCAGGGGTGGGTGTACGGCACGTCCCAGACGAAGTCCGAATTGTGGGCGTTCCACCCGAAGACGGGCGAGTTGAAGCAACTCGGGCCCGGGGCGGTGGCGAAGCAGGAGTACGTCGCGTCGGTCGAGGCCGACCCGACCGGCCGATACCTGTACTACGTGCCCGGGGCGCACGGCGGCGCTGCCGCGGACGGGTCGCCGGTGGTGCAGTACGACTTGAAGACGAACCGTCGGAAGGTGATCGCCTTCCTGCACGACGTGTTCTGGGAGAAGTACGGGTACGCCCTGGACGGCTCGTTCGGGTCGGCCCTGGATGCGAAGGGGGAGCGGCTGTTCATTTCCTGGGACGGGTGGCGGAAGGGGCAACCCCGCGGTTGGGAGTCGGCCGCCTTCACGGTCCTCCACATCCCCGCCTCGGAACGGCCGTAGTGTTGGGAACGAATCGGCACGAACCGGAGCGAGCCGTCCTCATGCGTGTACTGACCTGCCTCCTCGCGACCGTCGGCGCTGCCGCACTCGCTCTGCTGCCCCGGCCGCACGCGAACTCGGCCCCGCCCGATCAGCGGGTGCCCTGGACGACCTCGAAATTCACCGGCTCGCCCGAACCGCCACACCCGTACCGCACCGAACGCGCCTTCGCGAAGCTCAAGTTCGACCAGCCGGTCACGATCGTCCGCCCGCCGGGCTCGTCGCGGCTGTTCGTCGCGCAACTCGGCGGCAAGATCATCTCGTTCCCGAACGACCCCGCCTGCGAGGCCCCGGACCCGTTCCTCGACCTCGGCCTCGTTCCCGGGCACTGGCGGACGTACGGCCTCGCGTTCCACCCCGACTTCGCCCGCACCCACTTCGCTTACGCTTGCTACGTCAAGAAGGCCGGGGACCCGAAGGGATCGCGTCTGTCGCGGTTCAAGGTGAGCGAAACCGACCCGCCACGGGCCGACCCTTCGAGCGAAACGATCCTCCTGGAATGGCCGTCGGGCGGCCACAACGGTGGCTGCCTCCAGTTCGGCCCGGACGGATACCTGTACGTCTCGACCGGGGACGGCAGCAACCCGAACCCGCCGGACGTCCACAACACAGGCCAAGACGTGGGCGACCTGCTCGCCTCCATCCTCCGCATCGACGTCGACCGGGCCGAGGCCGGCAAGTCCTATGCCGTGCCTCCGGACAACCCGTTCGTCAAGCGCGACGGCGCGCGGCCGGAGGTCTGGGCCTACGGGCTCCGGAACCCGTGGAAGATGGCGTTCGACCCCAAGACTGGCGACCTGTGGGTCGGCGACGTCGGGTGGGAAATGTGGGAGATGGTCTACCGGGTCGAGAAAGGCGGAAACTACGGCTGGAGCGTGCAAGAAGGCAGCCAGGCGGTGCGGCCCGAGGGGAAGCGCGGCCCGGGCCCCATCGTCTCGCCGGTCGTTGAGCACTCGCACACCGAATCGCGGTCGATCACCGGCGGCCGGGTGTATCGGGGGACGCGGCTGAAGGAACTGGCGGGTGCCTACGTGTACGGCGACTACGTGACGGGCAAGCTGTGGGGCCTCCGCCACGACGGCAAAGCGGTGACGTGGCGGCAGGAACTCGCCGACTCGCCCCTGGAGATCATCGACTTCGGCGAGGGCCACGACGGCGAGTTACAGTGGACCCCGAAAACTGGACCACGAGTAGAACTCCCTTGTGGGGAGTTGCGACCGTGGTCGTC
>Ga0105049_10008701_pt1 | contig 11744 bp, 10 predicted proteins | sample MAT06_FD_78087 | JGI IMG/M metagenome (GOLD analysis project Ga0105049, IMG submission 78087) | Freshwater microbial communities from Lake Fryxell liftoff mats and glacier meltwater in Antarctica - MAT-06 | ecosystem: Environmental > Aquatic > Freshwater > Ice > Liftoff microbial mat | place...
AAGGGGTCAGCAACGGTCTTTCAGGCGAGCTTAAATTGAGGATTTTTTAGGAGGCGGTTGAGGAGGATGATGAGTTTGCGCATCACGGCGGTGAGGGCGAGTTTCTTGGGCTTACCGGCCTTGAGGAGGTGTTGATAAAACGCCTTGAGGATCGGGTTGAAGCGCGTGGCCACGAGAGCAGACATGTAGAGCACGCGGCGGACCTGGACGCGTCCTCCGCGGATGAGCCGGCGGCCCCGGTGTTGGCCGCTGTCTTGGTTGTAGGGCACCACGCCGGCGAGCGCACCGATCTGCTTGTCTTCGAGTTGGCCCAGCTCCGGCAACTCCGCCAAGAGCGTGGCCGCAGTGACTGGCCCGACGCCCTTCACTTGCTGGAGCCGCGCACTCTGCTCTTTGAGCGTGGCGTCTTCGTCAATCTGGGCCGCGATCAGCGTGTCGAGTTCCTCGATTTGCTTTTGCAGGGCCTTGATCAGTTGGGTCCCCAGCTTTTTGATTTCGGCGGCACGGCTCTGAGCCAGTTGCTGCTCCTCCATCGCGAGGAGGTTGACCAACTGTTCCCGGCGGCGCACCAATTCCGCCAAGCGCTGGCGTTGCGGCGCGGGAGCGGCGAGTGCTGCCGGCCGGAGGAGTTCGCCATACTCGCGCAACACGACCGCATCGATGGCATCGGTCTTGGCCAGCAGGCCTCGCGCCCGCGCAAAAGCGCGGACGCGTGCGGCATTCACCAAGCTGACGGCGATCTTTTTCGCCCAGAGCGCTTCCAACAAGTCGCGCTCGTAGCCTCCGCTCGGCTCACAGATCACCTGCACCGGCGCGGGCAACTGGGCGAGCGCTGGGATTAACTCGGCGATTCCTTTCGCCGTATTTGCATAATGACTGGGGCTCTGTCCGGCCACAGCCACGTCCAACCCATCCTTGCTGATGTCGATGCCGGCATAAACCGGCGCGGATTCTGTTTGGTTAGTTTTCATGAGGATACTCAGTCTTGCGATTCGAGCTGGCGGCCTTGCGGTCGTCGCTCACCCAACGGTTCGAGTTTTAACATGGTTCCCGAACGGACCTTGCTGACCCACGAAATCACTTTGCAGGTTTCTAGGCTTGGTCGGTCTCATTCGGGAAAGGAGCCGCTCACCCGGTTTGGTTGCGGCTGCCTCCGACGAGCTTTAGGCCCATTCTCGGCAGCCGCAACCAAACCTCACCGTTCAAGATACAAGGCTTGGTTGTTTGCTATTTCTCATGATGACAGATCAGTCGATCCGAAGGGGTCACGTGTTGAATATTGACAAACGCCCGGATCAGCCGGTTGATGAGTCGATCCGAAGGGAACAACCCAATGAACTCATGGCTGAAAAAGGGGTCTGGCTTAGATAGAGCCTGTCCCAAAAATCGGTGTTTTGAAAATCACCGAAGTGCTCCCTCTGAAAATCTCTCGAATTGAGGGAATTTCGGCTCTTCACTCCGGTAAGCGGAAAAATACAGGGTGTCGAATTCGCACCTTTCTCTGTTTTTGCCCCAATATTCTCTGTTGAATTATGACCATTTCTCCTCTGTACATTGATTTTTTGACAGGCTCTAGATATTAGACATGGGCGTGGGCGTGGGCGTGCGGAAAAAGAGGCACTCCCAGCGCGCCAATAAAAAATATCTAATATCTAAGCCAGACCCCCTTTGAATTTCTCGAAGCGCTCAGCCGTTTCGGAATTCAAGGTGAGCCAGCCACCCGCGATTGGATGCTCGACTACGGCGTGAGCAGTGGGAGCGACTGCCGCCGGAACCGGCGGTAAACCCGGAAATCTTTGGCGTCCGTCGTCACGACCACATGATCAGGGTGAAGTTCGGAAAGCCGCACGAGACAGGCGTCGGCATAATCCATGCGCTTACCGTAGCGGGTGAACAAATTTTCAATCGGTTCAATTTCTGCCGGCAGGAGCGGCTGAACTTGCAACCCACCGCATTTCACCCAGGCGAGCAAACGGCTGCGGGCAGTCGATGACTGGCGTAATTGAAAGCAGGCTTCGGAAATGACCGCCTCGCAGGTCAAAGCAGGCGAATCAATCAAGGGGAACTGCTGCGCCGCCCACGCGTGCCACTGGTCGGCCACATCGAGGGCACCGACCACGAAACCCGTGTCCACGATGGCGCTAGCCCTGGCCATACCCCTTCAGCGATTTCTTGCGAACACCACTGTTGACGGAACCGAGGAGATGACCGGCTACATCGGCCAAGCTCGGTACCGCGGACTTGTCGCGGGCGAAGACATAGACGACGCCATCGCGATCCTCGACCCGAACCGTCTGCCCGGCCCGCGCGGCCTTGCGGTAGAGCGGAAACTTACGGGTAAAATTGCGGGTGGTGGCCTGCATGGCTGACATCGTTGTCAGCCGGCCAGCAGTGTCAAGACGCCGGTGGATGAAGGCTGAGCAGACCAATCGCCGCCCCGGAATAACTTGAGCTATTCATGAGCGAACGTTCGCCGCTTATCTGCGTCACCCTGAGGCCACCTCAGTGATGGTTGTCAGCCTTGGGGAGTCCTTCCTCCAACTTCTCCTTCGCTAATCTGGCAAAAAAAGGAATAGGATCAGGCCGGCCAAGCGTTCCTCCCAGCAAAAGGGCTTCTTTAGTTTTCGCATAACCCAGTTCATCACGCTTACCGTCGAGGGCTTTTAGCTTGCCCAGCAATTCTTCGATTTTCCCGCGACCCCGCACGGAGAGCGTCGCTTCCAACGGTTGTTCCAGCAGTGGTTTTCCCTCTGCGTACGTCACCAGTCCTGATCCGATAAAATGAATCTGAGGCGAGACCAGGGAAATATTCTCCAGCTGGAGATTCAACGCCGGATCGCGCACCAGCCTGATCGTGAACTGATCGAAGGGAAGTTCACCGAGTTCCTGAGCCAGCTGATCAATATAATAGGGAATACCGCCTGCGATTTTTTCCGCCGATTTGTCGCTCAAGAAAACCCCGAGCAAATCTACCGCCTTGGTTCCAAGAGATCGTTTATCCGTGGGTCGCTTTAGACCACGAAATATTCCTTTGCGGCCCGTAAGATCGAAGCTACCGCGGGTGCGGTCGAGAGTGTCGTCGAAGTTCAGCCCCTGCCCCTCCAGTTTTCCTTTGATCGTGCATAGTCCTTCGAGCGTTGGGGCATGCTCAGGTGCCAACGCCTTGAAAAACCGACCGGGGTCGAACTCGGTGAGAGAGAAATCACCCGTGAGCTGATACGGATCCAACCCACCAGAAAAGCGGAGTACACCTTTCGCCGCGAAACGACTTTCGCCTTCATAGGTGGCGTCCAAATTCTCCAACTGCAGGTGATCGCCGCCCACGATCAATTTTCCGTTCAGCCCATTCATCGTCCAGTCCTGACCACTGACGACCGACTTGCAGTTGAGCGTGAACTGCCCGGTAGTGCCGCCCCAGAATGGAACTTGATCAGCGGCCGGTGGGGACAGCGCGCGACTTTGGGCCGCTTCACTGGCGGCGTCTTCTCCGGCGAGGGGCGAACCAGTGATGGCAATCAACAGCAGCATATCGCGCAACTCCAGGTGCTCGGAGGTCAACGTGGCGGTAAACGAAATCCCAGCGTGATCGACCGCGCCTTCCGCCGCAAAGTTAAGATCAGAGCGTTGCCCGATGCGATCGAGCAAAACGGGAGCCTGCACCGTAAAATGCCCGTTCGCCTCGACGTCTACGCGCAAACTCACATTAGCCACAGGCAACGTCTGGCCACTGTCACTCGCGATCAGGCCATTGAAAGTAGTCCGGGCTTCGATCTGGGTCGCAACCCCAGTGATGGCGGCGCGCAATTCTCCGCTGGCATGACCCGTTGATAATGCATCACACCCTTTCATCACCGGCTGCGAAGACCATGCCGGTAAATCAAAATTATAGGTGCTCACGGCCCGCCAAACGGAATCAGCATGGGTGATCGCCATGGTTAACTCCGCCAGTGGAATATCCGCCCCAGTCTGCACGGTCACCACACCACTCTGTAGCTGCGTCAGCGCGCCATCAGTAAATGCCACGACGGGTTGCATCTGTAGTTTAATCTGATTCAGCACAGACTTCTTTGCCTGCGAAACGGAAAAATCCTGAATCGATATCGGCCTACTGGCGCGCAGAAAAATTTCCCCGGCCTTCGCGGAAACGATCGCTTCGGCTGGGCCGATCCGTCCACTCACGTGATAGTCCGACCATAACGCGGGCTTGGTGAGCATGGGCAGTTGGCCGACCTTCAGTCTCGCTAGTTGGACTTCGTCAGTTGCGCCAGTGTCAGCCCTTCCTTGGGCCAGATCGTAGGCAAAGGGCCGCAATACCGTGACCGAGCCCAGCAAGTCGCCTTTCGGATCCGTGGCTTCGGCTGAGAGCCGAAGGATTTCGAGTCGGTCTCCAAGCCGGTTAAAACCAAAAGAACTCTTCGCCTTAAACGCTCCTGCTGGCAGCAGGGGAAACGGTATCGTCGCCAAATCAGCGGAGAACTCTCCCTCGATCGTCATCGGCGTGCGTCGATCTAAGGCCGTAGCTAAAACAAGCGTCGCCTTGATCGAATCGCCGGCGGGTGTTTTCAAACTGAGTGAATGGATCTTCGCCTGCAGCGAGGTGGGAGAAAGCCCAGCCTCGGCGTCGATTTTCACGGCGGCATTCTTCAACCAAGTCTGGCCGGCACGGGCGATGGTGATCCCTGCAACCTGCAGCGGTGTGCTCGTCATGAATTTCACCTCCGGCCCCTCCCCCTGCCTCGCAACCATCTCCCCCGTCAGCAAACCACCAGAAATAGTCGCGGCGGAACAAAGCGGAGTCACCCAAGCCAACGGCAGACCGGAAATCTTCAGCCGAAGAATTTCACCCGCAGCCAACAGTGATGGTTCGAGTCGGCGATGCTTCAGATGGTAAACGGGAGTGCCCATGGTGCGGAGCTCAAGGACCGGTTGGGTCGAGGCCAGCCCCAGCGAGAATTTCTTAAAATGAATCACGCCTGCCTCCGCCACCAAATCAAATTCACTCTGCAGGCGCACGGGGCCGATGGCGCTCAACTCCGATCGGAATTTCTCCAGCTCGGATGCCTCAAGTTGTAACTCTCCTTGCAATGTTCCACTGGTCTTGTCCGGCGAAAAATCAAATTGCCCTGAACCCTTCGCGACAAACTTCGGCAGAGTCCGGCCCAGCGAAAATAATTCCAACTGGGCCGACCGGACGGAGAGCGCCCAGTCGCCGGTGTACGACCGACCATCGGCTTGCAGCGCCGCATTCAATGCGAGCCCATTTTCCCCCTGGCCACGGAGCAAAGTGTCGAGCGTGACCCGATAGATTTCGCCGGTGGCGGTTCGCGACATCGTCGCCACCAGTTTCAACTGATTGGAACCTGGAAAGCTTGGTCCGGTGGCGGTGAGTAGTGACGTGAGACTCAGGCGCTCAAACGTCCGCGTTTTCGATTCCCGCACTTGCAAAGTCGACTGGGCCTCCAAGATCGTGACCAGAGCGTCAGGCGCAGAATTGGTCACCCGCGTCTGCAACCGAATCTCCCCGTCGCGCCCCGGCGCGAGCTGACCGCCTTGTAGGGTGAACTCGCCTTGCAAGGCGGGCTGACCCGTTGCGCCAGGCAAAACGACGCGTCCTTGCAGAGCGATTTCCTCGAGCGAAAGTTCCCAAGGAAGCCGGATTTGCGCCAAAGCTCCGGGCGCGAGGGCTGGCGCTGCGGCCAAGCCGGCTTGAGTTCGTCGGGGCGAGAGTTGACTCGCGTCGATGAGCAGACCTTGCGCCGAAAGTTTTCCGATCTGTAGGCGCTGGTTGGAGAAATAAGCCCAAAGAGAATAATCCATCTGCAACTCCGCGAAAGAGAGCTGCACGCCCCGGTGTTCTACCTGCACGCCACGCAGGGCCAGGGACGTAAGACCAGCGGAAACGCCCTCGAGCTTGAGTTGCAAATCAGGATGTTTGGCCGCCACACGCAAAACCACCCAGCGCTGAATGGCCGGTGTACGCGCCAACCCGCCGGCGATGACGACGAGCAGGAAAAAAACACCGATAGTGATTAGGATTGGGCGAACCAACTTCATGAAAGATGTGGCTAGGACACACTACCGGAAACGAAGTTGCGCTCGACGTGCGACATAAAAAATACCGCTATTTTTGCGATTTCGCAGGCGATCAGTCCGGAGCGCCCGAGAAGTCCTTCGACCCACCGGACTCACGTCCCGGCCAACGGAATATTCAAGCGCCGCGCTGCTTCGAGCATGCGTTTATCGCGAGTCAACAATGGACCGGCATCCACGCTCAAATATGTCGCCAGGTGCAAAGCGTCCAACGTGCGCAAGGGCACCTGCGGATGAACTTCCGTCATCACCTCCGTGGCTTCCCGCATGAGCATGCCATTGAGTGGGACGAGTTGAATGGTGCCGTCCTCCAGCATTGATTCAAAAATCTGCCAGATGCGCTCACGATCCGTCTCCCGGATGTGACCGCCCCGCTCTTTGGCCAGCGTAGCCGCCCACAACTCCCCGATCAAAAGCTCGGACGAGAAGAACCCGTTGCCACCCACGATCAGTTCGCACTCGTCCGAGTCCGGCTCAGGAATAAACAGTTTAACCGCGACCGAAGTATCGAGGTACATCTCAATTCTCGCGGTCGCGATCAACGCTGATCAATGCCGTGGAATCCGGCGTCATAGGCATGGTCGCGCGGAATGCCTTCAACGACTGCCATGGTTTCCCGCGCAACACCGGCCGGTACCGCACGATCATGGCCTTCGGAAGCCCATCGCTCGTGATCACGATCTGTTCACCCCGCGCGGCCCGTTGCAGCAGGCCCGACAACTGGTCCTTGGCTTCGCGAACGCTCACCACATCCCGTCGCAAACCATAAGCCGCCGCCGCCTCGCGGATTTGCTGGGGACTCTCGGGCTCGTGCTGCGTGTAGGTGATTTCGGTGGGCTTCTTTTTCATGTGGCCACAAGAGGCCGCATGAGGCCTTTTAGCAAGCCCTGTCTTAATACTTCGCTTGAAACTCCGCCGGCATTGGCGCACTCGCCTTGAACTGATGCGTGCCTCCGCCGAATTCATAACTGAACTCCGTCTCCAAGGAATGCAGAAAAAGTCGCTTGGTCCCGAACGTCTTTGCAAAGGCGCGATTGAGTCCAAAATCGCCGTAGGTCTGGTCGCCGATAATCGGCATGTGTCGCTTCGCGCATTGCACGCGGAGCTGATGACTGCGGCCGGTTTGTGGTTCGAGCCGGATGAGCGAAGTCGAGAACGCGCCCTGGGCGTGCTTGAGAAATTGAAACTTCGTCAGCGCCGGAATGTTTCCCGCCATCGCCTGCGTGCGAATCGTGCCGCCTTTCCGCGTGACCGCCATGAGATCGCGCCACATCACAGCTTTCTCCATCGGTTTGCCGAAAACCAACGCGCAGTAATTTTTCCGCACCTGTTTTTTCGCGAATTGCTCCTTGATCGCTTTGGCGAGGAGCTCTGTCGCCGCGCATAAAATCACGCCGGAGGTCGCGCCATCCAATCGGTTCAGCAACCACAGCCGACGGATCGAACCGTTTTCCATTTTCCAACTGAAGCACTGGCCTTCCAAATCGTAACGACACGTCAGCAGCGAACGCACCTCTTCGTTGCCTTGATTGGGATGCGAGAGCAGGCCCGCCGGTTTGTCGAAAGCCACGAGCCCTTGGGCATCGCGAGCGAGGATTTTGACTTCGCGCCCGAGCGGAAGGGTTTCCCAATAATCTGTAGGCAGCGCGCTCATCGGTAGTAAAAAGAGTAAGTCATCGTGTCTTCTTTGCCGAGGATTGCGATCATTTGCTCAGACCACTTGCGGTACGGTTGGCGTTCCTGAATAGCGTTGAGACAGGCATACGTGCCCGGTTTTCCCGCCCCATCCTCGACTTTGATCACGGTAACTTCCCCTTCGGAATTTAATTTGAAAGTTATCCGCACATATGAACCCGGTGTTGGGTAAATTTTGCTATCCTCAAGAATCGAGTACCACTGCGCCTGAATAATTTCGATCAACTCGTTCATATATTCGCCGTACTCGCTCCAATGCGCGTTTTGACCGGTCACCCCGATATTTTGCGTGCCAGCAATCTGGTTGCTCAAAATATTTTGCCGGGCCTGAGTCAGCTTTAGTCGCGGCTTAGGCTGCGGTTTGCTGCTTGGCGCCGCGTTGGCAGATCCGCCTGCGGTACCCTTGCCATCCTTCGTCCCGTCGAGATACTCCGTTGCATTGTTCGATGGCACCTCGTGTTGTGAATTATTGCTGGCTGTTCCGTCCTCGGATTTGCCTTCGTTTTTCTCAATTCCACTCAAAGGTATTTGCTCTGCCCGCGCCTGCTTGGCGGGCTGTTCTTCGGTCTGCAGCTCAGCTAAATTCGCCGCAGCGGCCGCGTCCTGCGGGGTGACGTGGTCGCCGGCCACAATGGCAGAATTATGCTCCATCTCCTCACGACCCTTTACGGTTGGTCGTTTTTCCGGATCAATCTCCGTCGCCGCCACCTCTTGCGCCGTCTGTTGATTGCGATTGCTGACATTGGCGGTCTTGTCCGGCTCATTGGTGGGAGCATCCGGGTTGGTCTCAACGAATTTCACGGGATCGGGCTGCACCTCTGCTTCGGGTAAACGTTCCAATTGAAAATCGAAAACCTTGTTCTTGCGCGCCGCAATCGCATCGAGGTTGGGATGGGTGCCACTGAGGGCATCCACCGGCAGCATCTTGGCCACGATAAACAAGAGGATGTGAAACAGCACCGTGCAGGCCACCCCGATTATAACAGGATTCTTCCGTCCCTCCTCGGTCAACGAGGTCTGGGTCGGTGCTTTTTGCGTAAGGATATCGAATGGGGAGGTCGGCACTGGTAAGAAATCAACCCAACAGACCCGCGCTAGTCAAAAGATGTTTCGTTTCTTCAAGGGGAAGTCCGATAATATTTGTCAGTTGCCCCTTGTAACCAGCCACAATCAGGTCCGTCTCCTCCTGAATCGCGTAGCCACCGGCCTTATCAAGCGTGTGGACCTTGCTCAGGTATTCCTCAATCACGGCCTCGGTCAGGATTTTAAACGTCACCTCGCTCGCCACGCCTTGCTCGAGCCGCAGCCCATCGCGAATCCGCCGCACCGCCAGCCCCGTGAAAACCGTATGCGTGGTTCCGCTGAGCAGCCGCAACATCGCCCGCGCCTCCGCCGCGTCGCGGGGTTTGTTTAAAACCGTATTCCCGACGAACACCGTCGTGTCCGCGCCCAACACCGTGGCCTCGGGATGTCGCTCAGCGATCCAGTCGGCCTTGAGCGCGGCATTGTGCAGCACCATCGCCCGCGGCTCGGCATCAGCGGCCTCATGTTCGACTACCTCCGCCGGCAGCACCGTGAACGCCACGCCAAGTTGCCCGAGCAATTCGCGCCGCCGCGGCGAAGCGGAGGCGAGGATAAGTTGAGGCGTATGGTTGTTTAAAGACATGTGGGCTTGAAGATTGCAGTGCGATCCTTTGTCCACAATTTGTCTAGGCCGTATTTCAAAACTCCCGGAAGCAATTCCCACCAAACTTTTATGGCTACAAAGAGGCACGAGAAACCGATAGCCGACGAATCTTGCAATGCGCCTATAGGCGCACGGAAATCCGTCGTTGCCCGATGGAATATTCTTTGTGCCTTTTCGTGGCTAACCCTCAAAAAACCAGGCCGTCAGAAGTTGTATTGAACCGGCTTCAATCACTCGCCCTAATCCTAAATCATGCGCCTCGGCATAGCCCAACTCAACCCCACGGTCGGCGACCTGCCCGGCAATCGCCGGCGGATTCTCGACGCCTATCACGCCCTCGTCGCCCAAGGCGCGGAACTCGTCGTCTTCCCGGAACTCGTCGTCTGCGGCTACCCACCCCGCGATCTGCTTTTTAAGAGCCGCTTCGTCTCTGATGTTGAGCAAACCACCCGCGAAATCGCCACCGAGATCGGCGTTGTCCCCGCCGTACTAGGCACCATCGAGGCCAACACTTCCGGCCAAGGTCGCGCCGCTTTCAATAGCGCCGCGTTTTGCGAACAGGGCCGCATCACCGCCTCCGCCCGCAAATGCCTCCTCCCGACCTACGACGTCTTTGACGAAGACCGTTATTTCGAACCCGCCAAGGAACCCACCGTCGTGGAGTTCAACGGCCAGCGTATCGGTCTCACCATCTGCGAAGATATCTGGACGCACCACGCGATCACTACGCGCCGTTTCTACGACGTCGATCCGGTCAAAACGCTGAGCACCCGCCAACTCGATCTCCTCCTGAATCTCTCTGCCAGCCCCTGGCACAGCACGAAGGAAAACGTCCGCCTTGCTCTCGTCGCCAACACCGCCCGCGCCTGCCGCTGCCCCGTCGTCTACGTCAATGTCGTCGGCGGAAACGACGAACTCATCTTCGACGGCCGCAGCATGATCACCGCCGCCAGCGGCCAACTCCTCGCCGGCCTCGCCGCCTTCCGCGAAGAGCTGCGCGTGGTCGAGGTTTCTTGTGGGCGGGGTGCCCCCACCCCGCAAAAAACGCCGCCGGGTGAGGGCACCCGGCCCACAACAGACCACACTCAGCTCATCGCCCACAACACTTCTGGCTCTCAGCTCTCGACTCTCGACTCTCAACTTTTAGCCCCCACCTTCGCCCCCGACGAAATGCGCGATATCTACGACGCGCTCGTCCTCGGCGTCCGCGACTACGCGCAAAAAACCGGTTTCAAGAAAGCGCTGCTCGGTCTCTCCGGCGGCATTGATTCCGCTCTGACCGCTGTTATCGCCGCTGAAGCACTCGGACCGAAAAACGTCATCGGCGTCAGCCTGCCCTCGGAAATTTCCAGCCAACACAGCAAAGACGACGCCCGCATCCTCGCCGAAAATCTCGGGATTGAATACCACACCATCGGCATCGCCGACACCGTCGCCGCCGCCGAGCAATCGCTCGCCGCCATTTTTGCTGGCCGACCACGCGACATCGCCGAGGAAAACATCCAGGCCCGCGCCCGCGGCCTGTTGCTCATGGCGATCTCCAATAAATTTGGCGCACTTCTCCTCACGACCGGCAACAAGAGCGAACTCGCCGTCGGCTACTGCACGCTCTACGGCGACATGTGTGGCGGCCTCGCCGTCATCAGCGACGTTTTCAAAATGCAGGTCTACGCCCTCTCCCGCTGGATCAACCGTGAACGCGAAATCATCCCGCACTCCAGCATCGAGAAACCCCCGAGCGCCGAGCTACGCCCGAATCAAACCGACCAAGACAGTCTCCCGCAGTACGATTTGCTCGATGCCATTCTCAAAGGTTACGTCGAGCAAGGTCTCTCGCGTCGCGATCTCATCGCGCAAGGTTTCGATGCCGCCGTCGTCAACGACATCGCCCGTAAAGTCGACCTGAACGAATACAAGCGTAAGCAAGCCGCCCCCGGCCTGAAGATTACTCCGCTCGCCTTCGGCGTCGGCCGCAGAATCCCGATCGTGCAAAAATACGTCAGCTGATTTTCGTTAACCACTAATCGTTCAAATGAATTAACTGCCATGCAGCTCCCACTCATTGTCGGCCTTAGTGGCCAATTAGTGTGGCTTAGTGGTTAACAAAATGTCTTCCCTCACCTCCGATCAACTCTTCGCCCGCGCGCTACAGCTCATCCCTGGTGGCGTGAATTCCCCCGTCCGCGCGTTTCGCTCCGTGGGCGGCACGCCGTTCTTCACCAAGTCCGCGCGCGGTGCCACGCTCACCACCGCCGATGGCCGCGAACTGATC
>Ga0105049_10008704_pt1 | contig 11737 bp, 9 predicted proteins | sample MAT06_FD_78087 | JGI IMG/M metagenome (GOLD analysis project Ga0105049, IMG submission 78087) | Freshwater microbial communities from Lake Fryxell liftoff mats and glacier meltwater in Antarctica - MAT-06 | ecosystem: Environmental > Aquatic > Freshwater > Ice > Liftoff microbial mat | place...
GAATCTGTCGGAGACCACGTTCGTGTTGCCCGGGCCGCGCGTCCGCATCTTCACGCCGGCATACGAGATGCCGTTCGCCGGTCATCCGACGCTCGGCACCGCGAGTGTGGTGGCGACGGGTGATGACGTCACGCTCGAGATGATCGCGGGCAACGTGCTGGTGCGGCGCGACGGCAACGACTGGGTCTTGCGCGCCGCGCAGGCGCCGAAGACGCGCCCGGTCGAGGCCACGCGCGCGGAGCTCGCGGCGATGGTCGGGTTACCCGCGGAGGCGATCGCCGACGAGCCGCTGTGGGTGTCGACGGGTGTCGAGCAGCTCGTGATCCCGATCTCCACCGTCGAGCAGGTACGCGCGGCTCGCCCGCACCTCGACCTGCTCGAGCGCCACGGCTACTCGGCGACGCGGCAGGAGGCGATGGCGTACGTCTGGGCGCGATCCGCGCCGGATCAGATCGAGGTGCGGTTCTTCTTCACGCTCGCGGGCAGCGTGGTCGAGGATCCGGCGACCGGCTCGGCGTGCGCGAACCTCGGCGGCTGGCACCTCGCGACCGGCAAGCCGTTGCCCGTGCGTGCCGTGCTGCGGCAGGGCGAGGCCGTCCAGCGACCTTCGCGCTTGAGCCTGCGCGTCGACCAGGATCGGTCGATCTACGTCGCAGGAAGCGTCATCGAGCTCGGTCGCGGCACCGTGGAAATCTGACGCTGACGGAATCTCCGACGGCATCACCTACCGACGAGACTTCAGCGAGAACGCCGGTTCACGGATCACGACCGTGCGTTGGCGGCGCGGTGATTGCTGGACGGCGGCATGACCTTCCGCGTCGTCCTTCTCACGCTCTTGCTCGGAGCCGGCACCGCCCGCGCCGGCGAGCTCGATCTCAACCTCGGCCTGCAAAGCACTCACACCGCGTGGGACAACGATCGCGGCGGTGGCCCGACGTTCGGCGCGACCTATCTGATCCGGCCCTGGATCGGCGGCTCGTTCATCGCCAAGGAGCACTACGGCACCATCGACGAGCGACTGATGAGCTACTACTCGCTCAACCTCGTCCTCCGGACCTCGTTCGACAGGTTCCGGCTGTCGGGCAACACCGGCATCGTCCACCAGCACGAGGAGACCCGCGCCGCCTTCGAGGACCAGCCGCTCGCGTCGCTGTTCGGCGTCGCCGATGGCATGCGCCACCGGATGGCGACGCGCGCCGGGGCACAGCTCGCGCTCCCGTTTCGCGATCGCGCGAAGGGCGACTGGTACGTCGCGCTCGATCTCGACGCGACCTACTTCGCCGAGGAGGACCGCGGCCCACGCTGGATGACCTCGATCGGGCTCTCGATCGGCTTCACGCACGACTTCTCGAACAAGCAGCCCTCCTCGCCATCAATAATGGTGTCGCGATGAAGCGGCTGCTGCTCCTCCTCGCCGCCTGCACGGATCCGATGCCGATCGATGACGCGACCTGCCCTCCCGAAGGCACCGCCCTCACCTACGACAACTTCGCCGCCGACTTCTTCGCCGTGCACTGCAACTCGTGTCACTCGTCCGGCACCGCCGGCGCGCCCCAGGCCTACCGCTTCGACACCCACGACGAGGTCGTCGATCACGCGGCCCGCATCTTCATCCACGCCGCCGGCCCGAACGTCACGATGCCGCCCGGCCCCTCCGACCCGCCCGCCGCCGACCGCGACCAGCTCGCCGAGTGGCTCGCCTGTGGGGCGCCTTGATGGGGCCAGTTTCAGTTCCCATCGTTGTGGGCGTCAGCTCATCGTAATCGCTCACGCCACCAGGGGTTTCAGGGGCAGAACACGTGATTCCAAGAGGTTGCGCGGCGTAACGATGGCAACTGAAAACCGTCCCCATTTGCCAGGCAGGCGCAGTTGCCGGCGTCAATTCGCGGAGATGCCGTGGCACGGACGGTGCTGCATCGAGAGCCGTGCTGCGGTCTGCCCTGTCCCTATCCCTTCTGACCGTGCTCGCGTCGTGTACCGATGGCACGGGTGAGTCACCGGTCGACCCGAACGAGGGGCTGCTGCGCGACTTCCTGGACGGCAAGTTCGACAGTGTCGGGCATCCGCTGAACGCGAAGACGATCGACGCCGAGGCCGTGTGTAGCGGCACCGTGATCAACGGCGCGGTCGAGCTCGGCGGCGCGTGCGAGGCCGCGATTCCGGCCGGTGCGACAACTGGAGCGCTCGTGATTAACGTTCGGTTGCGCGTGATCGCGGCGCCGTCCTCGGGCTCGATCCTCGAGGCGATCGTGGTCGACGACGAGGGCAAGGAGCTCGCGAAAGAATCGCTGACCGTGTCGCGCCTGCGGGGCCGCCAGAGCTGGATCGATCTCGCGATCAAGCTCGATGCCTCGAACGCCGCGAAGCTCCGGCTGGAGCCCCAGGACGGTGCGCGCGTCGAGATCGACTACGCCGAGGTATTTCCGAGCAACTTCGGGCTGGTCATCGCGCCCGGCTCCGGCGTGATCGCCAACGACACGCTGCTCACGTTCGAGCTCCCGAAGCTGCGCAAGCTCGAGAAGCTCGAGGAGGGCGGCGTGGATCTGCTGCCGAAGCTCGAGCAGCTCCTCGACGATGGCGTCGCGACGAAGATCACCACGGGCTTTCGCACGCTGATCGAAGTCCCCGTCGGCGCGTTGCTCCCCGAGCGTGGCGAGGTTGCCGAGCTCGCCGTGCGTGGTGCCGGTGATGCCGCGCGTGTCCAGCTGCGACGCACCGCGCACGCATGCAACTACGAGGGCGATCCGGCGGGCACCAAGGTCCTGATCACCGGCTTCCAGCCATTCCCCGCCGACGGTACGCACCCGAACATCTCCGCCGAGGCGGTGACCGCGGTGAACCCGGAGAAGCTTCGTGGCGCGCAGGTGCTTCGCCTCGTGTTACCCGTCGAGTACGACCGCGCTCCCGCGATGATCGGCGATGCGATCGAGCGCTGCGCACCCGACGTCGTGATCAGTTTCGGCCAGGGTGGCGGCGCGATCGCCCTCGAGCAGACCGCCTATAACCTCCAGGACACCGGCGAGATCAGCGGCGGGGTCCCCGACAATCGCGGCATCATCCGCGGTGCGACGGTGATCGATCCGGCCGCAGGTCCCGAGCGCACGACGCTGCTACCGCTCGACGCGATCCGCGACTCGTTCGAAGCGCTCGGCGAGTTCCCGCAGGACTCGACCGATCCGGGCCGCTACATCTGCAACAACACGATGTGGAACAACATCGGTGTGATGACGCTGCGCGGCGGGCGCGGTGGCTTCATCCACCTGCCGTTCACGACGTTCTTCGACGATGCCGTCCGGGCCCGCTGGGCCCGCGTCGTCGAGGCCGCGATTCAGGCCACGGTGGACCAGTGACTAGAAGTAGAACGACGCGCCGAGATTGAACTGCGCGCCCGACAGATCGCGCCCCGTGCGCGCATCCTGCGCGATGGCGGGAAGCGTCGAGACTTCCATGTCGTCGGAGCGCGGGCCCATCGCGACACCGCGCAGCTCGGCGTGAATCGCGAGGCGGCGGAACCGACGCTCGACACCAACCCCGAACGCGACGTGAGAGCGCATCGCGTTGTCGCGCGCCTCCTCGGTGGAATCGTGGCGCTCGATCACGGTGCCGCCGAGGCCACCCATCAACCACCAGTTCCACGGGCGATTGACGCGGAAGCGATAGCGCGCCGCGAGCGTACCGCCACCCATCGCGAGATTCCCGTCCTCGCCATCCTCGAGGACTTCGCGACCTCCCGAGAGCAACAGCTCGAGCTCGAAGTGCGGCGTGGCGCGATAACGAATCGACAGCTCGGCGGTGCGAAACTGGGTCTCGTTCTGCGCGACGTCGTCGGCGACCGTCAACGACATGCCACCGATATTGAGGCCAACCGCGAACCGGTGGCGCATCACGTTGATGCCGCCGCTGCACGGATCGCTCACGATCACCGGCACGGCCGATGGCGGCGCCGGCGCGTCTTCCGGCGTGGTCTCACCGGGTGCCTGCGCGAACGCAGTAGCTGACGCGAACAACGGAACAAGACCAATCAGAGCCGAGCGCATGGGGGAGATAGTTCCACGGTTCGTGCCATCGCAAGTCGAGGAAATGCACGGGTGTGATCGTTGCCATTACCGACACCCGTGAGGATGATCGTGGCCGGTTCCTACACTACGATGTGCGGGTGGTAGGTCGGACCTTTGCCATCGGTGACATCCACGGGGATCTCACGGCGTTGCAGACGCTGTTCGAGCGCCTCCCCGAGATGACCACGGACGACTCCATCGTGTTCCTCGGCGACTACATCGACCGCGGCCCGGAGTCGGCGGGCGTCGTCGAGTTCGTCCGCAAGCTCGAGGACAAGGGACCAGCGAAGATCGTCGCGCTCCGAGGCAACCACGAGGACGCCTGGATCCAGGTGATCGACAAGGGCTGGCCCGAGTTCATCATGCCGCGCGCGAACGGCTGTCTCGAGTCGTATCGCTCGTTCACCGGCGGCGAGCCTCCCGAGGGCGACGAGCTGCCCACCGGTCCCGAGCTGCAGGGCATGTTCGAGGGCGACTTCTTCCCCAAGGATGTCGTGAAGTGGATGCGCGCCCTGCCCCACTTCTACGAGGACGCTCACGCGATCTACGTCCACGCCGGCATCAAGCGCACCAACGGACAATTCCCGCATCCGTCGGAGGTGTTGCCGCAGCGCGCGCTGCTGTGGTTGCGCGATCGTGATTTCTTCGAGAACTATCGGGGCAAGCTCGTGGTTTTCGGTCACACCACGACACGCACGTTGCCGAACGAGCTCTCGACGCACACCCCCGAGGATCCAGCCGATCTGTGGGCGGGTCCGTCCTGCGTCGGCCTCGACACCGCATGCGGCAAGGGCGGCTTCCTGACCGGCTTCGAGCTGCCCGCGCGCAAAGTGTACGAGTCGCGTGGCTGACCGGGCCGGCGAATCCAAGCAGTCTCTCTCGGGCACGCCCGCAGTGGCCATCGGGCGCGCACTCGCCTCGCCGATCGGCGTGCTCGTCACGATCCCGCTGCTGGTGATCGCCGTCGGCGTCGGCATCTTGCTCCTCGGTCGCGATGCGACGCGCACCGCCACCAACGACCTTGTTCGTAAACAGCTCACCGAGCAAGCGATGAGCGTCCAGGCGGACGTCGCGTTCGCGCTCGATCAAGCCGATCCGTTGATGGCGCGCACCCGCGTCCTCGCGCAGCAACGCCCGGAGCGCGATCCAATGTTGCTCGCGCTCCACGATCTGATCGTCGGTCGCCCCGGCGTCTCGTACATCAGCGTCAGCTTCGCCGACGGCACGTACTTCCACGCGAACATCACGCGCGCGCGCGCGATCGAGGTGCAGACCAGCTACCTGACTTCTTCTGGCACCCGCGTCGAGTGGTTCACCGTCGACGGCAATCGCCTCGTCCCCACACGCGACATCATCAACAGCTACGACCCACGCAAGCGGCCGTTCTACGAGCTCGCGGTCAGGACGCGCACGCGCGCGTGGACGCCGCCGTACACGTTCGCGATGACGTTCGAGACCGGGATCACCTGTACCGAGCCGGTCTACGACGGCAACACGCTCGTCGCGGTGCTCACCGTCGACTTCGACATCAACGCGCTCTCGACGTTCGTCGCGCGCCCGACACTCGAGTCGGCGCGAACGATCGTCTACACCGGCGACGGGACGATCCTCGCGTATCCGAGCGCGGCATCGCTGCCGCCGACCAAGGGAGATCAGCTGCTGCGGTATCAGAGGCTCGAAGATCCCGCGCTGACCGCGCTGTTATCGCAACCCGCGACCAGCGAGCTGCGTCTGCTCGAGCTCGGTGGCAGCGACGGCTGGCTCGCGTCCGCCGCGCCGATCGGTGGTCGCCGCGCGGGCGTCGCGGTGCCGCTCGACTGGTACGTCTCGACGATCATCGCCGAGGCCACGTTGCTAGGCCCGACGAGGAGGCTCGAGCGGACCAGCGCATTCGCGAGTGCCGCCGCGCTCGTGATTGCCGTGCTGCTCGCGCTCGTACTCGCGTGGAATCTGGTGCGGATGCGGCGTCAGGTCGCGGCCTCGCGCGAGGAGGCGCGTTCGGCGCAAGCGCGGGCGAAGGAGCTCGGCAGCTATCGCTTGATCGCAAAGCTCGGCGCCGGCGGCATGGGCGAGGTGTGGCGGGCAGAGCACCGGATGCTCGCGCGCAGTGCCGCGATCAAGCTGATCCGTACCGATACGCTGCGCGATCCCAGAGCGATCGACGAGATCCGCGAGCGGTTTCGCCGCGAGGCGCAGACGCTGGCATCGATGCGCTCGCGCCACACGATCGCGATCTTCGATTACGGCGTCACCGAGACGGGCGTCTTCTACTTCGTGATGGAGCTACTCGACGGGATCGATCTCGAATCGCTGGTCGTGCGGTTCGGCGCGCAACCGCCGGCGCGCGTGATCCAGCTGCTGATCCAGGCCTGCGCGTCACTCGCCGAGGCCCACGATGCCGGCCTGCTCCACCGCGACATCAAGCCGCCGAACTTGTTCATCAGTCGCGCCGCCGACGAGGTCGACATCGTCAAGCTCCTCGACTTCGGCATCGTCCAGACGCAGGGCGAGGTCGAGGTCGTCAAGGCCGCGTCGGGGACCGATCTCGGCATCCCGGCCACCGAGAAGCTGACGCAGCTCGGCGCGATGGTCGGCACGCCCGGTTTCATGGCGCCCGAGCAGATCCTCGGGATGCCGCTCGACGGTCGCGCCGATCTGTACGCCCTCGGATGCTGCGCATGGTGGCTGCTCACCGGCGAGGAAGTGTTCCGGCGTGGCGATGGCGGCGCGCGGTTCTTCAACAAGCACATCTACGATCCGGTCCCATCGCTGCGATCTTCGACGACGGGCTGGTGCCCGCTGGAGCTCGAGGAAGTGCTCGCCGCGTGTCTCGCGAAGCAGCCGGAGGATCGCCCCACAAACGCGCGCGAGCTCGGCGCGAAGCTGCGTGCGATCCCGATCCCAGACGAGCACGCGTGGACCGCCGACCAGGCGCGCACGTGGTGGCACGCCTACAAGCCACCGATCCCGGTGACGCCACCGACCGCGAGTGGGATCCAGATCATCATGCCGGGCGCGTCGGAGCAGCGCCCCCATCGATGATCGAGCGCGGACCGGCGGGGCCCGACTCGCAAAGCTCCACGCGCCTGGGTGCACACTCCGAGCACGCGATCGGTCCGACGATCACGGGAAGCCAGGGTATGATCGGGCGATGCGCCGCTTGCTGTTCCTGATCGCGGCGTGCAGCGGGGACGCGCCTCCGTCCACCGACGCCACTCCACCGGCAGATAGCGGCTCGTGTGTCGCCGCGAGCACGACATGTACTGGCGACGTGCTCTCGACTTGCGTTGCCGGCGGGAATCCCGTCCAGGAGATCTGCGGCTGGGGCTGCGAGGTCTCCGCGTGCAAGCGCATCGTCCCGACCGGTGGTGGCGCGACCGCTGATGATCTGTTGCCTGCCACGCTCGCCGGGTTCGGCTCGCTCAGCGTGTCGGGCACGCTCGATGGCTCGACCGGCCGGCTCAACGGGATCGACGTGTCGACGATGAACATCGGCTACTCGCTGGAGAGCGGCGTCGCCGTGTTCCGGTTCCAGCAACTCGCGGTCGGTGGCCTCAAGCTGAACGGCACGGTGCCGATCCAGCTCGTCGCCGATGGTGCGATCACGATCAACGGCACGCTCGACGCCACCGGCAGCTGCGGCATCGGTGCACCCGAGATCGCCGGCGCGGGTGGTGGCAACGGCGGTCAGACCTCGGGCGTCGACGGTGCGCTCGTCGGTGGTGGCATTGGTGGAGCGAGCGTCGGCGGTGGTGGCGGTGGCGGCTGGGGTGGCACCGGCGGGGTGTCGGGCGGCGGCGCGCTCGGCGGTGCGAGCAGCGGCGATCCAGTGGTCACGCTCCTGCGCGGTGGTGCCGGTGGCGGTGCGGGTGGCGGCACGGTCACGTTTCAAGGCGGCGGCGGTGGCGGTGCGATCCAGCTGATCTCGAACACGCGCATCACGATCACCGGCAACATCAACGCCGGTGGTTGCGGTGGTCGGCGCGGCACCGTCGCCAATGATGAAGGTGGCGGTGGTGGTGCCGGTGGCTCGATTGTTTTTGAGGCTCCCGAGGTCACGCTGGTGGCGGGTCGCGTGCTCGCTGTCAACGGCGGTGGCGGTGGTGGTGGCGGAGGAACCGGCGCGACCGACGGTGGTGCCGGTCCGCTGTCACGCAATCGGGCCGTCGGCGGCAATGCCGGAGCGAACGGTGGTGCCGGCGGCGCCGGCGGTGCGGCCGCGATTCTCGACGGTGCACCTGGCATCATCGGTACGAGACCCGGTGGTGGTGGCGGCGCGGTTGGCCGGATCCGGATCCACACGCGCGCTGCCGCCGTGATCGATGGCGTGATGAGCCCGGCGCTCGACGATCCAGCGAGCACCGCGACGCAGGGCACCGCGACGCTGCAGTGATCAGCGCGGTTCGGGCAGGTACGCGCGTGGCATCGCGGCACCGATGAGGAATTGCCCACGGCGCCAATGACGATTCCAGCGATTGAGCCCGACGATCGTGCCGAAGCCGCCGAACACGCCCGAGAGCGCGAGCAGCCACGGTGCGCCAAGCGCCGGCAAGATCACGCCGAGCGTCATCACCACGAGCATGCCGCCGAGCGCTTGCCAGACGATGTCACCGGCGTGGCGACGCGACCAGGTGTCATAGTCACGCTCGCACTCCGTGCACCAGCGCGTGCCCCTCCCCTCGTAGCTCTCGACCTGGCAGCGCGGGCACGGCATGGCGGCACCCTACCGCCTCGGGAAACCTTCGAACAGGTAGCCGTGGTCGACGCTGCGATCGCGGTCCGGATCGCCGCACCAGATCCGGCCCCACTTGCAGCTGTATTTCGCGCCTGCAAGCTCGATCTCCCAGAACTTGTTCGACGTTCCTTCCGGGGACTCGTAGCGTGGCATGCCGAACGCTAACGCGTTGGCCCGCTGCGTAGTAAAACCCCGAGACGATGTCCGAACTCGACGTGGAGCTCGCCAATCTCGGCGCAGTCCTCGTTGAAGAGCGCGTGCTGCGCCGGATCATCAAGAACCATCGCAAGCTCCGAGGCGTCGGTCTTCAGGTCCCGCACGAGCAGTGCTACGAGCTGCCCCGAGACGCGCTCGCGAAGTTCGTCGAGCCCGACGAGGTCGCGATCGATCTGGCAACCCTCCCCGGGCGCGCGATCCTGATCTCCAGCGATCGCGACAAGCTGACCTCCTCCGAGACCTGGACCGCAGCGTGGCGCAGCATCTTTCACGCGAAGATCCACCAGGCGTTCGAGGAGCGCCTCGAGGGTCGCCGGCTGACGCTCGCCGCGATCCGGGAGCGAATCAATCGCGTCGGCCAGACCGAGTTCGACGAGATCCGCTCGGTGCTCAAGCAGGAGGATCTACTCCTGCCACCCATTGGCGTCACCACCCCCGGGGCCGCTGACGACGTCACGACTTACATCGAGTTCGTCGCGCTCTACCTCGAGCTCAAGCACTTCGCGCCGCTCGCGATCGAGCGCACGTTTCCCGCGCTGTTCGACACCGAGCGCGTCGACCAGACGATCGCCCTCGATCTCGATCCCGTCGCGCTTCTCGCCGCCGCTCGCCCCCCGCGCGCACCCGCGTCGCCGGTGATCGGCTCCCAGCGCGCCGACCACGAAGAGGACACCCGCGCCGCGATCATCAGCGAGAGTGCGAAGCGCTCGGCCCACAAGTCCGCGCTCGCTGCCCGCGACAAGGGCAATCGCTCGCGTGCCGCGATCCTCCACTACCGCGCCGGCATGGACACCGCCGGCGCCGGCGATGTCGCCGAGCTCGTCAACCGACTGACCCGCGCCCTCTCGCTGCGCGACGTGCCGCCCGACGTCCCCGACGCCACCAAGAAGACGTGGGCGGAGGCGCTGCAACCGGTCGCCGAGTCCGCGGCGCGGCAGAGCTCGCTGCGGTTCTCCGTCGGTGCCCGGTTGCTCTACGATCTCCAGGCCGCGTGCGTGGTCGCCGATCGCGACGTCAAGGTGGTCGACGTCTTCACCTGGGCGCTCTCGCTCGGCAAGCAGAAGGTCGTGCGCGAGCTACCCGCGACGCGCGAGGTCAAGATCGCGAAGCACATCCACGCGGCGGTCGCGAAGATCCCCGCGTGCGGCGTGCCCTCCGACGAGCTCACCGAGGCGCTTCACGAGATCCGCGATCGCGCCGACGCCAACGTCCGCGACGTGATGCGTCCAAAGATCGAGGCTGCGCTCGATCAGGTCGATCTCCATCCGCACTCGCTCCCCGAGCGGGTCGGCGAGAAGAAGCTGATCGACGAGCTGCTCGATCGCGCGGTCGGCGTCGGTCGCCTGACGATCGGCAACCTGCGCGACGCGCTGTCGAAGAACGATCTCAAGACCACCGACCTCCAGCTCGCCGAGCTCAAGTCCGGCGATCAGCTGCTCCGCGCCGATGATCTGCTCTCGAAGTCGATGGACGGCGTGTACCGCCGCGGCGAGCAGTACATGCGTTTCCTGCAGAAGCTGTCGTCACTGCTCTTCGGCACCGGCACCGGCCGCTTCCTGACGCTGTATCTGATCTTGCCCGCACTCGGCGCGGTCGCCGTGATCGAGGGGCTGCACCACATGATCGGGCCGCTGGCCGCGAAGCTGTTCGGCGCACATCCCGAGATCTCCACGCCGACCACGCTGATCGGCTGCGGCGTGTTTCTGTTCTTGTTGATCCACGTCCCACCGTTCCGGAGACTCGCGATCTTCGTCGGGCTCAAGCTGTGGTGGTTGATCAAGATGCTGTTCTGGTCGGGCCCCCTCGCACTGTGGCGGCATCCGATGATCACGGCGTATCTCGCGAGTCGCGCGCACCGCTGGATCGTCAGGCCGGCGATGCTCGGCGCGATCGTGTGGCTGGTCGTGCCCGAGGATCGCGAGCTTCCCGTCGTCGGCATCGAGCTTCGTCACGTGATCGCCGGTGCTGGCGCGTTGGTCCTCGCGTTCGGCATGAACACGCGCGTCTGGCGGATCGCGCAGGAGCGGCTCGGTGACTGGACCGTGCGCTCCGGTCGTCATGTCACCACGCGCCTGGTCCCGGGCGCGGTGCGCTTGATCCTCGAGATCTTCGCGAAGCTGATCGAGCGCTTCGATCGCGGCATCTACCGCGTCGACGAGTGGCTGCGCTTTCGCAAGGGTCAGTCGGTCGTGATCGTGGTGATCAAGGGGACGCTCGGCGCGATCTGGTTCGTCATCACGTACATCCTGCGCCTCTACATCAACCTGTTCGTCGAGCCGACGGTCAACCCGATCAAACATTTCCCTGTCGTCACCGTCGCGGCGAAGCTGATCATCCCGATCATCCCGTCGCTCCTCGATGCCATCACCAACACGACCCGCCCACTGTTCGGCGCGTTCGCAAGCACGTTCTCGACGTTCACCGTGATCGTGCTCCCCGGGCTCGCAGGCTTCCTGGTCTGGGAGCTCAAGGAGAACTGGCGGCTCTATCGCGCGACGCGCCCGAAGTCGCTCGTGCCACAGGCGATCGGTCACCACGGCGAGTCGATGGTCGCGTTCATGAAGCCCGGCTTTCACTCGGGCACGATCCCGAAGCTCTATACCAAGCTCCGGCGCGCGGCGTGGAAGGACGACGAGCGTGGTGTTGCCAAGCAGCGCGAGGGGCTCCACCACGTGGAGGAAGCGGTCGCGACGTTCGTCGATCGCCAGCTGGTGTCGATGCTCAACGA
>Ga0105049_10008706_pt1 | contig 11736 bp, 11 predicted proteins | sample MAT06_FD_78087 | JGI IMG/M metagenome (GOLD analysis project Ga0105049, IMG submission 78087) | Freshwater microbial communities from Lake Fryxell liftoff mats and glacier meltwater in Antarctica - MAT-06 | ecosystem: Environmental > Aquatic > Freshwater > Ice > Liftoff microbial mat | place...
AGGCTTGCAGCGCATTTTCCACGTCGGTGAAGGCTTCCAGCACCGCGCGGCGGTAATTCGCCAGCAATTCGTCGTAGCGCGCGCGGCGGCCCTCCAGCGTGGCGCTGCGCGCGCCGCCGTCGAAGATCGCCTGGGCGGCCGAACCGACCGCGGAGAGGAACAGCGAGCCCGGGCCGAACAACGTGGCCAACGCGATGTTCTCGAACCCCGCCCGGCCCGACAGCGTGATCGACGGAAAGAATGCCGCCCGGGCAACGCGGATATTGGCATTCGCGCTGCGTAAATCCGCCTCGGCCGCCGCCACGTCGGGCCGCCGCGCCAACAGTTCCGACGGCAGCCCCGCGGACACCGGTGGCAACGCCAGGTTCGCCAACGTGCCGGGCCGAACCGCCAGCGCCGATGGCGGCCGGCCGGTGAGCACCCCCAGCGCGTTGATCTGCTGTTCCATCTGGCTGCGCAAACCGGGGATGCGCGCGCGCACGCCGGCCACCAGCGCCCCCTGTTGTGCCACGTCAAGCTGGCTGGCGGTGCCAACCTGGGCGCGCGCCGTGACGGCGGCCAGCACCTGTTCGGAGTCGGTCAGGTTGCGGGTGGCCACATCCACCCGGTCTTGCAGCGCCAGCGCCTGGAACCAGGTGCCGGCCACGGCGGCGACCACGCTGAGCGCCACGCTGCGCTCGTCGAACCGGGTGGCCTGGGCCGCGCTCGCCGCGGACTCTCGCCCCGCCGCCAGCCGGCCCCACAGATCCACCTCCCACGAGATCGACGGCCCCACGCCATAGCTGCGGCTTTCCACATAGCGCCCGGTCGGCACCAGCTGCGTGCCCACCCGGCGCGACTGCGACGTGCGCGCCCATTGTGCATCTGCGGAAAGCCCCACGGTCGGCCACAGCGAGGCGCCGGTCAGCCGCAACTGGGCATCGGCCTGGCGGATGCGGGCCGTGGCCGCCTGGATGTCGGGGCTATTGGCCCGCGCATCGGCAATCAGGGCGTCGAGCTCGGGTGACTCGAAACCGCGCCACCACGCCTCTGCCGGCCAGCCCACGCCCGGCTCCGGCACCGCCGCCCGATAGGCAGCCGGCACCTCGGTCTGCGGCGCCTGATAGGCCGGGCCCAGGGCGCAGCCGCCGAGCAGCACCGCCAGGGCAGGGGAGACGAAGGACCGCATAGGGATCGGGTCTACCCGGCCGAGCCGCGCGCCGCCAGGATGCGCTCGGCCAAGCGCAAATGCGGCCGGTCGATCATCTTGCCGTCCAGCGCGAACACCCCGGCATGGGGGTTGGCCGCGAATCCGGCGCGCACCTGCTCGGCCCAGGCGATTTTCGCCGGGTCCGGGGTGAAGGCGGCGTTCACCGGCCCCACCTGGTCGGGGTGGATGCAGACTTTGCCGCTGAACCCGTCAGCCGCGGCGACCCCCGCCTCGCACGCCAGCCCCACCGGGTCGCGATGGTCGGGCCACGGGGTATCGAGCGCTGCCACCCCGGCAGCGGCGGCAGCCACCAGCATAGCGCCGCGGGCATGGGCGATGGCGGCGGGATAGCGGGCGTCGGGCAGGCGCGGCGGAATGCCAAGGTCCGACGACAGGTCCTCGGCCCCAAAGCAGAACGCCAGCACCCGGCCCATGCCGACCGCCCCGGCGCGCGGCATCGCGAGAACCGACGCCGCCGTCTCGGTCACCAAGGCCAACACCTTGATCGCCCCGACCGGGTGGCCGGCCGCCGTCTCCAGCGCTTCCAGATGATGGTCCAGGGCCGCAAGGTCGTCGGGCCCGGTGCATTTGGGCAGCAGTATCGCCGCCGGCCGCCCCGGCACCACGGCCGCGAGGTCGGCCAGGTACCATGCAGTGCCGCGCGGGTTGATCCGCACCACGATATCGCCGCGCGTGGCCAGTGCAGCCAGGCGTCCGGCCACCGCGCCACGGGCCGCGTCCTTGGCTATCGCAGCGACCGAATCCTCCAGGTCCAGGATCACGCCGTCGGCGCCGATGCCCAGCGCCTTGTCGATCTTGCGCGCGGAATCACCGGGGGCGAACAACAGGCTGCGCAGCCTCATGCGACGCCACCCTGCTGCGGCCGCCGGCGCATCAGGGCCTGGCGGTCGCAGCGGGCCACCAACTCGCCCTTCTGGTTGAACGCCTCGTGCCGGAAAGTGACAATCCCGGCCTCGGGGCGCGACTTGCTGGCGCGCGCCCCCACCACCGTGCTGATCGCCCGGATCGTGTCGCCGGCGAACACCGGGTTGGGGAACACCGTGTCGGTCATGCCCAAGTTCCCCAGCGTCGTGCCGTCAGTCAGGTTGTGCACGCTCATGCCGATCATCAGCCCCAGGGTGAAGATCGAGTTCACCAGCGGCCTGCCGTATTCGGTGGTCGCGGCGAACTCGGCATCCAGGTGCAGCTTCTGCACGTTCATGGTCATCGCGCAGAACATCACGTTGTCGGATTCGGTGACGGTGCGCGTCCATTCCGCGTCAACCACCTTGCCCTCCGTCAAATCCTCGAACCACAGCCCAGCCATTGTGCACTCCGCTCCCCGGGCGTGACTGGCTGTGGCGCAAGCGCCGGCGCCATGCTGCACGCGATTAAACAACGAGCCGGGCCATCGTCGGCGCTTCTGACGGCGGGGACGACGCGCACGGTATCAGTTGAAACAATCTTGCGCTGCTGCGTGCGATATGCAACTCAGCGCCTCCGCCATAACATGGCGTGCGACGAGGGAGGCAAACCACAGTGAACGACACCATCCTGCAGACGGATGGCCTGACCAAGGAGTTCCGCGGCTTCGTCGCCGTGGACGACGTGTCCCTGCGCGTGCAACAGGGCTCGATCCATGCCCTGATCGGCCCGAACGGCGCCGGCAAGACGACGTGTTTCAACCTCCTGACACATTTTTTGGTGCCCACCCGCGGCACCATCCGCTTCAAGGGCAAGGACATCACCGGCAGCAAGCCCGCCGCCATCGCCCGCCTGGGCCTGGTGCGCAGCTTCCAGATCTCGGCGGTGTTCCCGCACTTGACGGTCCTGGAGAACGTGCGCCTGGCGCTGCAACGCGCCCGGGGTGCCAGCTTCGACTTCTGGCGGTCGGAGAAGGTGCTGACGGTCTATGACGATCGCGCGCGGGCACTGCTCGACGATGTCGGGCTGTCGGACTTCGTCGACCTGGCGGCGGTCGAACTGCCCTATGGCCGCAAGCGGGCGCTGGAGTTCGCCACCACCCTGGCGCTGGACCCCGAAATGATGCTGCTCGACGAGCCGACCGCCGGCATGGCGCATGCCGATGTCGAGCGCACCGTCGCCCTGATCCGCCGGGTTCGCCAAGGCCGCACCATCCTGATGGTGGAGCACAACCTCTCGGTGGTGGAAGGCCTGTGCGACACCATCACGGTTCTCACGCGCGGCCGTGTGCTGGCCGAGGGCGACTACGCCACCGTCTCGGCCAATCCCGACGTGATAGCCGCCTATCTTGGAACCGCCGATGGTTGATACGCTGACATCCCCGGTGCCGATGCTCGCGGTCAGCGACCTGCATGCGTGGTATGGCGAGAGCCACATCCTGCACGGTGTGTCCTTCGACGTGCGCGAGGGCGAGGTGGTAACCCTGCTCGGGCGCAACGGCGCGGGCAAGACCACCACGATGAAATCGATCATGGGCATGGTCGGCCACCGCACCGGCTCGGTTCGCTACCGCGGCAGCGAATTGGTCAAGCTGCGTACCGACCTTATCGCCCGGCGCGGCATCGCATTCTGCCCGGAGGAGCGCGGCATCTTCGCCTCGCTGGACGTAACCGAGAACCTGATGCTGCCGCCCATGATCGCCGAGGGCGGGCTTTCGGTGGAGCGCATCCATGCGCTGTTCCCCAACCTGAAGGAGCGCGCGCGCAGCCAGGGCACCAAGCTGTCGGGCGGCGAGCAGCAGATGCTGGCGATCGCGCGCATCCTGCGCACCGGGGCGCGGCTGCTGCTGCTGGACGAGCCCACTGAGGGGCTGGCCCCGGTCATCGTCCAGCAGATCGGCCGCACCATCCGCGAAATCAAGGCGCTGGGCTTCACCGTGCTGCTGGTGGAACAGAATTTCCGCTTCGCCGCCACCGTCGCCGACCGCCACTATGTGATGGAACACGGCCGGGTGATCGACATGATCCCGAACAGCGAACTCGCCGCCAACATGGACAAGCTGCACGACTATCTCGGGGTTTGATGCCTCGGAACTTCTGCCGGCCGCCCGTCATCCACCTTCTCGCCGCACTTCAACAGGGAGACTGACCATGCGCCTTTCACGACGTAGCCTTCTCGGCTCAGCCGCCGTACTGCCCGCCATGGCCATTTCGGCCACCCCGGCGCGTGCCCAGGCGAGCACCATCAAGATCGGCGTGCTGGCCGACATGTCGGGGATGTACCAGGATCTCGCCGGGCCCGGCTCGGTCGTCGCGACCCAGTTGGCCGCCAACGAGTTCATGGCCGCCAATCCCTCGATCAAGGTCGAGGTCGTCTCGGCCGACCACCAGAACAAGGCCGACATCGGCGCCGGCGTCACCCGCCAATGGTACGATCGCGACGGCGTGGACGTGGTGATCGACCTGTCCAACTCCGCGGTGGCGCTCGCCGTCTCGGGCATCGGCCGCGAGAAGAACAAGGCGGTGCTCGTCACCGGCGCGGCCACCTCCGACCTGTCCGGCAAGTCGTGCAACGCCAACACCATCCACTGGGTCTACGACACCTACATGCTCGCCAAGTCGACCGGCGGCGCCATGGTCAGGGCAGGCGGCGACACCTGGTTCTTCGTCACCGCCGACTACGCCTTCGGCCATGCGCTGGAGCGTGACGTGGGCGAGTTCGTCAGGAACGCCGGCGGCAAGGTGATGGGCGCGGTGCGCACCCCGTTCCCCGGCACCACCGATTTCTCCTCGTTCCTGATCCAGGCACAGGCCTCCGGCGCCAAGGTGCTGGGCATGGCCAATGCCGGGGCCGACACCATCAACTGCATCAAGCAGGCCAAGGAATTCGGCATCAAGATGCGCGTGGCCGGGCTGCTGGTGTTCATCACCGACGTCCACTCGCTGGGCCTGGATGTCTGCCAGGGGCTGACCCTGTCCGAGACCTACTACTGGGACCTGAACGACGGCACCCGTGCCTTCGCCAACAAGTTCACCCAGCGCATGCCCGGCCGCCGCCCATCAATGGTCCAGGCCGGCAACTACTCAACCGTGTCGCACTACCTCAAGGCCGTCAAGGAGATGGGCGTGGCTGCGGCCAAGACCGACGGCGCCGCGACCATCGCGCAGATGAAGAAGATGCCGACCGACGACGAATGCTTCGGCCGCGGCACCATCCGCGAGGACGGCCGCAAGCTCCACCCGGCCTACCTGTTCGAGGTCAAGAAGCCGTCCGAGAGCAAGGGCGCGTGGGACTACTACAAGGTGCTGGCCACCACCCCGGGCGAGGAGGCGTTCCGTCCCCTCAGCGCCGGGGCCTGCGCACTGGTCAAGGCCTGACGTTCGGCGTCAACCTGGCCGGACGCGATGCCGGCCAGGTGAACCCGCGAAGACCGACCGCGCCACAACACTACAAACGTCAACGAACACAAATAACAGGGGACATCCATGGGAATTTCACGCCGCGCCCTGCTTGCCACCGCCGCAACGGCCGCCACTGCCCTGCCCGTTATCCGCGCCCGGGCACAGACGCAAAAGCTGAAAATCGGCGTGCTGACGGATATCTCCGGTCTCTACCAAGACATCGTCGGACCACTTGCGATCGAGGCGGTACGCCTGGCCGTGGCTGATTCCGGCCTGGCCGCACGCGGCATCGACGTTGAGGTTGTTGCGGCCGACCATCAGAACAAAGCCGATATCGGCTCCAACATCGCCCGCCAGTGGTACGACCGCGACGGTGTGGACATGATCACCGAGGGCGGCAGTTCGGCCGTGGCCCTGGCGGTGGCCGGCGTATCCAGGGACAAGAACAAGGCCTACCTCGCCACCGGCCCCGCAACATCCGACCTCACCGGCCCAGCCTGCAACGCCGCCACAATCCATTGGGTCTACGACACCTACATGCTCGCCAAGTCTACCGGTGGCGCGATGGTGAGAGCGGGTGGCAACACCTGGTACTTCATCACCGCCGACTATGCCTTCGGCCACGCCCTGGCGCGCGACACCGGCACTTTCGTGGAACAGGCCGGCGGCAAGGTTCTGGGCGGCGTGCGCACGCCGTTTCCCGGCACCAGTGACTTCTCCTCGTTCCTGCTACAGGCGCAGGCCAGCGGCGCCAAGGTGATCGGCCTGGCCAATGCCGGCACCGATGCCACCAACTGCATCAAACAGGCGCGCGAGTTCGGCATCAAGGCCACCCTGGCCGGCATGCTCGTGGTGATCGCCGACATCCATTCCCTGGGACTTGATGTGTCCCAAGGCCTGGTGCTCACCGAGAGCTTCTACTGGGACCTGAACCCGCGCACCCGCGCCTTTGCCGAGCGGCTGCGCGTGCGCTACCCATCGCGCCGGCCAACCATGCAGCAAGCCGGCCCATACTCGGCCACCATGCACTACCTCAAGGGCGTGGCCGACATGGGCGTGGCCCGCGCCAAGGCCGATGGTGCGGCGACCATCGCCCACCTGAAGTCGATGCCCACCGACGACGACGCCTTCGGCACCGGGCTGATCCGCCCCGACGGCCGCAAGATCCACCCCTCCTACCTGTTCCAGGTGAAAAAACCGTCCGAGAGCAAGGGCGCGTGGGACTACTACAACCTCATGGGCACCACGCCCGCCGAGGAGGCATTCCGCCCGGTGGCCCTCGGCAACTGCCCATTGGTGAAGGTGTGACCCTGCCTTCCCGCGCCCAGGAGAGCACTGCGCGATGATGATGATCTTCGGCATCCCGGCGCCACTGCTGTTCGGCCAGCTGTTGCTCGGCCTGATCAACGGCGCCTTCTACGCGCTGCTGTCGCTGGGGCTGGCGATCATCTTCGGCATGCTGAACATCGTGAACTTCGCCCATGGCGCGCTGTTCATGCTGGGCGCGTTCGTCGCCTGGGGGCTGCTGGAATACTCCGGCATCGGCTACTGGTGGGCGCTGCTCATCGCCCCCCTGATCGTCGGTGCCTTCGGCGTGGTGCTGGAACGGTTGTTCATCAGCAAGCTCTACAAACTCGACCACCTCTACGGCCTGCTGCTCACCTTCGGCCTGGCGCTGATCCTGGAAGGGCTCGTGCGCAACTTCTACGGCAGCTCCGGCCTGCCATACCGCATCCCGCGCGAGCTTCAGGGCGCCCAGGATCTCGGCTTCATGATGATGCCGAACTACCGCGGCTGGGTGGTGGTGGCTGCCCTGGTGGTGTGTGTGGCGACGTGGCTGATCATCGAGAAGACCTCAATCGGTGCCAAGCTGCGCGCCGCCACCGAGAACGCGCCCCTGGTCCAAAGCTTCGGCATCAACGTGCCGCGCATGATCACCCTCACCTACGGTGCCGGCGTGGCGCTGGCCGCCTTTGCCGGCGTGCTGGCCGCACCGATCTACTCGGTGAACCCCAACATGGGCTCCAACTTCATCATCGTGGTGTTCGCCGTGGTGGTGATCGGCGGCATGGGCTCGATCCTGGGCTCGATCGTCACCGGCTTCGGCCTGGGCGTCGTCGAGGGCCTGACCCGGGTGTTCTATCCCGAAGGTTCGGCCACCGTGATCTTCGTGGTGATGGTCATTGTGCTGCTGGCCCGGCCAGCTGGGCTTTTCGGAAGGGCGCACTGACCATGGCGGGTTTCTCGCGTGCGCAGACCGGGGCCTTCTGGCTCATGGTCGCGGTGATCGCCATCGCCCCGGCGATCCTCTACCCGGTCTTCCTGATGAAGGTGATGTGCTTCGCGCTCTTCGCCTGCGCCTTCAACCTGCTGATCGGCTATGTCGGCCTGGGCAGCTTCGGCCACGCAGCGTTCTTCGGCATGGGTGCCTATGTCACGGCCTACGCCGCCAAGGCCTGGGGCTGGACGCCGGAACTCGCAATCCTGGCCGGCGGCGCGGTCGGCGGCGCGCTCGGCCTGGCGTTCGGCTGGCTCGCCATCCGCCGACAGGGCATCTACTTCGCCATGATCACCCTGGCATTGGCGCAGATGAGCTACTTCATTTGCACCCAGGCCAATTTCACCGGCGGCGAAGACGGTATCCAGAGCGTGCCGCGCGGCGACCTGTTCGGCCTGTTCTCGCTGAAATCCGACATGGCGATGTATTGGGTGGTCGCCTTCGTCTTCCTGTTCGGCTTCCTGATCATTCACCGCATCGTTCACTCACCCTTCGGCCAGGTGCTGAAGGCGATCCGCGAAAACGAGCCCCGCGCAATATCCATTGGCTACCGCACCGACGACTACAAGCTCATGGTCTTCGTGATTTCGGCGGCCATCTCCGGGCTCGCCGGCGGCACCAAGTCGCTGGTGTTCGGCATCGCAACCCTCACCGACGTGAACTTCCCGATGTCCGGCGAGGTCATCCTCATGGCCCTGCTCGGCGGCATGGGCACAATCTTTGGCCCGGTGATCGGGGCGGCGGTCCTGATCGCCATGCAGAACTATCTTGCCCCATTCGGCGCCTGGGTCACGGTAAGCCAGGGGGTGATCTTTGTGGTCTGCGTCATGGCCTTCCGCCGCGGCATCATCGGCGAGATCGCCGCCCGTTTCCGTATCGCGCTCTAGGGAACGCCCGCCATGCGGGTGCTGGCTGCGATCGGCTGGCTGGGCGTGCTGCTGGGCGCGCTCCCCGGGGCACTGGTCGGCACGCCAGCCAATGCCCAGGCGCCTGCGGTGCCAGCTTCCAGCACCTGCGCCGTCGCCGACCTCACGACCCTGCGCGAATGCCTGCGCACGGCAATGCCCGGCGGCCGCATCGTCTTCACCCGCGATGTGGTCTGCCGCACCGCCCAGGAATGCTGCCCCGGCGGTGCCGCACCAATCCGGATCGCCGGGCTCGCCGGCGTCACCCTCGACGGCCAGGGCCATGCGCTGCGGCGCGAGGCCGGGCAGAAATCCTGCCAGGCGGTGGTGGTGCGCCATGCCACCGACATCACCATCGCCAACCTCACCTTCGACGAGGACAACGCCGCGGCACCGTGTGAACTCGCAGAGAAATCCTGCCCCTCCACGCTCGATCTCGGCGCCAGCCAGGGTCTCACCCTCGACCGTGTGCGCGTGCTGTCCGGCAAAGGCTACGTGGTGAAGCTGTGGACCGTCACCGACTTCACCATGCGCCGATCCGAAATCGCTGACGCTGGCATCATCGCCTTCTACGCCGGGCACTACAAATATGGCGCCTCCGCACGCCTGACCATCGACGATTCGCGCTTCCTGCGCGCCCGCGCCAACGGCATGGCGCTGCAAGGAGTGGATGACGTAGTGCTGCGCGGCAACCGCTTCCAGGGCAACCACTGGCACGGGCTGTGGCCAGTGCCCAACGTGCCCGGCGGCATCACCCCAGGTGGCCAGTTGCTGCTGGCCCAGGGCAGCCGCATGAGCGTCGAGGGCAACGTGTTCGTCGGCAGCGATTGCGGCAACTGCAAACCCAGCAAGCTCGTCACCGCCATCGAGGTCGGCGAAGGCCCAGACAGCCCCGGCGTCAAGGAGCTGTCGATCACCGCCAACCGCGTCTGCCACGACGGGCCAGGAATGGCGATCTACCACAACCCCGGCGCGCCGGGCGGCGAGGCCAAAGTAACCGGCAACCGCTTCTCCGGCTTCACCGGCGTCGACAATATCCGCGGCCCGGTCACCCGCGCCGCCAACATCATCGCCCATGGCGATACCTGCCCCTGAGCGGCTGAGGCCGGGCGGCAGCCCTGGACCCGCCAACCATAGGCGTGAAGATAAGGAAGGCTGGGCTCTGCCCAGACCCGCCAGGTCCCGAGCGCGCCTTCGCGCGACGGGCCAAGCCCCTGGACCTTAAATATATGAAAATAAATGGGTTTCCAAAGGCCGCAGGCCTTTCGTGGATCCCTGCGGTGCGGCTTCGCGCCGCAACGGCAAAGCCCTCGCCTTGGCTTTCCCTATCGGTCAATCATTAGAGGGGTTGGTATTATTTTCATACATTTAAGGTCCAGGGGCTTGGCCCCTGGCGGGTCTGGGCAGAGCCCAGCCTCCCTTATCCTAGCGCCCATGGGCCTTGGCCCGTCGCGCGAAGGCGCGCTCGGAACCTGGTGGGTCCCCGTGGCGCTGCTTGCGCCGCGACGGCGATGCCATGGCCTCGCTTGGCCATGGGTCATCCCAAGCAGCGATTGGTATTATGGCGCGAGACTCCCAGCGGGCCGGAATCTATCCGGCCTTCGCTTTGCGAATCAGCTCCGCCCAACGGTCCAGAATGGGCAGGATCGTGTCCTCCTTTTCCGAGGCCAGCGTCACCACCATCCGGCTAACCCCCAGCTCGCCATTGCGACGGATCGCATCGATGTCCTCAATCGCCCCAAAGGCCGAAACCGGCACTTCGGCCAGATCGCGCCCCATCTCGGCGGCCATCTGTTTGAACGCGCGCAGCCCATCCTCGATCGGCGCGCGCCCGGCGATCGGAATCCAGCCATTGCCATAGCGCAACGCCCGGCGTGCGCCCTGCGGAAAGGCACCGCCCACGATCACCGGCGGATGCGGCTTGGTCACCGGCTTCGGCCACGCCATCATCTCGTCGAAATTGACGAACTCACCGTGGTATTCCGCCTTCGACTTGGTCCAGATCACCTTCATCGCCTCGATCCGCTCGCGCACCAGCTTGGCCCGCGTTTCGAACACCGTGCCGTGGTTCTCCATCTCATCGGCGTTCCAGCCAATGCCGATGCCGAACAGGAACCGCCCCGCACTCACCTGGTCGATCGAGGCCACAAGCTTGGCCGTCTGGATCGGATCGCGCTGGTTCACCAGGCACACCCCGGTGCCGATCTTCAAATGCGTGGTCGCCGCCGCCGCCGCCGTCAGCGTCACGAACGGGTCCATGCAGTCGTAATACTGCTTCGGCAGGTCGGCCCCGCCCGGCCACGGCGAACGGCGCGACGCCGGAATGTGCGAATGCTCCGGCGCCCAGACCGATTCGAAGCCGCGCTCCTCCAACGCCCGGCCAAGTGCTGCCGGCGTCATCGAGTAGTCGGTGAAAAACATGGAAGCCCCGATATCCATCGCTCTCTCCCTGCGGCGGTTTGCCGTTTGTCGGGGCATGATACAGCCTCACGCGACCAGGGCGAGACCCACCCCATGCCAACGCCGCAAGAACGCGCCTTCCTGCTCTCGCGCCGCGTCGCCCACCTCGCCACGGCCGACGCGCACGGGGTGCCGCACGTCGTGCCGGTGTGCTTCACGCTCCATGCCCAAGCCGCCTATGTCACCATCGACGCCAAGCCGAAATCCGGCCGCCGCCTGAAACGCCTCGCCAACTTGGCAGAAAACGCCGCCTGCTGCCTGCTGGCCGACCGCTACGCCGAAGACTGGACCCGCCTCGGCTGGGTCATGCTGCACGGCCGCGCCGACATCCTGCCCGACGGGCCGGAGCACGACGCCGCGCAATCCCTGCTGCGCGCCCGCTACCCGCAATACGCCGCCATGGACCTGGCCCCCCTGCCGGTCATCGCCCTGCGCATCACCCGCGCCACAAGCTGGGGCGACCTTTCGCCCAACCCGTGATACCGTCCCGTCAAAGCACCGGAGGAACCCCATGAACACGCTGCGCGGCAACCAGGGCCCCCGCTATCGCCACGCGCCCGGCGAGTCCGCCCCCTACCA
>Ga0105049_10008707_pt1 | contig 11736 bp, 7 predicted proteins | sample MAT06_FD_78087 | JGI IMG/M metagenome (GOLD analysis project Ga0105049, IMG submission 78087) | Freshwater microbial communities from Lake Fryxell liftoff mats and glacier meltwater in Antarctica - MAT-06 | ecosystem: Environmental > Aquatic > Freshwater > Ice > Liftoff microbial mat | place...
TAAAGGTTTCATTTGATTTCATCTCGAATATGCCGGGCCTTTTTACCTGGCCTTCAATAATTACCCTGTGGGAATATGCAGGAATGCGGATGACATCATTGTCTTTTAAACCAACATTGGCTGATTGATTCCCATTGACCAGAAACTGATAAATATCAACAGTAGTTAGTAGTTTATTATCTCGTAACAACTCAATATTTCTATAACTACCATTGCTAGATGGACCGCCGGCAATAAAGAGCGCATTGTAAACAGTTGCAAGGGAAGAAACGGAATAATTGCCGGGAAGCTTGCTACCGATGATGGTTACTTTTATGGTGCGGATACGACTTAAACTAACTCCAACTTTGGATTGGCCGGAGCTTACTGTACTATAAATCTTTGCAAAAGCTGCCTTAATTTTTTGAGTAGCCGCTTCAATCGGCATGCCTGCAACAGCAATTTGCCCAACGTATTGAACATTTATTTTTCCTTCAGGCGTTACTGCTGCAACGGTGTTAAACTCCTGAACTCCGTAAACACTTAACTGTAATTCATCCCCCGGCCCAAGCACATAGTTGACAGGTGTTGCTAATTTTAAATTTGGTTCAAAATTTAATGCTGGATTATCAAATAATTCCGAGCCGAAAACCCTCATATTGTCTACATCTTTTCCCTTACTATTGACAACCGCTTCCTGGGTTCTTATTTGCTGGGCACTTTTATCGCTGGTTATTCCTACGGATGGCTGGCCCTCCAACCTTGATTTCAATTTGGCAAATTCGCCAGCACTCATACCCTTTGCCAATGACATTGGTTCGGCCTGGTCGATGGTGAGATTATTTATTTGTAACTGCGCTTTGATTTTTGTGATATCACTTTCCGATAGATTATCAACAACAATGGAACTTAAATCTTTACTTGCTAATAGGTCCTGTGCGCCCAGGTTAAATGATTGAAAAAAGAAAAAAAACAATAAAACAACTGGAATTATTTTTCGCATATTTTGATTTTATTTATTGTTCAAAGCTTACACGGCAAGCTTTGAATTAGCTTTTCGTAGGCACGACTACTGAAATGAATGATGATTTTAAAAAATTCAGAAGAGCTAGCACTTCATTGAACCTGACACAATTTTAAATTTTGGCAAATTTATATTAAAAATAGCTGTTATCCGGTAAAACTAATGATTTCGAAAAATTCTTTTTGGCGATAATAACTCCATATGAATTCAATATCTATCATCACTCAAAAGCATCCCGCCATTACCTACAGATTCACCTGATATGCAAACCTGGCTTAACTAAACGGCTACTTCTTAAATTAGCTTTCGTTTGCAAGGTTTTATCTGTGACGATATGCTTTATAGCCGGATAAAACTCTTAATACTTCAGTTCTTATCTTTGTGACTGTCATACAAATTTTCATTTAGAAGATTAACCCAGTGGATTTATGATTGTCCCATTTGTGCTTATTCTTATTTTTCTGGCAGGTAGTTTTTGGTTAATCCCGAGACTCTCTTTTATCAGGCATACCAATTTATCTTCCCGGCAGGTGCAACTGCTCCTGGCTTTCAAAATATTTATCAGTCTTTTAGCTGCGTACTATTTTACTAACTTGTCTACCAATGTAGACTATCTGGATAATAATGAAGGTGGCAAATTCCATTACAATTTACTATTATCAAACCCGGTTCTTTTTTTTACCGATTTCAAAAACGACATCCATACCTATGGATTTGGTGGCTTGTTTAAATCTGAAAATAGTTTTTGGGCTTATTTAAGATTCAATCTGCTGCATAAATTCATTGCAATACTGGATCTGTTTACTAGGGGCAATTTTTATTTTAATACAATAATCTTTAGCACGATCGTATTTTTCGGCCACATAGCGTTTTACCGCATCTTCTCCGAAATTTACAAGGGCCAACAGTTAGCCATCCTAATTACAAGTTTTCTTTTACCATCTTTATTACTATACACTTCCTGTATTCATAAAGACGGGATCGTTTTTTTATGCCTCGGCATCGTCAGCTATATCTTCTACCGGTTCCTATCTGCGCAGCGCCGGGTAACTTTTAAACATTATGTTTTCTTTGTAATAGCTCTACTGGCCATTTTTTTATTTAGAAACTACGTGGTAATTGCCATTGTACCTGCAATGGTCTCTACTCTTCTTTGTAAGATCATTTTGCAAAAAAGACGACTTGTGTTAGTAACTACCTATGCGTTTTATTTCCTGCTTTTTTTCTTATCCTCTTTTTCTCATTCATTTTTAAATATCCCTGCGGCAGTAGTTGAGCGCAAAAACGACTTCGCTACATTGCTTGGAGGCAACACCAATATTGCCATGAATGAGTTGCAACCTAACTTCCAGAGTTTTGTTGCTAATTTTCCACAGGCAATCAACCATGCTCTTTTAAGACCTTATTTATGGGAGTTTCCTCAATTATCCGTTTTATTAACTGCATTTGAATTATTGATATACCAGTTATTAATTATTGCGTTCATTTTTTTTCGTAAAAAGCAAGCTAGCCCGCCGCTCTTCAATATATTCGGACTGGCATTTTTTTTCAATATGATGCTCATCATCGGCTACACCATCCCAAATATTGGTGCCATTGTTCGCTATAGAAGTATATTCTGGATTTATTTAATTACTCCTGTCATTTGTAATATTGATTGGGGCAAACTGAACCCATTCCAAAAGAATAAAGCCATTTAACGCTATTCAATTTGGTAAGAATGACCTGATTGGCCATGAATACTTCAGTTCAAATCAGGTAAAGTTCCTTTCGATGGCTCTTTGGTGATCCATCTATTTTATATGCAGCACCCGTCCATTATCAATCTTCAAACAGCATTGTCAGTAGCACATTAATCCCATTATCAATTATGCATTAAAAGATTCTCCGTTACCTTTGCCGCCATGCATTACGCTTCAATAGAAAATATCAGTAAATCTTTCGGGATAAGAACGCTTTTTAAAAATATCACTTTAAATATAGAAGAAGGGGATAAAATTGCCCTCGTAGCCCGTAATGGCAGTGGCAAAAGCACGTTGTTAAAAATTATTACAGGGTTGGATACGCCGGATGAGGGTACCGTGTGGGTACACAAGGATATTAAGGTAGTAATGTTGCAGCAGGACAATGACTTTGACGGCAATAAAAGCATCTGGGACAATGTGTTGCGGCTGGATAATCCTGTTGTGAAAGTGGTGAAGGAATATGAATTGTTCTTAGAAGAAGGACTGGAAGACATTGACAAATTGGGCGAACTAATGGCCAAATTAGATGATCTGAACGCCTGGAGTTTTGAAAGCGACCTGAAACAGATATTGGGCAAACTCAACCTGCATCACCTGAACGAAAGAGTAGGTAATTTAAGTGGCGGGCAAAAGAAAAGAGTAGCACTGGCGCAGGCATTGATTGAAGCTGACTTACACGAAGGTCGGTGCTTACTAATACTGGATGAACCTACCAACCATTTGGATGTTGAAATGATAGAATGGCTGGAAGATTACCTGGCTGCTGCAAAAGTTACCTTACTATTGGTTACGCATGATCGTTACTTTCTGGATACAGTTTGTAACGAAATTGTTGAGATTGATGAGGAAAAAGTGTATGTGTACAAAGGAAACTACGACAATTTTTTAGAGCAAAAAAGTATGCGGCTGGAAGTTCAGCAAAGCGAATTGCAAAAAGATAAAAACATTTTTAGAAAAGAACTGGAATGGATGCGCAAGCAACCCAAGGCACGAACTACTAAAAGTAAAAGCCGTCAGGATGCATTTGCAGAAGTAGAAGACCGGGTTAAGCTGAAAAAGGATGTGGAAGAAGTGAGTTTACAGGTAAAAATGACCCGGCTTGGTGGCAAGATCCTGGAGCTGATTAAAGTACACAAAAGCTATGGCGACCTGCAGATCATGAAAGGTTTTGACTACACTTTTAAAAGGGGAGAGCGCATTGGTGTAGTGGGTAAAAACGGTGTGGGTAAATCAACCTTTTTAAAAATTGCCCTACAACAGGAGAAGCCCGATAGCGGCAAAATCAATCATGGGGATACGGTAGTTTTTGGCAACTTTAGCCAGGACGGATTGATATACAAGGAAGATAAACGGGCCATTGAATACGTGAAGGATATGGCAGAATATTTTCCGCTGAACGATGGCAGTAAAATTAGTGCCAGTCAGTTTATGGAAAAATTTGGCTTTTCGGCCGAGCAGCAATTTACTCCGCTTAGTAAATTAAGTGGTGGAGAAAAACGCCGGTTGCACCTGATGAGTGTATTGTTTTTAAATCCCAACTTCCTGGTACTGGATGAACCTACCAATGATTTGGATTTGCAAACCTTGCGAACACTGGAAGAGTTTTTAATGGAATACCCCGGCTGTATTTTAATTGTTAGCCATGACCGTTATTTTATGGATAGAATGGTGGATCACTTGTTTGCTTTTGAAGGCAACGGCGTAATCAGAGATTATCCGGGTAACTATTCACAATATAGAGAAGCCATTGCCAACGGCAGCTTAACGGATGACCGGCAGATTATGAAACACGAATCAAAAGTTGTAGAACTTATACCGGTTGCACCTTCCAACACAAACGGTCAAAAATTATCTTTCAAAGAAAAAAGAGAGTTGGAATTGCTGGACAAAGAAATGCCGGAGTTACAAAAGGAAAAAGCTGCACTGGAAATAAAGATGAATGAAGGCAATCCAGGTTTTGATGAATTACAAAAATCTGCTGAAAGAATTGGCAACATTGTTCAATTATTAGATGAAAAAGAAATGCGCTGGCTGGAGTTGAGTGAAAAGAATTAATTACCTTCCTTTTCTTTTCAACGAAACCGCCTGCAATGAATCAACGCTTCTATTCTCTTGATGTATTTCGTGGTGCCACCGTGGCATTGATGATATTGGTAAATAACCCCGGAAGCTGGGGCCATATTTATGCACCGCTGGAGCATGCACCCTGGCATGGCGTTACACCCACTGACCTGGTATTCCCGTTTTTTCTATTTGCTGTTGGCAATGCGATGGCTTTTGTTTTACCAAAATTAGAAGCCGCCGGTGAAGGAGTTTTCTGGAAAAAAATCATCAAAAGAACATTGCTGATTTTGTTAATTGGCCTTTTTCTAAACTGGTTTCCTTTTATAAAATGGGAGGCTAACACCTTAGTAGGTAAGCCATGGGCATACGTTACAGATGATGGAAAATTAATGGGCGTGCGTATTTTTGGCGTACTGCAACGTATAGCACTATGCTATTTTTTTGCATCCATTATAGCCCATTACTTTAAACAACGGGGCGCTTTTGTAGTAAGTGCATTTATATTGTTGGCCTATTGGTTTTTATGTGTGGCCGCTAATCCTGCTGATCCTTATAGCCTGGCTGGATGGTTTGGAACAAAGCTAGACATTGCCATTGCTGGAGAAGCGCATGTATATAGAGGTGAAGGTGTGCTATTTGACCCGGAAGGATTAATGAGCATCCCCGCTGCCATAGTACAAGTGATATTTGGATGGCTTGCAGGAAGCTATATTTTACAAAAAGGAAAAACGCCTGAAATGGTGAACGGAGTTTTTGTAGCAGGCTGTGTATTGATCTTTGCAGGCTATTGCTGGGATATGGTTTTCCCTATCAACAAAAAAATATGGACCAGCAGCTATGCTGTGTACACAACTGGTTTGGCCTTGCTAATTTTGGCAGTGATGATTTACGTGATTGAGTTCAAAGGTTGGCAAGGAAAGTGGAGTCGCTTCTTTGATGTGTTTGGCAAAAATGCCCTTTTCATTTTTGTATTGAGCGGCACTTTACCAAGACTGTTAGCCCTCATCAGAATTCCGGGAGCAATTGGGGTAGATGGGAAATTAAGTTACCTCACTCCTTTCGGCTGGTTTTATGAAAATGTTTGTAAAAAAATACTGGCAGCAGAACCCAGAGCCGGCTCACTCATTTATGCGCTTTGCTTTATAACAATGATGTGGTTCTTTGCCTGGATACTGGATAAAAAGAAGATTTACATTAAGGTGTAATCGCAATGGCCTTGGTTCCGTCGGCTGTTTCCACAATATAAGCCTCGGGCACAATATCAAATTGTTGCTGGTATTCCCTGCTGGCATCTTCAATAAAATTGGCGATGCCGTCTTCGGCTACAATATTAATGGTGCAGCCTCCAAAGCCTCCGCCCATTAACCTTGAGCCAATTACCGCTGGAAATTTACGGGCCTGCTCTACCAAAAAGTCCAGCTCAACGCAACTCACTTCATACAGTTTACTAAGACCCTCATGCGTTTCAAACATTAATTTACCAAAAGCTGGCAAATCGTTTTGTTGCAGCAGTTGAGCAGCTTTTCGGGTACGGCCAATCTCCTCCACCACAAAACGACAACAGTTATACACTTTGGGCGACATTTCATTTTTGGCAATTGCAATCGCTTCTATATTTTCGATATCCCTGAATGACTGAACTGCAAGATGTTTCCTTATAATCTCCAACCCTTCTTCACAGCGCTGGCGGCGGATATTGTACTCGCCGGAGGCCAATGAATGATGTACTTTTGAATTAATCAACACAATTTTATAGCCGGCTAACAGCAGAGGAAAATATTGATAATCCATGCTCATACAATCCAATAATATTACATGATCCTTTTTGCCATTCATGTTGGCAAACTGATCCATAATACCACACTTGACGTTTGGAAACCCATGCTCTGCACGCTGGCATAGCAAGGCAAGTTCTACCCTGTTCAACCCAATTTGATACATTTCATTGATTGCAAAAGCAAGTCCTCCTTCTACCGCAGCAGACGAACTCATTCCTGAACCTCTTGGAATATCGCCTCCGAATACACAATTAAAACCTTTAATACCTTTACCCAATTTCAAAAACTCGTTTACCACACTCAATACATAGTTTCGCCAGCCATCATCACTTTTTATAGCGTTGATATTTATCGAAAAATGTTCATCAAAATCAATGGCATAAAAATGAATGGTATCTGTTTGGTTGGCTGCAATTGCATAATACACCCCTTTATCGATCGCAGCGGGCATTACAAAACCATCATTGTAATCAACATGTTCACCAATCAGATTGATACGACCGGGCGAAAAATACAGGTTTGGTTGTTCAGGAAAAATTTGGGAGAAGCTTTTTAAAACAGTTTTTGCAATAGAAATATCCATCAGGTTAAATTAGCGAAGTGATCTTATAAGTAGTTGTAAAAATAATGTTTTCTCCGGGCTGCAAGGTTATTAAATCAATTTTATTATTAAACGTATCAGGCGGAGCACTTAAATTTTCAATAGCAATACTGTTGCGATGCGGTGGCGTATAAATTTGCAAGTAAGGGTAATGGCTATCCGGTCTTATTTCTATCTGTAGCTTTTTCACAGGATCTCTCAGCACACAGAGCGGTTGACATTCAGCAAAGTTTAACGTAAAGCAATTGTCAAAAAATCTTTCTCCGATTTTTTTGATTGAATCAAATTCTTTGTAAGGTTTCATCTCGCCGGTTGGTAACAAGGCATCATTAAAAACCAATATTTCTTTGGATTGAAATTCAAGTTGAAGATCATCTATTTTACCACCTAGTGAAAAATAAGGGTGCCATCCATCCTGCATTGGAATCAGGCCTTCATCTTTATTGATGATTTCTGTAACAATCGTAAGTTCATTGTCTTTTTTTAAATGATAGGCAACAAGGCAATCATAATGAAACGGATAGCCTTTATCTGTGCCGGCATAAGCAAATTTCATGGTTACACCTGCACTTGATTCATCTGCAAACTGTTCTACATCAGTAAAAGGTGAATCATATATTAGACCATGCAGTGCGCTACCATTCAACAGAAATTTTTCAACATGATAATCTTTTTCTCCAAAATGATAGGTTGCATTATTTATTCGGCAGGCAAATGGCGATAGTTTGCAACTCTTAAAACCTTTGGCAGTTACGTTGTGTGAAAAATCCGCCTTGCTTTCATAATGGTCTATTATATTAATAAATTCACCATTGTGAAATACTGTAAAAGCATACAGGATGGCTCCGCAGGAAGGGATGATATCCACGAATGTCTTTGAAAACGTATCTCTCAAAACAATCTTTTCAAAACCATTTTCGTTGTTGACTTCTATTGCAAACATGAAGAGAATGTTGAATTTAAACTGCTAAATAAATCACGATTAACTAAGGAATCAGCAGAAACATAGTTTTTTGATGATTGTAAATAATGAAGTTGATTTAAGCAAGATTTAGCTTATAAATCCTGGCAACTTCAATTAATTCAGGCAGATTGTTTACACCCAATTTTTCAAAAAGCCTGGCCTTATGGGTTCCAACGGTAGAAGAATTGATAGACAACAATTCAGAAATATCGCTACTGGATTTGCCGGACATTAGCAAATTGGCTATTTCAAACTCTCTGGAGCTTAACTTATCAAATGGATTATTGGGTTGCTGGGTACCAATTTCGCCAGCCAACTGCTCAGCAAGGGTTTCGCTGATATACTTCCGATCGTTTAACACCAATTCTACCGCTTTCTTTAATTCTGATAAACCAGCATTTTTTGAAACGAAGCCCATGGCACCTGCCTTTAAAAATCTTTTGGCGTACACATTTTCTGAACTCATTGAGAACATCAGCACCCTTATATCCGGGTATCTTGTTTTTATATATTCCATCAAACCTGCCGTATCTGTACCCGGCATTTGAACATCCATGATCACCAAATCGTATTTATGGGCCTTCAATTGACTCAATGCAGATTTTTCATCATTTGCTTCAAAAATTTCACACGGTTTAAATAATTCCTGTAGCACATTTTTAACTCCTGAACGCACTATTTCGTGGTCATCTATTAATAAAAATTGCTTCATAAAAATTTGATTTTGGGTTCAATTAAAGAGTTACAAATATTTAAAAAGAATTACCGCAAGTTTATTGAGCTTTCAATTTGATTCCCTTGATAAACAAAATAGCTTATACCCAATACTAATAACCTGTTATTCTTTCTCTAAATTAGTAAATTAAAGTTGTTTATTGGTGTTGTTGTTTTAAAAATGTTCTGCCCCCTCACCAAAATTACGAGCAAGGTTTGCCACCAGTGGTAAATAAAGGCATTCATAAAGCTATAAGTGTCACAACCATTTTAAAATTTTCCGGGCATTTTATAAAGGTTTATGAGGCAATTTATTTACAACAAATATAATTTAGTTGCTACCTAAGTTTGTGACTGCACGTTGGATCTTGAACTATTTTAAGAAAAAAGTAGTTTCTTGTGCCCTCAACAATAGAAGCTCGTAATTGGGAGTATCTTATCGAATAAGATTCAATAAAACTGGTGAAGCCAATATTCATCAAAAATGACGGAACTGTTTTCGAGTTTTTATTGCCTGGTATTTCATTTTATCATACTTTCTTTGTCCAGAATAGTTGTTACTGCTTACACAACAGCAGTTTACCACTTAAAAAATAATTGAATACCAACGTTATAAAACAAGCAGATTGCGCCTGATAGGTAAAATCTAAGGTTATCTTTGCAACAGTCAAACAGAACTTAAGGATTATGACAAGTTTTCACATATTGCTGATAGAAGACAATGAGGGAGATATCATTTTAACCATGGAAGCTTTAAATGAAGGAAAGGTCGGGAACAAGATTTCTATTGCACGGGACGGCGAACAAGCCATTCAGTTTTTAAATAAAGAAGGCGTTTATAGCAATGCTACACGTCCCGACTTAATTTTATTGGATATTAATTTGCCCCGCATTGATGGCCGTGAGGTATTGATTTATATTAAAACGAATCCACTTTTAGAATCTATACCGGTCATAATGCTTTCTACCTCCACATCAGAAAAGGACGTAACTGACTCGTATAAAAATCACGCTAATAGCTATATATCCAAATCCGCTGATCTGGATAAATTTTTTGAAGTAATTCAAAAAATTGCCTACTATTGGACATCGATTGTACATCTGCCTAAAAAAGATTAATCATGCTGCTCAATACCGCAATCAACATTTTGATGGTAGAAGATAATACAGGTGACCAGTTTCTACTTTCAGAATTATTGAGGGTAGCTGATATTAATGTAAATAAACTCTACCCGGCTATCCGGTTAGACAATGCCCTGACACTTTTAAATGAACCCATCGACATAATACTGCTTGATCTTTCATTGCCTGATAGCACTGGCATCAGCACTTTCAACACTATATTTAAGCATGCCGGGAAAATTCCGGTGGTTATTCTTTCAGGAATTGCTGATACTTCGCTTGCCTTGGAAGCAATTACATTGGGGGCGCAGGATTATCTGATTAAAGGTGACTTTGATGAAAAATTGTTGGCAAAAACAATCCGATATAGTATTGAACGAAAAAAAAATATGGAGGCGCTACAGGAAAGTATTGAGCGATATAACCTGGTAAGTAAGGCCACCAATGATATGGTATGGGACTGGAATGTAATATCCGGTGAGGTTTATAGAAATGTAGAAAGCTGGAATAAAATTTTTGGTAGTTCTTTAAAAGAGATCAGCCCCACAACAACCTTTTTTATAGGAAAAATTCATCCGGATGATGCAGCGGCTACATTGCAAAGATTAAACGGAATTTTAGAAAATCCAAACGAGTTTATTTTTGAAGTAGAATGCAGGGTTCAAAAAGAGGACGGCACTTATGCCTACATCATCGATTTGGGCTATATTATCCGCAATGCGGCTGGAAAAGCATCCAGAATAATTGGGGCTACACAAAACATTACAGAAAGAAAGGAAGCAGAGGCTGTTTTAAAAGCTTCAGAAGAGCGCTACCGTTATTTATTCAATAACAATCCAGCTTGTATTTTAATTTGGGATATGAATGACTTTAATATTTTGGAAGTAAATCAACCGGCCGTTGAACAATACAATTATACAAGAGAAGAATTTTTAAACAAGTCGATATTGGACCTGCGAAACGCAGAAGATGTGCAGGCCGTAAAGGAACTGGCCAATAAGGCAAAAGCAGATATTTTTTTTAAAATGACCTCTGTTTGGAAACACATCAACAAGGCTGGTGAATGTATGTATATGGAAATTACTTCGCACAGGATTGAATATAAAGGAAAGACGGTGATACTTGCCCTTGCTAATAATGTAACTGAAAAAGTTTTACTGGAAGAAAAATTGAAGGAAGAACAAGTAAAGAAGCAACAGGAAATTACCGAGGCAGTAATTGGTGCACAGGAAAAAGAACGACAGCAAATAGGTGCAGAGCTACATGATAATGTAAACCAGATACTGGCAAGTGCAAGACTTTACTTAGGTCTTGCAAGGAGGGATATCAACAAGCCCAACCAATTTTTGGATGAATCAGAAATTTTGATCACTTCGGCTATTGCTGAGATCAGATCACTGTCGCATTCTTTGATTCCTCCTTCACTCAGCGATTCCGAATTGGCAGAGGCACTGGCAAATATCATTGTGATTGTAACAAAAACCGGGTCGTTAAAAGTAGAATTTGATTTTAAAAGATTTAAAGAAAATTGCAGTTCTGATAAATTAAAACTCGCCATTTACCGAATTGTGCAGGAGCAGTTTAATAATATTCTTAAATACTCAAAAGCAACCAAAGTAAACCTTTCCATTTGCAATGACTATAAAAAACTTATATTGAAAATAAAAGACAATGGAATTGGATTCGATACCTCCCAGAAAACCACTGGTGTTGGGTTACTAAACATCAAAACAAGGGCATCCATA
>Ga0105049_10008717_pt1 | contig 11727 bp, 7 predicted proteins | sample MAT06_FD_78087 | JGI IMG/M metagenome (GOLD analysis project Ga0105049, IMG submission 78087) | Freshwater microbial communities from Lake Fryxell liftoff mats and glacier meltwater in Antarctica - MAT-06 | ecosystem: Environmental > Aquatic > Freshwater > Ice > Liftoff microbial mat | place...
GGTCGAGGTCGCCCGCATCGAGGCCATTCTCGACCGCCACGGCGACCGATTCCTCGCGCGCGTCTTCACGCCCGCCGAGGCGGCGCAGAGCGAGGGCCGTCGCCGCCGCGCGGAGCACCTGGCCGGCCGTTTCGCCGCCAAGGAGGCCGTGCTCAAGGCGCTCGGAACCGGGCTGGACTCGGGGATCGCGTGGACCGAGATCGAGGTCGTCTCCTCGCCGCGCGGGCAGCCCACCGTCCGACTCGTCGGCCGCGCCGCCGCGGTCGCGCGGGATCTGGGCATCGGCTCGTGGTCGCTGTCGATCAGTCACACGTCCGCCCAGGCGGCGGCATCGGCGATCGCCATCGGCTGAGGGCCTAGAGCACCTCGGGGGGACCGCCGTGATCCGGCGCAGGCTTGTTCACGTCACCGCCAGCGGCGCGGGGCTTCGCTCCGGCCGCCGCCGCCTCCTCCGCGGCGAGGCGCGGAACGAGATCGTTGTGGTACCACCGGAGCCAACGGCCGTTGTCCCACCCCAGGTCGCGCGTCGGGGCACCCCACGCCCGCGAGGAGAGGTCCACGAGTTCCCAGTGCAGGTCGACCCGGTACGTGAAGACCGTGGCGTCGAGCACCCGGAGGATGACCCCCTCGGTGACGACGCTCAGCTGCGGGTCGAAGGCGACGGCGTTCTCGCCCACCACGGGGGTGAGGTCGCTCACGAACGCCGTTTGCGTGCCCACGAGGATCCACGCCAACGCCCCCTGACGCGAGCCGTTGGTGCTCGCCCCCGCCGCGGCGGGAGCGTTCCGCTGGGCGCCGATCTGGGCCATGATCATCCACGGGATCGCCTCGGTGATGTTCAGCCCGTTCGCGACGCGTGCCGCGGCGGTCATCGTCTCGGTCTTCCCGGAGCGAAGGGCCTCGTAGACCACCAGCTTGACCGTGTCCGGGGTCTCCGACGAGGCGGCCATGCGCGTGCGGAGACGGGCCTCGGCGCCGAGGCGGGTCTCCTTCTCCTCGCCGAAGACGGCCATCCACGCCAGGGAGGCGTCGCCCTCGACGCTCGCTTGGTCCTGGAAGTGGTCGAGGAGCGCGGTGCGGACGTCGGCGTCCTCGCCGCCGAAGATTTCGATCAGCGTCGGGAAGAGCGCCGCGTCGGTGTAGTCGCGGAGGCGGAGGATTCCTTCCTGACGGATGGGGGCTCGCTTGCCGACACGGAAGTAGGTGGCGCGGAGTTTGCGCAGGGCCTTCTCCGTGTCGAGCCGGGACTTCTGCTGCGCGGCGTGGCGCTTCGCGGGGGCGCTCGAAGGATCGATCCCGAGCTTTCGCACCCACTCGGGCGCATCGTCCGCACCGGCGAGGTTCACCGGATCGTTCGCGAACGTGGGACCCGCGGCACCGGTCAGGAGAGCGAGCGAGATGGCGCCGAGGGCACCGGTCCGGGTCTTCGTGGGTGTCATCGGCGACCTCGGAGTTGTGCCGGCTTCCCGGCCGCTGAGGGGGGTGGAGCGGGGGTGCCGTGAGGTGCCCCCGTGAATATACGGGTCCGTCCGGGCCGGGTTGCACTGGACGGAAGGCCTCGGGATGTTTCTGACGCTCGAGAGCCCGCAGGCCGGAGTCACTCGCCGGTCGCGGCGGTCACGATTGCTCGGCCACCGATGGACCGGCGGGCCTGCTCGGCCTCCTGACGGGTCCCGTATCGACCGACTCGGACCGCGTATAGACGGTTGCCGGCGCGGTCGGTGATCTGGGTCGTGCGGGCGGGCGAGGAGGCCCGGACGCGTCCTGCCTGTCGCTGGGCGGTGCGCTGATCAGCGAATGCGCCGATTTGGACCGTGTATCCCCCGGTCGATGTGCGACCCGCGGTGCCGGCGGGGCGGGCGGTGGTCGTCGGGATCGGGGCGCCGCTGAGGCGGTCGCCGATCATGGCGCGAAGGGCGGGGTCGGTCTGGACCTTGGCCTGTGCGAGCTTGTAGGTCGCCTGCGATTCGGCGACCTTCTTCTCGATGCGGAGCGAGTCGGCGGCGTACATCAGGGCGCGGGCGCCCTCGTCGCCGGGGAGGCGGCGTCCGGCGGTCGTCAGCAGGTCTGCGGCCTGGGCGTGACGGCCCCGTTCCTGGGCGATGAGGCCGAGTGCCGCGGCGGCCTTGCCGCCGAGGGCGGGGTCGGAGTTGCGGGCGAGGGGCGTGAGCCAACGCTCGGCCTCGTCGTTGCGATCGAGGGCCTGCGCAGAGAGGCCCGCGATCAGGGCGGCGTGGTCGCGGTCGGTGGAGCGCATGGACCCGGCGATGCGCGAGGCGGACTCGTAGCTCTCGGCGTAACGTCCGCTCTGGAACTCCTCGACGTAGGCGGCCCGTGGCGCGGTGGGGGCGGTTGAGCACCCCGCGAGCAGGAATGAGGCGGCGAGGGAGAGGAGTGCGGGGAGGAGGCGGCGACTGGTTTGCATGGGCTGGGTCCTGGCGTTTCCGAGGGCGCGTCGCGGGGAAGAGCGTCCCGGCCGCGATGCGGTTTCGGTTAGCATGGAGCGACCGGGAACCGCCCGCGTGGGCGCGGGGTCGGTTTCGGAGCGGTCCGGCGTCCACTCGTCGGCTTTTACGGGGTCTTCGCGTGAGCGTCCACTGGCCGATCATCCGTACCCTGCTCACGCGGCCCGGGCGCGTCGGGGTCGTGGACGACAAGCGTTCCTACCGCAACATCGAGATCCTGGTGGCGGCGATGCACGTCGCGGCGGCGGTGCGCGGGAAGTGCGCGTCGCCGACGATGGCGGTGCTGACCCCGACGAGCGGGGCGTTCGCGATCTGCGCGCTGGCTGGGTGGATGCTGGGCAAGACGGTGGTCCCGCTGAACTACCTCCTGAAGCGGGATGAGCTGCAGTACGTGATTGACGACTGCGGCGCGGACACGGTGGTGACGGTGCAGCCGATGCTGGACTTCATGGGGTACCAGCCGCGGGTTAAGCACCTCGTGCGCCTCGAGGACGTGGGATTCGCGGGGGTGCCCGAGCCTGTGTGGCCGGCGTCGGCGTCGGACGACGAGCTGGCGGTGCTGCTGTACACCTCGGGGACGAGCGGGAAGCCCAAGGGGGTGATGCTCACGCACGGGAACCTGAAGGCGAACCTGGAGCAGGTGCGGGAGTGGGTGGACATCTCGCCGGCGGACTCGGTGCTGGGGGTGCTGCCGCAGTTCCACTCGTTCGGGCTGACGGTGCTGACGCTGCTGCCACTGACGGCGGGGATGGGGGCGGTGTACACCGCGCGGTTCGTGCCGCACAAGGTGGTGAAGCTGATCCGGGATCACCGGCCGACGATCATGGTGGCGATCCCGTCGATGTACGGGGCGCTGCTGTCGGTGAAGGACGGGTCCGCGGCGGACTTCGCGTCGCTGCGGCTGGTGGTATCGGGGGGAGAGCCGCTGCCGGACGCCGTGCGGGAGCGTTTCCGGGAGCGGTTTGGCGTGACGATCAACGAGGGGTACGGGCTGACGGAGACGGCGCCGGTGACCAACTGGTGCCGGCCGGAGGAGTGGCGAGCGGGGTCGGTGGGGATGCCGCTGCCGCGGGTTCGGGAGCGGATTGTCGACCTCGATTCGGGGAAGACGCTGGGGGCGGGGGAGGAGGGAGAGATCCAGATCGCGGGGCCGAACGTGATGCGGGGGTACTTCAACCTGCCCGAGGAGACGAGGGCGGCGTTCACGGCGGACGGGTTCCTCCGGACTGGGGACATCGGACGGTTCGACGACGCCGGGCACCTGTCGATCACGGGGCGGCTGAAGGAGATGCTGATCGTGGGAGGGGAGAACGTCTTCCCGCGCGAGATCGAGGAGGCGCTGCTGCAGCATCCGAGCGTGGGCGCGGCGGGCGTGGTGGGGATGCGGGACGAGATGCGGGGGGAGCAGCCGGTGGCGTTCGTCGAGATGAAGGAGGGGGAGGCGTTCGACGAGATGGCGTTGCTGGCGTGGTGCCGCGTGAGGCTGGCGGGATACAAGGTGCCGCGGGAGGTGCGGGTGATGGAGGCGTTGCCGCGGAACGCGACGGGGAAGATCATGCGGCGGGAGTTGAAGAAGCTGGTGTGAGGGGTGCGGTCAGCCTGGGGGCCTCACGTGTCTGCCGCAGACTGCCAGCCCGGGGCACCCGGCGGTAGGCGTGTTTTTGCACGTGGGTGGGACCGCTCCCTTACGGTCGCGGCTCCGCCGGATCAGGAGGTGAGGCTCTTCAGCAGAGCCGGATCAGAGCTCGCAGGGTCCGCCGCCGATGACGCGGAAAAAGGCTTCGATGTCGGCGTCGGTGCCTTCGTCGCCGTCGCCGTCGAAGTCGGTGCTGCCGCAGGTGGCGGTGGGGCAGCCGCTGCCGCCGATGACGGAGAAGAAGGCCTCGATATCGGCGTCGGTGGCGTCGTCGCCGTCGCCGTCGAAGTCGGTGCTGCCGCACGTGGGGGTGGTCGTGGGGAGGGTGATGTTGCCGAGGTAGAGGACGGCGTTGTAGGCCTCGTCGGGGCTGGTGGGGTCGCCGGCGAGTTCGGTGGGGTCGGCGAAGGCGCCGCCGTTGACGTTGTAGAGGATGCGGGCGGAGACGACGAGGCCGCCGAGGTGGAGGGGGGAATCGGTCGGGAGGCCAGATGTGTCGGTGCGGTTCCAGGGCTGCTGGGTGACGCTGCCGGACCAGAGGGCGCTTGAGGAGATGGAGTCGCCGTCGCCGAGGCTGAGGGACTGGATGAGGTAGGGGACCGCCGAGTTGGCGCCGGTGACGACCTGGCCGGGCTCGAGGACGGATTCGAGGCGGTAGCAGAAGGCCGCGGGGTCGTAGATGGCGCGGAAGAGGGCGACGCGGTATTCGTTGACGATGGCGACGCCGACCTTTTCGCGGAAGGAGGCGGAGGCGATGAAGTAGACGTTGCCGGCGCTGTCGAAGGCGGGGGCGGAGAGGGAGGGGCCGACGGGCTCGAAGGGCGTTTCGGTGAGCGAGGCGAGACGGCCGATGGGGGCGTCGAGGGCGTCGACCACGCCGTCGCCCTCGCCCGCGTCGAAGGTGCCGGGGGCGCCGTCGGCGCCGTAGTCGCCGGTGATGTCCTTGCCGTCGCCGGCGTCGGGGTCGACCCACGCGGCGGTGCGCCAGGTGACGGGGGAGCCGGGGACGGCGGGGTCGAAGCGGGCCACGGCGACGGCGTTGTACGGGTTGCTCGCGCCAGTGCGGGTGCCGTTGGAGACGACGGCGGCGGCGAGAGCGCGACCGGCGGCGTCCTTTCCGAGGGCGACCGGGCCGGAGCCGCCGCGGAAGGTGACCTGGCTGTCGTAGTGGCGGAGTTCGCCGCCGGAGACGGGCCAGGCGAAGGGGTCGCAGGCGTCGGTGAGGGAGGCGGGGAGGGTGATGGTGCGGGGGAGGACGACCGAGCCGTCGGCGGCGACTCCCCAGAGGCTGATGGAGTCGGTCTTGGCGGCGCCGGAGCGGCTGAGGATGCCGGCGGTTCCGACGGAGCCCGCGAAGACCGGGGCGGCGGAGAAGGCGGGGCCGGCGCGGTGGTCGGTGGTGGAGGGGCGGTGGGTGATGGCGGTGATGGTGGCGCCGGCGGTCTGCTCGTAGCGGTACTGGCCGAGGAGGTCGGCGCCGAGGAGGACGCTGCGACCGGCGAGGTCGGCGGGGATGGCGGTGGGAACGGCGTGCGTGACGGTGCTGCGGACGAGGAGCCACGACGCGGCGGAGGAGTTCGACACGCCGTTGTTATTGAGGAGGTTGGTGGCCGTGGAGCGCTGGGGGAGGCGGACACGGAAGAAGTTGTCGCCCTGGAGAGGATTGGTGGTGCCGCCGACGCCGAAGCCGTCGGCGCGGAAGGTGATGTTGCCGTCTGCGTCGACGGCGCCGTAGCCGAACTGGGAGACGTCCTGCGCGCCGGCCGCGGCGTTGATCGCGGCGACGGTGCGGGTGACGTAGAGGCGGCTCGGGAGGGCGGGGTCGAAGGCGACCTGGCAGCCGACGACCTGGTTGGCGAAGACGGGGGTGGCGGAGACGGTCACCTCGTCGAAGTCGAGCAGGCCCAGCGCGAAGACGCTGGCGGTGCCCGCGGGGGTGACAGCCGTGTTCAGGGCGGTGTTGTTCTGGGCGGCGTTGACGCCGGCGGTCGCGGCGGTCCAGCGGGCGTACGTCGCGGAGGGGAAGGGGGCGGCGAGCTTGAGGCTGGCGCTGATGGAGGAGGGACCGGTGTAGGCGTTGAAGCGGGTGGTGTTGACGCGGCCGGACTTGGCGACCGGACCGAGGCCGAAGAGGGTGCCGCGGGAGGTCGTGATGGGGGCGAGATCGAGGATGTAGGTCGCGCGCTGGGTCGCGCCTGCGGCGAGGGGGTTGAGGGCGTCGCCGGGGAGGCCGTTGCCGCCGTCGGAGTTGGTGGACGTGCTGTCTTGGGCGGACGCGGTGGCGGCGAGGCCGGCGAGGGCGATGAGGAGAGTGATCGGGAGGGTCGTCCGCATGGGCATCCTTTCGGGACCGGAGTCGGGCTGGACGTATCGGCGGCTTTGGCGTCGCGATCTTCCGTACGCAGGGGAAGGGGGGCAGGACCGGCGGGACGCGAGATCGTACGGGGGAAAGGGGCGGGTGGCGCGGAAAGGTGGCGGGGGTGGGAGGGTCCGGAAACCGGGTCGAAGGGATCGGTCGGGTCGCGAGGGATCGCCCTTACGCCGGGCCGAGGAGGCGGGCGAGGTCGGCGGCGAGGGCGGTGTTGGAACGGACGAGATCAAGGTTGGCTCGGAGGGTGCGGCCGTTCGAGATGGCGTGGAGGTGGGAGAGGATGTGCGGGGTGACGGCGCGGCCGGAGACGCCGCGATGGCCCGCGTCGGCAACGGCCGCGGCGAGCCAGGCGTTCCACTCGGCGGCGGGGAGTTCGCTCGCGAGGGGGATGGGGTTGGCGATGACGATGCCTCGGCGGGTGCGGGGGAGCTCGGCGCGGATGAACGCGGCGAGGTCGGCCGGGTCGTCGAAGCGGGCGTCGATGCCGGCGCCGCCGTCGCGGAGGTAGAAGGCGGGGAAGCGGTCGGTGCGGAAGCCGACGACGGGGACGCCCAGTGATTCGAGGGCCTCGCGGGTGGCGACGACGTCGAGGAGGCTCTTGACGCCGCTGGTGACGACGGCGACGGGGAAACGGGCGAGGGCGGCGAGGTCGGCGCTGACGTCGAGATGGGCGGCGTAGTCGCGATGGATGCCCCCGATGCCCCCTGTGGCGAAGAGGCGGACGCCTGCGGCGGCGGCGAGCTCCATGGTGGCGCTGACGGTGGTGGCGGCGTTGGAGCGGCGGTGGATGAGGACGCCCAGGTTTGGGGTGTTGGCCTTGGGGACGTCGGGGGCGGCGAGGAAATCGGCGAGTTCGGCGTCGGTCATGCCGACGGTGGGGACGCCGCGGACGACGCCCACGAGGGCTGGGTCGGCGCCGCGGTCTCGCACGATGCGGGCGAGGTCGGTGGCGAGGGGGGCGGCGTCGGCGGCGGGGACGCCGTGCACGAGGAGGGTGGTTTCGAGGGCGACGGGGTGGGGCCCGGCGCGGTTGACGAGGGTGGGGAAGGGCGGGAGGGGCACGGGGCGAGTGTATTGGGTGATGGGTTGCGAGGATCGTGCGGAGACGCGGCGTGAAGGAGCCCCGAGCGCTAGGGAGTGGGACGCGGCAGTCCCCGATGGCCCGACTCGCTCACGCTTGGGGCTGGTTCAGGACGGGGTCGTCGCCGCTTGACGAAGCGTGGGGGGGCGTGGTACCCCTTGGCCCATGTCGTTGGTCGTGATCGCCCTGGGAACGCTCGCGGTGCTGGTGCTCGGGTACTTCGGGTACGGCACGTACATCGCGCGGCAGTATCGGCTGGATGACACGGTGGCGACGCCGGCGACCGTGCGGAACGACGGGGTTGACTTCGTGCCGACGCGGCCCTTCTACCTGCTCGGGCAGCACTTCTCGGCGATCGCGGCGGCGGGGCCGATCGTGGGGCCGATCGCGGCGTGCCTGGTGTTCGGGTGGGGGCCGAGCCTGCTGTGGATCCTGCTGGGCGTGGTGTTCATCGGCGCGGTGCACGACTTCTCGGCCCTGGTGGCGTCGGTCAGGCACGGGGCGGGGTCGGTGGCGGAGATCGCGCGGTTGTACCTGGGGCGGCGGGCGTGGCTCGCGCTGTTGCTGTTCATCTGGCTGGCGCTGTTGTACGTCATCGTGGCGTTCACGGACGTGACGGCGCAGACGTTCAGGGGGTTGTCGCCGGAGTTGCTCGCGGCGCCGGGGGCGTTCAGCAAGGGCGGGGCGGTGGCGGCGTCGAGCGTGATCTATCTCGGGATCGCGTTGGCGATGGGGGTGGTGCAGCGGGTCTTCAGGCCGCGGATGTGGGTGTTGACGGCGGTGTTCGTGCCGCTGACGCTGGGGGCGGTGTGGGTGGGAACGCGGGTCGACGGGGTGCTGAACTTTCCGGCGGGGGTGTGGCACGGGGCGATCCTGGGATACTGCTTCGTGGCGGCGCTCTTGCCGCTGTGGCTGTTGCAGCAGCCGCGGGGGTATCTGGGGGGGTTCGTGCTGTACCTGGCGATCGGGGTGGGGCTGATCGGGGTGCTGCTGGGCGGGTTCGAGATCAGGCAGCCCGCGTTTAGGGAGGTGGCGGACTATGGGGCGGTGCTGGGGGGGAAGGAGGGAGCGCCGCCGGCGACGTCGCTGGTGTTCCCGTTCCTGTTCGTCACGATCGCGTGCGGGGCGTGCTCGGGGTTTCATGGACTGATCTGCGGCGGGACCACCAGCAAGCAGGTGGAGCGCGAGTCGCATTGCAAGTCGGTGGCGTTCGGGGCGATGCTGCTGGAGGGGCTGGTCGCGGTGATCGCCCTGGCGACGGTGATGATCGTGGCGCCGGCGGAGACGGCGGGGCGGTCGCCGGGGGTGCTGTACGGGGACGGGATCGCGCTCTTCGTGACGCGGTTCCTCGACCCGTCGGCGGTGGCGGAGGGGCGGTTGGGGGCGTCGCCGGTCTTCGCGTTCGCGGCGACGTTCGGGGCGATGGCGTTCTCGACGTTCGTGTTCGACACGCTCGATGTGTCCACTCGGCTAGGGCGGTATCTGCTCACGGAACTGGTGGGAGCGAAGTCGAGAGTCGCGGGAGTGGGGGCGGCGGCGCTGACGGCGGGAATTCCCTTCGTGATCCTGGCGACGGCCGGGACGCCAGGGCCGGGGCAAGCGCCGGCGTACATGCAGTTCTGGACGCTCTTTGGGACGTCGAACCAGTTGTTGGCGGCGCTCACGCTGATGGGGGTGACGGTGTGGCTGCGGAGGACCGGGCGGCGGTACTGGTACACGCTCGCGCCGATGCTCTTCGTGCTGGGGGTGACGGTGAGCGCGTTGGGGTTGCAGGTGTTGGTGGGGGTGCGGGCGGCCGTCGCCGCGGGAACCATCATTCGTCCGGAGGTGTTCAACGCCGGGGTGGCGCTGGCGTTGATGGCGCTGGCGGGAGTGTTCATAGTGGAGACGGTCAGGGCGGTGCGGCGGCCGGTGGAAGCGGTGGGGGTGGGGCGGACGTCGCCCGAGGAAGGGGTCACGGCGTGACGAAGCGTTGCGAGTGGATGGGCGTGGCGGCGGTGATTGCGATGCTGGGCGTCTGGTCGGGAGTGCTCGCGGGCGAGCCGGAAGGGCGCATCGCGGCGTTGAACGCGCATCCGACGCCGGAGAGCCTGCGGACGTGGCACGATCTACTGGCGCAGGAGACGCACGTGGCGGGGACGGCGGGGGACGCGCGGACGATCGAGCGGCTCGCGGCGGCGTTCGGGGAGATGGGGCTCGAGGTCGAGGTGCACGAGATCTGGCCGCTGCTCTGCGAGCCGGTGAGCGCGGCGCTCGAGATCGTCGCGCCCGAGCGTGTCGTGCTTGAGATCGCCGAGCGGGTGCTGCCGGAAGATCCGGCGACGGCGGAGTCGGCGGGGTTCGGGTGGAACGCGTACGGCGGGAGCGGGGACGTGACGGGGCGGGTGGTGTACGCGAACCAGGGAACGAAGGGGGACTTCGAGAAGCTGGCGGGGATGGGCGTCGACGTGCGGGGAGCGATCGTGTTCGCCCGATACGGGGGGAACTATCGCGGGTACAAGGCGAAGTACGCCGAGGAGGCGGGTGCCGCGGGGCTGGTGATCTACACGGACCCCGGCGACAGCGGGTACGCCAAGGGGCTGGCGTATCCCGAGGGGGGTTACGCGAGCGACTGCTGCGTGCAGCGGGGCTCGGTGCTCACGATGGCTTATCAAGGAGATCCGCTGACGCCGGGAGCGGAAGCGACGCTGGAGGCGGAGCGGATCGGGGTGGAGCGGGCGGGGTTGCCGCGGATCCCGGTGCAGCCGATCGGATATGGCGCGGCGCGGGAGGTGCTGGGGCGGATGACTGGGGCGGCGGTGCCGGAGGGGTGGCAGGGGGGTTTGCCGTTCACGTACAGGGTGGAGGGGGGCGAGGCGTTGCGGGTGCGGCTGATGGTCGAGCAGGTGCGGCGGGTGCGCCGGACGGCCAACGTGGTGGCGACGCTGCGGGGGGCGATCTTTCCAGATGAGATGGTGATCGTGGGGTGCCACCACGACGCGTGGAATCACGGCGCGGCCGACCCGCTGTGCGGGACGATCGCGCTCATGGAGAGCGCGCGGGCGTTCGCGGCCGAGGCGCGGGCGGGGCGGCCGCCGGCGCGGACGGTCGTGTTCGCGGCGTGGGGGGCGGAGGAGTTCGGGATCATCGGGTCGAGCGAGTGGGTGGAGGCGAACCGCGAGCGGCTGCGAAGGCACGCGGTGGCGTACATCAACCTGGACATGGCAGCGATGGGAACGAACTTCGGCGCGTCGGCATCGCCGAGCTTGCGCGGGGTGATCGAGGCGGCGGCGGGGGACGTGCCGCAGCCGGGCGACGCGGAGGGACGGACGGTCGCCGCGGTGTGGCCCGGGACCTTTGGCGACCTCGGGGGCGGGTCGGACCACGTTGGGTTCCTGTGCCACGCCGGGGTGCCGTCGTGCGCGCTCGGGGGGAGCGGGGGGCGGGGGTGGAGTTACCACTCGGCGTACGACACGCTCGCTTGGTACAGGAAGGTGGTGGGGCCGGGGTACGAATCGGCGTTGATGGTGACACGGATGACCAACGCCGTGGCGTCGCGCCTGGCGGATTCGCGGATCGTTCCGCTGGAAGCGTCGGCGTATTCGCCCGACGCGGTGCGCGTGCTCAAGGCGCTGACGGCGCGGGGGCTGGAGATCGGGGCGTTCGGGAAGATGGACGGTGGGGAGGGCGTGGCGGCGGCGTTCGCCCCGATCGTGGGGGCGGCGGCGGACGCGGAGCGCCGGGCCGCGGCCGCGATGGAGCGGCTGGCGGCGGCCGGATCCATGGACGAGGGTGCGGCCGCGAGGGCGAACGCGGCGATCCTCGGCATGGAGCGGGCGTGGCTGGACGAGGCCGGGCTGCCCGGGCGGCGGTGGTTCGCGAACCTGTACGCGGCGCCGGACGAGACGTCGGGGTACGCCGCGTGGATCCTTCCCGAACTGGCGCGGGCGGTCGAGATGCGGGACGCGGGGGCGATCGAGGCTGGCGTGGCGCGGTGCGTCGCGGCGTTCGGGCGGCTGGGCGCGCGGGCGGACGAGGTAATGGCGGAGTAGGCGGGCTCGTGCGGGCCGAAAGCCCTCTCTCGCGGGAAAAGAAAAACGCCGCCCGATGGGGCGGCGCGTCGGTGGGTCCCACGGGTGGCGCGGCTCGCTCAGACCATCGTCTTGAGGCCCTTGAGGGGGCGGATCTTGATGAC
>Ga0105049_10008720_pt1 | contig 11724 bp, 10 predicted proteins | sample MAT06_FD_78087 | JGI IMG/M metagenome (GOLD analysis project Ga0105049, IMG submission 78087) | Freshwater microbial communities from Lake Fryxell liftoff mats and glacier meltwater in Antarctica - MAT-06 | ecosystem: Environmental > Aquatic > Freshwater > Ice > Liftoff microbial mat | place...
GCACGATCCAGGCATGGCTCGACGAGCCGACGCTCGATCACATCACGATGATCGACGCGATGTACGGTGAGGAAGAGCTGATCGCCGCGTGGTTGCGCGCCTCGCCGCGGCGCCGGTTGATCACGCTCGGCGAGGACACGCTGCTCGGCACCGAGTCGTTCGCGGCGAAGTTCCCCGCGGAGACGTACACCGTCGATCGCGTGCCGCCCGCGTACGAGCTGTGGCCCGAGCAGGCGCGCACCGCGAAGCACCTCTACGTCCGCGCGCAGTTCCTCCACATGCCGCTGGTCACCGACGCGATCGTGTTGCCGTCGTTGCTGCGGCTGCTTCCCGTCGAGCGACTCGGTGACCTGCCCTGGCAGCTGCCGCTCGGTACGCTGCAACCGATCATCGACGCCCCGCCGGAGTGATGTCGCGCAGCACGCTCGCCCACTGCGCGACCGTGATCGCCCTCGCGGTGTTCGCGTGGTTCGTCCCCGACCTGCGGCGCACGCTGATCTTCGACATCACGTACTGGGATGCCGCGCCGGAGGAAGGACCGGTGTTGCCCGGCACGCCTTGGGATCCCGGCTTCGGGCTCTCGAAGGTGAAGCGCACGCGGGTGATCCTGATCGACGGTCTCGACGCGGCGATCGCACCGACGTTGCCGAACTGGCGGCGGGCGTGTGAGGGCGGAGACGCGGTCACCGTCGATGTTGGCTTCCCGACGGTCTCACTTCCTGTCGAAGCTGCGTTGTGGAGTGGGCTGACGCAGCAGCAGAGCGGCATCGTGCATCGTGGAGGTGGCAAGGATGGCAAGTACGGTCGGCCGCTCGACCCACCGCTCCGCGGGATTCCGTCACAGGTGCCCGGCTCGATCGCGATCGCCGAAGATCATGGATGGATCGTGCGCTCGCTCGGATTCTCGACGGTGAAGCCCGCGGCAGGGGCGCATCCCGCTGACGACGCCGATCCCGCGGGGTGGGCGAAGATCTGGGAAACCGAGGCACGGGCAGCAGTCGAGAGCAGCGCACCACTCGCGTTCATCCACGTGCTGCGTGTCGATACGGCCGGCCACAAGTTCGGCATCGGACCGCACTACGGTCGGATCGCCGTCGAGGCCGACGCGATCCTTGGACGACTACTCGCGGTGCCGGCAAGTGATGTGCGGTGGTTCCTGCTCAGCGATCACGGCCACATCGGTGCACATGGCGGCGAGGAGCGATCGCTGCGACACGTCGAGGCGTGCATCATCGGGGTTGGCAACGATCGGCTGCATACTTCATCGAGCTACACGTCGACCGCGCTTCCCGGTGAGCCGGCGTGGCCGACGATTCATCTCGTGGACCTCGCGCGTGCCATTGCCGACTCGACCGGCGCGACGCTCGATCCGGCATCACCCGGTCGGCCATGGTTCGGAGCCATCTCGGGGTCTCTACCAGACGACCAAGGGGTGCCCGCACTCCCGCTCATGCGCGTGGTCCTCGCGATGTTCTGGCTCGTCCTCGCGCTCGGCGCGATCGTGTGGAGCGTGCGACGCTGGTGGCTCGCGCCGTGGTGGTTCGTGATCGCGTGCATCACGTTGGTCGTCGTCAACGGCGAACCGACGCTGTCGGCCGGCTGGCTCTACGCGTACGACGGCCGCGCGACCCTCGAGCTGTGGATCCCGGCGCTCCTCGTCGCGGCGGTCACGACCTATCTCGGGCTCGGGCTCGGGCTCGGGCTCGGGCGCGGGCGCGGGCTCGGGCGCGGGCTCGGGCGCGGGCTCGGGCTCGGGCTCGGGCGCGGGCGCACCACGCTACCTCGCGTGCTCGCCGCTCAGCTCGGCGCGCCGCTGCTCGTGCTCGCGGCGACGATCACCGCCGCGGGTGCCTGGCCGACGGTGTTCGGCGCCGAGCTCGCGCCGATGGTGCCGCACTACACGGCGTACATGCTCGTGCTGCTGCTCATGGCTGCGGCCGGCGCGGCGGCGGTTGCGCTTGCTGTTCTCGCCAGCCTCGTCCGTCGAGCGATCGGTCGACGCGCACCCGGGGCACCTCCCCGAACCGCTCCTTGAGGCGACGTGCGACGTCGGGCTGCCTGCCGGCCAGGTCGTCGCGGCACTGTGGATCGGAGGCGAGGTCGTAGAGCTCGATCAGATCGTCGGCTGGACTGACGATGACCTGGAGCGGCCACTCGATCACGCTCCACTGCCGCTCCTCGTGAACCACGAGCGCGCGGTCGACGGGTGGGCGCAGCTCCGCGGGACCGTCGAGCAGCGCCGCCACGAGGTCGTGACCGTCGAGCTTGCCCATCGCGTGCGGCGCCCCGACGAGCGCGAGCAGCGTGGGCGCGAGATCGACGAGCGTCACCGGATCGACGCGATGGCCCGGCGTCACGCCCGGCACGCGCAGCGCGATCGGGATCCGCACCAGCGGCCCGTAGGTGACCATGCCGTGGGTGTCGAGGAACCGCGGATCTTCCTTGAGCGACTCGCCGTGATCCGACGCGAACACGATGATCGTCGAGTCGCGGAGGCCCTTCTTCTCCAGCTCGTCGAGGAGCCGGCCGACGCTGCGATCGACGGCGAACAGCATCGCGCGATAGCGGTGCTCGACGTCGCCGGCACCGGGATGAACGGCGCGACGGAGATCGGACGCCGGCGTGATCTGGTGATGCTCGTGAACGTCGAAGTAATGCGCCCACGCGAAGAACGGCCGCGCAGTCTTCGACGACAGCTCCCTGGTGATCGCGCGCAGGATCTCCTCGGTGGTCACCGGCGCGCTCACGTGATCGCCGACGTCCTCGGTCTCCCAGTCGGTGTGGACCGTCTTGACGTCGAAGCCGCGACCGAGCATGACGTCGCCGACGTGGCGCAACACCTCGCCGGGCATCGCGCTCGTCGTCATCCGGCCGGTGCCGCGCATCGCCTCGCCGAGCGAGAGCTCGACTGGCTGGAACGGATCGTCGCGGCCGGTCAACAGCGTGCCGAGCGCGACGTCGGTGCCCGAGGCCGGTGAGATCGCGCGTATGAAGACCACCGATTCGTCGAGTAGCTTGACGAGCCGCGGGAAGTCATCGCGATCGACTGCATTGGGGGCAAGCACGTCGAACCGCAGCGCGTCGACGGTGATCAGCAGGACGTTCATCCCGCGCGTGCGCTCGAGCAGCACGCTCGGCTCGAGGGACCACCGGTAGGCCACGGCGTCGGTCGCCCTGGCAACCACCGGAGCCGCCTTGACGAGCGCATCGCCGCCGTCGCAGTCCTGATCGATGCCGTCGCCGGCGAGGTCGTTCGCGCCGGGATTGATCGAGGCGTCGCCGTCGTCGCAATCGCCACCGCCGAGCATCGGCGAGGTGCCGTCGCCGTCGCGATCGAACAGATCGCGACCGAGCCCCACCAGATCGCGCGACTGGCCGCCCATCGCCATCACCAGCCGGCGATCGCGCTCGAGGGAGAGCCCTTGGGTCATCGCCGCGCTCACGCTGCCGAGGACCAGCGCGGCGACCGCGACGGCGATGTACGGCGACGGTCGCGCCCGGCGAGCCTGACGCGCGATCACACCTGCGACGACGATCAGCGCGAGCGTGACGCCGAGCTGCGCCTCGAGGTACCCGCTGCCGAGCTTGCGCCGCACCATCATCACGGCGCCGGCGACGCCCGCACACGCGAGGATCGGCACCGCGCGCGAGACCAGGTCACCCGCGGCGAGCCGCCGACCGAGCGCCACCGCGAGCGCGAGCCCGAGCCACAGCGAGACCGGTCCGAGGATCGGAAGCAGCGAGGCACCCGGCAACGTGCGGGCATACGCGCCATCGAACAGCGTCTCGCACATTGGCACGGTGACGACCAAGCTGGGCATCGCGATCACCAGCGCGCTCGCCCACCCGTAGCGCTCGAGGGCGGGCCGTTGCGCGACCCACTCGGCGATCGCGCACGCAACACCCGCCGCGAGCCCGACCGCCGCGAACAGCGGGACCAGCACGAGCGCGAGCCTCGCACTGCCGAGTCGCAGCGCCTCGACCGCTCCAAGCGCCGCCGCCGCGAGCGTGTGGGCGACGATCAGCCACGCCAGCGAAGTGCGCGGGGACGATGGCGACATCGATCGATCAGACCACGAACCCGTCGACGAGTGAACGTCTCGGCGCACCGCTTCGCACTACTTCGAGGGCGGGTACTTCTGGAGCTTGCGCTGGAGTGACCGGCGGTGGATCCCGAGCCGGCGCGCGGCCTCGGAGATGTTGCCACCGGCGTCGGAGAGGACGCGGTTGATGTGCTCCCACTCGGCGCGCGCGAGCGAGGGTGCGCGGTAATCATCGGAGTCGGGCGGCGGCGGATCGAGCGGTGGGGCCTCACCGCGTGCGAACGCGGAGACGATGTCGTCGGCGTCGGCGGGCTTCGAGAGGTAGTACGTCGCGCCGAGCCGCACGGCATCGATCGCGGTGGCGATGCTGCCGTAGCCGGTGAGGATCAAGGTCTTGGTCGACGGATCGATCTCGTGCAGCGCCTTGACCAGCTCGAGGCCGCTCTTGCCGGGCATCTTGAGATCGAGCACCGCGAGTTCGGGAGAATCGGCGGTCGCCGCGGCGACCGCGGTGTCGTAGTCCTGCGCGCTACGTACGTCGTAGCCGCGATCGACGAACGCGCGGGCGAGCCGGTTCCGATAGACCTCGTCATCGTCGACGAGAAGGATCGACGTCTTGTGCTCGGCTCCGGTGTTCACGCTGGCTTGGATACTATGGCGGATGCATTCGATACGTCACCCCGCTGCGGCGAGGTGTCGCGCTCCGGTACCTCGATGTCGGTGGGGAGGGTCACCGAGACCTCGGTCCCTTCACCGGGTTTCGAGTCGATCTGCAGGCTTCCGCCGACGCCCTCGATCACCGCGCGGGCCAGAAACAACCCGAGCCCCATGCCGCGGCCCGGGGCCTTCGTGGTGAAGAATGGCTCGCCGATCCGTGCGAGGATCTCGTCGGGCATGCCGACGCCGCGGTCGCGCACCGAGATCGCCAGGGTCCTGGCATCGCCGGCGTGCACGCCGACGACGACCGCGGTGTTCGGCGGCGAGGCATCCTGCGCGTTCGTGATCAGCGACCGCAGCGCCTGACTGACCGCACGTGGCGGCAATCGCAACACGCGGCTCGAGACCTCGCTCGGCATGTCGCGGTGCACGATGATCGTCGGACGGATGCCGACCATCGCCTCCTCGAGCAGCTGACCGACGGTGGTGGGTACGAGGCCCTCGCCGACGGTGCCGACGCCCTGCCCCATCTGCTCGAGGATCGTGCGACAGCGACCGACCTGCTCGCGGATCAGCCGCGCGTCGGCGGCGAGCTCCGCGAGATTCACCGAGCTGGTCTCGGCCCTGGTCAACGCTCGCTCGAGCTCCTTGGCCGCGAGCGCGACGGTGCCGAGAGGGGTGGACAGCTCGTGCGCGGCACCGGCCGACAACGTCGCGAGCGAGGCGAGACGTTCCTGCCGGGCGGTCAGGTGGCGCGCATCGGTCAGCTCGGTCTCGCGTTCGCCGAGCGCGACCGTGATGCGCTGCAGGAAGTGGACGACGAACGCCGACGCGACGCCCAGCCCGACCCACGCACCGATGGCGCGGTTATCGAGCGGGATCTCGAGCGGCTCGTGGGCGACGAGCAGCACGCCGAAGCCGACGAACGACAGCGCGCCGAGAAGCCATGCCCACTTCGCGCGGAGCAGCACCGTCGCGAGCGCGATCTGCACGACGTAGAGCAGCCCGAACGGGTTATTGGGACCGCCGCTCAGATAGAGCAAGCCAGTGAGGATGCCGACGTCGAGCATCATCACCACCGCGAGCTGCCACTCGTGAACAGTGCGGGTCGGCGTCTCGCGGCGACGGTCGCCGAAGAAGTAGAGCTCGAGCAGCAAGTTCGAGACCAGGCCGATGCCGATCACGACGAGCAACGAGGCGATCGGCAGCGCACCCTCGAGCATGAATTGCCCGACCAGCACGGTCATCGCCTGACCGGCGATCTCCGCCCAACGGAGGCGCGCGAGCCAGTGGATGTTGACCCAGTTCCGCTCGGGGATCGCCGTCGGCCGCACCACGCACCGACCCTAGCACTGCCGTATCCTACGGGAAGCAGCGCAAGTGCCGAGCTGCTGGGCGCGCTTGCGATCGCGCCCAGCGCGTACGGCTAGCCGCCGAGCGACTTGAGGCCCTTCTCGAGCACCCAGGTCTTGTAGTAGTCGGCCTGTGGCGTGCCCTGCTGGATCCGCTCGTTGGCCTTCTTGAGCTCTTCGTCGATCAACGCCGTGAAGTTCTCGATCGGCACCGCACCGCCGATGAAGCGACCGTTGACGAAGAACCCCGGCGTCCCGCTGACACCGAACTGCTGGAGCGACTTGGCGTCCGCCTGCACGAGCTGCTGGCACTCGCCCTTCATGTCAGCCTTGAACTTGTCGACGTTGAGCTGCAGCTCCTGTGCGTAGCCGACGACGTTCTTGCAGCCGTCGGCGACATCCCAGCACTTGCCGCCGTCGACATCGGAGTTGTCGAGCTGCTTGGCCTTGTAGCCCTTGTCCCAGATCAGGTTGTTCATCTCGACGTGCTTGTTCTGCTTCGCAGCAGCACAGAACGCGAGGGCACCAGCCATCGCATTGCGGGGGTGCACGACGAGTTGTTTGTAAACGACGCGAAGTTCGTTGCCGTATTTCTTATGTAGCTCTTCGATGGTCACACGGACCTTCTCGCAATACGGTCAAGCATAGTCGTATGCCTCGACGAGTGTGACCTTGGCGTCGGCGGGACCGACGAAGGCATCGCCGGCGACGGACACCGCGTAGGTCTTCGCGCGATCGGGCTCGGGACGCGCCGGACGTTGCGCTGCTCCAGCGCCACCACCGGCCGGCATCTTGTCGAGCTTCGCGATGATCTGGTCGAGCTTGCGCTCGAGATTTTTGGTGTCCTGCTGGCAGCCGAAGAGGCCGACTACAACGGACATGAGAAGAAATCTGTTCATGCTGAACCGTCGCGCGTTGCACTCACGAAAGCAAGTGGTCAGCCACCGAGGGTCTTCTGGCCCTTGTCGATCACCCACTGCTGGTAGTACTGGGCGGCGGGCGTGCCCTGCTGGATCCGCTCGTTGGCCTTCTTGAGCTCCTCGTCGATCATGCTCTGGAAGTTCTCGATCGGCACCGCACCGGAGATGAACCGCCCGTTGACGAAGAAGCCCGGGGTCGCCGCGACGCCGAGCTGCGAGAGCGACTTCATGTCGGCCTGGACGATCGCGTTGCACTCGCCCTTCATGTCGGCCTTGAACTTGTTGACGTCGAGCTGCAGCTCCTGTGCGAAGCCGACGGTGATCTTGCAACCGTCCGCGGTGTCCCAGCACTTCTGCGGACCCTGCGCACCGCCCTTCGCGCCATCGGTTTTTTCGGCCGTGGCGGCGGCATCCGAAAGGTCCATGTTGCGCGCCTTGAAGCCCTTGTCCCAGAGGAGCACGTTCATCTCCTTGTGCTTGCCCTGCTTGCCGGCGGCGCAGAACGCGAGCGCCGAGGCCATCGCGTTGCGCGGGTGCACGACGAGCTGCTTGTAGACGACGCGCAGATCGTTGCCGTACTTCTTGTGGAGCTCCTCCATCGTCGGGCGTACTTTTTCGCAGTACGGGCATGCGTAGTCGTACGCCTTGACCAGCGTGACCTTCGCATCGGCCGGGCCGTCGAACGCGTCGCCGGCGACGGGCACCGCGTACGTCTTCGCGCGATCCGGCTCGGGGCGCTGCGGACGCTGGGCGCCGGCGGCGCCGGCGGCACCGGCGGCACCACCCGTGCCGACCTTGTCGAGCTTCGCGATGATCTGGTCGAGCTTGCGCTCGAGGTTCTTGGTGTCCTGCTGGCAGGCAGCAGCGAGTAACACGGGGATCAGGACAAGTTTGTTCATGGAAAGGGCTCCTCTTGACACTACTCGGCGGCGCACGTCGCATCCGGGGTCGGACCCGGATCGGATGCGCAGTTGCAACACAGCGGCGCTGCGAGGAACGAGGCGGCGGCCTCGTCGAGCAGAGACATGGTGTTCTCGGGGGCGGAACGGCGGAGCTCGGCCTGGAGCTCGCACGCCTCGTCATGGGACAGGACCCCGTCGTTATCGGCATCCGCTTCGGGGTGCGCCTGGCGCAGGGCCTCGGCGAGGTCGGCGTTGTAGACGCAGGTCTCGAGGCCGCGCGCCTCGGCGCTGCGAGCACCACCGAGCGCGACGCCGATCCACACGATCAACGCAACCGCATGCACGAGCCCGAGGCGTGCGCGAGGCGGAGGACCGAGCACACTCGCGATCCGCTGATCGAGCGCGTCCGCCGCGGCGAGTGGGGTGCCTGCGCTCCGGAGTTGCGCCATCTGCAGGAGCAGGCGCGCGTACGCGGGGCGTTCGATCCGACCGACGGCGAGCGCGCGTTGATCGCAGGCGGCCTCCCGCGCGGCGTCGAGCCGGCGGCTCGCGATCGCGACGACCGGAAACCACCAGAACGCGACGCGCGCGATCAATTGCACGAGGCGACCGAGCGCGTCGAGCCGGCGGACGTGGGCGAGCTCGTGCAGGAGTGCGGCACGGAGCAGCGCGGGCTCGCAGAGCAGCGCGGGTGGGACGACGATGATCGGGCGCAACAGGCCGACCACGTATGGGCCGATCGCCGCGTCCCCGGCGACGAGGCGCACGCGACGAGGCGCACCGAGCTCGGCGAGGATCGCGCGGGCATCGGGAGCGTCCGGCGAGCGACGCGCGATCGCGAGTGCCCCGCGCTCCGCGAGGTTCGCACGCACGATCACGACCAGCGCACCAAGCGCCCACAGCACGGCGAGCGCGAACCAGCCGATCGACGTCGCAGCTTCGACGGGTGCCGCGGAGGGCGCTGCGGTCAACGAGATCGCCGCACTCGCGACCGGCTCGCCGCGCAGGCTCGCGATCAGATCGGCGAGCGACCACGGCAGCGCCGGTGCCCAGGGCAACGCGAACTTGCCGATCACGACCAGCCACACCGCGGCTTGCCACGCCGGCGGGATCCGTCGACCGCGCGTGATCACGAGCGCGATCGCGGCGAGCACGGTGCCCTGCACCGCCATCATGCCGAGCGTCTCCAGCAGGACCTTGGAGCTCACTTGCGCTCCTTCTTCGCCGCCAGCTTGTTCTCGGCCTCGGTGATCTTGCGCTCGATCGCGCGGAGCTCGTCGGCCGAGAGGTTCGCGTTCTCGATCAGGTTGAGCACCAGCGAATCGGCCTTGCCGTCGAACACCTCGCGCACGAAGTCGCGCAGGCGATCGCGCAGCACGTTCTCGCGCCGATGCGCGGCGCGGTAAACGAAGGGTTCTCGCTCTTTGTCGACGACGACAGCGCCCTTGGTGGCGAGCCGGCCGAGCAGCGTCATCACCGTGGTGTACGCCAGCTCCTGGCCGCGGCGCGCGAGCTCGGCGCGGACCTCGGCGACGGTGCCGTGCTCGACCGCCCACAGCGCCTTCATGACGCGGAGCTCACCGGGGCTGAGATCAGGAGTGCTCATCACGACCAGCTCGTATGATTACTACAACAGTAGTTACGGAGGCAAGCACTTCGTTCAACCAGGCGATCGTACGCGCCCTTCCCGGACCCGCCTGGTGATCCAGGTCAGCCCCCGCTCCGGGGTGAGCAGCGGCAAAAAGGCGAAGCCAAACTGGAGAGTGGAAACCCGTCGTCGTACGGATTCTCGCGCAGCACGGGTGACAGCACGACGACGACGAGCACCACGCTCGCCACCGCAGCCAGCACGCGTTCCAGCACCCTGCGAGGTTACTGCCGGATCGCGCGCCAGGACGTCGACGACTGGCCGATCTCGAAATAGAACGAGAACGCGAACGTGATGCTGCCATCCTTGCCGACCAGCCCGTCGGGCGGGTTCGGGAACGGCGTGGCGGCGTGGAACGAGCGCACGGCCTCGTCGTCGAGATCCTTGACGCCCGACGGCGCGGTCACCACGACCTTGGTGAGCTCGCCCTTGTTGGAGAGCACGACGCGAACCTCGGTGATGCGGGTCTTGAAGCCGTTGTGCGTGCCCTGCGGATCGGTGCGGCGCCACACCGTCTGTGGATCCCAGTTCTGCGCGACCTGGCGCTTCATCCGGTTGAAGAAGCTCGCGAACACCCAGCGCTTCGCGTTGAGCGCCGTCTCGTCGCCGTTCTCGACCTCTTCGAGGTGATCGACGTTGCCGCCACCGACGATGCGCTCGAGCTGCTCCTTGCTCGGCTTGAGGTTCGGCACCGGCGGCGCACCGCCACCCGCGCCGCCCTGTCCCTTGGTGAGCTCGCCGGGCTCGCGACGCTGCTGCTCGATCGCACCATCACCACGACGCGGGATGCCGCCGGTGGCGACGATCGGGACCTTGTCGCCCTTCTCGCCACGCATGCGCGCGTCCTGCGGAGCTTCGGTCGGCGCGGGCGTGCCGGGTGCCCGCATCGACAGCGTGCCCGGTACCTGCGGCGCCTTGAGGTTCTTGCCCGGATCGGCCTCGGGCTGCTTCGCGATCGCGGGCGGCTCCTCCGGCGGCTTGACCTTCGGGGTGAGCTCCGCAGGCTTGCTCTTCGCGACCATCGGCTCCTTGGGCGTGCCGCGCGCGACCTTCTGCTGCTCGACCATCGTGTTGTACTCGGCGAGGAAGCGCGCGTTGTCGGGCTCCTTCTCCGTGTTCGGCTTCGCCGTCTCGACGACCTGCTGCGGGCGCTTCGGCGGCGGTGGCGCTGGAGCCGGCGGTGGAGGTGGCGGCGGTGGCGGTTGCTGCGGCTGGAGCTGCGGCATCGGCGACGGCGGCTTGGGTTGGTCTTGCTGCGTGAGCTCCTCGAGCAGCGGCTCGGGATCGATCGGCGAGACCTTCTCGAGCTCGCGCGGCTGGATCGTCGCCAACGCCACCGAGGCGACCGTCTTGTCGTGGCTCTTGCACGACGACAGGTCCATCCACATCAGCAGCTGCAGGTCGGAGACACTCGCGCACCCGGGCGAGTCGCGATGCCACGGGGTCAGACACACCGCGGCACGCGCGGACGCCGCGAGCAACACGTCGCCTTCGCAGCTGGTCGAGAGATCGACGTACTCGACCTCCGGCGGAGGCTCGCCGGTGAAGTGCGAGAGGCCGAAATCGATGCCGTTTGCTGCACCCAGCACGGTGCCGTGAACGACGAACGCCGCACCAACCGCCACGATCCAGATCGCGCGGGTCGAAACACGTTTTTTGCGGCGAGCAGCTGCGTCGTCCATCGCGAGCCCGTAGAGCTGAGTATAGGAGACGCGCGAGTCGACCGGCAGGTCGATTTCCAGACCAGCTTGTTACCTACATCCAGAAAGTCGCGGGCGCTTCGACGCAGAATCGGGCGGTTGCCTGGGATCGTCCAAAATTCGCTCAGGATCCCACCTCGGGAAGTCGGAGCGTCGGGACGGCGTAGCGACCGAGGTATGTGATCCTCACTGAGTCGTGGGGGACAACGACAACAGGCGCGGTCGGGATGCGCGGGCGGACACGTTACCGGCGACCCCGACGACGGTGGCCAATGCCGCAACGCAGGTCCGCGACACCGTCTCCGATACGGTGACGATCCCGGAGGTCCCGGAGCCCGACCTGCCGCCCGAGCGGATCAGCGGGATGCCGAGTGGCATGCACGAACGCGGCAAGCTCGGTCGGTTCGAGATCCTCGACGTGCTCGGCCAGGGCGGCATGGGCGTCGTGATCGCGGCGTACGATCCGCAGCTCGATCGCAAGGTCGCGATCAAGGTGCTGCGC
>Ga0105049_10008721_pt1 | contig 11724 bp, 16 predicted proteins | sample MAT06_FD_78087 | JGI IMG/M metagenome (GOLD analysis project Ga0105049, IMG submission 78087) | Freshwater microbial communities from Lake Fryxell liftoff mats and glacier meltwater in Antarctica - MAT-06 | ecosystem: Environmental > Aquatic > Freshwater > Ice > Liftoff microbial mat | place...
AAGCTCTAGAAAACCGCATCGATTTGTACACATTTTCGGGAAAGCTCATGAATTGCGGGGGCATCGGTCAATGTGGCACATGCATTGTGGAAATTGTCGAGGGCAGTGAAAATCTGTCGCCCCGCACTGACTTTGAGAACCGCAAGCTCAAGAAAAAGCCCGAAAACTATCGGTTGGCTTGTCAAGCTATGGTCAATGGCCAGGTGAGTGTGAAGACTAAGCCCTAACTGCCAGTGGGCATTGGGCATTGGGCATTGGGCATTGGGCATTGGGCATTGGGCAAAAGGAAATAAAAATTCTTGGATTCTGAATTTTTATTTTTTACCTATTCCACTGTCTAGTGCTGGCTTCTGCTGTATTCAAGTTTGCCTTCTACCTTTGAGTGATATCCTAGTTGTGTGTGTTTTTCTATTTTCCGATAGAGGCGAGCGTCTTCATGGAAGTTAACGATTTAGGGTTTGTGGCAACCATTCTGTTTGTATTGGTTCCCAGTGTTTTTCTAATCATTCTGTACATTCAAACAGCTAGCCGTCAAGGTAGAAAAGATTAGCAACTGCTGCTATTTCTGTCTGGCTTTGCTGCTTGCAAAAAAAAGCGCCAACAGCTTTTTGCTGAGGCGCTTTTTTTGTTAACTGTTGAGTGTTAGCTGGTGACTCTTAACGATGAGATTCTAGCCGACTGTGCGGGCTAGTAAGACGGGACAGTTGGCATAAACTCGCACGTAGTCTGATAGCGAATTTCCCAGGAGTCGATCGATATCCACAAAGTTTTTGGCAACGTTGGGTCGCCGATCCGGGGAACCGATTACCAACAAGTCGGCATTCAAGTCGTCTGCTATCCGACAAATTTCTTCCCCTGGCTTGCCTGTAGCACTCACGCAGCGGTAGCTAACTCCCATTTGTTTGGTTAGTGCTACTGCTGGGGCCAATACAGAGTCTTTTTCAGCACTTGTTGTTAAATCGGTGCTGGATTTTCCCGTCAAATCTTTGGTGACGTGTACTAAAATTATCTCTCCGCCACTGACTTCTTTGACCAAAGATAGCGCAAGCTGTAATGACTGTTTGGCAGATTCTGATTTGTCTACCGCCACCATGACGCGCTTGATTTTTTTGACGTAGATGTCGTCTTTTACTAACAACATCGGTCGGGATGTTAGCTGGAAAACGTACTGGCTGACTGAGTTTTCCAAAATCGATTGCAGCCGTCCGAGTCCCCGGGAACCCATAATTACTAAGTCGGATTGCTCTTCTTCTGCGACTTGGCAAACTGTGGTTTTCGGGTCTCCCTGTTTGAGCCGGGGGTTGACTTTGCTGGGATCTATTTTCAAAGACTGGACTGCTTGTGCTAAAATCTTGCCTCCTTCTTCCAATTTCTCGGCCATGCCATCGGATGTTACTTGGGGCGGCACGACGTGCAAAACGGTGACAGAGGTTTGTTGCAAGGAAGGGATGTCCATCAACATATTAAACATCTCTTCGCACAAGCCGCGACCGGCGACGGCTACTAAAATTTTTTCTATCATGGTTTTGGCGGTAAAAACAGTTGAGTTTTCTTGTGCGACATTAAACTAGGGCGTTGGTACTCTAGTTTCTTACTGTCAAGCATAAGCCTGAAGTTTGTCTTATGATTTGTAGAAATGTAGCGTTTTGGAACGATTTGTAAAGTGTTAGAGAACGATCGAACTCAACCAGAACTCGCACCGGCTGGTGCTATTCAAAATCGGCCCGGGATGGACTCTGAGGGCTGGTTTGAATATTTGGTGCGAGTGTACCCTCACCATACTGACTACAGCGGTGTGGTTTGGCACGGGACTTATATTGCTTGGATGGAGGAAGCTAGGGTGGAAAGTTTGCGATCTCTTGGCATCGAGTATGCAGACTGGGTGGCGCAGGGTTTGGAATTGCCCGTGGTGGAACTTTCGCTGCGCTACCACCGCTCTGTACAAATGGGTCAATCTGTAGCAGTCAGAACGCGGATAGCTGCTAGCGAGGGCGTGAGGCTGCTTTGGGATTACGAAATTCGATCGGCTGAGACTCAGGAGTTATATGTGACAGCACAGGTAACTTTGGTTGGTGTCGATCGCGACAAGGGCAAGATTGTCCGGCAATTGCCACCGGCGCTGAAGGAGGCTTTGACAAGGCTTTCTGTTAAACCTTCAACCTAAGCTGCTGTTAACTATAAAAAATAGTTGGTACAGCCCTAGTAAGTAGAGTGCGTGAATTTTGAGTTATTCCCTTCGCCACCAAAATATTATTTGGTCACGCACTCTACACAACTGCCTTCTGCCTTCATGGGAACTTTTAATAATGTCAAAAAAACTGGGATTGCCAGAGCCAAATATTGAACTTCAGCGCCATATTTTGGAAAAAACCGAGTTAAATTCTGCCTTAACAACTGAAGACAAAACTCTTGTTTCGGGAAAGCCAGACAGTTTAAAAAACGGTGAATTAGCTGACAGTCAAGGCAAAATTTGGGCGATCGTCTCACTGTCAGCGGCGCTGCTAGCGGTGTCACTGGCTGCGATTTTTATTAGGTTGAGCGAACGGGAAATCAGCCCGAATGCTACTGTTTTTAACCGTTTGTGGATAGCAACTGTGGTATTTGGACTATGGAATGGTGCTGATGCTGCGCGCCGCCGAATGTCTGGGGCACAAGTTGAAGAGCGATCGAGCTACACTCTGCAGGATGTGATGCTGTTAACAGCGGTAGGCGTGGTTTCTTCTGCTTCTTTGGGTTTCTGGGCCTGGTCACTGACTCAGACTAATGTCGCTAATTCTACTGTACTGCGAAATTTAACTCCTTTATTTACTACTTTGGGGGGATGGCTGCTGTTGGGGCGGCGCTTTGACAGCAGGTTTTTGGTGGGACTGGCGGTGGCTTTGTCTGGCGCAATTGCGATCGGCATAGACGATTTGCAAACGGCGGGAGACACTCTTTTCGGCGACATTGCTGCTCTTTTATCAGCGATGTTTTATGCAGGAAATCTGCTGATTGCAGAACATTTGCGAACGAAGTTTCCGGCGACAACTATATTGATGTGGCGCTGTTTTATTGGCAGTATCTTGGTTTTGCCACTGGTTCTGCTGGCGGGCGATCGAGTTTTTCCTTATTCTTGGCAAGGATGGCTGGCTGTAATTGGTTTGGCGGTGATTTGTCAAGCTTTCGGCCAGGGACTGCTCATCCACAGTCTCGGTCGTTTGTCGTCGGGATTTGTCGCTCTTTTCCTGCTGCTAGAACCCGTGATTACTGCGATTATTGCCTGGGTGCTGTTTGCGGAAAGTTTGAGCTTGTTTAATTGGTTTGCTTTCTCCGTAGTTTTGGCGGGAATATATTTGGCAAAATCTAGCAGTTCGGCAGATAAAAAATAAAACACACAGGAAAAAAATTAAATGGTTGCAACATCAATTGGCATAAATCGCTGGCATTATGACTTTAGTTTACTGCCTCAATATTTGGAGGTGCTGTTTGCTAAATTGCGGATTGCTGTGGTGTTCGGCGGCGACTGCGATCGCCCTGGTTCTGTGATTTACAAAACTCACAATCCCCGCGCTTGGAAGAGTTACGAAGTCGTTGCCCGCGAGATTGCTAAAGCCTTAGCAGAAATTGGCTTTCAGCAAGTCTTTGTCATGCCTGATGACATGAATTTGCCGGAACAACTCAAACAAAAGAATATCCATTTAGTGTGGCTGAATACTGGCGGAGTCCAGGGCTACAATCCTGTTTGTCACACTCCCGCATTGTTGGAAATGTTGGGAATGCCTTATGTCGGTCACAATCCTTTAAATAGTTCAACTTTAGATAACAAACACGCTTTTAAACGGGAACTGCAATCAGTTGGAATTAAAACCGCTCCGTTTATGACTTGGCATCCTTCTCAAGGAATTTTGCAGCCTAATTTGCATCAGCGTTTTGCCATTGCTTTTGGTGACTATCAAGGGCCGTTTGTTGTCAAACCAGTATCCGGTCGCGCTTCGCTGCACGTTCATTTTGTAGACAAGATTGAGGGTTTATCTCAGGCGGTTTCGGAAGTTCACCGAGACACTCACAATACTGCTTTAATTGAAAAGTATTTGCCGGGACGAGAATTTTGTGTAGCGGTTTGTGGGTATGTTACTTATGCTAAAGGCAGATTTGATAAAAATACAAAACCCTTTGCTTTTTCGACTGTGGAGCGCGTGCTGGAGCCTGACGAACGCATATTTACTTCTATGGATAAAAAAGCGATTACTGCTGATCGAGGACGGTTGATGGGCGGTGAAGAACCTGAACTAAAACAAGAGTTAATTGAGTTAGCTCGAAAAATTTATTGGGAGTTTAGTTTGAACAGTTTGGTGCGGATCGATGTCCGAAGTGATGCTGATGGCTCGCTTTATGTTTTGGAAGCAAATCCCAAACCGGATCTGAAACATCCAGGGGAAAATGTGACGAGTCTAGTAGCTTTAGGTTTGGCGGAATACGGGATGAGTTATAACGATTTAATTTTTAGTTTATTGGCGGATAGGTTGGATTATTTGTTGACTCAGCATATCGAAATTATTCCTCATATTGTGGATTTGCTTTATTAATCCGACTTGCAGGGTGCGCTTCACCTTACCTGTAAACAAAAGGGATTTGTAAAGAAATATAAATTGTTGACCCAAGTGAACACAGGCTGGCAAGTTGTGATAGCTTTGAGTAAGATAGCGAGTTGTGGATGTCCATTTTTTGATCAGCATCAAAAGCACTCAATTTATATTAATTAGATAAAACAAATGGAAGCATTACTTTTATTCATAGGATTTGGAGGCGGGGCATTAGTCTGCTGGCTAATTTTGAATAAGCGAAATTCACGCAATTTGGTGCGGATGCAGGGCTCGCAGGGGGCTATATCGAATTTGGCTGCTCAGTTGGATGCCCGAACTTCGGAATTACGGCAAAAGGTGCAGAATGAAAATCAGCTAAATTCTGAATTGTCCCAGTTACAAAGTCGGTTGGAAACTGTGACTCGCGAGCAAGAATTGTTAACAAATCAAGTGTCGGAAATGGAAGGATTTTTGGCAGGAATTGCCCAGGATCGATCGCAAATTGATGCTCTGATTGCTGATTTGCAGTTTCAGCTAGAAAATGCTCAACAAGCTGAGTCCCAGTTAGCAGAAGTGGCAGAACTTAAAGATCAGTTAGAAGTTGCGGAGCAGGAGCGATCGCAACTTAACGCTCAATTGCTGGAAATGCAAGCAGAGTTAGAGACGGTTGATGCAGAACGTTCTCAATTTCACGCTCTGCTGTCGGAATTTGACAGTCAGTTGGAAACGGCTAGCCAAAGCAGATTGCAGGTACAGTACCAGTTGTCGGAAATTCAAATTAAGTTCGATCGCTCGATTGAAGAGCGGGAGCAACTTCAGTCTCAACTGTCGGGTTTGCAAGCTCAACTGGAATTAGGCGTAGCAGAGCGATCGCAACTGCAATCTCAGTTAGAAACAGCTAACAGAGAGCGATCGTACCTTTACTCTCAAATATCGGAATTTCAAAGCCAAATCGATACAGCTAATCAGGCTCAAAATCAACTGCAATCTCAAGTAGCGGAATTAGAAAATCATTTAGAAATCGTTTATCAAGAACGCTTGCAGCTAAATTCGCAGCTATCCGAATTGCCAACCACATCCCCAGCGGGCGAGCCAGAATCTCCAGAACGTGAAGTAGAGCCTACTTGAGTAGAAATCAAAGGAAAGAAATCCTCAGTACAAACTGGAGAATATTTAGGCAATCGGACATCATATTTACTCCTAAATTCCTAACAATCGAGCGGGATTTACCTTCATCATTAAATCAATTTCAGGTTGAGAAATACCTTCCGACATCAATTTTTTTACAAATAATTTGTAACCTTCCGCCGGCAAAGGATCTGGTTTCCTTCCTAAATCCGTGCTCATAACAAAATGATCCGCTCCGATTAGTTTGATCGCTGCTGCCATCTTACTAATCGAAACTTGATGCCAGTTTTTGTGTCCGTCATCAGCAGCATTTTCTCCCATCAAATCGTTGACAAATGCTAGTTCTAGAAAAGCTCCCATCTGGGCGGCTGTTTGCATATTTTCTAGAGACAAACCGGGTACATCCGCCATTGCGTGGGTAATCAGGATGTTCTTAATTTTGAGAAGGTTGGCTGCACCGACAACCGCCATCACTTCTTCTGAGGAAATATGACCCGTTTCCAATACCAAATTCTCTTTTGCTACAATCTTCAACACCGCTGCTGTTTCCGGTAAAACCTTGCGATTTTCCGCAACTTTAATCCCAATTCCCGACTTATGAAAAACCTGCAAATGATTCTCAGCATCAACCGTTGGCAGCCACACTATTTTACCGTATTTGCCGCCGATGCGGTGCATTGCGTCTACAGCGTCGGGATTAATGCCGCCGACAGCATGATTGAGAACAACTCCTCCGAAAACTTGGATTTCTGGTACTATTTTATTAACCAAAACTGCCCGCGCTGCTGTGCTGGCATAATGATTTTTCAATACAACAGCTTTCATCTTCGCCCTAGCAGCTAATTTCGCTACTGCAAAATCATCCAACCTGCGGGGAATCACATCAGGAGAAGAATGGATGTGAAAGTCGATCGCACCTTCAATAATACTCTCTTGTGAACTTACCAACTGCGACTGTCCGACAGCATAAACTGGCAAAGGAAAGGAAGAGAAAACTAGCCAAAATACCGTTGTTATTCTTATGATGTAAACTGCCGAATTGTAAACCGCCGAATTGTAAACCGCCGAATATAATTCGGGGCTACACAAACGAAGTCCGCCTGCGCGGACTGAAGAGTGGGATTTAAATAATTTATAGAAAAGATTGAATCGCATTTGCTAAAGCTGCTGCATTCTCTTCGTGTATACCCAAAGAACCCGAAATAACTCGCGATTCAACACCCGGTAATTCCCTTAATGCTTCCATTTCAGCCTTTGATTTTGGCGGCGCATTTTCAGCAATTACAACCATCACCGGCACAGGTAATTGGTGAAATTTATCTGTAAATTCCGATCGCACTTTTGCCGGATCTAAACCACCAGTCACAAAGGCAGCGGAACCGTACCGAGCACCGGGTTTTTGCGTCACTTGCCATTTGCTTTGGATGAAATCGGGCGTGACTTTTGCAGCATCGGCGTAAACGTGGCGGCGGTACATCAAACTGAGGAATGACGGCGCAGTGTTGAGTTTGTATAGGAATTGTCCCAGTAAGGGCGATCGTACTAATTCTCTCACCATTCCATGCCACCCGCTTTGCTGTTTGCTCATCGTCGGCAAAGGCCCGCGCCAAGTCGGCGCAGCTAACACAATCTTTGACCAAACATTCGGCTTTGATTGCGCTAATTGCATCGCATAACCCGCAGCGTGACCGGCAGCAACTACAGCAACCGGACGATTAAAAATTGCCTCAACAAAATCCTTGAGAAATTGATGATATAATTGCGGTTGATAGTCGGTTCGCGGGCGATCCGATTCGCCAAAACCGGGCCAATCTAAGCTCACAACTTGAAAGTTAGAAGCTAACAATTCTGCTAAAGGACGCATTTCTTCTCGCGTGGAAACCGTACTGAAAGCAGGCAGTAGCAATACAGGATTTCCCTGTCCTCTGGTTTCGTAAATAACTTTGATTTGCGTTTCTTTCCAATTCCAGATATATTCTTGAACTGCGGCAGGATAGTTACCAGAACCTGATTTTGTTAAATTTGTAGTTTGAGTCATGACTGTTTATTCTTTTAATTTGCTTCGGCTTGCTTGCTCAATTCACAAGCAAGTGCCTTATTTTTCATCATTTGAAAGATGTTGTAAAATCCGTTAGCGCGGGAAGGTGTCAGACTCACATTCAATCCCGTGTCTTGAATAAAATCTGGGGTAATGGTGACTATTTCAGCAGGCGTTAATCCGCTCAAACCTTCCACCAGCAAGCCAACTAATCCTTTGACTAACTGAGCGTCTGAATCGCCTTGATACAAAACTTTTCCGTCTGCCAAATTTGCAGTAATATAAACTTGCGACACGCAGCCAGAAACTTTGTTTTCCGGCAGTTTATCGCTTTCTGGAAATGCTGGGAGTCGCTTGGCATACCACAGCAGTTGTTCGTAGCGCTGTTTCGGATCGGAATGTCGCTGAAAGCGCTGGACGATTTTAGCTAGGGTTGCGGGTAGCGCGGTATTTGCGGACATGATTCACTCGTAGCGGTTTACTTCGTTAATATTATACATTTAATTTTGCCGACGGGTGCGATCGCCTGCTCATCTGCTCCCACTCAAGCCTTCTTCAGGTGAATCGATTATTGTTATTGTAGTTAACGAGTTCGAGCATTCAAAACAGAGGAAATATAGTATTTAGTGCTGTTAATCAAGATTGTGGTGCAATGTAGTGACTCTGCAAAAGATCTGGTTAAAATATCGAGTTTTTCAGGCAGTTGTATTCTTAGGATTGGGTTTGCTATTAACCATCGCCCTTTCGCTTTCTTTTGGTGCGGTGCCGATGAGTGCCGATCAATTGTGGCAAGCATTTCTGCACCAAGGTGATGCTGTCAATCAAACGATTTTCTGGGAATTGCGTTTGCCCAGAGTTGCGGCAGCGATGACAGTTAGTGCGGCTTTAGGAATGTCGGGGGCTTTGCTGTAAGGTTTGCTCCGCAACGGTTTAGCTGATCCTTTTGTATTAGGAATTTCGGCGGGTGCGGGGTTGGTTGCGATTACCATGCTGACTTTGGGAATATTTCAAACTTGGGTGCCTTTGGCGGCTTGGATAGGTGCTATTTTAACTTCGATGCTGGTCTACTTTTTGGGAAAAACTAAAACGGGGATTTCTGTGGAACGTTTGGTTTTAGCTGGTGTGGCTGTGAGTTCTCTGTTTGGGGCAATACAAACTACACTGTTGCTGTTAGCTGAAGACAGCCGTTTGCAAGCTGCTTTGAATTGGTTGATCGGCAGTTTTAACGGTCGCGGTTGGTCGGATTTGCAGGTGGCTGCACCTTATATTTTGGCTGCTTTTCTGTTAGGATGTTTTTTGGGCAGAGCGATAAATTTGCTGGCTTTGGGCGACGATTTAGCTGTTGGTTTGGGGGTTTCGCTGGTACGATCGCGCTTATTGATTGGCGGAGTTGCTACTCTGCTGGCTGCTAGTGCTGTCAGCATCGGCGGATTGATTGGTTTTGTGGGATTAGTTGTGCCTCACGGAGTGCGTTTGTTGGTTGGTAATGATTATCGGTTTGTGTTGCCTATGAGTGCGATCGGCGGTGCTTGGGTGTTGACTTTTGCTGATTTTTTGGCTCGTTTGGGTGCCGTAGAATTGCCTGTGGGTACGGTTACGGCTTTGTTGGGTTCTCCGCTGTTTGTTTGGCTGCTTTATCGGCGTTCTAGTCAGTAGTCATCAGTCATTAGTCATTAGTCACTCGCGCTTCAACTGTCAACTGTCAACTGTCAACTGTCAACTGTCAACTGTCAACTGTCAACTGTATCTTATGTCTTTAGAAATTCAAAATTTAACTGGTGGTTACGGCGAAGTTGCGATCGCCCATAACATCACTTTATCTTTACAACCTGGTGAGTGGTTGAGTCTCATCGGTGCCAACGGTTCTGGTAAGTCTACTTTCTTGAAGTTAGTTAGCCGCATCCTAACTCCGCAGCAAGGAAGTGTGTTGCTTGATGGCAAAGCAATTCATACTCAACCTGCGGCTGTTGTAGCTCAAAAATTAGCTATTTTGCCGCAGCAGCAAACAGTACCGGAAGGTTTGACGGTACGGCAATTAGTTAGTTTAGGACGTTTTCCTCATCAGGGTTGGTGGCAGTGGGAATTGAGCAAGGAAGATGCAGAAAAGGTGGAAGTTGCTATCAGTCAAACGGGGATTGAGAAATTTCGAGATCGCCCTGTCGAACAACTCTCAGGAGGCGAACGCCAGCGCGCTTTTCTCACCTTAGCTTTGGCTCAAAATCCGCAAGTTTTGCTATTAGATGAACCTACTACTTAGATATTTGCTATCAGTTGCAATTGTTAGAACTGCTTAATCAACTCAATCAAAAACACAAATTGACGATTATTACGGTGCTGCATGAAATTAATTTAGCTGCTAGGTACAGTTCGCGGATTGCTATGTTAAATAAAGGAGAACTTTTTTGTGTAGGAACTCCGGCACAAGTTTTAACTCCTGATAATTTAGCTGAGATTTTTGGCTTAGAAGCTATCATTTTAGAAACTTCTGTAGGCTTGCAGATTTGTGCGATCGATCCTACTATTCACACTTAATAAATTTATACTAAATATAAACTTCTGCTCGCACTAAGTGCTCTATTTATTCATAATTATTTCTATTAACTGATTGCCGCAATCCGGTGTTCTATCTGAGTGCCAAAGGCTTTAAACTATTGCCTAGTATTGATTCCCAAGGGTGGAATAAAACTTAAGAGATACTTAAAAAATCCGTATTCAGGCAAGAAAGGCGGTTTTTTATACAAAATCTACCGTAAACTATTGATATTTAAATCATTAAGCGCTAAAGTGCGATCGAACTTCCCGTCAATTCTGTCTCAACCTGGCCTAAACTTGCAGTAACTCCCGCCTAAACTATGTACAAAACTTTGTTTTCTCGTACCGCTATCCTGTTGCTGAGTTTAGCATTTACCGCTTGCTCCGCTGTTACTTCACCCCAAATTCAGCAATCAACTCCTGCTGGTTCGCCAGTTAATCAACCACAAACAACTAACAGCGAATCAGCACAAAAAGTTGTAGCTTTAACACCTTTAACCGCCGATATTATCCATCAACTCGATCCAACCAAACTTGTAGGAATTCCCGGCAGCAAATTAGTCAGCAGCAACCCCAAATTTACAGGAATTACCGCAGTAACTGCCGAACGTACCCCTCCCAATTTGGAAAAAATCATCGCATTGAAACCGGATTTGGTGGTAGGTGCGTCGAGATTTCACGACCAAACAATGCAAAAATTGCAACAGCTTGGAATTAAAACTTTACTGACTCAAGTTGATAGCTGGAAATCCCTAGAAGAGTTAACAACCACTTTAGCTAAATCCCTCAATACGAATCCCGAACTTCTGTTAAAATGCTACCAAACATTTTTAGCAGACATCCCAAATCAAAGCCCCGACACTTTAGTTTTGGTAAGCAGACAACCGATTTTATCGCCAAATCAAAGCAGTTGGGCTGGAGATTTGCTGGGTAAGTTTAACGTGAAAAATGTCGCAGCCCAATTGCAAGGAGATAGCCCCGTTTGAGGCTACGTGACGCTTTCAGCGGAAAAGGTTTAGAGGCTAATCCTGAAGTTATCATTTTAGTCGATCGGGGAGAAGGAATTTTAGACCAATTTAAATCTGATTCATTTTGGAATAAACTAACAGCAACGGTAGTCCTGCATAGTCAGTATAATTAATGGTTTTAAGTGATAGATAAACTGGCGTTATACTCATGAATAAAATACAAAATAGCTCCAATATGATTGGAGATTTTTTTAGAGAAAGAAAGAGTCTTTCTCCCCAATCGAGATATTCTTTGTCTCAGGGTATTATTAAATCTTTCTATATAGTTTTTCTGACCAGTATCCTTTCCTACAGCTCTGTGTCTTTTTTTAGAAAAAACTATTCCGTAAGCACTCCAAAAGTCTGTATAACTGACAGCACATTGACGATAAACTGCCGGTAGAGAATCCCACAATCCCCTCGCGCCAGCTTCATCTCTTTTACCAATATATACTCC
>Ga0105049_10008722_pt1 | contig 11723 bp, 10 predicted proteins | sample MAT06_FD_78087 | JGI IMG/M metagenome (GOLD analysis project Ga0105049, IMG submission 78087) | Freshwater microbial communities from Lake Fryxell liftoff mats and glacier meltwater in Antarctica - MAT-06 | ecosystem: Environmental > Aquatic > Freshwater > Ice > Liftoff microbial mat | place...
AACACTGCGTTTGAAGGTAATGCCAAAGCCGCCACGCAACGCTGCCCCCTTGTAGGCAGGTAGGGTGAGCGGCTCGGCGATGTGCAGAGTGAAGTCGTACACGGCCAGGCGTAGGTGGTCGAGCCCTTCTACGCTAAGTTGAGAGGATGAACTGCTGGGCAGCGTCGCGTTTTCCATAATACTTACCTGATCAATCAAGGCTTCACCGCCGCGCTTACAAACCATCCAGCGGCAAGGTCATTAAATCACGATGGTTGTTGGCTTGGCTTGAATATTGTAACAGATGCACTCGCCGAAAATGCTTCACAGCGCTACCCGTCATGAAGGCAAGGGCGGCGGGCGACGAACCTGCCAAGTAGACATCGCGCTGTCCCATCTCGCTAACCTGGTGGATGGCGAGTGCGAGTTCCGCAGCGGTCTCTAACCAAAGCGCAGGCTTATGGGGATCTAAATCACCAAGTTTGCGATAGGCCCAAATGGGGCTACCTGGATATGCCATCTGCAAGGCCTGGGTCGTTGGGGCAACAATATCATGACCAATTGCCACAATCAGCGCAGCCATATCTTGGCGCGTCCCTGAAACCTGTTGGATCAAAACATCGGATGGCAAAACAAAACCTGGGCGCTCCAAACGACTTTTTACGCTTGGTTCACCCGGCCAAATTGGATAAGGTTTACCATCTTGTAAGTGGTAGATCTGTAAGCTCACCGTATTGCCTAGCCGCGAACCGAGCGCAAAGGCCCACAACCAGGGTGTGGCGCACACTACATGCAATTTGGTCGTCGGGCGCAACAAAGCTGGCAACTGCTCAAGCACTCGTTTGAGGTGCTCAAGCCAACCTTTTTTTGAAAACGGGTCTAAGGAAACTAGCGCATCAGCTGCCACCGGCGCAATACCTTTTGCTTCAAAATAGGCAGCCGCACTCGTCTTGACAATGGCAGGGAATTCTTTCTGTTCAGTGACAATGACGAGACAATAGGCCTCTGTTTTTCTCTGCTTGCGCCATTGTTCACCGAGCACTTTACCCAAGAGAGCAAAGAGAAGGGCACCAACAATGATCAGCAAGGTGCGCCAAGACCAAACCGTTGGGCTGCCAGTGGCGGGGAAGAGGAAAGCATTCGCCCAAGTGGTAAGCAAACCGCCGGCAATGAGACCAACCGTTGTGGAGACTTCTACGATATAACTTTGCAGTAGCTCTTTGATATGCATAATTGATCCTGTTAAGGCTTCAACGTCAACTGTAAGCGGCCACGTTGATTGATGCCGAGTACACGCGCTTCGATTTCTGTCCCAGCTGGCAAGATGGCGGCAACTTCATCTGGATCCTTAGGCTGTCCTTCCAACTGGGCAAAGGCAATCGATGCTTCGATTGGTATACCGATATCGACAATGAGACGATTGGTATCTACTTTGCGGATGATGCCTTTTAGCCATAACGCCGGTACAACTTGCTCCAAGGATGAGACCTGGATCGCGGCGGGGCGTGGGATCGGGGCGGATTTAATTACTTTTTCTGGCTCTGGCGAGATAGCTCCAGAATCCAGCGAATTTACGGCTGTTGACGGGGACAAGGGAGCGGAAGCTGGCTTTGACGCTGCCCGCGTCGGGGCCTTCTGTTGTGATGACGTTGGTTCAATCATGGTAAGGCCAATACGCTTCTTTTCCAGATCTATCTGGTCTACCCAAACCGTTACCGTATCACCAATCTGGACAACATCGTCCGGCTTGTGGACAAATCCTTCACGCAGTTTGGAGACGTGTACTAGTCCATGCTGGCCTATACTGATATCGACAAAGGCTCCGAATGGGGCAAGCTTGACGATATGCCCGGTAAGTTCTAACCCTAGATACAAATCAGACAGCTGTGTCGGTTTTTGACCGATTGTACTAAGCATAGGCTGACTCGCAGCTGGGCTGGGTGTAATACTTAACAGGCTTTGTGTCTGGGGGAGATGGGGTTCCAGCCGATAAAAGGGCATAAGACGAATTGCCCAACCAAGAATATAGGCCATGCGTTTAGCATCGTCTTGATAGGCGCGCAGATATTGTTGGCACACCTGGTAAATGGTGGCATAGTAGTCCAGAGTGCGATTACTGCGCACCACGATGCTACCAGAGCGCTGGAGGATTTGCAGGAAGGTGAAAAACTCAGAACCGCTTTCCTGGGCCACTAGAAACTGGAGCGCTTTATGCACCTCATTGGTATCCACCTCGCGTTGATAGAGAGCGCGAGCAATCTGTTGAGAGAGACGCATATTCTGATCAGTTATTTGCATGGTTAGTTTATCTATTATTGTCATCAGTTTGAAGACTCTTCTGAATAAATTTCTGATAATGGGTATATTGGCGGTTCAAACATTCGATCAAAAGCTAGTGTTCTACAAACATAAAATTCATATAAATTGATATTCGTAGACACTTTAGATACACCGTTGCTCAGTCCAAAAAAGGCTAACGAAATGTTAATCTCAGAATCAAAAAGCCCATATTCATTAATTTGATCTTCACGTAGAAAGCGCAATATTTGACGTCCACAACCATCTTGACCGAGTTCAATTGGAACAATTAGTGTGGGTAGAATGTTTAAGTCAAATAATTTTGCAATTATTTCTCTAGCAGCATGAAAAGAATTTTTTGCACGTTCAAACCCAACAGCCCTTGCATACTCTAAATCCTTATGAACATAAAAGTTTCGATAAAATTTGATATCGGCTCGAAATTTGTGTTCAGATTTTACGGTAATGAATTTATCTTGAGCCAAAATAGCACATTCAATCTCTTGCTTTTGTGCATCGCTCAATTTTTGTTTTAAGAAATCAATCTGATCTTGATGAAGCTGCTTTATTTCTAAATCGACGTCTTCGTTCAGAAACCCATAGAATGGACTTGAGCGATCAATCAACCATTGTGAAAGTCGCTGATTTGTAGAATCGCGAGCAAACTTATTCTCAATACTAATGATTGCCTCAATGATTGGGTTTAATTCTTTACATTCGACTGCATGTTTGAAAGCACCTCCTATATCACCGTAATTGTCATCGCAGCCAAAAAGCTTGGCATAGTAGCGGACAGAAATTTTCAGCAAGGTTTCAAGGTATAACCAACCCATTGCACCATAGTATAGTATTTTTTCTGGTGTAACCTTTGCTTCTTTGCGAAGAAGGCGAATTTCAGATCGAGTTTGATCTAGCACTTTATTGATGTTGGTAATTCCACGATACTTTGAAGGCCATTTGATCTGTCTGAGATTTGCCATTTCAAGAAGCAGATCAATAGACTTTTCATGGTTTAGGTTTGCAATATCGATATTGCGATTTTTCTCCTGAGCAAATTTATCGACGAGCGCTAAGCATTCCTTAGGATCATACAATAGACGCTTCAGTGCTTCTTTTGTATCGAGTTGTTCAATAAGATAGCGACGAACATAATCCTCCAACGGGCCAACATTCTCTAGATTCAATATGCCAGATACAAATTCGTCAGTAAGTTTCTGTCGAGGTTGATCTTGTGAATCAACTATAAATGTTGCTAACTGACCTATTTTATCCATGTGGTTTTTAGAGTTGGGAGAATTCACTATGCTGAATTCCTTAGGAAAATCTAACCAGTAGACTGAAACCTCTTACTTTCCATTAGCCTTTGATTGACCAAGATAGTCAATGCTATTTCCTGCGCGTTACAGGGTACTGTTAATAATTCCGGTCGGGGCAGTCCCGATTCGTGTCCAAACGAAGGATTTCCGCCAGTTGACGTAACTGTTCGGGCAGAATTACCTGATTGGCGGCCTGGAGATAGGTTTGCCATGCATCAGGCACCAACGGAGGTAGGTCGTAGGCGGCATAGGCAGATTGGCTTTGTTCGATGCGCAGTTCATCGACTGCTACCGCAATTGAGCCATAACAAACGGGCTTGCCGCCGCCGAGTTTGGGCCAGAGACGCGGCAGCGTTTGATTATCGCCCTGCCCGAGGGCTAGCAAGAGCACGCCAAGTTCGGCCGGGGTTAGGTTTTCAAAATGGAGGGTGAAGTCGAGTGCTGAGCCCATAGGACAAGCCTCTAACGGGGTATTGCCGCGGGCGGGACGGCCATGTTGGTAGAATTTGCGTCCGATCACCTGTTGGCCTTCATAGTAGATACGCTCGCGACTGCGCGGGCTGTACAGCGCGGGAATTTGGATAATTTCTAAAGCTGCATTGCTCGCCAGCACAGCATCGCTGAAGCGGATATGGCCCTGGAAGTCGAGGGCGCCAAACATGCGGCAGGCCAGACAGAGATTCTCGCGTTGACGGCAGCCAGCAGCGCCAGGTGGTAATTGGTTGGGGCGGGCCTGGGTAATCCGCACACAAGAGTGGGTAATGGCCTCGACGATGCTGCGCACAGCGCCTTTAAAACTGGAGCCAGGCACAGCAGGTCGCCCACCGACGCGGACATGGGTTTTGACCAAGGGGATGCCGGGGCGATTGGTCGGTCCGATCTGGCCGGACCAGACGTGAAGCGGTGTTCTGACTAATAACCGGCCGCGCAGGCTACCCATGACGGTATTGGGATGAAAGCGTTCATGGCCGAGCGGGTGTTGCCGGTCGGCGTGGCCGAGTGGTGCAATCGGAATTGATTTATAAGGCTTAGGCAAAGGCGGTTCTTGTGGGCGTGGCATTTGATCACCTTTCCGTCTATGATTGATCAATCTGTGGCGTAGCAGTCTATCTCTTTGGCCACTTTGATTCATGATTGCTTTGGATTGATAATTTGTAGTGCTGTTAAACGCGTAAACTGAACGGCACCATTGGGCGCCGAATAATGTAGATAGCCAATGCCAACAAATGCATCTTTTCGACAAAGGTTTCTGTCGACGGGATAATCCAACAGGCGCGGCACGCGCACTTCCACCCAGGGATTTTCGTGCAATGCCGCTAACTCTGGTCGGTATTGGCCCCACAAGTAAATGGGGGCTACAGCCGCGTTGACCGTCCAGGTTGTTGCGATTGGTGCCATTGCGAACTGGGCGAGCTTGTTTTGGACAACTTCGGCCAGATTTTCCGCCAAGAGCCAGACGGCAAAGCTGGCGGGTGCTTGTTGCTCCCAGCGCACTTCGGCGATGCTGGAGAAAGCTCGACCTGCAGGCCAAGTATCTGGCAAAATGGCCAACGCGTCGGCCGTTGCCGCGTGCTTTAGATCGGCATTTTCGGGACTCGTACCGAGCCAGTAAGCGCCCTGGGGAAAGATCTGACGCAGCAGATCCGCGAGTTGTTGGAGGGTTAGGTTTGTCTGATGATAGATTTGACCCGGCAGATGAGTGACATTTGTCTTCATGCGGCTACTCCGCCAAGGACAGCACGCCACTGCGGCACGGCTACGCGCCAGAATGCATCCATTTGCGCGGCAGGCAACGTCAATTCGACCTCCTCAATTTCGTTTTGACCTAGTTGCAGCCCGTTGGGCAAGGTCAGGCTGTCATTATTGGGAAATTGATAGTTCTCGGCTCGATCGACAAAGGCGCCGATACCCAGCAATTGATTTGCCTGTGCACGCGGTGTAACTTCACCTAATAAGTAGAGATCCTGGGCGCGTAATTCGCAGGTTGGGTAGCGAAAAACGATGCCTTCTAGGTCTGCCTTGACCTGGCCTAACCCCCGACTTTTGGCAAAACCAAGTGGGATGCGACCCAGGCGGAGGTCACGCAGGGCGAGTCCCAGCAAGCCTAACTGCGCAATGGTAAAATTGCGGATCATCAGCTTTGTTCTGAATTCGCCGTTGGTGATGGTCTCGTATTGAAAGGGGCCGAAAGCAACCGAGCCAAAGACGCGGTCAATCGCGACACCGTCTCTTTGTTCCGTATGTACAGGTCCGTTGGGATAGGCATCGCTGATCCGGAAATGGCTGGCTACGGCTTGGTTGCCAAAGAGTTGACAGATAAAACAGGATTTACTGTAGATTTCTGGCGAGAGCAAGTCACGTTGTTGTTGTTGGCGTTGTTGTTTGAGATCAAGTAGACGTGCGCTACAGGAAGTAGTTTTGCTCAGGGGATCACAGGCCAACCGCTGTTGTCCGCCTATCTCTGGATCGACAGTGCGCATGATACGTTCACAGTGGGCGCGCAACACACCTTTGAGACTGGAACCGGGCAGATAGACGACAGATTCACCGCCGCGGTGAGTGCGGACAAACTCCATATCGGGGCGGGTCGGATCGGCACCTGTTTCGCCAGCTTTGATCAAGATCGGACCGTCAGGTTTGATAACCAGGTCGACGGTCACTTCATTAAACATGCGTTTAAACATTAGGACGCCTCCTTTGGAGCAGACGATTGTCTAGCCTGGGATAAGGTTGTACGTAGTTCGGCGATCCAAGCTTTCTGTTTGGCTTCGTCTACCAACTCGCCGATTGCGCCGTTGCTTAGGTAATCGATTATTTGCGTAACCGGATCTTCATTATCGAGGGCAAAATAGCGCAACTCGGGCTGATCGAGCTGGACACGGCCCAGCCCACGACTGGCCGCACCGCCGATGGTCGCTTCGCCGCGCAGGAAGGGACGCAAGGCCAGCGCCAGCAGACCCAATTGCCAAGTGGCCATGTTTTCGGTCTCGATGCGACAGTGAAACGCTGTGCCGGCGGGTACGGTTTCAAAGGCATAGAGGAGACCCTCTTTGGCGGTTTCGGTGTCGCGATCAATCGAGACGCCGTTGCGCACTTCAAACTGACCGGCCCACAATTCAGGATCTACGGCCAGATCGCTGACGTACACGTGAGAAGCTAGCCACTGCGCACCAAAGGTACGGCAAGCCAGGCAAGAGCCATCCCACAGATTTTGCGCCAATTCTGCGTCATCCTTTGCTTCCGTCCTGATCGTTGTCAGCGCGCTATCATTGAGGCAACGCTGTTGTTCATTACCTACGGGATAGCAGGCGCCATGCTTTTCCCCAGCGACGGCACGTAGAAAACTCTCGACACTGGTGCGTAATACCCCCTTAAAACTGGACCCAGGAATGTAGGGATGATTCAATGCGTCACGAATAACGGGTAGGTCTGAGCCGACCGGATTGGTGGAGCGCCCAGCACCGATCCGCAAACCGGTTAAGGCAACCAGACGGCCGGTAATTGTCAGTCGATTGGAAAAGCGTTCAAAGAAAACATGCCCTTGCGTCATATCTCTTCCCCTCCCTTTTGCGCACGCTGAAAAACCCAGTCGCGGCGTAGGTAACCGATGTACAAGCGCACCAGCTCCATCCAGGCTCCGTCCTGATCGATTTTGTCGTTAGGATGATCTGTTACAATCGATTTCGCTTGTTCCTCCAACCAATCAATTTCCTTGATCAGTTCAAGACCAACTCCACCATGCCTCCAACCAAGACCTTCTTTGCGTCCGATCTGATAACGGATAAAATTTTTGACCACCTCGACACTCCCGGTCTCTTCGGCGACAGCCAAGACATTGTCGAATTGGTTCTTTTGCATTTTGCTACTGGCATCAGCCACACCGGTGCGAGCTACGAGCGCGGTGGCTTTGCGCACCACTTCATTGAGCCGACGATCGATGGCGCGCTTTAAGGCCAGCGTCTGCTTAATTTGCTGGGTTTCCAGAGTCAGCGACATAGGTTTTCCTCCGTATAGTATGAAATTCATGAACAGCACGTACCTGGCCGTGACCTTCGCTGCGTCGCTGGCCAATGCCTTCGTCTTCTAATTGGGTAAGGGCTTGAATTACCGCTGCTTCTGGTGCCTGGGTGTGATAAAGATAGGTACTGCCAAGACGCGTCATCAATTCGGTTGGTTTGGGCAGCCCCCAAGCAGCGTTCCAGCCGCCGGCGTAGCCATAGCTGGCATAACTGGCGATTAACGCAGTTGACAAACCCGTTTGCTGTTGTAGCATTTCGGCCGTATAGACCATGCTAGGCAAGCCGTGGGGATTGACGAGGATTGCGTCAGATTGCAATGTGAACGAAAAATAGAGGTCAACTGGCTGACTGCCCATGTTGCTACCGGGGAGGCGCGAAAACTCGCCCCAGGTCGTTTGCAGACAATCAGAAAATTGTTGCAGGCGTTCGGTTACTGTTGGTGAGATTGGCTTGCTGTCTGTAGCCGTAACGGTGACGTGCCCCAGGCTACGGCTACTGGCACCGCCAATGTGGTTAATCTGTTCTAGCGTGGCCGCCAGATCACTAGATAAGCGTCGCACCTGCCCGCGGAATTGGGTGGGAGCGCGGTGATGTGGCGCCGTCTCGTTGTCAAGATCCACACTGTTTACCTCATCAATGACAAAGGGCGAATAGAGCATCCCATCTTCGGCTACGTTACGGCGGCGATTGATAGCAACCCGGGTGAGCAAGCGCTGCTCGACACGGCGGGCGCGCCAGTGCTGGGCATGCTGTACATAGATGCCACTACGACTTTCCGTTCGCTCGGCACAGATAGGGCAGGATGGATCGTAGATCAGCCCAGGCGGAGCCAAACGTTCCCAACAAAGACGTTCAATTAACGTATCGAAAAGGGGATTTTCGTGATGTTTGCAAGCTACTGCGGTTGCCGGTAACACAAATGGTGTCTCGGTTTGTGTTTGAACAGGATAGGCGTTGGTGAAGATAGCACCGGTTGCAGCCACGAATGCGCCGCAGAATTGGCAATCTGGCACAGGCGTAAGATGAGCGTGATTGTTGTTACCTGTACTTGCTAACCACAGTTTGGCCAGAGCACCACGGATGACCGCGCCGGGCACATAAGGTAGACTTTCCTGAAAAATGCCGCCTGGTTTATGAATACTGAAAAGCAATGGTGAACGAGCTGTGATGTGCAGGTCGTAATCAGCCACGGAGTACCTCCCAGTTCATGGCGACCGGTGTTTCATTTAGTGAATCGATCAACACTTGATTATTGTAGTAGGCGCGAATACCCAACGTGCTCCAACCTAAACCGCGCGACTTGGCTGCGCCCCAACGCGTACATTGTTGCAAACCGGCCAGTAAGATGGCGGCATGACGAGTGGTTGGCAAGGTACCGACAATGGCAGCTGTGGCCTGAAAGACAGGGCGAAGGCCCGGCTGGGTGGTTTCGGTAAGAAAGAGCAGGGATTCCTGGGCCACGCGACGGCGGCGCTCAATGCCGACGCCGGGGCGCAAGTCTTGGAAAATATCAAAAGGCCGGTCGCGTTCGAAAACGTTTGGAAAGTCTGGATCGTAGCTCAGACTGTGAAATTGTAACGGGCTTGCCCAGAAAGTGGAGCCAAAGATGTCACAGATAAGGCAGCGACGCAGATCTTGCTGGTTTTTGGGCACGGCCAGGACTTGTGGACAGGTTTGTTCGGGTCGGGGTCCATTACAGATGGGCTGCCCTGGATAAATGGTGCGTGCCAGAGCTTCGCAGGCGTGGCGTACGCGGCCTTTAATCTGCGAGCCGGGTAGCAGGGGCCGATCCCATGCGTCACGCAATAGGTTTTTGTCGGCCAATGTGCCGAGTGTGCCACTGCCACCGACGTTGAGCGCAGTCGCAATGGTAATGGCGAGATCAATCTGTAGTTGTGGCATTGGCCTTCCCCTCGTCGCGTATAAATGCGGTAATTTCGATTAGATCATGCCAAATGGTTTCCCAATGCTCAACCCCTATAGCTTTATCCTGTTTCTCTTCATCTGTCAGCAACTTGTGTCGTTGTGCCGCATCATTTGCCTCACCTGTTGCCCGCCAAGGGGCAGTGATGAAGCGGCCGTCATGGGTGGCCCAGCTATAGTGGAAGAGCTTAATTAATTCCTCACGATAGGCCGGCTTACGCAAACGACTGAAAAAATAAAGATAATTGACGGTGGCAGGTAACCGTCCCTGAAATAGATTACGATCTAACGCGTATCGTTGTGACTTGGGAAATTCAACACGTTGAAGACCTCGTGCTAACTTTAATAGACCTAACAACTCTGGCCAAGTATAGGGAGCACCGCTTAGCAAGAGTTTATCTAGCAATTTCTCACCGTTCGGTTGTGTACGCTGTAAGGCACGGCGACGGAAATCATCTAGCGAGGAGGTGGTCATATCCATGCCTTTAAGGATCAGGAAATCCACCGTCCCACCCAGGCGACGCTGCTGCCAAGCACGGAGTTTGGCTTTGGCATCGAAGGCGTCTTCTAGGCGGGGAAACGTTGCTGATAGTGCTGCCGGTGTCGGGGGTAGCAATGGCATATTCTTACGCATTTTCTTGGCGGACTTCTGTAACTGTTCGACTAGCCGGACCTGGAAAAAGATTGGCATATGAGCTTGAGCGACAACCACACCGGCAGAGGTGCTGATGGTAGTTTGGTAAGCCAAGGGTTCGTTGTCTGGTTGTTGACCAGGGTCGGGAAAAGTTGTATACGGTTGATAGCGTTGGAAAGCATAATGCGGCAACTGATCGGTATCAGGCAATTGGCGACCTAAGAGCTTTTCGAGATGCTGGCTCATGGTGTGAGCAATGTCCAGCGCGCGGTCACCAGGGACGAAAAGTATGACATCATCACCACCAATGGTGACAATTTCGAAGGAGTATATATTGAAGTGATGGCGATCTGGGTGATCGGGATCGACGGCGCTGGTGAGACAATGAGGTGGCAAATGTTGCGCTAGAGCGTGAAAAACTGCGGCTTTGTTAGCCTGCTCCAGACGATTTGCAAATTGATGGTAGGCCGCAGGAGTGGCAATGCGGGCGACTTGGGCGCCAACGTTATTGCCATCGGCATAGATGATGCCCGTATAGCCATCGGGCTTGGAGGCCGCCCCAATTTCACTCAACGTCGTGGCTGGACGGATGTCATCTGTAGGTAACGTGTGTGCCGAACTATGACTCTGTTGCGCGAGATAACGTTTGTACTCATGTTCCCAAGATACTACGCCGTAAGGCCGCCACGTGAATTTATCGTAAAACCAATAGGGCGAGGCAGTATCCTGTTTTGTGATCTGACCGGTAATGCGCTTACGCGCGCACGCTTCACAGAAAATTTTAGGTGATTGACCTGTTGCTACATCGGTTGGATCGGCTTGAACAGTGACCACAGCAGACCGCACATCACAGGAATAACATTTAATGGCAAAAGGCAGTAGTTCAAAGTGGGGCAAATAGCGATAGTGGCGCTGGCTAAGGGTGGTTGGGTATAGCTCTTCGCCTTGTCCGGCGCGGCGACGCTGAAAGTCACCCGTCAGCAACATGACCAATTCGCCAAAAGCTTTACGAGTGTAGAATTGTTGTGGTGTAGCATCGGTATAATAGGCATTGAGCAGGGCTGCCGTGGCCGGATCCTGGTTGGCCTGTTGAAACTCCTCTAGCCAAAATGCGGTAGGGCGCAGCCCATACTGTAACTCTAGCAAAGTAAAGGAGCGCCCTACCGCAGCGCTCTGAGCCACCAACGTCTGTTCCGTATAGATAGATTCAATAGCATCGGCTAGCATATTGACCAATGGAGCAGGGGATAACGCAAGGATGTTACCCCCACCAGCATAGATGATACATTCAGGCGCAATGGGTGGCTCCTGACCGTAATTGGCTTGAAAATCGCTGCGGACGGTCTGACTGCGCTTGAGCTGCCCTGCGAAAATTGCTTTGGCTTGGGTCAGCGTCGCTTCACCAAAGAATTTATCTTTCTGGACAGGGATCGGCGACCACCCCCAGAGCGCTGGTAGATCGACCTGATTGATGCGATCAAGCAATACACTGGCGCCCCGAATTTCCGGCAGGCGGGCGGACTCAAAGACATATTGTTTAACTTTGGTTACGCC
>Ga0105049_10008724_pt1 | contig 11720 bp, 8 predicted proteins | sample MAT06_FD_78087 | JGI IMG/M metagenome (GOLD analysis project Ga0105049, IMG submission 78087) | Freshwater microbial communities from Lake Fryxell liftoff mats and glacier meltwater in Antarctica - MAT-06 | ecosystem: Environmental > Aquatic > Freshwater > Ice > Liftoff microbial mat | place...
CATAACCAGCGATATCGAATGTAAATTGATGAGTTCTCAATAATAATTGAATATCAAGCCCTTAGAGTAGGCTTTTCTTCCTGGTCTCGTCATAGCAATCTTAAAGAGAAAGGCACTTGTTGGAATATGCGATTCAGAATTTTGTAGAAAGGGACGTATTTCTATTGGCCTTAAAAAATCGCAAGTTCATTTTTCACGGCTCAAACCTGAGATACTTGGAGATTTATTACAAATGAGCTTGACCACCAAGCGATATTCGCGCTTGATTAATCATGTTATCGTCGGTATTCATAATAGCATAAAAACCATCATTTCCCCAAATATTCCGGGCAATGTAAGATTTGATGCGGAGTTTGATTACCGCACTGGAAATTCTAATTCCATCGCTATCCCGCGGCACGCCGGATTCCAGCGCATAATTGGTGAAAGATTCCAACACTTCCTGATTTACATTAAAGCTGCGATCAAAATTATTGAACGTACCAAATTTCAATAATTCCACGCGATGTTCATCTGCGTAGTCAAAACCGAATTGATTTAACAATCCCCGATAACTGATTGCTGTAAGATAGCCTGAGGCGCCCACAGTATCAAGTCCAACGAAAATATCGGGCATGATACCCCCACCGCCATAAACGATTCGGCCACCCGGAGTGGTGAATTTTAATGAATCGGCGAAATGGGTACTGTCAGCAAATGAAAACTCACCGTTCGCATAGCGAATTTCGTAATCATCGTCATAGGATATATTTTCTCCATAAGCTTTTTGGATGCTTCGTCCGGTTGGGGTGTAGTACCTTGCCACGGTGAGTCGGAGTGCCGAATTGTCACGAAGATTCATGTGTTCCTGGACCAGGCCTTTGCCAAAAGAACGCCGCCCAATGATCAGACCGCGATCATTGTCTTGCAGCGCGCCGGCCAATATTTCTGAAGCCGATGCAGAACCTTCGTTTATCAGAACGGCGATGGTCATGTCCGCATATTTGCCCTTTTTGCTGGCATAATAAGATTTCCGGGGACTCGATTTGCCCTCAGTATACACGATCAACTGACCTTTCTGTAAAAATTCTTCGGAGATTTTCACGGCAGCATCCAGATATCCACCGCCATTGCCACGCAAATCGAGAATCAATTCAGTCATCCCTTCCTGCTCCAGCCGTGATGCATGTTGCATAAACTCCTCGTATGTCGTCTTGGCGAAGCGACTCACTTTGATAAACCCTTTGGAATTATCAAGCATTTGCGCGGTTACCACACTGTTGATTGGTATGGTTCCCCGGACGATTTCATAAGGGATCGTTTTACCATTCCGGTATACAACAACACGAACTTTAGTATCCCTTGGTCCTTTTAGCTTCTTGATCACCTCTTCATTGCTAATTTCAACTCCAGCGATACCTATTCCATCCACCGCTACAAGCCTGTCACCCGCCTGTATTCCAAGTTTTTCACTTGGGCCTCCTTCGATGGCCGCTACCACGCGCACGGTGTCGTTTTGAATAAGAAATTCTATACCGATACCATCAAAATTCCCATCCAGCGGTTCCGTATACGATGCGAGTTGTTCTGCCGAAATGTAATAAGAGTGCGGGTCGAGGTCCTGCAATATTGAATTTATAGCTTTATCAATCAATTCATTTCTCGCCACCGTGTCAACGTACGCCTGATCTATAAAACTGATGATCTGACTTATTTTGTCAGCGTTGTTCACCGAGCTTTGGGTCATAAAGTTGCCGGAGGGTGCACTTTGCGTGAAAAAGCTTCCCAAATATATCCCCAATACCAACATGGCTGCCAGCATGATGGGATAATAAAGCATTATTTTGCTTCTGTTATTCTGTTGATTCATCATGTTACTCAAGAGAGACTTGTTCGATTTCTACCCCTGCTTCTTTTAGCAATGCAATTCCCGAACCATCTTTATATAGTTCGCCAAATACAACGCGACGTATTCCGACCTGAAGAATCATTTTACTGCAATCTCTGCAGGGTGAAAGTGTTAAATACAACGTAGAATCCTGCGCGTTGTTTGTAGATCGTGCTACTTTTGAAATGGCGTTGGCTTCGGCATGTAAGACATACCATAAGGTTTGGCCATCATCACCTTCACATGAATTATTAAAACCTGTGGGTGTGCCGTTGTAGCCGTCTGAGATAATCATCCCATTCTTGACAATGATGGCGCCGACTTTTTTTCTTACACAGTGAGAAAGCATACTCCATTCTCTGGCCATACGCAGGTAGGCCAGATCATATCTGCGCTGCTTATGAATATCGTCGTACCTCAGTAAGCCTTCTTTGATCATGGCGTGCAAAGCTACAACGGTTTCGTAATAAAATCGTTGCTATAAAAGGGGTTAAATAAAGCAAATAGAGATCAAAACATCAATAAAAAAAGAGTGAGAAAAATCATTATCGATTATTTCTCACTCGTCTGTTGTACCCAGGGCGGGAATCGAACCCGCACTCCCGAGAGAACTGGATTTTGAATCCAGCGCGTCTACCAGTTCCGCCACCTGGGCATCAGGCAAATTGGAGCGCAAAATTAAGCAATCTCCGCACTTGTACAAATAATTTATTGCGCATCTGTAACTGGCGTTATTCTCCTTGTTATTGAAAGCGATAATATGTAGATTTGCACCCCTTTTGAGCAGGCCCCCATGAGCAGTTCAGTAAAAATTTTTGCAGGTAGCGCTTCCGAAAATCTCGGAAACAAAATCGTTCGGGCCTATGGTCAGGAATTGGGCAATATGAAGAACTCTCGCTTTAGCGATGGCGAATTTCAAATATCTTACGAAGAAAGTATTCGTGGAAACGATGTTTTTTTGATACAATCCACGATGCCACCTGCGGACAATCTAATGGAGCTACTCCTGATGATTGATGCAGCAAAGCGGGCTTCCGCAAATAAAATCATTGCTGTCATACCATATTTTGGATTTGCCCGTCAAGACAGAAAAGACAAACCACGTGTGGCCATTGGTGCCAAACTCGTGGCCAATTTGCTCACTGCTGCCGGGGTAGACCGGGTGATGACCATGGATTTGCACGCTGACCAGATTCAGGGATTTTTTGAAGTTCCCGTCGATCACCTTTTCGCATCTTCCATATTTCTTCCATACATCAATTCGCTTGACACCAACAATCTGGTGATGGCAGCCCCTGATACAGGCGGAACAAAGCGGGCCAATGCTTACGCCAAATACCTGAATGTTGACCTGGCTATTTGTTACAAACAGCGGAAAGTAGCCAATCAAATAGAAAACATGACCGTAATCGGTGATGTGGAAGGAAAGGATATTCTTCTCGTAGATGATATCATCGACACCGCTGGCACACTTACCAAAGCTGCCGACATGATGATTGATAAAGGAGCTAAAAGTGTAAGTGCCATGTGCACCCACGCCGTGCTTTCAGGCCCAGCTTATGATCGCCTCGAAGCGTCGCACATAAAAGAATTGATAGTTACAGATACCATTCCGCTTGCGCAGAAATGTGACAAAATAAAAGTTTTAACGGTGGCTGACCTTTTCGCTGATGTGATTCACAGCGCCATCAATTACCAATCCATCAGCAAATACTTCATAATTTCTTAAAAAAAAACAAAATGAAAAAAGTATCGTTGAGCGGTTCTCCCAGAGAGAACGTAGGGAAAAAAGATGCTAAACAAGTGCGTGCTGCAGGTATGGTACCAGCAGTATTGTACGGTGGTGATAAGCAAATCCCTTTTTCATTAAATGCAATTGCATTTGGAAAATATGTATACACACCTGAAGTGTATATTTTTGAAATCGATGTAGATGGGACTACTTACAAAGCCATCCTCAAAGATTTGCAATTTCACCCGGTAAATGACAAAATCATTCATGCCGACTTTCTGCAACTCGTAGACGACAAGCCGGTAAAAATGGAACTTCCGGTGCGTATCACGGGAAGCTCTGTCGGCGTAAGAAATGGTGGACGATTGGGTGTGAATTTCCGTCGAATCAAAGTAAACGGTGTTCCTGATAATTTTCCGGACGTAATCGAATTGGACATTACCAAATTGAGAATCGGACAGGCACTGCGCGTGAAAGACCTTTCTATGGAGGGTATTACTGTACTTCACGATCCTGAGGCTGTTGTCGTATCCGTAAGCAGAGCGCGTGGAGCCGTAGAAGATGCTGAAGAGTCTGAAGAAGGTGAAGAGGGTGCTGAAGCAGGAGAAGCAAAAGAAGCTTCTGCGGAAGCTTAATCCACCATCAGTTTCTAAATGAAATATCTGATAGTCGGTCTTGGGAATATCGGAGCAGAGTATTCCGAAACCAGACACAATATCGGCTTTAAAATATTGGACGCCCTCCCGGGGGCGTCCGGTATTTTATATCAGACCGCCAAGCTCGGCGATGTTGCCAATTTTCGATATAAAGGAAGGACGCTCATCTTGCTCAAGCCCTCAACGTTTATGAATTTAAGTGGGAAAGCTGTCAATTATTGGTTGCAGGCAGAGAAAATTCAGCTTGAAAATTTACTTGTGGTTACCGATGATCTCAACCTCCAATTTGGAAAACAAAGACTAAGACCGAAAGGAAGTGACGGAGGTCACAATGGTCTGAAAAGTATCAATGACGTACTTGGTACAAGCGATTATGTCCGCCTACGAATCGGAATAGGTAGCGATTTTTCAAAAGGACAGCAGGTAAACTATGTGTTGAGCCCTTGGTCTGATGAGGAATACGGTCATCTTGATGATCGGATTTCTATAGCCTGTGAAACCATCAAATCCTTTGCCGCCGTGGGTTGCGCCCCTACCATGACGAATTTTAATAACAAATAGTTAACCTGTATATTCCGGGATAACCTTTGGTATAGACTACTTTTGCAACTCAAAAAAAAACAATAATGAAAAAAATTTACATCCAACTTTTGGCCTCAATCCTCCTCTGTTTTGGGGGCAATGTTGTGGCTCAAAGTGACCTGGTGATCACAGGAATTTTGGACGGACCACTTACCGGGGGAACACCCAAAACGCTTGAAATTTATGTGTTAAATGACGTTGCGAATCTCAGTATCTACGGTATTGCCAGCGCAAACAACGGCGTCGCATCTTCCGGCGCACCGAATTTTACATTTCCCGCCGATGCTGCGACTGCAGGAGAATTCATTTATTTATCTTCAGTGGCGCCAGAATTTTTAACCTATTTCGGTTTCGAGGCGGATTATACCGCCAATGCTGCCTTGTCGGTCAATGGAGATGATGTAGTCGAACTCTATCAGAATGGTGTGGTGGTCGATTATTTTGGTGTAATTGGCGTTGATGGATCAGGGCTTGCCTGGGAATATCTCGATGGTTGGGCTTACCGTGTGAATGGCGCAGGTCCCAATACCACTTTTACAATTTCAGAATGGACCTATTCGGGAATAGACGCGAATGACAATCAAACCACCAATGGTACGGCAACAAATCCGTGGCCACTTGGAACGTATATTCCAGAAAATGGTGGAGGTGATGTGTCGATTGTTGAAATTCAACAAACCATCGCGCCAAACGGGGCTTCACCCTTATTGGGTCAAACAGTTACTACTTCAGGTATTGTCACCGCGGTTTATGGATCTGGATTTTGGATTCAGGATGGTGCTGGCGAATGGACAGGTGTATTTGTGAATCAGGCATCGCCAACCGTTTTGCGCGGAGATGAGGTTACCCTCACTGGAATCGTAGAAGAGAGCAATGGCCTTACACGTATCAATAGCGTGACCGATTTGGAAATTACTTCATCGGATAATGTTATTCCAACTCCCATCAATGTCTCTGCTGCTGAAGCTGGAACCGAAGATTACGAATCAGTATTGATCGCACTAACCAATGCAACCTGTTTTAATGCCGACCTTGGATTTGGCGAATGGCTTGTAAATGATGGTAGCGGAGATTACCGCGTAGATGATGTATTATATGATGCAGAGCCAGTTGCATTTAGCACCTACGATTTAATTGGAATAGCCTTTTTCAGCTTTGGTGATTTCAAGTTGCTTCCGCGCGACGCAAATGACGTAACACTTGTTGCTGCCAATCAACTCGCTCTTGGTTTTGAAGCATCTTCATTGTCATTTGATGAAACAGACGGAACAGTTACAGTGAATGTGGAGATAACCAATCCTGCGGCAACTGCTACGACGGTAGATGTGGTATTAAACGGTGGAACTGCCGTAAATGGCGTACACTATAATTTCGTTTCGCCAACAACTTTGACCTTTCCAGCAAATTCTTCTACAGCTCAATCTTTTGAAATTGAAATCATCGACGATACGGAAGTCAATGAAGACAGAACAATCATCTTTACACTTCAAAATGCCAACAATGATCCAATTATTGCAATTGGCCAATTGATGGTGACATTGGAAGACAATGACGCTGAAATCGCAATTACACCGATAGGAACAGTTGCAGAAACCAATGCGGAGGGTGTAGCTATAAATAACGGTCAGGAATTCACCATCGACGGAATCGTCTACGGAGTCGACATGAATGGTCCAGGATTGTCTTTCACAGTGATTGACGAGACTGGTGGAATCGGTGTTTTCAATTCTGCTGTTATTGACAATTATACAGTAATGCAGGGAGACAATGTGCAGCTTACGGGGATCGTCAATCAATTTAATGGACTGACGCAATTGAATCCGAGCTCAATTGTTTTAATCTCTCAAGGAAACCCTATCAATGATCCGGTTGTCGTTTCTGAACTTTCCGAAGCTACCGAATCACAATTGGTAAAAATCGAATGTGTTTTCATTCCGAATCCTTCGCAGTGGACCAATTCAGGTTCAGGATTTACTGTAACAGTTTCCAATGGCACATCAATGTTTGATTTGCGCATCGACAATGATGTGGATTTGTATACTGCACCTGTGCCTGTAGGATCTTTTGATGTAGTGGGTATTGGTGGTCAATTTGACAACAGTTCACCGTTCACAAGCGGATACCAGCTATTGCCGAGATCAATAGCTGATATTACACCATCAGATTGTGAAATTGAGCAACCTCCGGTGAACGACCTATGCTTATCTGCCTTGAATGTGGCCGACCTCATGGGGGGTAGTGTTGACGAGACAATCATCTTAGGAGTATTTACCAATTTGAATGCCACCATCGGAGGCGTTGGTCCAACTGCAGGGTATGCGTGTTTTGGCGAACCTGATGGTTCGGGTTCTGCGCCAAGTATCGAAGCCACAGTGTGGTTTTCTTTCATCGGTGATGGAAACACGTACTTCATTCAAACCACAAACTGCAGTGGTGTGACGGATTACATTCCAGATGGCGACACGCAAATCGCGATTTACAGTGGGATTTGTGCCATAGCAACAGTTCAGGCTTGTAATGAGGATGGACCGGATGCAACCGTAGGAAATTATGAAGCCGGACTGGAATTTACGACAGAAATGGGTCAGTCTTACCTGATGATGGTTGATGGATTTGCTGGTGCGCAAGGCGAGTTCTGCCTTGCATTCACACGGCAGGCCTTGCCAAATGACAATTGCGCTGGAGCCGTTAATTTGAACTCCCTAACAGGTGGAGCAGTGAATACACCTGTTACTTCTGGTATTTTCTCTAATGTGGGTGCCACAAGTACAAACGACCCAAACCCAAATGATGAAGTAGCTGGTTGCTGGGCTGGTACCCCTACTACCCAACAAACCGTTTGGTTTACATTCACCGGCGATGGTGGCATGTATTTCATCGAAACCCTCGATTGCGGTGTGTCTGATTATATTGATGATGGCGATACCCAAATGGCGGTTTTTACAGGTTCTTGCGATGAATTGACTCAGGTAGCCTGCAACGAAGATGGTACACAGGCTACTTCTACGACATATCCTGCCGGTCTGGATTTATTGACTACTGAGGGGGAAACGTACTTTGTAATGATCGATGGTTACGTCAATTCACAAGGTGAATTCTGTGTGCAGTTTACCTCACAGGATCCGGATAATGTAAACAACTATGGTAGCTTCGCATTCGATGTATACCCAAATCCTTCCAATGACCGTTTATTTGTAAATGCCCCACAGGCTGTTGAAGCAGCGACGCTTACAAACATTCTGGGACAGAAAGTAAGAGAATTTCAATTCTCCGCTTCTGATCGACTGGAACTGGATGTCAATGGACTTGATGGCGGAATCTATATTTTGCAATTGCGAAGTGGAAACCAATTCTCTTCTTCGAAAATTGTCGTTGAATAAGCCAAGCGCATTTTTAGATTATAGCTTAAAGCAAAATGGCCGCATCAATCAATGCGGCCATTTTGTTTGACTATATTTTGCTGAAAAGCGAAATCTACAACTTGCGTAAAAGATTTTTCATTGATACTTTCTCCCCTACGATCCGCGCCAAATCTGAAATCGCTACGCGCTCCTGTGACATGGTATCCCGCTCCCGCAAGGTCACCATCTGGTCTTCCAATGTTTGATGATCCACGGTGACACAAAATGGTGTACCAATGGCATCCTGCCTGCGGTACCGCTTGCCAATGCTATCCTTTTCATCGTATTGACAATTGTGGTCAAACTTAAGAATTTCAAGCACTTGATTGGCCTTTTCAGGCAAACCGTCTTTTTTGACCAGCGGCAATACGGTCACTTTTACCGGAGCCAAAGCCGGGGGAATGTTCAAAACCGTCCTTATCGACCCATCTTCCAGCGTCTCTTCTGTGTATGCGGCCGATAAAGTAGCCAAAAACAAGCGGTCCAGACCGATGGAAGTTTCCACGACGTAGGGCACATAACTGGTTTGAGATTCCGAATCGAAATACTGCAATTTTTTTCCGCTGAATTTCTCATGACTCGACAGGTCAAAATCAGTGCGGGAATGAATACCTTCCAACTCCTTGAAACCCATAGGGAAATTAAACTCGATATCGCAAGCCGCGTTGGCGTAGTGCGCCAGCTTCACGTGATCGTGAAAACGATAGTTTTCATCTCCCAATCCCAATGCCTTGTGCCATTTGATTCGCGCTTCTTTCCAGGCTTCGTACCAATCCAGTTCTGTGCCGGGCTTGACAAAAAATTGCATTTCCATCTGCTCGAATTCCCGCATTCTGAAAATAAATTGACGGGCGATTATTTCATTTCTGAAAGCCTTGCCGATTTGCGCGATTCCAAAAGGAAGTTTCATCCTTGCACTTTTCTGCACGTTGAGAAAATTTACAAAAATACCCTGCGCAGTTTCCGGTCTCAGATAGATGGTGCTTGCATCGCCGGCTACCGATCCGAGTTCGGTTTTAAACATCAGGTTAAACTGACGCACATCAGTCCAGTTTTTTGAACCCGTTTCCGGATCAGCAATGTCGAGCTCTTCGATCAGCGCTTTTACCGCTCCGAGATCTTCGCGGTTCATGGCATCTTTAAATTTGCCCATTACCTCGTCAACCTTTTGCTGGTTGCGGAGCACGTTGGGGTTGGTGGCCCTGAATTGACTTTCGTCAAAAGTATCTCCAAAGCGGGCCCGTGCTTTTTCGATTTCCTTTTGATTTTTGACATTGTATTTCTCCGCGTGTTCTTCGATGAGTACATCTGCGCGATACCGTTTTTTGCTGTCTTTGTTATCGATCAATGGATCGTTGAATGCATCCACATGGCCTGAAGCCTTCCAGGTGGTGGGGTGCATAAAAATGGATGCGTCAAGACCAACGATATTGTCATGCAATTTGACCATTGACTCCCACCAATAGGCTTTGAGGTTGTTCTTTAATTCCACGCCGTAAGGACCGTAATCGTAAGCGGCGCTCAATCCGTCATATATTTCACTCGAAGGAAACACGAAGCCATATTCTTTGGCGTGGCCTACTATTTTTTTCAGCTTGTCATCCTGGTTTATCATGGCCGCAAAAGTAAGTGAATTGGCCTGATTATAAAATGGAATACGCCAATTGAAATTGATCGTTCATCTGTACCTTTGTAGCATGATTCGTATCGATAAAATCCTTGTGTCGGAAGAAATATTTGAGAAGAGGTTTCTTTGTGACCTCTCGGCCTGCAAGGGTGCGTGCTGCGTGGAGGGCGACAGCGGAGCCCCTGTGGAAGCAGAAGAAATCGGAATCATGGAGCAGGCGTTGGAGGATATAAAACCATACATGCGCAAAGAAGGCATAGACAGGGTAGATGAAGTAGGCGTTTTTACCGTAGATACGGATGGCGAATACGTCACGCCACTCGTTGACGGAAAGGAGTGTGCCTTCGTAAATTTTGATCAACACGGCATCGCAAAATGCGCAATCGAAATGGCATACAGAGATGGCAAAATTGATTTCCCCAAGCCCGTTTCCTGCCATTTGTATCCCATTCGCCTCACAAAATTGAAGGATTTCACTGCCGTAAATTATCACTATTGGCCCGTTTGTGATCCTGCCCGAAGTTGCGGAGCCAAACTTGACGTAAAAGTCTTTCGGTTTCTAAAAGAGCCCATTATCCGAAAATTTGGAGCAGATTTCTTTCAGCAGTTGGAATCTGCAGATGAATTCCTGTCCCGGGAAAAATCTGGCGAAAAGGATTGATAATCAGAAGCAGTAAATCTTAAATTCTTACTCAGATAATTTTTGAACAACACCAATCTTTCTTTCGTTAAAACTTAGATATACAGGGTGTTGACTAGAGGATGTTGTTGATTTTATTTAAGCGGAAAATAAAATTGTGCCAGAAAAGTAGGCTCATTGAACCCGAGGCAATGAGTTTGGCACATGTCATATTTCCCGAATGGTTTACTGTCATTGAGCTGTGGGAAGATTGAAGCACGCCGTGTTGAAAACTTAAGTGGAATGTGAATTAAAACCATTTGATCGCCACCGCATTTTTGACAAAATTTGTGTCCGGCAGATAACTATCCGAAGTCAACCCTTCTCAGTTAGTTTGCCGGCGATGCAGCCAACTTCTTCTTGTAAGAAGCTATTCTACAAAGTTTTAATATTTTTTCATTAACAGATAAAAAAACGACCCGTTTTATCATGGCAGAAGTGACTCCAAAAAGTTCTACAGTTAACCTCAGTGAGGTGCTCCCGGAAAATACCCCGGTTTATGAACCAATCCTCGCAGAAAACAAAGACCGATTTGTGATTTTCCCAATCGTTCACAACGATATATGGAAATTCTACAAACAGGCTGAAGCGTGTTTTTGGACAGCCGAAGAAATTGACCTCGGTGCCGATATGGTGGATTGGGAAGACAAACTGAACGACGATGAGCGGCACTTTATAAAACACGTACTGGCTTTTTTCGCGGCAAGCGACGGGATTGTAAACGAGAACCTTGCGGAAAATTTCCTCGCAGAGGTGCAATACAGCGAGGCGAAATTCTTCTACGGATTTCAGGTGATGATGGAGAATATCCACTCAGAAACGTATTCCCTGCTTATCGATACCTACATCAAAAACGACAAGGAAAAAGACAAACTTTTCCACGCCATTGATACCCTGGACTGCGTGAAGAGAAAGGCCGACTGGGCGCTCAACTGGATTGACAAAGGAAGTTTTGCCGAAAGGCTGATTGCTTTTGCGGCGGTGGAGGGCATCTTTTTCTCAGGGTCTTTCTGCTCGATATTCTGGCTGAAAAAACGTGGCCTCATGCCCGGTCTCGGATTCTCAAATGAGCTGATATCAAGGGACGAAGGAATGCATTGTGATTTTGCCTGTCTCTTGTACAACAACCATATCAAGAACAAACTTTCGAAAGAAACTGTGCGCAAAATCATATCG
>Ga0105049_10008727_pt1 | contig 11718 bp, 8 predicted proteins | sample MAT06_FD_78087 | JGI IMG/M metagenome (GOLD analysis project Ga0105049, IMG submission 78087) | Freshwater microbial communities from Lake Fryxell liftoff mats and glacier meltwater in Antarctica - MAT-06 | ecosystem: Environmental > Aquatic > Freshwater > Ice > Liftoff microbial mat | place...
ATGATATCGCCCTCCAGGCCGACGGCAAAATCGTCCTCGCCGGCCCCTTCTATGCGGTAAACGGCACCAGCGCCAAAGGCCTTTGCCGTCTCCACCCTGACGGCACACCCGACTACATCTTTAATCCAGCCGGGCTCTCCACTTCCGGCGGCATGGCCGCGATCGCCTTCGGTCAATACGACGCCACCCTGGGCGGCCCGCGTCTTTATGCCGCCGGCCCGCTGGCCACCTATTTTTCAACCAGCTTGCGGGCGGGAATTATCTGCATTCGTCCCGACGGCACCACCGACCCGTCGTTCCAAGTGGGAGACGGCACTTTGGCCGCGCTCGGCGGCAGCGTGTCCCTCGAAAACCGCGCCGTCGCCGTTCAAGCCGACGGGAAAATCCTGCTCGGCGGAAATTTCGGTGCCTTCAACACCTCGGCCAAACCCAACATCGTGCGCCTCAATCCGAACGGCTCCGTGGACGAAAGCTTCACCGCGCCGTCTTTCGGCTCGTCGAGCGTAGTCCTGATTTTTTCTCTGCTCGTGCAGCCGGACGGCAAGGTTCTGGTCGGCGGTAGGTTCGATACTGTCGGCGGGCTGCCGCACCGCAGTCTTATTCGCCTCACTTCAACCGGAGCCATCGATCCCGATTGGGACAACGGCACCGGCGAAGCCAACGGCAGTCTGATGGCCATCACCTCGTTTCTCCCAAAACCCGATGGACGCGTCCTCGCCGCCGCCAACAACGTGTCCTTGTTTCGCGGTGTTTTGAGCAACTACCAGTCGCTCTTCACCGGCCTGCCCTCCACCTACGGCACAGGTCGCTTCCGCCTCGCCGATCACGGCGTGCAGCCGGGCAACACCGTTCAAATCTCCGTGCAACGCGTCAGCGGCGGCACTGGCGCCGTGAAGCTCGACTACGGCACCCAACCCGGAACGGGCCAGCCCGGCATCGATTACGTCTCCACCGCCGGCACCATCAGCTGGCCGAACGGCGATACCACTCCGAAAACAATCCTCGTCCAGTGCCTCCCCGGCGCGACCACCGGCCGCACTTTCCGCCTCAACCTCGTCACTCCGAACGGCGGACTCCTCCTCGGCTCGATCCGCTCCACCAGCGTCACGATCGGCGGAACCACTAACTTCGAGGCCTGGCGCACTCAGCATTTCAATGCCGCACAACAAGCCGACGAGGCGCTCACCGGCCCCGCCGCCAGCTTCGCCAACGACGGCACGCCCAACCTCCTCAAATACGCCCTCGGCCTGGCGCCTGCCACTCGCCTAAACCCGGCGGTGGACAGCCCCACGACACTTGCGACCGATCGCCTGCAACTTGCCTTCACCCGCGACCCCGCCAAGACCGACCTTATCTATGAAGTGCAAGGCAGCTCCAATTTGGTGACGTGGACCCCGCTGGCCCGCAGCATCGCCGGCGCAACCACAAGCAACCTCGGCGCATTCGCGCTGGGCGAGACCACCCAAGGCGCGCTCTTCCGCGTCACTGTGACCGATAGCGCGCAGGTGGGCACCGCCACGAACCGCCGCTTCCTCCGCCTCAAGGTGACCAAGTAGAACGCTTCTCACGGGAAGGAAGGTCCCACCTGGACCGGCGGGATCAAAAAACATGGGCTGCGCCGCCCTCCACACTTCCTGCGTCTCGGTTTCCGACCACGCACTCAACCCGCCCTTAGAACCGCTTGGTTCAGAGCCAAAAAATCAGCCAAAGTTTCAACCGCTTCTATGCGAGGTGCGCTCCTTCCGCCGGTCACCGCAAGCCTGTCCGAAAGTCTCGCCCAACCGCCTCGTTTCTCAAGGCGTACTCATGCTCGTCAACGCCAAGTTCGACCGCCCTTGGGGCAACGACCCGCGCCAAAACAATCTCGTCTTCATCGGCAAAAACATCGAACGAGCCAACTTCACCGAGAGGGTTCAAGACCTGCATCGCGTGAAGGCACCAGGAGCCCGGCAAGGTTTCCAGCTCTTCACTGTTTCCAGCGGGCAGAAAGGTCATGATTTAAATGGAAAGATTCCGTCCAGGCATGAAGCGTGAAAAGGATATCCCGTTCGCCAAGTGGATCGCCACTTGGCAAGCGGGGCGATCCATGGACCGAAGCGGGACTGCTTTCTCTGCCAGCGTTTGGCGGAGTCGTCCAGATAATCGGATGGGGCTTTAAAGTTTAAGGCCCCGCGACAGAAGTGGCCGCAGAATTCGACTGGCGGGGTCGGACTTCCTTGCACGAATTCATGGACGAAGCTAGCCTCAGACGCAGCAGTAGCCTCAACGGTTTCCGGGCTTCGGCGCATATCCGGCCCAGGGTGAATCGAAGAGTTGTGCGTGAATCACTATTTCCTTCACGTCCGTCGCTCGAGTCAGGGGATACTGGAATCAGGCCATAAGTTCCGACCACAAACAAAAGCTCGCCTGCCTCCTCCGCAAGTGCGTTGGAGATGGCAGGCGCGCTGTTAAAAAAGCTTACTTGATGGCGATTGCGGCCTTGACCAGCTCCACGAAGCTGCGGGCCTCGAGACTGGCTCCGCCGATCAGTCCGCCGTCAATATCCTTCTGGGCGAGCAGTTCGGGCGCGTTGGCGGGCTTCATCGAACCGCCATAGAGGATACGCACCTTCTGGGCGACGGTGTCGCCGAAGAGTTTGACCAGCAGACTGCGAATGAAGGCATGCACCTCCTGCGCCTGCTCCGTGGTAGCGACCTTGCCGGTGCCAATGGCCCAGACGGGCTCGTAGGCAATGACCACGCTGGTCGCGAGATCCTTGGAAACGCCTTCGAGGCCGGCCTCGAGCTGGGTCTGCACGACCCTGAGGGTGCTGGCGGACTCGCGTTCGGCGAGGGTCTCACCGACGCAGAGGATGGGTTTCAACTGGTTCTTGAGCGCGGCAACGACCTTCTGGTTAATGAAGGTATCGGTTTCGTTAAAATAGCTGCGGCGCTCGCTGTGGCCGAGGATGACATGGCTGACGAAGAGCGCGCGGAGCATGCCGGCGGAAGTCTCGCCGGTGTAGGCGCCGGAAGCCTCATGGTGCATGTTTTGCGCCCCGAGTTTGATCATGGAGCCGTCGAGTTTATGAGCGGCGCTTTCGAGACCGGTGAAGGGCGGGCACACGACGACTTCAACATCGTTTTGCTTGCCGACCTCAGCGACGATATCGGCCACGAGGGCGACGCCGTCGGCGGCGGTCTTGTTCATCTTCCAGTTACCAACGATGAGTTTTTTGCGGTGGGACATAATGAGAAAAAGGAGAGTATCGAAGTGGCTAGGGCCGGTTTCCAGCGGAAACGGCAGGAGGGTGCATTCAAGGGCTGGCTAGTTTTCCGAGGAGGTTTTCAAATTGCGCATGATTGCGGGCGTCTTTGGCGGCTTCGGTAGCCCGATCAAGCTTGGAAAAAGCAGCGGCACGATCGGTGTAGGCACCGATGACGGCGGCGAGAAAGGGGTCGCGTTCGATCACGCCATTTAAAGCGCTAAGGGCGACTTCGGTCTCACCGAGGCGGAGTTGAGCGCGGGCGAGGAGCGCACGGGCGATGTCGTCGTCAGGGGTGATTTTGAGCGCGGCTTTCAAGGCGGTGCTTCCAGCTTGTCGCTCGGCCATATCGGCCGAGTCGAGTTGGATGCGGATGGCGCGGAGTAGGCCGGCTTGCGTGGCGTAGCGGGACCAGTTGCCGCCTTTAAGTTTTGGCACGCCAAGGACGTAGTTGCGCTCGGATTCGTCGAGCTTGCCGCGCAGGGAGAGTGCCCCGGCGACACGGGCGGCGCGGAGGGCGGGGACGGTTTTCTCGTTCTTCATCTGAAGAGCAAAGTTCAGATTATTGAAATGCGTGCGAATGGCGGCGCGCGTGGCGGTGTGACGGGCGGGATCGTATTTGCCTGCGTCTTCTTGGATTTGGCGCACGGCTTTGCCGAGGAGCATGGCGCGGGTGCGTTCATACTCACCGACGAGGTCGTAGGCTGAGACAAGAGCGTCGGTAACGCGGTAGGAGCGGAGGTCGGCATCAACGGTCGTGCTCCAAGCGGCGGACAGGGCGCGGGCCTCGGCATATTGGCCTTGGGCTACGAGAGCGATGACCTCGAAGGCGAGGGCCGTGGGAGAGGTTCGGAGTGGGATGGCGGGGCCGGAGTCAAAGGCACCGGCCTGGTATCCAGTGTAAGTGCGGGCTTCGCGGAGGGCAGCGGAGGCTTTGTAGAAATCGGCGGGGTCCTGGGTGACGTAGAGAGCCTGCTCCATCAGGGCGAGGCCCAGGGCGCGGGGAATATCAGCGGCGAGTTGCGGGTCGTGCCCGGAAGCTTCGAGACCGTTATAGAAGTTGTTAAGTTCAGAGGCTAGCGTGAGGTCGGAGAGAGCGGTCGCAAGTGCCTTGGTGGTGGCTTCGTCGTAGCTGACCTCAAATGAGGCACGGACGGGCTCGACGGGTTTTTCGGACTCGGGAGCTTGAAGGGCACGAGCCTGATAAATTTCGCGGTATAGCGCATTGCCGCGGAAATAAAGGAGGCGGGCGCCGGTGAGGTCAGACTGGGTGGCGGAATCAAAGACGAGGCCGGTGGTGGCGGCGCGTATGCCGGGATAGTTTTTCGCCAGGTGAAGAGCTTCGACTGCACTGACGGGGGGCCAGGTATTGGGCGCGGCCCAGAGAACGGGACCGATGAGGGTAAGCCAGAGGATAAGGGCAAAGCGCATAAAAGGCGGTTGTATCGGGACGAAAAGCAAACCGGGCGCTGGAGATCTGTAGGCCGGTCGTGAGTAAAATCCTGCCCGCTGGTATGGCCCAGCGGACAAGATTGAGGAGGATCGGCCGGGGGCTCAGCTTTCCAAGAAAACAACGCCGGGGAGGGCCTTGCCCTCGAGGAATTCGAGGGAGGCGCCGCCGCCGGTGGAGCAATGGCTGACCTTCTTGGCCACGCCGAATTTTTTGGCCGCAGTGGCGGTGTCGCCGCCACCGACGACAGTGGTGGCACCGTCGGCAGTCGCTTGGGCGATCGCCTCGGCCATGGCTTTGGTCGCGCCGGCGAAGATATCGAACTCTAACACGCCGGGAGGCCCGTTCCAGATGATGGTCTTGGAGGAGAGGATAGCCTTGGTGTAGAGCTCGATGCTCTTGGGGCCGGCGTCGAAGCCTTCCCAACCGTCGGGGATGCCGCTCTCCATGGTGGCGGGCTGAGTCTCGGAGTCGGGGCCGAACTTATTGCCGCAGACAAAATCCACGGGGAAGATCAGCTCCACGCTCTTGGCCTTTGCCTTGGCTTCGAGTTCGGCGACGATCTTGGCGCCGGCTTTGTCGTAGAGCGACGAGCCGATTTTCATGCTGCGATTCACCTTGTGAAAAGTGTAGGCCATGCCGCCACCGATGATGACCTTATCGGCCTTGTCGAGGAGGTTGTTAATGAGAGGAATCTTATCCGCGATCTTTGCGCCGCCAAGGATGGCGAGCAGCGGGCGGTCGGGGTTGTCCAAGACCTTGGCGAAGGCCTTCAGTTCGGCGGCCATGAGGAAGCCGGCGGCCTTGAGCGGAAGGGTGACGCCGACCATGGAGCTGTGGGCGCGATGGGCGGTGCCGAAAGCATCATTGACGAAAACGTCACCGAGCTTGGTCAACGAAGCGCGGAAGGCGGCGACGGCGGCGGGATCGGCCTTCTTGGAGGTGCCGTCCTCAAGCTTAACCTTACCCTCTTCCTCGATGTGGAAGCGCAGGTTTTCCAACAGGACGACCTCGCCGGCCTTCAATGTGCCGGGGGCGCAGGCGGCCTCTACGGCGGCACCGACGCAGTCGTCGAGGAACTTCACGGGCTTGCCAAGGAGCTTGGCGAGCTCATCCGCGACGGGCTTGAGCGAGAACTTGGCGATGCGCTGGCCATCGGGACGACCGAGGTGCGACATGAGCACGACCGATGCGCCTTGTTCGAGGGCAAACTGGATCGTGGGCAGGGCGGCGGTTATGCGCGCAGTGTTGGTGATGGCACCGGTCACTTTGTCCTGGGGGACGTTAAAATCTACGCGCATGAGCACGCGTTTGCCGGCGAGGGAAAGGTCGCGGATGGATTTGAAGTTGGGCATGGTGGGATGCGGAAAAAAATTAACCACAGATCGGTGTGATCTGTGGTTAGACTTGGATTGGATTGCTACGACTTAGAGGGAGGCGGCGATCTTTTTGGTGAGCTCGACCACGCGGTTGGAATAGCCCCACTCGTTGTCATACCAGGACACGAGCTTGAAGAACTTCGAGTTCAGCTCGATGGAGGAGCCGGCGTCGTAGATCGAGGAGCGTTTGTCGTGGATGAAGTCGGAAGAGACCACCTCTTCGTCGGTGTAGCCGAGGATGCCGCTGAGGTAGGTCTCGGAGGCATTCTTGAGGGCGGCGTTAATCTCCTTGATGGAGGTTTCCTTGGTGGTCTTGAAGGTCAGATCCACGACGGAGACGGTGGGGACAGGCACGCGGAAGGCCATGCCGGTGAGCTTGCCCTTGACCTCGGGGCACACGAGCGCGACTGCCTTGGCGGCGCCGGTGGCGGAGGGGATGATGTTCTGCGCGGCGGTGCGGCCGCCCTTCCAGTCTTTCTTGGAGGGGCCGTCCATGGTCTTCTGCGTGGCGGTGTAGGCGTGCACGGTGGTGAGCAAACCCTCTTCGAGACCGAAACCTTCCTTGAGCAGCACGTGAACGAGCGGCGCGAGGCAGTTCGTGGTGCAGGAGGCGTTGGAAATGATGCTGTGCTTGGAGACGTCGAGTTTGTCGTCGTTCACGCCCATGACGATGGTGATGTCCTCGCCCTTCGCGGGAGCGGAGATGATGACCTTCTTGGCGCCGGCGGTGATGTGGCCCCTAGCCTTCTCAGCCTCGGTGAAGAGACCGGTGGACTCGATGACGAGCTCGACACCCAGCTTGGCCCAGGGGAGCTCGGCGGGGGACTTGGCGGAAACGACGAGGATCTCGTGGCCGTTGATGACGAGAACATCGTCCTCTGCCTTGTCCGGGGAGGACTTCTTGGAGGAGACGGTGCCCTGGAACTTGCCCTGGGTGGAGTCGTATTTGACGAGATAAGCGAGATTGTCGGCGGGGACGATATCGCCGACGGCGACCACATCGAACGTGGTGCCGAGAAGGCCCTGTTCGACGAGAGCGCGGAAGACGAGGCGGCCGATGCGACCGAAACCATTGATTGCGACTTTAACTGCCATGATAGACTCCGTTTTTTCTAAGTGTTGATTACTGTTTCAGGTGGAAACCGCGGCAAAGAGACGCGGAAGTTAAAAACAAAAGCCCGTGAAGGGTGAAAGCAAGGGTTTTGGCTGACTACGCCTTGGCTGCCATGAAGCATTTTTTGCCGCACGCACCCGGCCAGGCGCAAAATCCTCAACTCGAACACCATAGACCGCAGCCCAACGAAGGCACAAAAAGATGCGGCGTCACGTGCTGAACCCCGGCATAACGTCCCTGAGGTATAAAACGCTCCGTATCGGCGAGTTGAGTCCAGTTTAATTCAGCCCATTCCTTGAGCGGTATAACGGCGTCGGCCAGGCCGGGATTGAACGCGAGGAGCAGGCGCTCCGGGCCTTGGCTGAGATCGGCGTTGTAGATGACCGCCACGGTGGGACCCTCGCCCCAGCAAAAGGCAAAAAATCCTTCCGATGCGCGGGAAAAATGGCGCAGCAGTCGGCCCGTCTCGGAGCGGCGGAACGCGATCCAGTCGGCAAAATACGCATGGGTGGAGGGGAAGCGGTGGATGCGTTGGTAATCGAGGGCGTTGAGGTCGCCACGCTGGTAGGTGTTGTTCACCCCGTGCTTGGAACGCAGAAAATCCTGCCCCGAGGATAGCATGGGTATGCCGATGGAGCTGAAAAGAACCGCCGCCATAAGATGAGTGCGGCGACGATCATTCACCGTGGGCAGGTGTCCGTCGTTCGACGGGTTCTCGGTGATGACATCTATCCAGGTGCGGTCGTCGTGCGACTCCGTGTAGTTGACCGTTTGGGCGGGCCACTTGGCATAATACCAAGGCGAGCCCTTGAGGTAATACTCGAAGGTCTCGGGCCGGGCCTCGCCGCGCACAAAGTCGCGCATAAAATTCCTGTATCCATCATTCCATGACGCCCAGCCGGTGTCGCGCAACTCGCCCGCGATGTGGCCGCGGAAACTCCAAGGCTCGGCGATGAGGATGACGTCGGGCTTTACGCGTTTGAGCGCGGCCTCGATCACCTCGAGCACGGGGCGTCCGATCAGGTCGGCCAGGTCGAAGCGGAAACCGTCCACGCCGAAAACCTTCAGCCAGTGGATGCAGCTATCAATGATGAGTCGCCGCGCCATGGCGGCGGAGGCGCGGTAGTCGTTGCCGCAGCCGCTCCAATTCAAGAGCGCGCCGGAGGTGTCCAGATCGAAGTAATAGAGACGGTCCAGGAACATCAGGTGGGCCGGCTCGCCAACATGATTGTAAACCACGTCAACGATCACCGCGATGCCGCGCGCATGAAAGGCGAGCACCAGCTCCTGCAACTCGCGCACCCCGCTGGCGGACTCGGGCCGGCTCGCATAGGCGCTGGCGGGTGCGAACCAATTCACCGTCATGTAGCCCCAGTGGTATTCCTCGCGGGTCTGGTTGTCGAATTCCTGCAGCGGCTGCAGCTCGACGCAATTAACCCCGAGCCGGGCGAGGTAAAACTCGTCGCTCTCCACCCATTTTTTCAGACCGACAAAGCCGCGACGTTCGCCGTCCTCCGCAGGGACCGGGGCGCGCTGCGCCAGGTCGCGCACGTGCGCCTCGGCTATGACGAGATCGTGCCAGGCGGGAGTTTTGAAGTGGTCTTCGGGCGAGCCCAGCCGTGCCTTCTCCAGGATAATTCCGGGGCCCTCGCGCCCGACCAGTGCCAGCGCGTAGGGATCAATCACGCGGCGCTCGGGATTAAAAATCCCGAAGGCATCCACCGGACCGTCCACGTGATACCAGTAAAACCAGCCGTGCAGATTTCCCTCCAAGGTGAGTTCCCAAACCCCCGCCTCGCCGTGCTCGTCTGCCCGGCGCGCCAGCGGGTAGAGATGGGGTTTGCCCTGCTCGGCCAGCGCCGCGCACAAGGCGAGTACCACGCGACTGGCTCGCGGCGCGAAAATCCGGAAACGCGTGCCGCTCGCGCGTGGCTCGGCACCGAGGGTCAAATCGCTGTGCAGGGCGTAGAAAAACGCCCCGGCCTGGAGCGGCACCGCGTCCACCGCGTGGCGCGAGGCCCACGTGATGGTGAGCGTGCGGGACAGATCCGCAGGGACTTCCAACTCGAAAGTGAACAGGTGCAGCCCGGTGCGCTCGGCGTCCACGATGCGGTTTATGTTGCCCGCCTCGTCCCTTTCCGCAGAAGAAGCGTTCAAGGGCACGGGCAGCCATTGGTGTCTGCCTGTGATGAACTTAAAGCGAACGCGCTCGGCTTGACCCATCACAAGCGCCGCCGGGCCCGACCACGCCAGGACCGTGATGCCCTCGACATTGCAGGACCGCAAGGCCCACTCCACCGTCCCCGCACCGCGCCAGCCGTTGAAGTCTCCCGCCACGTGGACCGTCTCGCGCTCCAAATCAATTTCGGGGTGATCGGCGGGATTAAAAATGAACTCGATGTTGCCGTCGCGGGTGAAGTGGTAGCCGCTGCGCAGGGCGAAACGCACGTTGGGATGGCGCTCGAGGTTTCGCATCTTCATGCCGCCCGAGAGCATCAGCACGGGAACGGTGCGGGACCGCCAGTCATGCAAAAGCTCGATCACGCCGCACAAGGGAGTTTCGAGAGTGGCGGAGACGATGGCGTTGGCGCGGGAGGACATGGCGATGGAGTATCATTTGCCATGCCAGGGCTGGCACAAGCGAGAAGCGGTCCGGTGCGTTCAGGCACCCTGGCGGGTCAGCTACGGTTTTGCGGGGGGAATAACGGGATCGTCTTTTTCGTCCTCGCTGAAATCGCTCGAAAAGGTGAACTTCAGATTAAACAGCGGCAGCAGGCAAAGCAGGCCTGCGACTGTAAGCCCTAAGACCGCATAACCAGCCCAGTCGTGCACCTTGCCCTCGATCGCCTCCGGGCCGTAGTTGTAAGCCCAGGCGGTGAGGAAGAGGCTGCGCAAAAGATTTGTCAGCACCGCAAACATCATGGCCATCGCGACCAGTGAGATTTTTTTCCACCATTTATCCAAAAACACGGCGGCAAGAAAGGAGCCTGAAAACAAACACGCCGTCAGCGAGCGGATGCCCGAGCAGGCGTCGGCCACGCCCACGCTGCCTTTCGGAAGCACCAGCACGTTGCCCTGCTGTTCGATGGGAAGTCCGAGCAGATCGAAGGTGAAAAAAACCACCTTGGTCACCTTCATCAGAAGAAAGAGGCTCAGCGTATTTTCCACCGCCGTGACCATCGGGGCCGAGACCAGCCACACTAACACGGGAAAGGTAAACCACGCCACCAGACGCACCCGGGCGTCCTGCGCCAGCGAGGCGTTTTTCAGCGGACTGGCGGACTCAGGGGCGTTTAGAAACAACCATGGCAGCACCACGCCCGCCGCCCCGAGGGTGATTGCAAGGGTTCCAGGATACGAGGAGCCGGCGCCCGCGCGTTGAAAGGCACCGGCCAAAAACATCAGAGCCCCAAAGCCCAGCGAGGTATATGCGGCGATGGTGATCAGCGCACCCGCCCAGCCTCCCGCCCGAGGACTGTTGGGCGCCACACACGCCGCCGCCGCCGCCGAAATCTGGGACCAGCGTTCATAAATCACATAGGCCACGAAGGCCGGCACCAGCCAGCCGAAGCCGTAATCATCCTTCGCAGACCACCAGTGCGATTGGTCCCAGGCGATAAAGCCCCAAAACGTAGCCGCTACCAGCAGGGCGCCCGCGAAGGGCATGGGAACTGCGGCCGTAAACTTGGTCCAATATTCTTTCATGGGGCGGTGTTAGAAGGTACATCCAAAGGGAAAGCTCAAGCCTGACCGGTAAGTTTTGCGGATATTACCGCACCGTAACCTTGGCCACCGATTCATCATGCGCTTTAGGCAAGAGCAGCAGCGCCGCCACCGCACCGGCCAAGGCCAGCGCCATATCGGATTGCGTATCCCAGACGTAACCTTGCGTGCCGAGAAAAGCCTCCGCCGATCCTCCATAAATCACCGCCGCAAGCCATTCGATTAACTCATAGAGCGCGCTAAATGCCAGTGCCACGCTGCCGCACAAAAACCCCAACCACCGGCTCGGTCGCCGGGCCCCGGAAGCACGCGACGCAGCGGTGCCAAGCGACCCTGCGTCGCTTAGCGGCGAAGTGCGCAATAAAATCTCCCTTACCACCAAGGCAGGCACGAAGCCCTGGGCGAAGTGTCCGAGTTTGTCGTAGTTGTTGCGCAGGCCGCCAGTCCAGTCCCTCACCCAGTCGCCCAACGGCACTTCCGCGTAGGTGTAGTGTCCGCCGACGAGCAGGATGACGGCGTGCAGCCACAACGCGACCAAGAGGAGACGCGAAAACGCGAAGCGCGCCCGCACCGTCCAGGCCGCGGCGCCTCCGATGAGCACCGGGGCGACCTCCAGCCACCACGTAAGACGGTCTTTGGGCAGATACGCCGACCAGATAAAAACCGGTGCAAGTAATCCGCCAAAAACCAACAAGTCTCGCGTCGCGGGGCGCATGGGCTCAGGCGGCGGTGAAGACGAGCGAGGCATTTGTGCCGCCGAAGCCGAAGCTGTTGGCGAGCGCGGCGCGCACCGGTTTATGCACCGCCA
>Ga0105049_10008732_pt1 | contig 11715 bp, 7 predicted proteins | sample MAT06_FD_78087 | JGI IMG/M metagenome (GOLD analysis project Ga0105049, IMG submission 78087) | Freshwater microbial communities from Lake Fryxell liftoff mats and glacier meltwater in Antarctica - MAT-06 | ecosystem: Environmental > Aquatic > Freshwater > Ice > Liftoff microbial mat | place...
AACGGCGGAGAGGAGATCAACGACGAGATGCGCCGCGACCACGCACGCGAGCCGCGCCGTTGTATGCGAAGGAAGGTGCGATAGGCCCGGCGCGCCGGATGTGGCAGGGTTGGACATGGAAACTCAGTCAGCCAGCGGCACGCCCGCACTCGGGGCGAGCGTAGCAGACGACGGTCGGTTGTGAGTCTTTGAGTGGAAGATCTAGATCCCGTAGACCTGCTGGGCCTTCTTGGTCAGATGGCGCATGAGGGGCTCGGAGGAGAGGGGCTTGCCCGTGGAGATTTCGCACAGGCGCGTCGCGGAGTAGCGCCTTGCGTGCGTGTGGATGTGGGTGTTGAGCCACTTCTTGAGATCAGCGAAGTTGCCCTTGGCGATCTGCTTATTGAGATCGGGGAGCTGCTCGAGAATCGTCTCCCACAGCTGCGCGGCGTAGAGGTTGCCGAGCGTGTACGTGGGGAAGTATCCGAGCAGGCCGAAGGACCAGTGGACGTCCTGCAGGCAGCCGCGCCGGTCGTCTGGGACCTTGATGCCGAGGTAGTCCTTGTACTTCTCGTTCCAGACGGCGGGGAGGTCCTTGACCTTGATGCCGCCGCCGAAGAAGGCGCGCTCGATCTCGAAGCGGATCATGACGTGCAGGTTGTACGTCCCCTCATCGGCCTCGACGCGGATGAGGCTGGGCTGCACGGTGTTGACGGCAGCGTAGAAGTCCTTCTCATCGAACTTGGCAAGCGACTTACCGAAGAACTTCTTGCTCTTGGGGAGGGCCCACTTCCAGAAGGGCTTGGAGCGCCCGACGAAGTTCTCCCACATGCGGCTCTGGCTCTCATGGATGCCCAGCGAGACTGCGTCGGCCAGCGGCGTGCCGAAGAGGTGGCCCATCTTGGGCAGGCCCTGCTCATAGATACCGTGGCCAGCCTCGTGCATCGTGCCGTAGAGGGCGTCGGTGAACTTCTCGTCGCGGTAGCGCGTGGTGAGGCGGGTGTCGCCGGGGGCAAAGCCCGAGCAGAAGGGATGCGTCGTGGTGTCGAGGCGGCCAGCCTCAAGGTCAAACCCAATGTGCTTAAGAACATAGAGGCCGAAGGCGTGCTGGGCCGCGGGATCGATCTTGGCCTCGAGGCACTTGGTGTTGACCTTCACCTTGCTGGCCTTGACGGCCTTCATGAGGGTCGTGAGCTGGGCCCGCAGCGGCGTGAAGATCGCCTCGATCTCGCGGGCCGTGATGCCGGGCTCATACTCATTGAGGAGCGCGTCGTAGAGCTCGCCTCCGGCCGGGGTGCCGTAGCACTCGGCCTTGCGGCGCGTCAGCGTCATCATCTTCTCGAGCGCGGGGGCGAAGAGGGCAAAGTCGCTCTTCTCTCGCGCCTTCTTCCAGACTTCCTGCGACTCGCTGGCAACCTTGGCCAGTTCTGAGACGAGCTCGGCCGGGAGCTTGGTGGCGAGGTCGTAGTCGCGACGGATCTCGCGGATGTTCGCCGCGGCGGGGCTGTCGTGGTCGGAGGTGAGGCTCTTGTCGGACTCGCAGGTGGCCAGGAGCTCGCCGATCTTCGGGCTTGTCTTGCGCTCGTGCACAAGTCCGGCGACCAGGGCCTGCTGCTCGGCGCGGGCGGCGCCAGCGGCGTGGGGCATGTACGTCTCTTGGTCCCAGTTGAGGAGCTGTTGCACCGAGCCGAGTGTGGCGGCCTCGCGAAGTGCCTTGATGAGCGCGGCGTAGGTCGGATTGATGAGCTGGGACGCGGCAGCGGAAGAAGTGGGAGCGGGCATGGGTGTCTCCGGGTAAGAGGCAACTGTAACCGGGCCAAAGCTCGGAAATGAGACCCCAGCGGTTAAGAAAGCGGGCCAGATGGGCCAGAAAGGGCTAAAGGCGGTATCAAAGCCGGGCCTTGTAAGGCCGAGAATGTGGGTGAAAGTCGCGAATCTTGAGGTAGCTTCAGAGATCCGCGTGATTGGTTGGCGTGAACTTCGTTCAAGCTGGTATGGTGTTATCAACAGATCAGTACTCAGGAACCTTTGGGGCGTTGGGCTGGGCTTCGTCGGTTACTTCCTGGGGAGGGCGTGGAACCGACGATGTTCAGAGAAGGTGGGCTACGCCAGCACCGATGCCTAGGCCGCGGCTTGCGGCAGGATGCTTGCCAGTGAGAGATGCACAGCCACCATCACCCGCTCCGTACTCAGCGACGCGCACGACAACGCGCTTGCTGGACGCCCTCGCCCAGCCTGACAACCAGCCGGTCTGGACCGTGCTCGACGCGCGGTACCGGCCCGTCATCGCGGCCCTGACGCGACGCATCGGGCTCTCGGACGTTGACGCGGAGGAGGCCGCCCAGCAGACCCTGACCGAGTTTGTTCGCGCCTTCGGCGAGGGGCGATACGACCGATGCAAGGGGCGTTTGTCCTCTTGGATTCTCGGAATCGCCCACAACACCGCCCTCCGCATGCTGAGGCAGCGCAAATCCGGACCTGCGGTCGGATCGACGGCGGTAGCGGCCGCAGTAGATGCAGCGGCGGGAAGCCCGATTGATGAGGCTTCGCTCCGGACGATCTGGACCGACGAGCGCGATCGGACGATCCTTGCGCAGGCGATGGTCGTACTGAGGACCGAGCGTGATGTGGATGAGCGGACCGTAAACGCGTTTGAGCTGGTCGCGATCCGGGGCGTGCCCGTCCAGGCCGCGGCGGCGCAGTGCGGCATGAGCGAGTCGCAGATCTACGTCGCCAAGAGCCGCGTGCTCAAGCAACTCAAGGAAATCGTGGCGGAACTGACCAAGGCGTTTGAAGAGGATGAGTGAGCGGAAGAGGAAGTGATCAACTGGTTGAGTGGTCAAGTGATCAAGTAAAAGACAAAGTAAGGAAGACCGAAGGTACTCGACCACTCGACCACTCTGCCACTCTGCCACCCAACCACTCAACCACTTCACCGCCCCCAGGAGCCTGATTGGATCGTGACGAGGCCAACGTGAGCGATCATTGCCCGCACCTGTCCGCGATTCTCGCGGTGGCGGCTGGTGAGATTTCGCCCGAGGTCACGCACCATGCCGAGACATGCGAGCGATGTGCCGCGATGCTGCGCGAGGCTCAGGAGGAGGTCGCCTTCGAGCGGCGCGTGCGCGATCTGGCGTCGGGAGGCAAGGGTCCCAATGGCACGCCGACGATCCCGGGTTATCGCTCCTTCGCGGTGGTGAGCGCGGGCGGGCAGGGCGTGGTCTATCGCGCCGTGCAGGAGTCCACGCAGCGCGAGGTCGCAATCAAGATGCTGGTCTCTGGTCGCGGCGCGACGATGCGCCAGCGGCTGAGGGCCGAGCGCGAGGCCGAGATCGTCGCGAGCCTGCGCCACCCGAACATCGTGACGGTCTTCGAGTCGCGCATGCTCTGGGATGGGCAGATCGCGGTGGTGATGGAGTTTGTGGACGGGGTGCCGCTGGACCGCTGGAATCCGCCGGGCGCGACCGAGGCCGAGCGCCTTCGCTCGATGCTCTCCGGGTTCGCGGCGATCTGCGGCGCGATCCATCATGCGCATCTCAATGGCGTGATCCATCGCGATCTCAAGCCCGACAACATCCTCGTGACGCGCGAGGGGCGTCCGGTGGTGCTGGACTTTGGCATCGCCAAGGCCGCTGGGCTCGGAACCGTGGGCACCAACCTCGCCACGCGCACCGGTGAGTTCGCGGGTACGCCCGCGTTCGCGTCGCCCGAGCAGGCCTCCGGGCAGCCGGACCAGGTCAATGCGCTGACAGACATCTATTCGCTGGGCGTGATCCTGTATCGGCTTGTCTGCGGCGTGATGCCGTACCCGTTGTCTGGGACGATGGCGGACATGGCCGAGGTGATCCGGACCGTGGATCCGGTGTCGCCTCGCGAGCATGACGCGTCGATCTCGCCGGACCTCGCGGCGATCATCCTGCGTGCCATCCGCAAGGACAAGTCGCGGCGGTACCAGTCCGCCGCGGATCTCTCGCGCGATGTGGAGCGGTACCTCGCGGGCCAGCCGGTGGAAGCGCGCAGCGGCTCGGGCTGGTACCTGCTGCGCAAGGCCGTGTCGGTCAACAAACGAAGGCTTGTCTGGGCTGGGGTCGCGGTGTTGTTGGCGGGCGGCGCGGTGGCCAGCGTGGCGCTGAGCCTCAGCCGCGCGGCATCGTCGGCACAGCGCGAGGACGCCCAGCGCACGCAAGCCCGGTCAGAGGTGGTGCGAGCGCGCGCGGTCTCGACGATCCTGCGCGAGGCGCTGCCGGACGCGGATCCGGGCCGCGCCGAGGTGGTGACGGGCGCGATCCGGACCGGGCTCTCAAGGCTCTACCTGCGCATCGAGTCCGGTGACTTTGCCGAAGATCCCGAGCTGGATCAGGCGCTGAGGCGGATGTGGGCCGAGACGTACACGGGCCTTGGCGCGGGCAAGGGCCTGGGCATGGTCGAGTATTCCGAGATCTCGCTACGCAATGGTCTCGTGCGGCTGCGCCAGTTGCATGGCGACGTTGACCACGCGGAGATCGCGGCGGGGCTGCACAATCTCGCGGGCGTCGTGCTGCTGAGGCAGAGGGCAGCGGAGGCCGAGGTCATCTGCCGCGAGTCGATGGGGATGCGGCGGCGTCTCTTCGGCGAGTTCAGCTTCGAGGTGGGTGAGAGTGAATCGCTCATGGCGCGGGTGCTCGTGCAGCTGGGCCGGAATGAAGAGGCCCGCACCAAAGCGAGTGAGGCGCTGCGCGCGCTGGAGTCACATCCGCCCGCGGACGCGGACCTCCCGGTCGCGACGATGCGCGCGCTGATCGCGCGGCTTGATATGGCCGATGGGCGCCTCGCAGAGGCGGAGGCGGGGCTGGACGATGCGCTGACGCGCCGCCTGCGTCGGCTCGCGCCCGATGATGGGGACCTGCTCGCGCTATTGAGGGACGCCGCGGACCTTGCGGATCGGTCCAAGGGCACCGCGCTCATCGGTCGGATTGCCAACGCGTGGAGCCTGCCCGAGTCGGCGGTGGCGGCCGCGCTTCGAGAGACCGCGGCAACGCTGGCGCTGCCAGACCGCGGCAACTCGGTCACGCCGCTCTTCTCAGGGCGCACCGACGCGTTCGGCCGCGTCTTCAGGCTCGTGCGAGTCACGCTGGGCGAGGATTCGCCCGCGCTGGTGCGCGTGCTGATGGCTCGTGTGCAGTCTGCGGACGCGGAGAACCGCGTCCAGGAGAAGTGCGACGCGCTCCTGGATGCGGCGCAGCTGCTCGAGGGAAGGCTCGGGAAGAACGACCCGTCCGCGCTGATGTGCCTGGATGTGGCCTCGCTGACGCTGGCGTTCAATGGCCGGCCCGGACGCGCCGTTGAGCTTGCGATGCGGACATCGCTGGCGCGCGAAGAGGTTGCGCCAGCCGCACGCGACGCGGTGATTATCGCGAGCGCTCGCCGCTTCCTGGCCTGGTACCTCACGCTCGATGAGCGCTGGAGTGAGGCGCTCGCTACCTACGCGCGGGCCGAAGCGGAGATCGCCGCGGCGCTCGGCCCACGCCATCACGTCATGGGGCTGGCTCGGGGCGGCATGGCCTACTGCTACCTGGAGCTGGGCGACATTGCGAAGGCCGACGCGCTCTCAGCGGAAGCGATGGAGATCACGGCCGACAACCCCGCCGCGAGCCGGGATCAGATCGGCATCGTTCAGTTCGTTCGTGGCGTGGTGCTCGCACGGCTCGGCCGCGGGCACGAGGCAATGCCACTCTTTGATAGTGCCTGGGACAAGTTCCTTACGTTCGCGCCCGACGAGTTCACGTGGCGAGCGCGAGTGATTCAAGAGGCTCGCGCCATCGCCGCTGCGACGGGAGATGCAGAGGCATCGGCCCGATGGGACTCGCGAGCAGTGGTGGCCGCGCAAACTTCTACGGCGCCGTAGGAGCCGGGCGCAGCCGCGACTCGTGATAGTGGCGGTTGCCCTCGATGAAGGCGTCCATCGCGTGCAGGTCATAGACACCTGTGAAGCGCAGCGACGTCGAGGCCGCGAGAAAACGGGAGGATGGGTCGAACGTGACGGTGACGACCTCGCTGCCGTCGGGGTCCAGCGTGAGGAGCAAGCGGCCCGACGCGGCGTCCCAGAGCCGGACCGCGCCGTCCTCGCTGCCAGTTGCGAAGAGGCGCCCATCGGGCGAGCATGCCAGTGCGGGAATGAGGATCTGGTGCGCGGTGATCTCATCACGCCGCGAGCGCGAGGGCCAATCGAAGCGCTCGACGGTGCCGTTCTGCGTCGAGGCCAGAAGTGTCGCGCCGTCTGGGCTGAAAGCCACCGCCCAGGGCATGGCGCGCGTCGAGATCTGTTCAAGGGCCTGGCCCGTGCTTGGGTTCCATGTCTGGAGCCCTCCCGTGAGCCCGCTGGTCGCGAGCGCGGCACCATCGGGAGAGAAGGCCATCCCCTCGACGCGGCGCTCGAGCTTCGCGAGCGTGCGCAGTGGGCTCAGCGTGCGGAGGTCCCAGATGCGCACGAAGCCCTCGGCGTTGCCGACGGCGAGCAGGTTCTCGTCTGGGCTCATCGCCATCGAGAAGATCTCGGCGCTCGGCACTCCAAGCTCGGCGATGGTGGTCGCGCTGGGCGCATCGATGACGCGGACCACGCCATTCATGCCGCCAGCAACGAGCGTGCGACCATCGCGCAGGAACAGGAGCGAGCGCGTGCGAAAGACTCGCGACTCAGCGCTGACCACGCCGGTGCGTTCGAGGGTGGCGGCATCGAAGATCGCGACGGTTCCGTCGCCCGCGCCGACGGCGATGAGCTTGCCGTCGGGCGAGTAGGCCACGCTGAAGCACCAGGACTCAAAGCCGCCCAGACGTCGCAGCGATGGATTGATCTCCGTGCTGAAGGTGCGGATCAGGCCGTCTTGCGTGAGCGTGACGATGCGGTCGTTGCCGTTCCACGCCGCGGAATAGATGTTCCTTCGCTGACGCGCGATGAGTCGGATGGGTGGTGTCGCGCCGGGCGTTGCAACAAAGAGGGCATCGCCGCTGGTCATGAGCGCCGAGCGTCCGTCGGGTGATGACTGGTAGTGCCTCACCGGGCCGGTGAACGGTGCATCGATCCCGGCCATCTCCCCCGATGGGATGGCAAATCGCGTGGCGGTGCGGTCGCTGGTCCCCACGATGAGCTCGGCGCTGGACCCACCGAAGGTGAGCATGGTGAGTGAGTAGATCGAGTCGCGCCGGTGCGTGAATACCGGCGTAGAAGTATCGCTGCGGCTCCAGACGTGAACACGCGCGTTGCGCTCGCGTCCCACCGTGGCGACAAAGGCCGCGTCGGGAGAGACCGCCAGCATCTGAACGGCGCGAGCCTCCGCCTTCCACGAGGCCTTCTCGATGAGCGTTGTCGCGTCCCAGAGCCGCACGCGCCCGTCGTTGCCGCCGGTGGCGATCGTGGTGCCATCGGCGCTGCTGGCCAGCGCGACCACCCCGCCCGCGCCGTGCGGCTGGCCACTTCCGAGCGGTACCGCTGGCGAGCCCCCGTCCATCGGCGCCACAACCACGCGGCCATCGGCGAGCGACATGATGAGCCTCGACCCGTCGGGCGTCGCGAGCAACTGGTACGTGGCGCCAGCACCGGATTGGATCCGCGCGAGCTCCTTCCCCGTGCTGGAATCAAGCGCGAGCACATCGCCGCTGGAAGTGCCAGTGAGCACGCGGTGGCCATCGCGGATCGCGAGGAAGGACGTCGGCCACTCGGGCCCCTTCACCGTTGAGAGGCAAGGGATTCGGTGGTAGAGGTCCCACAGCGCCCATCGCGCGGCGTCGGGATTCGTACCCGTGAGATACGAGCTCCAGAGCCGCTCTTCCGCGAGTGAGAGCCGCCCGAGAAGCGCTTCAAGGCGAGCTCGCTCGATGTCGGCCAGAGAGAGTTCCGCCGCGAGCCTGCTCGAGGCGCTGTTGGCGGCGTCACGCTGCGTCTCGGCGCTGACTCGCTGCGTCTCGGCGCTGACGCGCTGCGTGTCGGCATCGAGGCGCGCGGCCTCGGACTCACGCGCGAGCGCGCCGTTGCGCGTCGCGAGCACACCGCTGGTGATGCCAAAGACCAGCAGCGAGCCCAGCAGCAGCGCGGCAAGCGAGACCACGGCCCAGTGCCGCCGCGCGAGCTTCCCAAGCACATACGCGGGAGAATCCCGCCGCGCGGCGATGGGCAGCCCAGCGAGCAACCGGCGCAGGTCCTCGGCCATCGCCGCGGCGCTCTGATATCGCCGGTCGCGGTCGCGGTGCATCGCCGTCGCGACGATCAACTCGGTATCGCCCGCGAGCTCGCGCGAGTGGAGCGTGAGGGGCGTGGCGTGGCGTTCGCGAAGGATCCGCGCGGCCTCGGTGATGGGCGTTGAGGAGAAGTCGAACGGGAGCTTGCCCGCCAGAAGCTCATAGGCGATGACACCAAGCGCATAGACATCGGTGCGCGTATCCAGCCCCGGGTCGCCCTCGATCTGCTCGGGGCTCATGTAGCTGGGCGTTCCGACGATCTGTCCGGCGCGGGTGGCCATCGTTGCGTGAGCGTCGTGATCAACAGTTCGAGCGACACCAAAGTCCAGGACCTTTGGCTCGCCCGCGGCAGTGACGAGGATGTTGCCCGGCTTGAGATCGCGGTGGATCACGCCGCGCTGGTGCGCGTGCTCGACGGCCTCGCAGATCTTGAGGAGCAGCGCGAGGCGATCTCGCGCCGCGAGGCCCCGATCGCGCGCAAACCGCGTGAGCGCCAGCCCATCCACCAGCTCCATCACGAAGAAGGCCTGGTCGGGCGACTGCTCATCAGCAAAGCCAGCCTCGAAGATCTGCGCGATGCCGGGATGGTGCAGTCGCGCGAGCAGCTCGACCTCGTTGCGGAAGCGCCGGAGCATACCCGGCGTCGCGAGAGTGCCGCGCAGGGCCTTTATGGCCACGCGCCGCCGCGGAAAGGTCTGCTCGGCCTCATAGACGATGCCCATGCCCCCCTCGCCGAGCGTTCGCAGAAGGCGATACGCACCCTTGAGGATCGGGAGCGCCTCGCCGGGATTGCTGAACGTGCTCGGCGCGGTCAGTGGTGCGCTGTCGAGGCCGAGCGCCTCAGCACCGCCAGCGGTCGCGACCCGACCGGCACCGTCATGCTCCGCCAGCAGCGACTCCAGGTCCCGGCGCATGTCCGGTTCGCCAGCAAGCTGTGCGTCCATGCGTTGAGAGCGACCTTCTGGCGCGAGGCCACTGAGGTCGTCAAACAGGGACATCAGGCGCTGAAAACTGCCATTCTCCATCTGATTCCATCCGGCTCGACCCAAATACTACCCGGCTCACCAGAACGACCCGCCAAGCCGAGCCAGTGGCGTTGCTATTCTCGCATCTCACTGTACCCATATGCCAATTTCCCGCCACCCCTTTATGCCCCCGTCTCCCAGCGATCGCGGTTTGCGCCTGATCCCGATCGACCCGCAAGCGTCGATCCGGCTCCGGGCCAGCCTCGATCTTCTTCGCGCCCGTGGCGGCGAGGTTGTGCATCGCTTCTACGCGAAGCTCTTTGAGCAGTTCCCGGGCGTTCGCGGCATGTTCCCGGCCGACATGGCCAGCCAGGAACGCGAGTTCATCGAAACGCTGGTGGCCATTGTCGAGCTCATTGGCGAGCCAGATCGACTCCGGCCTCGCATCGAGGAACTGGGCAAGCGGCACGCAACGTACGGTGCAAGGCCCGAGCACTACCCGCTCGTGTGCAACGTACTGATCGAGACACTTCTAGAGACCAGCGGTGAGGCTTGGTCGCCGCAGCTGGAAACGGAGTGGTCGCAGGCGCTGCTGCTGGTTTCAGAGAGCATGTTGATCGGAGCCGGGCAACTCACCCGAGGCGGTCCGACCGGGCCTGCGCAAGAAAATCTGGCCGCGAATCCGGCTGGTCCAGCGCTGTCATCAACACCGACGCGGCTTGACTGAACGATCGATCTTCGCGCGGCTGATCGGTCCTGCGCAATGCCAATAGAAAAGGCGGACCTTGCGGTCCGCCCTCGTGTGCTTGGCATGCATGGTGTGGTTGATCAACCCGGAATGGTTGATCGACCCATCGTGATCGCTTAGCCCTTCTTGGAGACGGGCGCCTCGCCGCCGACGGTGGCGTGGTGCTTGAGGCCGCGGCGACGGTCGCGGAGACGACGCGACTTGCCCTGGCGATCGCGGAGGTAGTAGAGCTTGGCGCGACGGGCGTCGGCGCGGCGGACAACCTCGAAGCGCGAGACCATCGGAGAGTTCACCGGGACGATGCGCTCGACGCCGACCTCGTCGACGACCTTGCGGATCGTGGCCATCTCGTTGATGCCGCGCCCGCAGCGCGAGATCACGATGCCCTGAAAGACCTGCGTGCGTTCCTTATCGCCCTCTACGATGCGAAAGTGCACGTTGATGATGTCGCCAGGCTCGAAGTTGGGAATGTCCTTCTTCAGGACCTCGGCGTTGATCTGCTGCAGGATCTCGTTCATGGCTTGCTCGCTGGCTCGACTGTGTTGAACTGCTGAACCGGATTGAACGGACTGGCCCACCGTCACGTGCCGCGGGGCCAGCGCTCCGAGTAGGGCCGAAACGATAGGTCGATGCCGGGCCAGTGTCGAGGAGACTTTGTGAGCTGGTTGCGTCCGATTCAGAGACCACCAAATCCGTGATCATGCCCCGGGTGGATGATCATGCCCTAGTTTGGGTTCCGAAAGGATGTCCGGCCTGCGTTGACGCGTGCGCTCGAGACGCTGCGCCAGGCGCCATGCCTCAATTTTGGCATGGTCGCCGCTGAGAAGGACCTCGGGGACTGGAAGGCCCATCCACTCCCGCGGCTTGGTGTAGTGGGGGCAGTCGAGCAGCCGCGCGACAGCAGGACCGCTCGCATCGGCGGCCCTTGACTTCTTCGACAATGGCTTGGGCGCGAGAAGATTGAAGGCCGAGAAGCTGTCCTGGCTGGAACTGGCCTGATCGCCCAAGACGCCGGGCAACAGTCGGGCGATGGCATCGATCAGGACGAGCGCACCCAGCTCGCCGCCACTGAGGACGTAGTCGCCGATTGAGACTTCAAGCGGCGCGAGCTTCTCGATCACCCGCTCGTCCAACCCCTCGTAGTGACCCGCAATCATCAGGAGACGTGGCTCCGTGGCCAGCCGCTCGACCATCGCCTGCGTGAGCGAGACACCCTGCGGCGTAAGCAGGACGCGCAGGGCCAGCCGCGCAGGCTGCACATCGTCGAGAGCCTCGACGGCCTGCACCGCGTCCCACAGCGGCTGGCACAACATGACCATTCCGGGCCCGCCTCCAAAGGGTCGGTCGTCCGTCTTTTGATGCTTGTCGGTCGTGAAGTCGCGGATGTTGGTGGCATGGACGGACAACGCCCCTGCGGCGATGGCCCGCGAAGGGATCGACACGCCCAGAACGCCCGATGGCGAGCCGGAGAAAAGCTCTGGAAATGTCGTCAGGACGTCAATTCGCACGGTGAATGGTAGGTAATTCATCGCCATCGCGACGCAATCACCCCGGGCACTCAGAAATCAATCTGGATCGAGGCATGAGAAATTGATGGAATCGGATAGTCCGATCCAGTATGCTAACGCTCGAGAGAGGGACGAGACAACGCGCGTGCGCTGCCTCTTCCCCCACATCTGGCCGGTACCGCGATCTGCGGATTCCACGCGTCGTGGCGCGAGAGTCCACTGAATCTTATCCCGGCGGGAGAGACCCATGAAGACGTGCATGTCAGTTCTGGTATTGGCCGCGGTTGCTGGCTTCGCGACGGTG
>Ga0105049_10008734_pt1 | contig 11714 bp, 10 predicted proteins | sample MAT06_FD_78087 | JGI IMG/M metagenome (GOLD analysis project Ga0105049, IMG submission 78087) | Freshwater microbial communities from Lake Fryxell liftoff mats and glacier meltwater in Antarctica - MAT-06 | ecosystem: Environmental > Aquatic > Freshwater > Ice > Liftoff microbial mat | place...
CCAGGAAGGGGAAGGCCACGCCGATCCAACCGACGACAACACGGGAGACTCAAATCCCGTCGGAGAGCCGGATGCGGGAAATCCGCCTGTCCGGTTCGAAGAGCGGGGAGTGGAAACGGCAGGTGGGGTATGTCGGTTAAACGCCAGAGTAATGGGTCAGTGAATCCGGCTACCTACACCCACCGCGCCACTCCTCGACTCTACTACTCGCCGGTCGCCCTCCGGGCTGCAAGAGGGTAAATGAGCGTTCCCTTTGCTGTCTTCTGTCCTCTGTCCTCTGCTTACTTCTTGGCCTTCGCCACGATCTTGTTGATCTGGTACTTCGCGCCGGGGCCGTCGATCCATTTCCCGAAGGCGTCGCGGTTGACGGCGCTGAAATCCACGGGCGGTGCGCCGGGGACGTTGGCGATCACGGGTGCAACCCAGCCGTCTTTCTCCGTGAGCGCCAGCGAGTGGAACGCTTGCATGCCGTTCACGATGTGGGCATCGTACTTCGACCAATCACCCTCGGCCAGCGCTTTCAAGATGAGTTTCGTTTCGTCGGCGGCCACCTTGACCGTCTCGGTTTCCACGCTGTCCGGCACGGTGCGGTACTTCGTGATGAGGGCGGTCGCGGCGAGGTAGCGATCATCGGCCTTGTCGGCCTTGAGGGCTTTCATCGGCTCCAGAATCGCGGCGGTGGCCTTCCCCGCGATCTCGACACCGACCTTGTAGTCATCGGCTTTGGAGTCCAGCGGGGTCATCATCGGGGTGGCGGTGTAGAAATCGCCGGTCTTCGTCAGGAAGAAGACGCCTTCCTGACCCTCGGTGAGGTTCAGAGCCCGGAAGCCGCCAAGGACGGGGCGAACGGGGGCGTTCGGGTCCACCTTCGGCGGGGCGAGGAACGCGACCTTCACTTCGGTCATCTTCTCCGCGCCGAGAAGGCCCTTCTCGATCTTCACCACGGCGACCTTGTGGGCAACCTTGTTCGGATCACCGACGTACTGCGGCAGCATAGTGTCTTTATCGAAGCCGGTGATTTTGCCGACGACGACAAGTTCAGCGCGGGCCACCTTCTCCACAACGGAGAACGGCCGGGCAACTCGCTTGGCCTGAACGGGAACGGCGAACACGGCAAGGGCACAAACGGAAATAGCGAGAGTACGGAACATGGTATCTTTTGGTTGTTGAGTGTTGAGTGTTAAGTGTTGAGTGTTGAGTGTTGAGTGTTGAGTGTTGAGTGTTGAGTTGAACGCTGTTTACGGTGTGGTTCGTTTAGCGTAGTCCCCAACAGGGGCGTGTGGGGAATCGCAGATCGTCATTGTTGGGGACTACGCTAAACGGGTAGCAAACACTCAACACTCAACACTAAACACTAAACACTCACTTTTCTTCGAGCTTCTTGGCGACGACCTTCTTCACGAGGTACTTCGCACCAGCGCCATCGACCCATTTGGCGAAGGCGTCGCGGTTGACGGCGGCGTAATCCACGGGCGGGGCACCGGGGACGTTGGCGATCACAGGGGCGACCCAGCCGTCTTTCTCGGTGAGGCCCAGCGAGTAGAATGCCTGCATGGCGCTAAGGCCGCCGACCGCGCCGCCGCGGAAGTTGTTGCTCCACTCGCCATCGATCAAGCCCTTGAGGATGAGCTTGCTTTCGTCGGCCCCGAGGGCAACCTGAGCGACTTCGCCGCCGAAGGCGGGGTACGAGCGATACTTCATGACCAAAGCCGTGGCGGTTTCGCCGCGAACTTCGGGCTTGTCACTCTTGAGGCTCTTCATAGGGTCCGCGAGCGTGGTGGTGAGTTTCTTGATGGATTCGAGTTCTTTCTTGCCCTGTTCGGTGGTCACGTCGATCGGCGCATCCATGTTACCGATGATGTAGAAATCGCCGGTGGGGTGTTTGGTCACGAACAGAAGCAATTCTTGGCCTTCCTTGAGTTCCACGCCTTGGAAGCCAGGACGCGGCCGAATGATCGGCTTCACGGGGGCGTTCGGGTCCGGCTTCACGGCCGCGACGAAGCCGATCTTGATCTCGGTCATCTTGTCGGCCCCCGCGAGGCCGGTTGCGATCTTGACCGTGGCGACCTTATACTTGAGCTTCTCTTTCGACCCGGCGAACGGGGCGTTGGCTTCGACATCATCCTTGGCGATTCCGGTGACCTTGCCGACGACGACCACATCGGCGGAAAGGGCACGCTGCACGGGAGCTTTGATCGCGATCATCAGAGCAGACACGGGGCCAACGAAAGCAACAAGACCGGCCACGGCGGCGACGACAGCAGCCGCAGGCAGGAACATACGCATAAAGAACCTCAGCGAAACATGGTGAACGGGCGAAACATCGGGCACCCGATCCTTACTAGACGAAGTAACCCACGCCGGGGATGGGATTGCGGGCAAAATTCGCAGTTTGACCGCTGACTTTAGCCGCTTGCGGCTTCGCGCACGATTATCCTAAATCCTAAAAGTCCGCTTGTAATGCGTGTCCCAGGAGGCTATGCGTGCGACCTGAGCCAATAAATATGCCTGACCCGAACGTACTGCCGCTGGCGAAGCCTGTGCGGGGGCAACCTCGCACGAAACTCGTTGTGCGTTCCGTGCTCCTGATGATCGGCGTGGGGTTGGCTGGGGTGTTCGCCATCGCCTTCTGGCTGAATCCGTACTCGCCGGACGGCACGCCACGAACGATGGCGACGCACACGCAGTTGGGCATCCCGCCTTGCAACTTCGTCGTGCTAACCGGCAAGCCGTGCCCGGCGTGCGGGATGACCACAAGCTTCTCGCTGCTCGTCCGGGGGGACGTGGCAGCGTCATTGAGGGCAAACTGGGCGGGAACGATCATCGCCGTGGTGTGGGCGTTTACGATGATCTGGGCGGTGGCAAGCGGCATCAAAGGCCGACCGCTGTTCATTCCGCCCGGCAAAGGCGAAATAGTGCTGACCGCCTGCGTCGGGGTCGCTCTCGCGCTTGCGCTTTTGCGGTGGGGAATTGTTCTTTCAACGTAATTGTTACGCTTTCATACCTGGGGGGTTCACGGATGAACCGTAGTCGGACTTATCGATGGGCCTTTCGGATCGTGTGGGGCGTGTTCGCCATCGTCATAACGATGGGCTGCAATCCCCTCAGCACGATCGCGTTTTTGACCAGTCGAGACGCCAAGGAGGAAGCCAAGCACCCCCTCACGTTCAAGGAAGGGCCAAAGAAAGACAAGGCCGAGATTGTCGTGGCGCTCTTCGTCAGCCAGAACACGGGGCAAAGTTTCGATTTCTCCCTGGCGGATGGCGTCATTGCATCGGAGATGGCCAAGCGACTGCCCGAGTTGGCCAAACTGAACAAGCAGAAACTGATCGTGATTGCCCCATCCGAGGTAAACAAATTCAAGATAAAGAACCCGGACTGGAAGGTCATGCACCAAACCACCTGGGGCAAGAAACTCGGTGCCGACTTCGTCTTGGCAATTCATGTGGAAAAAATGGAACTGTACCAACCCGGAAGCTTGAAACAGATCTATGAGGGCCGCGCCGAGGTGACCGTCGATACCTTCGACGTGGATGCTGGGGTGGGCGAACCGAAATCGAACTACATCTACCCCTTCTCCTACCCCAAGACCGTTGTCCGCGATGTCGGCTCCATGCCGCAGGGCACCTTCAAGAAGGCATTCCTGGAGAACCTCGCCGAAGAACTCGCCATGCAGCACATCGACCACAAGGCGAGCAGCGGCATTGCCGATGGACGCTAACGGAATCGAGCTTATCGCGCGGCGGCCAGCCGCGCGAGTTCCTTCACCGAAGCTGTGATGCCTTCCTTCATGCCGAACACGGCGGTGCCTGCGACGAACACGGTCGCCCCCGCGCCGGACGCGATGCCGATGGTCTTCGCGTCGATGCCGCCATCCACTTCGATCTCGCACCCTGGGTTATGCTTGTCGATGAGTGTTCGCAGTTCGCGGATGCGAGCCGTGCTCTCCGGGATGTACGGCTGCCCACCGAACCCCGGCGACACCGTCATGCACAACACCAAATCGATGTCGCGCAGGTAAGGCTCGATCTTCGCCACGGGGAAGTCGGGCTTGAACGCCAACCCGACTCGCTTGCCTAAACCGCGACGAATGTGGTCGAGCATTGGCCGCGGGTCGGGCAGCACTTCGAGGTGAACGATAAACGAGTCCGCGCCGGCCTTCACGAACCCGTCGAGGAAGCGACCCGGGTCTTCAACCATCAGGTGAACTTCGAGCGGCAACTTCGTGATCGGGCGAAGCCCCTTCACCACGATTGCGCCCATGCTCAGGTTGGGAACGAAGTGCCCATCCATCACATCGACGTGAACGCGGTCGGCCCCGGCGGCCTCGGCCTCGCGGACCTGTTCCCCCAAACGGGCAAAGTCCGCGGATAAAATGGATGGCGCGATCATAGGTGTTGTTTTGAGTGTGGAAGATGTCGGGCAACGGCTACCGCGTTGAAGACAGTTTCCCATCCGCGGGGCACTTCGCCAAGCCGTGCCCGCGAAAAAGCCCAGCATATCTAGTTACGCGCGGCCGGGATTGATCCATTTGTCGAGCCGGCAGCATCAGTCTCTGGACCACACCAGGGGTTGCGCGAAGCGCTCCACCCCTGGCTACCGTCCGACGCCCATCCGGGCTAAAAACAGGATGATTGGGCTTTGTCTTTGCAGCCCTGGACCGGGCACCGAGTGTAGCCTGGGGTGAAGCACAGCGCAACCCCTGGCGGGCGAACGGAGAATGTCCTGACGCCAAACGCTTTGAGGCAAAAATGGCTCATTCCTAACCGCGCGGAGTTTAGCGCTGTCCCCAAAAGGGGAACAAGTTTCCAATTGCCCGCCCACGTTAGGGGCTTCGCTAAGCGAGAACAGCAACTCAGATGTCTTAATTCCAGCCGCGCAAAGTGTAACTCGGCAATCCTTCCTCCAAATTTCACAAACCGCGAGGCTTCCGATGATAGGTTAAGTGGATTGCGCGGAAACCCCAGGCAACCCTAAAACCCGCGCCGCTTGGGGACGCATGAGCACAATGACCATTGACGACATGTTCACCGTCGTCGAGCAAAGCGGCTTGCTTTCGGCCTCGCAACTCGCCACCTACCTGGCAAAGGCGGGCAAGGAAGACATGTCCTCCGAGTTGCTCGCCCGATACCTGGTGCGCGACCGGCTGCTCACGGCCTTCCAGGCCCGCCTTCTGCTCAAAGGGAAGTTCCGCGGGTTCTTCCTGACAGATAAGTTCAAAGTCCTCGACCAACTCGGCGAAGGCGGCATGGGCCGCGTGCTTCTGTGCGAACACCTCGCGTTGCACAAACTGGTCGCGGTGAAACTGCTCCAGGTGAACGCCGATTCGTCGCCCGGCGCGGCCGAGCGATTCCTCCGGGAAGCGCGTGCCTCGGCGGGGTCGAACACCCGAACATTGTCCGCGTCTTCGACGTGGACAAGGCGGGCACCATCCCGTTCATGGTGCAAGAATATGTGGACGGCACCAACCTGCACCAACTCATCGCCGCGAACGGGCCGCTACCGGTCAACCGCGCCGTCGAGTACATCCGCCAGTCGGCCATCGGGCTGCACGCCGCCCACATGGTGGGACTGATCCACCGCGACATCAAGCCGGGGAACCTGCTCCTGGCCCGGTCCGGAATGGTGAAGATTCTCGACCTCGGCCTCGCCCGGTTCATGCAGGACTCCAGCCGCAACAACGACCTGACGGCCCGGTTCGACGACAACAGCATCCTGGGCACCGCCGACTTCATCGCCCCCGAACAAACGATGAACTCCAGCAAGGTCGATATCCGGGCCGACATCTACAGTCTCGGGCACACTTTCTACTATCTGCTCGCCGGGAAGATGGCGTTCGGCGAAGGCTCGGCGGCTCAGAAGTTGATCTGGCATCAGATGCGGCAGCCCGAACCCGTGTCGATGATCCGGCGTGAAGTGCCCGCCAAGGTCCAAGCCGTCCTCGAAAAGATGATGGAGAAAAGCCCGGACGACCGCTATCAAACGCCGGCCGAAGTCGTCGAAGCGTTGCGACCACTGCTGCCCGGTCCCGTGCCGCCCCCGCCGGCGGCTGAGATGCCCCGCGTCCGCCCTTCGTCGTACCTGCTGGGCCTGTCGCCACCGCCAGCCAAACGCAAACTTCCCTTACCACTGCTGATCGGCGGTGCCCTGGCACTCTTCGCTATCGTGGGTTTGGCGCTCTATGTGGGTGGCGTCTTTGACGAAAAGAAGCCGACAACACCGGTGCCACCGCGTAACCAAGGCGGAGGAACAGAACCGCCACCACTCAAGAAGGAAGACGCAACCCCGCCGAAGACGACACCCACGCTCACGCTGCGCGGCGGCGGTTCGACGTTCGTGGCCCCGATCATGGATTTCTGGGCCAATCGCTACGAAAAAGAGTTCAACGTCAAGATCGAGTACGAGAGGATGGGGTCGAGCAAGGGCGTCAACGGCGTACTCGGCAAGTTTCTGAACTTCGGATGTACGGACGCCTACATTCCCGATGAGCAGTTCAACCGCGAGAAGATTCCCCCAAATCGGTGGTTCACACCCCGCTTGTGATGGGAGCGGTCGTCGTGACCTACAACGTGCCGGACGTGAAAGAACAGCTCAAATTCACCGGTGGCGTTCTCGTGGACATCTACACGGGGAAAATCACCCACTGGGACGACCCCGCGATCACGGCCAACAACACCGGCGTGAAGTTGCCGCACCTGCCGATTACTCCTGTTCGGCGTTCCGAAGGCAGCGGGACGACATTCATCTTCACGGATTACCTCTGTCAAATTGACGGAACGTTTTCCGCCAAAATCGGTGGCCCCAAAAACCTGCCGACTTGGCCGCCTGGGTCCGACGGAAAAGAGATTGGCCTAGCCGGGGAGGGTAACGACGGCGTTGCCGCCGAGGTTCGCAAAACTACCGGCTCGATTGGATACGTCGAACTGTCCTTCGCGCTGTCCAAGTCCCTTGCCTACGGGCAGGTGCAAAACAGCAAGAACAAGTTCATTAACCCGACGCTCGACCGCATTACAGTCGCCGCCGCGAACAAACTGGAATCGATCCCCGACGACTTGCGTTACACGATCACGAACGCCCCCGGCGAAGGCTCGTACCCCATCTGCGGGACCGCGTGGGCCGTGATCTACGTCGATCTCCCCGCAGCGAGGGCCAAGGACATCGTTAAGTTCCTCCGCTGGTGCGTCCACGAGGGCCAAAAGGACACCCGCGAACTGAAATACGCTCAACTTCCCGAAGAACTGGTTCAGAAGATCGACAAGATTCTCGACAAGATTCCCGGCGGCAAGTAATGGCCGAACAGCGGTTCCTTGCCGCCCGCGTTCATCAAACGTAGGTTGCCTCGGCCCAATTACGGGTCACGGAGTGCAACATGACGCAGTTCACACGCATGCTGGCGATGGCGTTCGCGCTGCTCGGGTTCACGGCATTCGCCGTCGCCGAAAAGCCCGCGCCTGCCAAGGAAGAGAAGAAGAACGAGAAGCCCAAGGGCGAAGTCCTCAAGACGATCATCGACGCGACCGCCGAATTCGACAAGGACAAGAAAACGCTGACGATCACCACCACGGGGCAAGTGCCCACCGGCGGCTGGAGCGGGGCTAAACTCACTCGCAAAGAAACAAAGGACGCCCCCAAGGACGGCATCTACGAGTTCGAGCTGACAGCCGTTCGCCCGGACGGCATCGTGACGCAAGCGCTCTCCAAGGTGAAGGCCACGGCGACCTGGGAAAACCCGCCGGCCGATCTGAAGGGCATCAAGGTTCTCGGCGTTGGCGAAGCCGCGAAGACGGTGAAGATCGAGAAGTAACTGTGTTGCGCGTAAAGACCCCCGGCAAGTTGGGGGCTAAATGGCCAGTTGGCCAGATAGCCCCCAACTTGTCGGGGGTTTTGTTTACGCACAGCCGATTACTTGGGAGGAGCCGGGGGAACCACGGGCGGTGCCGCCGGTGTCGTGGTGCCAGCGACCGGGGGCGTCGCTTGAGCAGGGGCCGGTGCGGGATTCGGTGCCGGGACTGCCTGGGGAGCCTCGACGGCCGGAACGGCCACGCCGGGGAGAATCTGCACGCCGCCGATGCCGGGGAAGCCGGGCTGGCCGCCGGGGAAGAACCCATTCGCCGGGGCAGGCGTGGTCGGGCCGTCCGCGTCTTCTCGCAAGGCTTTGGCCTTGTCGGGGGCGGTGACGAACAGCACGTTGTTCATGCGCACGGCACGCAGATCGGCGATTTCAGCCAGGAGACGCACGGCGGTTTCCAGTGGCACATCTTCGAGTTTCAAGGTGACGGCTTTCTTGGCCTTGTCCCCGAGACGCGGATCGACGACCACATTCGCGCCGGTGTCCAGGGCCAGTTGCTTGGCGGCCGTGGCGAACTCGGTGCCGTCGCAGTCCACGCTCACCCGCTGCCGCATTTGCTTGGTGATTAGCCCTTCTTCGGTGGAGATGTACAACCCCTCCTGGGTCAGCCCGAACTTCAGGTTGTACGGGGCGAGCACGGCCTTCAGGCCGTCTTTGAGTTTCACTTGCTTCAGGTTCACGGTCACGTTCGGCTGGTTCGGGTCGAGGCCGAACTGGAAGATCGAGTTATCCAGAACCACGGCGAGTTTGGACTTCTCTTTGAGGTCCGTAATCACATCGGTGAGTGTGCGAGCCTGATAGTTCATGTCCCCGACTTCGTCCAGCGCTTTGCGGGCGGCGGCCATCGGGTCAGCGGCCTTGGCCGGAGCGGCCGGAACCGGGGCTGCGGCCTGAACTGCGAACGGAGCGGCGGCAAGCACCGCGACCGCGAACAGTCGGCGGAAAGTCAATCGCATCGAAAATGCTCCCGTGACGTGATTGGCGGATGGCAAGTGAGCGCCTTCCGCCAGGGTTCATAATACAGACGATCCTGACAGCGGCCGGATTGCGGCCAGGCCAGCACGATTCACTTGTCGGTTTTCGGTTCGGCCTTCGGTTCGGGCTTCGGCTCAGGCTGTGGCTTCGGCAGTGGGGCTTCGCGGAATTTCAGCAACTCGATCTTCTGGCGTTCTCGCTCAAACTTCTCGTTGTGCAGTTCGTTGGCGTGGTCGCGGCTCGTGATGAGGAAGGCGTTCCCCTTGCGGATCACGCGCAAGTCGCACTGAACGGCGAGAAGTTCGATAGCAACAGCGGGCGTCACGTTTTTGAGCCGGGCCGTGACGAACCCCGTGCGGCCATCGCCTGACTGCGGGCAAATCACCACACTCAGGTCGTACATTTCGGCCAACTTGTCGATGACCTCGTTGAACGGCTTCTCCTTCACCACCAGCGACACGAGTTTTACCTCTGCGGCCGGCAGCGGGATCAGTTTGGCCGTGTCCACTTTCGGCAGGGGGGCCTGGGCACTCGCGGAATTGGCGGCGAAGACCAGCCCAACCGCGAGGATCAGGAACCGAACAGACATGGGTGAAACTCCAGTTGTGTAGGCGAATCGTCACTTAGAAACAGGGCCGTGGAGGTGTTCCGTCATCTCCTTGAACATGGGCAGTGTGAAGGCGGCGACGCCGACGTGCGTGCCATCGTACCACACGATGCGTTGCTTTCCCGTCGCTTCCCAGAGTGCTTTCGCGGCCGACGGCGGCACGATGTCGTCGCGGCTCGCGCAGAGCATCAAGAGGTTCTTGCTCTTCAACTGCTTCGCATAGGTGATCGGGTCCACCGGGGCGATGAGCAGTTTCAGCATGAACTTGCCGCCGAGCAGATCGACGAGGGGCCGATACGGCTTCGCTTGCGGGTGGTCGTAGTAAGCATCCACAAGCCCGCCACCGGTGAGCATCAGGCAAACGTTCTTCAACCGGGGTTCGTTGGCGGAAGCAACCGCACCGATCAGGCTTCCCAGGCTCGTGCCCACCAACCCGAGGTTGTCCGGGTCGAACTCCGGTCGACTCGCCAGCCACGCCACGGCACAACGGATATCGAGAACCGTTTGCTTCACGCCGTCGATGGTTTTGGGGATATTCGTGGAGATCAGTTTCGTATCGGAATTGGGCGGCCGGCGTGGGCCGTAGTGAGCCATGTACACCACCATACCAGCGACGCCGTGCTGTGCCAGATGCATGCACTCACCGCGAGCGATCACGGCGTTGCCCTGCAAGATGTCCAGCGCCACGACAGCCGGGAACGGCCCCTTGCCCGCTGGCATGTAGAGTTCGCAATGGACCGTGTTGTTTTCGAGGATATCGGTCTTCACCGCTGATGGAAACGTGAGGTCGAACACCCGCACACCGCTAACGGGCAGATCGTGCCGCAGCGAGAGTTTGAAGTCGAAGTTCTGGGCCGGCATCCGATAGCGTTCCGCGACACCGGCCTTCTCGTCGTCCTTCGGCTCGAAGCGAAAGGTGCCGGTTTCAGGCTTCGCCGTGGTATCCGCACCGAGCATGAGATTCGTGTTGGGTAGCGTGAAAAGCAAAGCCAACCCGAGGATGTGTGCGACCATCGGTGGCTCCGCAGGATGGTAGAGATGGTAAATAAGGTCGCCTGGAACGATCATACCCGAGTTCCGGGCCGTGAGAAAGACCGTTCCTGGGGCAGTGGACAGTGGGTAGTGGACAGTGGGTAGTGGACAGAAGACAAAGGCAGTTTGGCCGCAAAAAGGCACAAAAGGACACAAAAATAAAACAAGAGAAGGAGCACGGTATTCAGGCTTCTGTCTTCTGTGTCCTCTATCCTCCTTTGCCTTCCTTTTTGTGTCCTTTTGTGCCTTTTTGTGGCCAACATGCCTTTGGTTCGCTTCTCATGCCCCTCGCCCCTGCTTCAAGAAGCCGCTGGCCGCGATGGGTGCCTCGATTTCGGTGCCGCGGCGGAGCCAGAACAACAGTGGCGTGGTCAGCGCGGTTGTTGCCACCGCCATCAGCACGAGCGCGCAGTACAGGCTTCGTGGCACTACGCCGAGTTCGTAACCCAAGTTGATGGCGATGAGTGCCATCAACCCGCGGGCGTTCATCATCGCGCCGATGATCCCGGCTTCGCGCCAGGTGAAGCCCCCCAATCGCGCCGCCAGCCCACACCCGACGAGTTTCCCCACGACCGCCGCAACGACCACTGCGGCGCAAATCAGCCAGATCGTGCCGCCGGTCAAACTCGTGAGGTCTGTGCGCAATCCCGTGTAGGTGAAGAACACGGGCACGAAGAACCCCGTGACCACGTCGTGCAGTTTGGCCGCCGCGGAACGCCGCAATTCCTCTTGATCGGAAAGCACGGCTCCGAGTACGAACGCCCCAAACACCGCGAAGATGCCAATGAGATTCGTCGCAACCGCGCTGAGAAAGAGGCACACGAACAGCACCGCGAGCGAGTTTGGAGCCAGTTTCCCGTTGTTCACTCGCATCGACGTTGCGAAGTACCGCACCAACAACGGCCGGACCACGAACACCATGAAAAGCCCGAAGGCCAGCGTTAATCCGACCATCGTGCCGGTGTCACCAAGATGAAACTTCGAGCGCACCACCGCGGCGACGGTTGCCAGCATAATCCACCCGATAGCGTCGTCCACCGCCGCCGCCGTGAGCGTGATCGCCCCCAGGCGTGTCCGGGTGATGCCGAGTTCCATCATAATCCGGCCGAGAACCGGAATCGCGGTGATCGACAGCGCCACGCCGAGGAAAAGCGTAAGCCCGAGAAGCGGAACCGGCCCGGCCACGGGGTGCGCTTCGAGATATGGGTGAATCAAGGGTGCCAGCCCGGCACCGAGCGCGAACGGAACGGC
>Ga0105049_10008739_pt1 | contig 11709 bp, 11 predicted proteins | sample MAT06_FD_78087 | JGI IMG/M metagenome (GOLD analysis project Ga0105049, IMG submission 78087) | Freshwater microbial communities from Lake Fryxell liftoff mats and glacier meltwater in Antarctica - MAT-06 | ecosystem: Environmental > Aquatic > Freshwater > Ice > Liftoff microbial mat | place...
TCTACTTGACTGCCCTGATCTTCCTTTGAACGCTCGCTCCTATGTCTGTATACTGCCTAGCAAATCCAAATTTATAATTGCTGGGCGTGTAGCTGTGGACTTGCACAACCTCCCACTCACCCGTTCTGTAATGGGTGCTGTCCCCGTGAACACTGGGATTATGAAGTTGATCAACTCGAACAAACTCAGCAGGACGATATCCCGGTTCTGGCAACGGTTTATCAGAGCAATCAATGTGTTCTGCCAGGATTCGAGTCAGTGCCCCACTCGGTTCTAGCTTGCGCTCTTTCCAACCGTCAGCACTGCCTTCAGCCCGAAAAATGATGTATTTCTTCATGTCTAGCTGTCCTGTTTTGCGTGATAGTTTGGAAACTCGGTTTCACCTTCAAACACGCAATCGACTTGCAGAATCGGATCTTCAGTCGGTTCTACTCGAACCAGATCCTAGGCATACTTTTCCGCCTTTTCCTCGCACTTTTCCTCATCAGTAGCCGCATGGCGAGAAATATTTTCGTCCTCACCACCTCGGTCACTATCTCTTGGGTCTGGCATGATTGATATTGCTCCTATGAAATCGATAGGGGAAGCCGTTTCAGTAGGGTGATAACAGCACCCTACTGAGGCGCACCTTAGTATGTTTGAATTATATTTTATAGCGGTTTTCACGCTGGTGAAGTACGGGCAAGGGGCTTAAGCCCCTTGTTTCAGGGAGTGTCCCCAAGTTGAGCGCACCTCATACTTGAAGAAACCGCTATATATGATTAGTAGATATGCAATCTTTTATGAAAGTTTTGTCAATTTCTCATGCAAAGCATTGTCTGGGATATCACATCGTTTTCTGCCCGAAGTATCGTCATCAGGTACTTTCCGGTGCGATAGAAGTTCAGTTAAAACAGGTCATTGGCGAAACCTGCAAAACTTACGGCTGGATATTGCATAATCTAGAGGTGATGCCTGATCACGTTCATATTTTTGTGCAGCTTGACCATACCGTTGCACCTGTTGAGGTCGTTAAGACTGTTAAATCTATCTCTGCTGTCAAACTATTCACTCAATTTCCAGACCTAAAGAAGCATAGATTTTGGGGTTCTGGAATGTGGTCTGATGGTGCTTACTATGGCACTGTTGGCAGTGTTTCAGAAGATGCTGTCAAAAAGTATATTGAGACTCAAAAGCAGCGGGGGTAACGAGTCATCGCGTAGAGAATTGGCGATTCCTCACCGACCCCAATCACTTGCTCAACTTCGTTTCACATTGCTCAAGGGGTCAGTTCGTCATCGCCCGCGCTTACATCCCCAGGCACGAGGCACAGGGGGTTTACGCGCGATCAATAAACTCTCTGCAACGACTCTTCACCGGGGTTCTCTAAGAAAGTTCTCTAGGACAGTTTCCTAAAATTCCTAAAATTCCTCGTCTGCCGGTCTTCAGCCCTCTTCAGCAAGCTTCATGTCTATGGATGCGCTTATGTCTATGAATTCGCTTCAGACGTTTCACGAATTTTTTGACCATTGTGTGGGGCATTGGAGCACCGAGCGCACCTACCATTACCTCTCGCGGCAGGAAGTAGAGCGATCGCACACCGAGTTTTCCATTCATCCCCTCACCCTCGACCAAAAAGCCAAGGTACTGCAAGACAATGAGTATCCCGAAACGGATGACTTACCCAATCTCCCTGGCTTCCACCTCGCCTTTGAAACCGTGTCGGAGCATGGCGAAAAAGCAGGACACGCCTTGAATATGCTATTTGTGACCCAGCAAAATGAAGAGGGTGTTTTGGTCGGAGACTACTTGCGCGATCGCGCCTACGAAGAGTCGAAGCCGATGATTGCTCACTTCCGCTTTACCCCCACCACGCGGGAGTTGCTGATGACCACCACCTACACCCGCATCATCGCCATCGATTCTATTTTGCTGGTCAACCCCAAACTACGGGTGCGCCGCATCCTCAACTACCACCGCCCACCGGAGGGGCAACCGCTCCAAGATATTGCATTGGCAGGGTTTGGGGTCGAGCAAAAAACGGCGTAAACCAGCGACAACCGTACTATGCCAGAAGCGGCTAAGTAGATAGGCTGAATTAAATTAAGCTTAGTTTCCGGGTTTCGACTCCGCTCAACCATCGTCTCGTTAGGGGTTGAGCATTGAGCGCAGTCGAAATGCATCTTACAAATAATTACGTCTTCCTACTTCTGCCACAAGTGGAGATCAAATCGGTGATCCCAAGCTGTGCTTCCAAGCTGTGATTCCAAGCTGTGCTTTTAATCTTGAGTAAACCTTTACTGGCCAACTGACTGAAGAATGACGATAAACAACATGGATATAGATAGTAATGATCTCGCTCGTTATATCGAATCGATCGACGGCATTTCTAAACCCTGGTTGTTGGTGCAACTTCGGCTCAAAATGCTGCAAGAACGGCGATCGCTGCTTTCTTCAACCGACTACACCCAAGAGCTAGCCGCCCTGCAAGCGGAACTGATGAACCTAGGAGAATGGTGGGTGGGGCAAGAAGTCGAGGTATTTGGCCTGACGCCACCGCCGAAAGCTCCGCCCGAAACCCACGGTTAAGTCGAAACCGATGGTTCAGTCAGTTAAATAACCTGAGAAGATCTGCGAGCTTGAGCCGCCACAGGCCCTAAACGCGAGCTGAACTGTAGTTTTACAGCCCGTCTCTTGACAGAGGTTGGTGGCGTTGCCTGAGAATGGGGCACGGGCGCTAATGTCCGCAGAATTCCGGTAGTGGAATTTAGAGGGTGGACGGGAACCCGTGGAATTTAGGTCGTGGCGTTTGAGTCGGAGAATTTGGCTCATCACGCTTACAACTCAGTTAATTTGGAGGGTCGCAGGATCAGCAATGGTGGATTTGGGGTTGATGGCGGCGTTGGGGTTTCTGGGCAGCTTTGGGCATTGTGTGGGGATGTGTGGGCCACTGGCGATCGCCTTCTCGCTCTCCCAAGGAGATCCTCCATCCGCCGATCCTGATCCCGAAAAAACGTCACCTAGCAATCAAGTCTCCCAACAATGGCGGCCATTGATCTTTCATGGGTTGCTCAACCTGGGGCGCATTTTTAGCTATGTAGCGGTGGGGGCGGCATTGGGCGGGGTCGGGTCGCTCGTGATGGCCGGGGGGCAGTTGGCTGGGTTAGGGAGCAGCCTGCGCCAAGGCATTGTCATTTTGACGGGGTTGTTGCTGATCTGGCTGGGTTTACGGCATATTCAGCCCGATCTGTTGCCACCGCTGCCATTTTTGCATCCGCTCACCCAAGGCACCTGGCACCAGCGCTTTAGCTCCGCCATGGCGCGGCTATCGCTCAAAACCTACTGGTGGACTCCAGCCCTACTGGGGTTGCTGTGGGGCCTCATTCCCTGTGGGTTTCTCTATACGGCGCAACTCAAGGCCGCAGAAGCGGGCGACCCGTGGATGGGGGCGGCGTTGATGGGGATGTTTGGGTTGGGCACCCTGCCGACCATGTTGGGGGTGGGTGTAGCGCTCGGGAAACTTGGCAGCGATCGCCGGAGTCAACTCTTTCGGCTCGGTGGCTGGATCACGCTGCTGATCGGGATCCTCACCCTGCTCCGCACCGATGCCATGGTCGATTTTACAGGTCATGGGGCGTTGCTGCTCTTGTTGCTGGCGTTGGTCGCCCGTCCGCTGAGTGGCCTATGGATGGGGCTACTGCGCTACCGCCGGGTGTTGGGGGTGGGGGCGTTTATCTTGGCGATCGCCCACACTAGCCACATGATGACCCACGCCTTGCACTGGAACCTCGCCGCGATCCCCTTTCTGCTGCCGATGCATCGCACAGGGCTGCTGGCCGGAACCCTCGCGCTGGGGCTCATGATCCCAGCCGCCCTCACGAGCTTTGATCGAGCGCTGCAGGTGTTAGGGAAGAAATGGCGATCGCTCCATCTGCTCAGCGTTCCGGCGATCGCCCTCGCCACGTTCCACGCCCTCTACAACGGCTCTAGCTACCTGGGTAACCTCCAGCTCAATGCCCTCAACGGATACCGCGCCGCTGGGTTAGGGCTATTGATTGGAGCGGGCTTACTGCTCCGATCTCCCTTGATTTGGTCGTTCTTTTCCTTAAAAAAATACTATGTTCCGCCTACAAGGCTACGGTAGCCTCGCCCTAGTGGGGCTGCTTGGCACCCTTGCCCTGCCCGCCCTCGCCCATACCACCGTCGTTGCCGAGGATGTGGCCGGCACCTGGCATATCGAACCCAGCCACAACCCCAAGGCCGGAGAATCGGCAACCGTCTGGGCCGCCCTCACCCGAGTTGGCGGCACTCTTTTGCCGCTGAGCGAGGCACAATGCCAGATGCAGGTCTACACCCAGCCCCGGAGCGAGGGCGATACCCCTATTTTGCAGCCAGCGGTCAAAGCGATCGCCGCCGGACAATACGAGGGCATTCCTGGGGCAGATCTAATCTTTCCGAACCCTGGACTGTATGACCTCGAACTCTCCTGTGCTCCCGCCCAGGAATGGAGTTTTGCGCCCTTTACCTTGGCCTATGAAATAGCGGTAGCCGCAGGAACGCCCCTCGTTGAGGCAACTCCAGCGGATTCGGTAGATTCGGCAGATTCAGAAAATTCAGCAGATTCCCCGCCAACCCCTGGGGCCAGCGCCCTAGAGTCAGCGGCAACGGCGGAATCTGGGAGAGTAGGATGGGCGATCGCCCTCCTCGTCCTCGTCGGGATGGGCAGTTGGCTCTGGGTCTCGCGATCTTCCAAACGCTGATTCCAAGCGCTAATTCCAACCGCTACCCCAATCACGTTTCAAGAGCGCTCTTCAGCATCTCTTGTCTTTGCAAAACGCGAGAGACCGCCGTTTAACGCGGTTGCTCCATCACTTCCGTGAGCCGTTGGATGGCGCGGGTCAGGTTTTCTTGGGCAACCAGATTAGGATCGGGCGTTTCAACAGCGGCCACCTCTTCTTCCCTTTTCGCCCGATGTTTGGCTTGTTCAAAGGCTCGCACCACCAAAAACAGACAAAATGCAATCACTAAAAAGTTGATGATCGCCGCCAAAAACAAGCCATATTGAATGCCATTGACACTGAGGTCTACCAGTTTGTCTACCCCTGCCACTTGCATGGCGGGGGTCAGGATGGCGGGCGTAATAATATCCGCCACAAACGAACTGACAATTTGGCCAAATGCGCCACCAATGATGACCGCAACGGCCAAGTCTACGACATTACCGCGCATGATAAAGTTGCGAAAATCAGCCATAAACCCTGTTGCAGCGCGTCTACCTTGCCTCATTGTTTTGGCTCCTTGGATGATATTTCTGGGCGATCCGAGTATGAAATGGGTCGGGACTACGCCTCAATCTACTCAAAATCGTCTCGAAATCGTCTCGAAAGCCATAGTATCTCATACCCAGAAAGAACAACTTGACCCATGCCGTCAATGACTCTTGAGCCGTCAGCCGCTTGCACCTGAAACAGAAGGGGATAGGGGCGATCGCCCCTATCCCCTTCTAAAATCCCCAGCCGTTTCTAGGGGTGATTAGGAGCTTCTACCATGCGCTCTAGTTCGCTAAAGGGCATGAGCCACGCGATGCCGTAGGGCGGCAAGATACCCAACAGTTTTTCTCCCGTCGTCGTCCAGCCGCACCGCCCCACGAGGTCATACCACTGGGTTTCGGTAACACCCACCTCGGCCAGGGGAATGGCGATCGCCACATCCTGGCTAGAGACATTGGTGAGGCAGAGCAGATGTTGGTCACCCTCGGGGGTCGATCGCAGCACCGCAAAGATCTCAGGAGCCACTTGCAGCACCTGCTGATCGCTATTGGGATGAAAGGCTTTGTATTGGCGACGCAGCACCAACAGTTGACCAAATTTTTCGACCAGTTGCGCCAGCTTAGAATGGGGTTCGCGGAAGGAGGCGATCAGGTCTTCGGATTGCAAGACTTGGCGGTTAATATCGCGCTTCACCTTGGTTTTGAGGACAGACGGAATATCGTTGCTCGTGCCAATCAAGCCGTGGAAATAGATCCCCGGAACGCCGCGCAACACCAAAGCAATGCTGCGGGAGGCCACATAGCGCTGCACCTGAAGCGCCAACTCTTCGCGGGCATCATCCAGGTTGAGGGCACTAAACCAGGTGGAGTTGATTTCGTAGGGTTCTTCCTGGCCCCCTTTGATCGTGCGATAGGAGACAAACGCGCCATGTTGCCGCGCCCGTTGCACCATAAAATCGACCTCTGCCTTGGGCAAAATATCGCGCACACCCATCAAACCAATGCCGTCATGGCTATCCAAAATATTAAAAAAGGTCGTGGTTTGAGACGGATAATCTAGCGATTGTGCCCAGGCGGTGAGGGTGCTGGCATCGTTGCGGTAGAAGGTATACAGCACCAACGGCGGCAGCGCAAAGTTATAGACCATCTGGGCTTCGTCGGTGCCATCGCCAAAGTACGATACGTTTTCGCCGTGGGGGACGTTGGTTTCGGTGATGAGGGCGGCGTGGGGGGCGACAATCCGTAGAATTCGGCGGAATAATTTAACGATGGCGTGGGTTTGGGGCAAACTGGCGCACCGGGTACCCGGTTCCTTCCAGAGGTAGGTGACGGCATCTAGGCGAATCAGCTTTGCGCCATAGCGGACGTAGCGCAGCAAGGTTGTGACAATGCGCAGCATCACTTCGGGGTTGGCGAAGTTGAGGTCTACCTGATCAGCCGAAAAGGTTGTCCAAGCCCAGATGGGGCCGTTGATGCTTTGATATTCGGTCAGCACATCGGAGGTGCGGGGGCGCACCAATACCTCGCGCTGCTCCGCCGTTAGCACCGTGGGGTCGGCGTAGGTCGTAAACACATCCTGGAAGCGAGGGTTGCCGTTGAGCAGTTCTTGGAAGGCTTGGCTGCTTGCAGAAATATGGTTAAACACCCCATCAAACATCAACTGATATTGCTGGCTGAGGGCGTCAATATCATCCCAAGAGCCAAGGTTAGAGTCTACTGCCCCAAAGTTGATTACCGCAAACCCTCGGTCAGAGGAGGATGGGAAAAACGGTAATAGGTGCAGGGTATTGATGATGTCTTTGAAGGTGGGGATGACGCGGAGGAAATGGTCGAGGGTGGCCAAGGGGGTGCGATCGCCACTTCTGAGTAAATCCCCGTAGGTAATCAAAATCACATCTTGCTCTGTGAAGCGATCGGCTTGGTCAAAGGCGCGATCGCGCTCAATGGTTTCGGGGTGTTTGTAGGCATAATGCACCCGCAGTTGGCGTTCGAGGGCGGGCAGGGTTTCGGTTGCCCCTGCTTCGCCATAGAGGAGCAAGAGCAGTTGAGACAGGCGATCGCGGTCTTCGGAGGAGAGTTCGAGGAGGGGGTTGCGGGTGTAATCGGGCTGAGGGTTGTAGCGAATCCGGTGTGACATCATTTCGGGCGTGTCTGTCATGGCAAAGGAGGCCAGGTACAAGGGTTTGCAATGAGTTTCATTGCAAGATAGCACCCCAACCCCAAGGTCGCCAGAAACCGATCCATTCCTAAGAATGAACTTCACAGAGCGGCGCGGTTGATCAAGTTTGCATCAGGCTCAAGTCGCTTTAGTCGATAGCACCACACGGATCCAGAACCCATATGGCTCCCAGAACCCCAGCGGCACTGGAGGCGACATAGCCATCGCGATGAAGCTTAGGCCATGCCGGCGTCGTTCCCATGAAAACGGGAATCCATTTGATCCCGCGACCCTACCGATAGATTCCCGCCTCCGCGAGAATGACAGAGCCAGATCCGCTCGATCATAGCTACCGCTCTATCTCTAACCTCTATGGACTACCCTAACTACTCGCTGCCTTGGCTCCCTAGGGCTTGCCAATCTTGAATCATGTCGGTTGTCCATAGCCAACCCTCTGGGAGTTGGGTGGGGTCTACCGCATCGGGGCTACTGAGGATAATCTGCTCATAGAGCCGGGGTGCTTTGCCTTGAATGCGAGCCAGATCGGGGCGAGTGGGGTCGGCTTCGGCCTTGCGCAGGGCGAGGGCGATGCCTGCGTAGGCGTTGAGTGCCGCGCGATCGCCAATCGGAGCATCGGGCATCGCACATTCTGGCTCTACCCCAGCGCCAATCTCCGTGCCCGGTTTTTGGATCAACGTAATCGCCTGACACCACGCCTGAATCGCTTCTGGGAGCTGGTTCTCGGCATAGAAGGCAAAGCCCAAGGCCGTGCGATAGGTGGCAGAGCCAGGGCGGGCGATCGCCGCCGTGTTCCAATAGCGGCGGGCATCATCGGGGGCATAGTCGAGGTTGCCTTGGCGCAGTTGCTGCCACGCGAGCCGCCCCTTCAAGAACAAGACTTCTGGCTCGGCCACTTGGTCGGGCTGAAGGTTACGCAGAGCCGCTTCCGCACTCTGGAGGTCGTTGCGGTTTAACAACTCCGTCACGGCCACCTCTCCAGCCGCCAAATCATTTTGGTTAAAGCGCAAAATGGCTACCGCTGTAACGGTTTCAGCGTCTGCGGTGGCCAGATTAATGTTGCCCAGGTTAGAGGGGGGCAGCGGGTCGGTGCCCAGGGCGGTGCTCGGGAGCAGGTCGTCGGGGGTGGGCGATCGCTGGGAAAGATGACTGACACCCAGCACCACGGCCATAGCTGCCGCCCCGATCAAGGGCAAGATCAGATAAGCAGCCCGTACCTTCGGGGTTGTTGGAGCCGCAGCCATGGCTGATTTTCGCTGCGCTACCTCCTTGTGGGGCATGGTATCAACGAGCGGATCGCTGGGTTCATCGGCCTCAATAGACACCGCCGAGGCGGGGGTCGTAGGGCCTGCTTGGGGGAGCAGAGAGGCCGGGATGGGGGATGTAGCGGTAGCCTGCAAGGTCGCCGTTCCCTGCCAGTCGGGTTCATCCCCATCGGCTGGGAACATCGCGTCCGTTTCGTCGGGGGTGAGTTGCTGGAGCAGTTCGGCCATGGAGGGAGAGCCATTCTCGTAGCTCAGCTCATCCAACGGATCAAAGGGAGCCGATAGAGAGAGGGACGCATCAAAGCTAGGGGCGATCGCCCCCCCTGCGTTATTTCCAGAGTCATCCAACACCGCCCGCGAAATCATTTCCAGCTCATCATCGGGATCACTCAGCGCGGCGTCAGAGGCGGGCAGGGTGGCATCTTCTCCGGCCAGCTTGGGTGGGGCTTCGTAGACCTGAGGCATGAGCAGCAGGCGATCGGCGGGGTTGAGGCGCGTGCGATCGCCCGACACCAAATATCCATCCCATTCTGGATGCAAGTACAACACAGGCAACGCCCAATAAAACTGGTGCGACCCATAGGAAGAAATCAACCCCTGGCGCGCCCGACTGAGACTGAGATCGAGCGGATAGCCCTGTTTGAGGTTGCGATAAAACAAGCGCGTCAGATTCAATGCCACATCATCGGGAATGCGTTCGGCCATCGCCAAAACCGCCGGAATACCCCGCCCCACCAGCGATTCGGCTAAGTTGCGGTCAGACGATTCTCGCTCAGACAACGCCCCTTGGCCAGACACCGCCCCTTGCGCCGAATGACTCCCACGACAGGAGTTAAACACCACCATCCGAATGCCATTGTTGACGAGCAACCCCGCCAAGTCATCGCCACTCAGCACCTCCGTCAAGCCCGTCCGTTCATTCACCAGATAGAGGTTGCCCCCCGAGATGCCCAAGTTGCTATGGCCCGCATAGTGCAACACATGAAACTGCCCCTGCTCTAGGGCTTGGGTCAATTGCTCTCGTCCCGGCTGCTCTAATACCGTCACCTCAAACTCTGGAGAAGGGGCTTGGGTGTCTGAGGTTCCTATGCGCGGCTGGCGCAATTCTTGCTGGAGGTTCAACGCTTCTCGTCGCAGTTCGAGGCGCTCTTGGTCAGTGGGAGCGGCGATCGCCATCAATACGCGCACAGGCTGCCCCGGCTCTAGGGGTGGCAAATACCCACCCATCATGCTAATTCCCGGTTGATACCGCGAAAACACAATATCCGTCCCCGTTGCGACGGGGCGGCGGAGGGTGTTGAGGCCGTCTTTTTCTCCAGCATTGAGCACCTCCCACGGCAGACGGGGCAGGGTGTTCCCCTTCAAACCGAGGCGCAGGCGCAGCATTTCACCCTTGTGCTGGGCAATGCCCCGCGCCGTCATCCAGCTATCGCGCAGGGTTCCATAAAATAGCTTGTTGTAAAGCACCTGCCCCAGTTCTAGCAATGTTGGCGGCGTGCTATACCCATTTCCAGACGATGCGTTAGGCGGGTAAAACTCAAACCCACCCACCCTCGTGCCGTTGCCTTGTAACAGCTCCGACAGCGGGTTATTCATCAATTGCTGGGTATAGATTAACCATTGGTCAACCTCCCAAACAACCTGCTCTTCGGCAAGAGGGACACCTGGTGCGACCCGCTCAGTCCGCACCAAATATTCATCACTCCCAACGGGGGTGACCGAAATGTGAAACTCCTGGGTCACGGTTTCGGTAGTTCTCCTTGAATAGGACGAAAGGCAGAGCCTCAGCCTGTCTACAACATGAAGGGCAATGACGGGAAAAACTGAGACGATAGGGGCTATTCACAGTTTCCAAAGAACAGGTGACCAGATCCGGGGAAAAATCATGCCACAGTAAGAGGCTCTGTCGCTTCACTGCTAGCATAGCCTTCCTCAGGCCAGCATGGCGATGAAGGAACCTCCCCCCACAAAAAACCCTCCACAAAAAATAAGACGATCCGAGCATCCCAAAAGTGCCAAGCTTGCTGCTGAAGAATCTACGCAGGCTCAGGGCATGGCGCGGTGCGTTAAAATACCTACTCACCTCGACTCATACGGACTTCCACTGCATTACGGACTCAGCTCAGAGTCTGCGATATGGAAGAGCGCGATCGCCCCCAGCCCTTTCAAGCGCCTTAAAAATGAGGGATTGGCGATCGCCCCCTCCACAGCCCCACCATTTCCACCCCAAAAAAATCCTCAGCCCAGTCCAAAAATTTTCCGGGTGCTACCTCCCCCCCAGAGAAGAAAGGAGTGGTAGATGCACCCTGATTCAAAACTCCCCCCACTTCTTTGAAGTGAAGGGAGCTTTTTTTTACCCAATTTTCCTAGCCCAACCGGATACTTCAATCCGCGACCCCAGAAACCCCCTAGGTGATGGCCTCACACCAGTATCCTAAAACCTTAATTTTTAAGTCTGAACCTGAGCTTAGAGCTTGTTGATAACGTTCTAGCGTTCTAGATGAGCGGCTCGAAGCCATATTATGTGTGATGCGAAAAATCTAAGAAGTCCGCTCCATCTGGATTGTTATGCAGTGCCTACTTTGATATGTCATTTTTCTACTCCTTCTGCAAGAATTCAGGTGCTTAAAACGCAGTCTTTGTAGACTTTTTTCAAGAATTCTGTTCCAAAATTAATAAGATGATTACAGTAATCATAGTTAGGAGTAAATCTTGATTTTCCCAACTGATACAAGTTATGTTCCTTGAGATAGCAATATAGTTCATTTTCAATCGGAAGATAAATAATAGCTCCATCTTCGTCTTCAAATTTCACGCTAGGCTTACGACGTTCAACAGGCTTAGGCAACAAAATCCCCCCTTCGTGAACTAACTTATTACGAATACTGCGGATTTTATCGAGTTCTTGCCAATGTTTATTATCAATTTTGTAGCCTCCAGCTTCATCCAAAAATTTATATGCTCGTTTAATTCCCTCTCCGTAGCGTGTATCGTCCTTAATGGCAACAGAAATCCTCAAA
>Ga0105049_10008740_pt1 | contig 11706 bp, 10 predicted proteins | sample MAT06_FD_78087 | JGI IMG/M metagenome (GOLD analysis project Ga0105049, IMG submission 78087) | Freshwater microbial communities from Lake Fryxell liftoff mats and glacier meltwater in Antarctica - MAT-06 | ecosystem: Environmental > Aquatic > Freshwater > Ice > Liftoff microbial mat | place...
CATCAATGACGCCCATCTCCTGCGCTACAGCCAGCGAGGCGGCGTCACGGTCGATGCCCATGATGTGCATGCTGGTGTCCGCGCGCCGCAATGCACGTGCAAATGAACCACCAATCAAGCCGACGCCGATAATTCCGATATTCATGTTTTAAGTTGTAACTCAAGCACTGGCGCGGGTTGCGGAGAACAAATGCCTGAAGAAGCCCGCCGATAATGGCTTCTATCAGTTCGAGGCGGGCTGCGCCATCGCGTGGTCGAGCGCCGCAAGAAAGCGCCGATTTTGCGCCTCGGTGCCGATTGTCACCCGCAGATAATCGGGCAAACCGTAACCCGCAATGGGACGCACGATCACGCCTTGTTTCAGCATTGATTCAAATACGCGCTTCGCGTTGTCTATTTTGAAGGTAATAAAATTACCGAACGCCGGGATGGTTGGCAGATTTCGCTTGGCAAACTCGGCCTTAAGCAGAGACAGTCCGGCGTCATTCACGCGGCGGCTCTCCCGAATGAACTCATCGTCGCCTAACGCCGCAACAGCCGCGACCATCGCCAAATGATTCACATTGAACGGCTGCCGAACACGATTCATCAAATCGATCAACTGTGGATGCGACAACCCGAATCCGATTCGCAAGCCCGCCAAGCCGTACGCCTTGGACAAGGTATGCGAGATGATGACGTTCGGGAAGTCGGCGAGCCACGGCACGCTGTCGTAGACATCCGCATCATTGAGATACTCGCCGTAGGCCTCATCGAGCACCACCAGCACACGGGCAGGAACTAGCTTTAGGAATGCCTGTAGTTCGGCGCCGGGCGCGAATGTTCCGGTCGGATTATTTGGATTCGCCAGAAAAACCATCTTGGTGTCGGGCCGGATTGAAAGCAGCATCGCGCTCAAGTCGTTGCCAAAATCTTTTGCTGGCACCTCAATACCCGTCGCGCCAACCGCCTGTGTCGCCAACGGGTAAACCGCAAACGCGTGTTGCGAATAAACAGCAGAATCCCCCGCTTTCATGAACGTGCGCGCAGCCAGTTCGAGGATGTCATTGGAGCCGTTGCCAAGAATGATTTGCTCAGGCTCAACGGCATACTTCGTTGAGATCGCTGCCTTCAACGCGAAACCGCCGCCATCCGGGTACATCGCCAAATCACCGAGCGCCGCTTGAACCGCTGCCATCGCCTTCGGGCTTGCACCCAACGGATTTTCGTTTGAAGCCAGCTTGACGATGTCGGCCTCCTGCATGCCGAGTTCGCGTGCAACATCCGAGATCGGCTTGCCGGGTTGGTACGCAGCAATGCTGCGAATGTAGTCTGGGGCCAGCGCGGCAAGCGCTTCAGGAGAAATTGTAGGGTTCATCATTCAATATGCAAAAAGCACTACGTGGGCCGCCCAAACAAATGCGGAATCAACTCTTCACATTGTTTGGGGAATAAAAGACTGGTCAAAGGACTGCGGCTGGATATGAGCCAAGCACCTTTACGTAGCCGGCGATGTTGCGCACTTCCGCAAGCGCCTCTACAACATTGGCATCGTCCTGATGACCATCGATATCAACAAAAAACAGATACTCCCACATCGCCACTTTCGACGGCCGGGATTCGAACTTGCTCATCGACACGCCGCGCGTCGCAAACGGTGTGAGCATTTCGTACACCGCGCCAGCGCGATTTGCGGCCGAGAGCACCAGCGAGGTTTTATCTTTGCCCGTTTTGGAAGGTTTGGGTTCGTAATTGCCAAGCACGAGGAAACGAGTGGTGTTATTGGGTTCATCTTCAATATTCGAGGCGAGCAGGGTCAAGCCGTAATGTTGCGCGGCCATCTCACCCGCAACAGCCGCAGACATCGGCTCAATCGCGGCCTTGCGCGCGGCCTCCGCGTTGGAAGATACCGCCACGCGTTCGGCGTGCGGCATGTTTGCGTTTAACCATTCGTGACACTGCGCCAATGATTGCCCGTGTGAGAACACTCGGTGAATGGCACTGAACTCTGATCGCGACCGTGCCATCAAATGGTGGTGAATGCGTAACAGCACTTCGCCGCAGGTCTTCAATGTCGTCTGCGGCATCAGGTCCAGTGAGCGTCCGACCGCGCCTTCGGTGGAATTTTCCACGGGCACGACGCCGAAGTCGGCGGCTCCCGATTCGACACTGCGGTAGACCTCGTCAATGGATGGCTGCGGGACAGTTTCGGCCCCTTCGCCAAATTGCTTCACCGCCGCGCGTTCACTGAACGTGCCCTGCGGCCCGAGGTAAGAAACGGTGACGGGCCGCTCCAGTGCCAGGCATGCCGACATGATTTCGCGGAACAGACGCGCCGCAACTTCATCCGGCAAGGGGCCTTCATTGATCTCGATGATGCGGCGCAATACTTCCGCCTCGCGTTCAGGGCGATAGGCTTGTCCTATCTTCAATGAACCGACTTTGCGAGCCAGCGTGGCGCGCGCGTTCAGCTTGGCGAGGATATCCACGTCCAACGCATCAATTTCAGATCGGAGTTTGGAAAGGTCGTCAGACATTGGAGTGAGATTCTGCCGCTCTGAGGCGGCGCAGGAAACACCGGCGTAATGAAGAATGCTACTTGCAAAACCAACGTAATTTTAACCGTTGCGCTGCGCAAAATCCCGCATGAATTCGGTCAGCGCCGCAACACCGGCTAACGGCATCGCGTTGTAGATCGAAGCGCGCATACCACCAATCGCCTTGTGCCCTTTCAACCCTGCCAGCCCAGCGGATTGACACCCCTCAAGGAACGATGCATTGAGCGCCTCATTGCCAAGAAAGAACGGCACGTTCATGCGCGAGCGATCATCGACGGCGACATCATTTCGATAGAAACCGTCTGAATTGTCTATGCAGCTATAAATCAGTTTCGCTTTTTCGATATTCACATCTTCCATGGCAGATAGCCCGCCTTGGGCCTTGAGCCACTTGAAAGTGAGACCAGCCAGATACACCGCAAACGTCGGCGGCGTGTTGAGCATCCATTCACTTGCAGCTTGTTGTGTGTAATCGAAAACGGAAGGCGTAAACGGATGTGCGCCGCCGAGCAAGTCCTTGCGGACGATGACAAATGTGAGCCCGGAAGGCCCGATATTTTTTTGCGCTCCACCGTAAACGCATCCGTACTTGGCGATATCCATTGGCCGCGACATGATGTGCGATGAGGCATCGGCCACCAGCGGCACTGCATCATTGACTTCGGGAGTCCAGAAATATTCAACGCCGTGGATCGTCTCGTTGGTACAAATGTGCCGGTACGCGGCTTCGCCGTCTGGTTTCCAAGCTGTCTGCTCAGGTACGTACGTGAAGTTCCTGTCCTCGCTCGAAGCGATCACATTCACCTGGCAATACTTGCCCGCTTCCTTAATCGCGCCGGCAGACCAATGGCCCGTGTTGACATAGTCCGCACGGCTTTTTCCGCGCAACAGGTTCAGTGGCACAAATGAAAATTCACCCTTGCCGCCGCCCTGTAGAAACAACACCTCGTAATTGCCAGGAATGGCCAGCAATTGGCGGAAGTCGGCTTCAACTTCGGCTGCGACCTCCATGAACACCTTGCCGCGGTGACTCATCTCCATCACCGACATGCCGGTACCGCGAAAATCGAGAAGCTCTTCCTGAGCCTGCGCCAACACTGGATAAGGTATTGCCGCAGGACCAGCCGCGAAGTTATAAACGCGAGCCATTATTTGGCGATGCTGGCGCTTGCGCCCTGGGAGGCCACCTCGATTTGCTGCGCCACATTCTTGGCAGCCGAATCCATAATCGCAGCCATTTGCGGAGCGAGAACTCCAATGATTTCAGACATGGTCTCCTGCATCATCATTGACATCGCCGTCAAAGCAGTCATGCCTCTTCCTCCTCATCCGACTCAACGATCTTCTGCAAACCGGATAATTTGGAGCCTTCGTCCAGATTGATCAGTGTCACTCCCTGAGTAGACCGACCCATTTCACGGATCTGCTTAACTTTCGTACGAATCAACACGCCACCCGTTGTAATCATCATGATTTCGTCTTCAGGACGCACCAAAATCGCGGCGACTACTTTCCCATTGCGTGAACTGGTCTGAATCGCGATCATGCCCTGCGTACCGCGACCATGGCGTGTGTACTCGACAATCGAGGTGCGCTTGCCATAGCCGCGCTCCGTCGCTGTCAACACGCTTTGCTGTTCGTCCTCGGCGACGAGCATCGCGATCACTTTGCCGCCCTTGGCCAAATTCATACCGCGTACGCCACGCGTATCACGACCGGTGCTACGAACGTCGCCCTCTTCAAAACGTACTGCCTTGCCTTCATTGGAAAACAACATGACGTCGCATTTGCCATCGGTCTGCGCAACACCAATAAGGTTATCGCCATCATCGAGCGCAATGGCAATAATGCCTGCCTTGCGCGGATTGCTGAAGTCTGACAACGCCGTTTTCTTGACCACGCCACCGCTGGTTGCGAAAAACACGAACTTGTCTTCCGCAAAATTCTTTACCGGCAATACAGCGCTGATTTTTTCGTTTGGCTGCATCTGCAACAGATTGACGATTGGCTTGCCGCGCGACGCGCGTGAGCCCAGCGGAATTTCATAGACCTTCACCCAGTACACTCGCCCCTTGTTGGAGAAACACAGTACGTAGTCGTGGGTGTTGGCGATGAACAGTGTTTCGATGAAATCGTCTTCCTTCATCGCAGTTGCCTGCTTGCCACGTCCGCCACGCTTTTGGGCGCGGTAATCGGCGATAGGCTGATACTTGATGTAGCCGGTATGCGACATCGTCACCACCACCTCTTCGGCGGCGATCAGATCTTCCATCGACATTTCCTGAGCATTGGCGACGATCTCTGATCGGCGCTTGTCACCAAACTGCTGCTTCACTTCACCAAGTTCGGTGGAAATAATCAGGGAAACGCGGTCTGGCTTGCTCAGGATATCGAGCAGGTCGCTGATTTTCTCCATAACGTCTTTGTACTCGGCAACAATCTTGTCCTGCTCCAAGCCGGTCAGGCGCTGCAAACGCAACTCGAGAATTGCCTGCGCCTGCGCGTCCGAGAGCCGATAACCGTTATTCTGCAGGCCGAACTCCTTCGGAAGCCCCTCCGGACGGTATTGATCGGCCATTGCCCGCGTCAGCATTTCTTCGACCAGCTTGGAACGCCAAACTTTGGAAATCAACCCTTCTTTCGCGATTGCCGGCGTTTCAGAACGCTTGATCAACTCGATAATTTCGTCAACGTTTGAAAGTGCAACCGCCAAACCTTCCAGCACATGGCCGCGCTCGCGCGCTTTGCGCAACTCGAAAACGGTGCGCCGCGTAATTACCTCACGGCGATGTCGCAAGAATGCGGTAATGAACTGCTTCAAATTCAGCAACTGCGGCCGGTTGTCCACCAGCGCCACCATGTTCATGCCGAACGTATCCTGCATCTGTGTCATTTTGTAGAGATTGTTCAGCACAATCTCAGGGACTTCGCCGCGCTTCAACTCAATGACGGCGCGCATGCCGGACTTGTCGGATTCGTCACGAAGGTCGGAGATGCCCTCGAGTTTTTTGTCGCGCACCAGTTCGCCAATCTTGATCAGCAAATTGGCCTTGTTTACCTGATACGGAAGCTCATCGATGATGATCGCCTGACGGCTTCCCTTATCCAATGCCTCGAAGTGCGTGCGGGCGCGCATGATGCAGCGGCCACGACCGGTACGGTATCCCTCGCGGACGCCATCGAGTCCATAGATGATTCCAGCCGTCGGGAAATCCGGCGCTTTGACGATCGCGATCAACTCTTCGATATCTATCGCCGGGTTATCGAGCACCTTCAGGCAGGCGTCGATGATGTCCGACAGATTGTGCGGCGGGATGTTGGTGGCCATGCCAACGGCAATACCGGTTGACCCATTAACGAGCAAATTCGGGAATCGCGCCGGCAGGATTAGCGGCTCATTTTCACTGCCATCGTAATTGGGACCGAAGTCAACGGTTTCCTTATCCAGGTCCTCAAGCAACTGCTGGGCAATTTTGGACATGCGGATTTCGGTATAGCGCATTGCCGCAGCATTGTCGCCATCCACTGACCCAAAATTCCCTTGCCCGTCCACCAGCATGTATCGAAGGGAAAAATCTTGCGCCATGCGAACGATGGTGTCGTATACAGCAGTATCGCCGTGCGGGTGGTATTTGCCGATCACATCGCCAACGATGCGAGCGGATTTCTTGTACGGCTTGTTGTAATCGTTGGAAAGTTCGTGCATTGCGTACAGGACGCGGCGATGGACTGGTTTCAAGCCATCCCTCACATCCGGCAGTGCGCGACCGACGATGACACTTAGCGAATATTCAAGGAAGCTCTGACGCATCTCGGCTTCGATACTGACGGGGATGGTTTCTTTTGCGAATTGCGGTGTTGTTGGTTCAGTCACGTTGCGGCTCTCTCGGTTGCTGCTCTGCTAAGCACTTGATTTTAAATGAAATAAAGCTGACTCAAACACTATAATTTAACACACCACTCGGCAGAAAACCACGATCAGACTTCAAACCACCACTTATCCGGTTAGATGTGCCTGCGCATACACAACAAATTGTGCTTTAGTTTCAATAGTCGATTGCTGTTGCTATTGTGCAACTCCAAGGCTCGTGTTGTTGCAAAAACGCGAAGTGGAGGTTGTGTCTGGTAAATCGAATCGTGTATGATTTGGCCAGTTTCAGCAAAGCTCCGCCCCTTCAAATCGCAATGCATTGTTGCATCGCGACCAACGACAAAAAATTTTCACTTCTCCCGGGAGTACCAAATGAAGAGTTCCCTTATCGTAAATGCAGCCGGCATGGCAAGAATTTACGTGGCAGTAGCGGCTCTTGCCGCGTGCACGGCGTACGCCGAAGTAAAACCCGTCCTGACTGACTCAGCAGGCGTCCCGGTCCGCGACGCTTCAGGCGCTTGCGTGCAAACAAGCGGTATCCTGCACCCTGATTGCGGCGCCAAGAAAGCGGAACCAGCAAAACCTGCCGCCCCAGCAGCGCCGGCTGCACCAGCTGCTCCAGCTGCACCAGCTGCACCAGCTGCTGCCGCTGCCGCACCGTCGTCTGTGAAACAAGCAATTACCATTCAAGCAGAAGCGCTGTTTGACTTCGACAAGTCCGTGCTCAAGCCAGCCGGCAAGCAGTCAATCGATGATGCGGTCGCAAAAATGCAGAGAATTGATGTCCAGATGGTTATCGCGACCGGGCACACCGATTCCGTCGGTACTGATGCATACAATCAGAAGCTTTCTGACCGCCGTGCAACCTCAGTAAAAGAGTACATGGTGTCGAAGGGCGTTCCTGCGGCCAAGATCACCACGCTGGGCAAAGGTGAGACTCAACCGGTTGCCACGAACAAGACTGCCGAAGGCCGCGCAAAGAATCGTCGCGTCGACATCGAGTTCAAAGGTGTTTCCAGGTAGTAAATAGTTTCGAGCTTCACAAAAGCCCCGCGCTACGCGGGGCTTTTTGTTTGTACACTCAAATCGAAAATGAACTCGTACGCCAACTACCGTTGATTCAGGACTAAATGACAACAACCTACATGATTTCGCCACGCTGGCTTGTCCCGGTGGAGCCTAAGGGCACCGTCCTGGAAGACCATTCGCTTGTCGTTGACCAGGGCAAGATATTGGCATTGCTTCCGACTTCAGTCGCCCGCGGACGTTTTATTGGTGTTGCAGAGACTGTGTTACCGAGCCATGTACTCATCCCAGGACTGATAAACCTGCACACCCATGCAGCCATGACGCTCATGCGTGGGCTTGCAGACGACACCCCGCTGATGACTTGGCTCAACAATCATATCTGGCCGGCAGAGGTCAAACATCTTTCGGAGACGTACGTTTTTGATGGAACGGAGATGGCGACGGCCGAGATGATCCGATCTGGCACGACCTGTTTCGCGGATATGTATTTCTATCACGACGTTGCCGCACGGGCCGCATTGAAGTCGGGAATGCGTGCGGCCCTCGGGGGGGCGATTCTTGAATTCCCAACGCCATATGCGGCTGACGCCGAGGCATACATCGAAAAATGCCTTGCCCCTCGCGACGAGTTCGCCAATGATGCCCGTCTGAAATTGATGTTGGCGCCACACGCGCCATACACGGTGAGCGATAAAACCTTTGCGCGCATTTTCACTATCGCAGCAGAGGCGGATTTCCCGGTGATGATGCACATCCATGAGACCAAAGATGAGGTTGTTCAGGGTGAAAAGGAATTTGGCATTCGCCCCATCGCGCGATTGGAGAAATTGGGGTTACTTGGTCCGAACTTGATTGCCGTCCATTGCGTGCACTTGAACGCTTTGGAAATCGACTTGTACGCGAGACTCGGTGTAAATGTCGCCCATTGCCCTGCGTCCAATTTGAAGCTAGCGAGCGGCATCGCCCCTGTCAGCGCCATGTTGAAAGCTGGCATTAACGTCGGCATCGGTACTGACGGCGCTGCAAGTAACAACCGGCTGGATATGCTGGGTGAAACTCGACTCGCATCGCTGCTCCAAAAAGGCACAACTGGCGATGCTGCGGCATTGCCAGCCCACCAAAAACTGGAGATGGCAACCCTCAATGCCGCGAAAGCTCTGGGTTGGCAGGACGAAATTGGCTCTCTGGTGGAAGGAAAGGCTGCCGACATGACAGCAATCGATTTATCTTCTATTGAAACGCAACCCGTCTACGATCCGGTATCGCATATTTTTCACGCCGCCGGGCGCGAAAACGTAAGCCACGTATGGGTAAACGGGGAACTGTTGCTCGACAACCGTGTCCTTCTACGGCAAGACATCCACGAACTAAAAACGAAAGCAGCAATTTGGCAGCAACGCTTTGCTGAAAAACGCCAATGAACACCATGCCTGCAAATAGCAACGTCGACGAAGCCGAGCTCGCCAAATTCGGTGCGCTAGCGGCTCGCTGGTGGGATCCCCAAAGTGAATTCAAGCCGTTGCATGATATCAATCCGCTGCGACTAACGTGGATTGATAAACACGTAGGCCTCAGGGGCAAAAGCGTCATCGACATAGGCTGCGGCGGGGGCATACTCGCTGAAAGCATGGCTGGCATTGGCGCGTTCGTCACTGGCATCGACTTGTCTGAAAAGCCGCTGAAAGTCGCGCAGTTGCATTTGCTTGAAAGCGGCAAGTCAGTTACCTATCGACTGATATCGGCTGAGGAGATCGCCAGCGAACAGCCGGAGAGTTTTGACTGCGTAACCTGCATGGAGATGCTTGAACACGTTCCGGATCCCCAATCAACAGTACGGGCGGCAATGACACTCTGCAAGCCCGGGGGATGGGTGTTTTTTTCGACCTTGAACCGTAATCCGAAATCGTTTCTGTTCGCGATCATCGGTGCCGAGTATGTGTTGAATCTGCTACCAAAGGGGACGCACGAGTACCGACGTTTTATCACGCCAGCAGAACTGGCTACGATGTGCCGCAATGCCAGCCTAAACGTCACGGAATTCATCGGAATGACCTACAATCCGTTCAGCAAGATTTACTCGCTTAACGATGACGTAAGCGTGAATTACATCGCGGCTTGCCGCAAACCGGCCCGAATCGTACAGTCTCGAAGCTAAACCACCAAACCGCATGACCGACATGAATCGCCGACACTTTCTGTCCCTCGCTTCGGCCATGCCGTTATTTGGACTGCCCTTGGCGAATGGCCTGCAAGCGAGCACTGGCAGGCCACTCCAGCCACCGCCATTGCTAGTCCTGGTGTATTTGAAGGGCGGAAACGACGCCTACAATACGTTCGTACCGCTCGCCGACCCACTCTATCGCAAGCTTCGGCCAACCATTGGGATCCACCGCGACCAACTAGTCCCGTTTTCTTCCACTCACGGTTTCAATCCGTCCTTGAAGCCGCTGCTGCCGCTTTGGGAGAACAAGGAGATGGCGTTGCTGCAAGGCATCGGCCAGCAGGAAGTTACCAACCAGCACTATCGCGACCTTGAGACACAATTCACGGCAGCGAGCCCCGGCGAGTACTACACCGATGGCTGGGTTACAAGAGCCTTTAGCGCCAATGTCGACAACAGCATACTGGGCAGACTGACGCTCGATGCGCTCGCATTTGGCGATCTGGACATACGGGAAGCTGATCCGATGGGTCCGTTTCGCGGCAACAAGATTCGGGTCATCAATATGCAGCATCCCTCCGAATGGATCATCAGCCAGAAGGTAATCGGAACGCAACACCTTGAAAGCACGCCGGCACGTGCGCTCGCTGGCACCTTCGCGCAACCTGAACGGGTAACCTTGAAGACGGTATTTCCGGCAAACGAGTTTGGTGATGCGTTGAAGGCAACCGCTCAGCTCGCCGCTGCAGGCATGTCGCCGCCGGTTGTTCACATCACCCTGAATGCAGTCGATGCCGATCAACACCACGCTTTCGATACGCATTGGGATCAAAACAAATACCATGGCCCGGTGCTTACCAAGCTCGCTGAGGGACTAGCCGCATTTCGCAATGCGATGCTTGAAATTGGCCAGTGGGATCGCACCCTGCTCGCGACCTACGATGAATTCGGACGTTCCCCAAAGGAAAACGAAAAGCAAGGAACCCACCACGGCTGGGCATCAACCCAAATGGTGCTCGGCGGAAAAGTAAAGGGCGGCCTGTTCGGCGAGCCCATGCCAGTGGTCAACGTATTCTCCATTGATGGTCCGCCGCCGGTGATCGACTATCGCGAGCTTTACACGACCATCATCGAACGGTGGTGGCGCGGCAGTGCCGGGCACGTGTTTGAGCGCCGCTTCAAATCGCTGGATCTGCTCCGCTCCTAGTTGGTCTCAACACCTGAGCATTCTTCCGTGACCGCTGAAATTACCGGCAATACCGCTCCGATAAAGGCGATTTTGTTCGATCTTGATGGCACGTTTGCAGATACCGCGCCGGATATGGCTCGTGCGCTGAACGTCATACGCTTCCAGCGCGGCCTCCCGGCGCTTCCCCTCGCCACCATCCGACCGCATGTCTCCCGTGGCGCGAGCGGAATGCTCGATGTCGGTTTTGGCATCAATCTGCAACACGAGACATTTGCCACATTGCGCGACGCGTTCTATGACGAGTACCAACAGAATATCTGCATTGAAAGCGCGCTTTTCGATGGCATCGAAACACTTGTCGACACCTTGGAGCAGCGCGATATCGTGTGGGGCATTGTGACCAACAAAGCCGCACGTTTTGCCCTGCCAATTGCACAAATGCTGGGATTCGCGGAACGCGCTGCGTGCATCGTTTGCGGCGACACCACCGCGCATACCAAACCACATCCTGCACCACTACTTCACGCTGCACACGCGATCGGGATACCACCCAGCCACATCCTTTATGTCGGTGACGACGAGCGCGATATCCGGGCCGCGCACGCTGCCGGCATGCGCGGCGTAGCGGCGGTTTATGGCTACATCAGCGCGGACTCTGACCCCGAATACTGGAATGCCGAATACTCAATTTCGACACCGGCCGAACTGGCGTTGCTACTCGGATAGCATTGCGTGCGTCGCAGCAATGGCGTGCGTTTGGCGCGCTCGATGAAATCTCCAAGGTTCAGATTTTCAGCTTCAGGCCGGGAATTCGCGCGATTATCGGAAAATGCGGGTGACACGTCAGGTTGCGCGGCAGAGTTTAAGTGAAGCAATGTGCCTGGTGATTTCCGCTCAACCAATTTTTCTCAATTACCCC
>Ga0105049_10008743_pt1 | contig 11705 bp, 9 predicted proteins | sample MAT06_FD_78087 | JGI IMG/M metagenome (GOLD analysis project Ga0105049, IMG submission 78087) | Freshwater microbial communities from Lake Fryxell liftoff mats and glacier meltwater in Antarctica - MAT-06 | ecosystem: Environmental > Aquatic > Freshwater > Ice > Liftoff microbial mat | place...
GAGCATCCCTAGGCTTGCCACTCCTCCCAGCCCTATGGCAGCCAACGATCCCCATCCGCGATGACGGGTCGTTGGCGTTGCCTCCAGCAGATTCTTTTTAGAGGATTCTCGAGCGACTTGATCCAATGCAGCGCGGCAGAGTTCCGGCGATCTGGATTGTTCGGAATCGCTGTGCGAAAGTTCAATCGCCCCCAACAGTGCATCGCCAACTGCCGGCATTCGACGTCCCAAAAGCTTAGCTACCGACTCTGCCGATCGAACTCGCATCACCCAGCGATGAAACCAAATCGGAACGGTCGCCATTCCTGCCGTGGCACCTAAGAGGATCGCAGACCGCACCCAGGCTGGTGAGTCAAAGAGCCTATCCAGAGCGAATACAAAAAGAACTCCAAAAAAAACGGAGAATAACGCGATCCCCGTTGCTTCCAGCAACTTGGTCGTCCAAACCTTTTTGCGGAACTGTGTGAGTTGTGCCACCAACGTAGAGGGAATTGCGATTCGATTCTTAGTTTGTGTCATGCCCATGGTAACAGATGTCTCCAGCGTCCTTCTTAAGAAACTTGAACGTACCTAGTATAGAGGCATTGCAACGCCAAACTCAAGAATCGAATGTGATTCCGGGCATCAGAACTACGCTTTTCTCGGAATATTTTGGTCGACAATCCCAAAAACATGGACGGTGTGACCGGTCGTGTCAACGGCGTCGGCGATACAACGATTGTCTCAGCCAAAGCGGTGCCACATACGATATCAGGGCCAACGGATGGTTTGCAGACTTTTCAATGCCTCCTAGTCGCTGACCAACAAGGGAATCTACGAATGTCCAAGTTCTATGTTCAAAGTGGTTCGATTCACGGAATTGTCGATTGCTATGATTCCGAATGCGCGGCCGTCTGGGTTGTGAATCGTGTGATGAACCGTATCGAGCCAACCCAAAATGCGATCGAATACGATGAAGACAATGACGCAGACATCGGGATGTTTGCTTTGGATGATAAGATCCGCATCAGCGAACAAGGCTTCGATCGAGACGACTGCGAAGTGGTCGACACCCACATGGCTTTCCTTCAATGGCACCAATTAAAGCGGGCTATCGAAGCACTTCATCAACAAATGAACGACAGGATCGATGACGATCTCTAGCGGGCAGTTTGCTCCCATTGCGAGGTTGGGTTGTTGGAACGACACCTACTGGACTTCCCTGCCGAAAATCGCGCAATACTGCTTGCCGACTTTGGTGCAGAGCACCGACAGGGAATAGTCGCTCTTTGGATTCGAGATCAGTGCTTTCCTAAGGGCTTGAAGATCCACGTCGAGCCCTCGACTCTTGAGCTCCCAGGAGCGAACGTTAGCCTGCTTGGAATAACTCTTGAGTTTCCGAAGGTCCAAAGGCAAGACATCCATCACCTCGAACCATCGAACCATGGGATGCACTAAAACCGTACTCGTCGTCAGATAACCGTTGGGAGAATCGATCAGTTGCCAACCGTACCGTCCTGCAAACGCTCGGCCTAGGCCCGCCGCCCGAAGGCTGGGATCGTAGTCGCCGACTAGGCGAGCAGGTTTCGATGCGATTGTCGCATTATACAAATTCGGCAATTCGGACTGAAGAAACGTTTCGTGAAACCAACCCTCCGATTCAAAACTCGAAGGCAAATCACGTTCGGACGTTTGCGCGGCAAACTGAAGGGCTCTTTCTTGGGAAGGGCGGTTCAACCGCATACTGGCTGTGATCGAATCGCGAGGCCATCGCTCCAGACCCCAATACCATCGCTGCTGGCGCACCGATCCGTCCCGAGCTAGGAAACGGACTGAGTCGGGGAGGCGTTCGATCTGTTCACCGATCGATTTCGGATCCACCCTTGTGCCGGGTGCCAGTTTGAGCGACATGCCGCTGCATCGTTCAAGCAGACTGGCGATGGTTGACCAGCCAGGAGACAGCCCTTCTAAACGTGTAGACCGTCTTCCATCCGCGCGCCGATCTGGGTCGATGTGCACGATTCCGCTGGCATCAATGGTCACCGCTTCCGCTGACGTTTCCAACACATTGATCTTACAGCCGTGCGACCTGGCGTTCTGCCGTACCAGCTCACACGCAATGGGGTCGCGATCGACCGCTGTGACCTCCAATCCTCGAGAAGCGATAGAAATCGAATCCGCACCAGCCCCACAGCAGATGTCCCAAACACGTCCGACCCTAGGCAGATCCAAAGCGGTTTCACGCGAGATCCACTCGTCGCTCGACTGCTCCAATAGTTGTCGCGTCCAAAACCATTTGGCCGGATCGCTTACTTTACGCTTCGCGCTTTCCACAAGATCGAACTGCTCCATCAGTAGCGAGGCTTGCTGCACCGGCAACACCGTACGCAATCTCCTCAGCAAGACATCCGATCCCGAAGCCGGCTCCGAATGAAGCTGTTGCCAATGTTGGTTGGCAGCGGAAGTGGCCAGCCAGCGATAGTCTTCCACTTGAAACATAATTTTTTTTGACGAGCAGCAAACGGAAATTTATCATCGAATGCGACACGCAAGCTAGCGGTATGTCAAACTCAAGAATTTGGGTTCAGGACACCACACGAAGCGTGATGGATACCTACTCATCACGTTCCGCGTGCTACTCTGCCCCCCTTAACCCTCACTTATACAACCACACTCGCGTCGATGATTTCGTCGGCAGCATTGCCCCCAAATGCAGGCCGCCCGCCGCGTGAAACAAAAATGTCGTGCAGCTGGGCTGTTGCATCCGCTGCCATCAAATACATCAGCGGTACAACCACAAGGAGTCCAACGCAAAACAATAAGAGTCCAATAGCTCCGAAGACGAAGAAAACAAACGTATAGATCAACCCAACCACAATCGAGGTTACGGTCATTTTAGAGACATAGGAGGAAAGCCACGCAATGTCTGCTCCCTTCATGAAGTCATTCCCTAGCGCAGAGTGGATCATAGAAGCCGTCATGATGACCATCACGAAAACTGCCAGAGCAATCGAGACGCCGCCGCCCACGATAGCCACGATCATTCCAGCTACATCTTGGCCGCCGCCCATCAGCATTCTGAATAGGAAGAGCGTGATCAATGCAGGCACCCCCACGATGAAGTACAAAGCCATGTTCCAGATAAGGTTCCACAGGAATGGCCACAATCCTCTCAGCAGATAGTCGGTCAACTTTTCTGCTTTAAAGTCGGGCCAGTCATCGCTCCTCCCCCCGCTGCGAGCCTCAGCCACCTCCGCCATGTAACCGAAAGCAACGATGCCCCCGACCATGACGATGCCAGCTAGCTGGCATAAAAACATCCAGACTAGATTCATGACCCAATTGGGACTCTTGAACGGGGACTGAATCATTCTCATGGTGTCGAAACGCGTTACCGGTCGATAGAACCCCTCGGGGTAGATTGAAGCGCTACCCAGGTCGGGCATCGCGTTGGTCGCATTTGCGTTTGGAGATGCGAACGGGTCCATGGAATTCACGATCTGAGTCTCGTTGTTGAATGGGGCTTTATGGTCTGGGGTATGGAATCGCTAGGCAGCCGGCATCTTCGACTCGGGTGGAGGGTACTCATCCGTCGAAACGCGCCGTGTGGCAGGCTTTGGACGCCTAGCCCTGACCACTTCCAACGCTATGCAATAGTCAAGATTCGGACGAAAAATTGCGAGCAAAGCGAGCGGAACAAACCAGGCCATGTACAGGCCTCCGCCGAAGCCGTGCCAAAATTGAGTTGCGGCCATGATGGCAGAAGAGCAACTCAGAAGGGTAGCCAAGTTCTTTTGAGCTGGCCAGAAAACGAACGACATGCTGAGCAAGGCGAACACGACGATGAGAGGGATACGCATGACAGGGTACCAGCCTAGCCCCCAAATCCCATCCATCCCGTTCATCGCCACTTGCTTGACGCCGAACATGTAACTCAAGTCCTGGAATAGATTGTTTGGATGCAAAAAAACCATGGCGAGCACCAGCGCTGAGATTGAAACGGCGAATCCCCCAGCAAACCTGCGGATTCCGCGTTGCCAATAGAAACTGCACCAAAGTGGTAGCAAGGAAAAAGGATAATAAACTACCCCCGCCGCACAGCCCAAAAAAAGCCCAGCGACGAAAGGCTGACGGTACATCAGCATCGCTAACAATAGCAACGCGCTTGGAACGACGTGGTCCACCCGACCAGTCATGTGGGCCGTATAGGGCAGAAGCAAGTAAAACGTGGCCGCGCCCACCCCCGTTTTAAAATTGCCAAAGTGCCAATATCCGATCGCCAAAATACAAAACACCAAGGTCAAGTTTGCACCGATCGCGAGTATCCGTGCCAGTCTCAATGCCCTGCCTCCCCGGATGCTAGCGCCCGACTCTTCTGCATTGAGCGGAATCTGAGGCGTCGTCGCAATCTGTGGCAAAACGCTCAACAGAACGTAGCCAGGTCCCATCTCCGGGCTGCTTCGACGCTGCTCCACCGGACTACTGGTCGCCACATTCACCATCAAGTAAACGAGCAACGATGTTCCTAAAAACAACATCCCACCACTGCTCAAATTCGGATCTAACAACGGGCGCCTTACAATGGTGGTGTCAAGCAACATTCGCGTCACCATCAACCCAGCGCAAACCAGCAACCAAACAAAGCCCCAATAAAGCAATTTTTCCGGCGGCCACGACGAATCTGTCCCCTCAGGGACTGCAGCCGGGAAAGTTACAACTGCCCCCACAATCTCAGAAGATGCAAGCCGAAACGCCTTTTGACGCCCCTCGTAGACCATCATCATGCCGGGCGTAAAGGCGAGCACCAACAGAATATCCAAGTTTCGGAGCGACCAAAACCTATGAAACATTAGGAAAAGACCTACCACAAGCAGTGTGGATAGGAATACCCAGATGGGTGGCTCGAGCCTAACGTAATGAAAAAGGAACTGGCTCATGGAATGCTTGGGCGCTATGGCTCAGCGGATTTGCAAAAACTACCTGGAAAAACGAAGAACCTAATGTTTTTTAAGAAAAAGTACAAGAGCGGGCAGTCTCGACGAATGTGGCTGACTGTGGCGATGCTCATCCGCTAATGCGGGAAAAAGTACCCTCTGCAAAAAATGGCTCGAAACGACCGAGAGTCACGGCTCATTTGCTCACAAAATGTTTGCGGTGGTTCGGATAGATCGCCGCGTATCTCGGTATCCCACAGCTCAGGATGAACTTGCGTTTTACACGCACGACATGAACGGCCGCTTCATGTACCTAAGCAAATCGGCGGAACGTGTGCTCAATCATAATCCCGCCCGATGGCTCGAACGCCCTTTCTGGGACGCGCTTACCGACAATCCATGCAACGATCACATTCGATCCTGTGAATGGAAAAGCCAATCGGAGCCCTCAGTCGCCGGTCGCATTTGCGAGATCTTCGATCGGGACGGACAACGCGTGCGTCTCAAGTATTGGAGCGTCCACGTGCTGCACGAGGGTGTACCGATCGGTCTGACCGGGATTGTCCGACGACTGCAAGACTGCAGCCACGGGGCCACCGAACTGTCCGAAGTCGACGAAAAGGAATTGATGGCCAAGGTCGCGACCCTCTCGGATGTGGAGGAGCGAGTGATCGAGCTAGTTATCGATGGCACTATGAACAAGAAGATGGCCGTCATTCTGGATGTTGCAGTTCGGACCATCGAATCGCGCCGAGCCCGGGCTATGGCCAAACTGAAAACCCGAACTCTGTCGGAGCTTGTACAATTGTGGTTGCATGTGCGACGCATTCGCGCTCGCAACAAAAGCACGAACGACAATACTCTCTAAGAGCCTAACTGATGAAAAGTTTTCGTGTCGTCGATTCCCATACCGGCGGCGAGCCGACCCGCACGATTATCGAGGGAGGACCTGTACTAAAAGGCGAATCGATCGCCGATCAGATTCGTGACATGCAGGAAAATCACGACGGGTTCCGCAGAGCCATCGTCAATGAACCGCGTGGGTCCGAGGTGATGGTGGGAGCCTGTTTGGTCCCAGCCCGCGACCCAGCTCATCTCGCCGGAATCATCTTTTTTAACAACGTTGGCTACCTCGGAATGTGCGGTCATGGGACCATCGGAGTGGTTGCAACTCTTCTGTTCTTGGGCAAACTTTCTCCGGGCACCCATCGATTCGAGACCGTGGCTGGGGTTGTCGGTGCCACCCTTTTGGAGGACTGCTCCGTCACCTTGGAAAGTGTGCCAAGCTACCGGACTCAAACCGAGTTTCCCATCCACCTCGACGATGTCGGATATTTTTTGGCTGACATCGCTTACGGCGGAAACTGGTTTTGCCTAGTTCAGTCCCCGATGCCAGAATTGCTCGATCAGCCGATCTCCGAACTGCTCATGATCGCATCTCGCATTCTGAAGCTCTGTCAAATACGATTCCCAATGGTGGATCATGTGGAGATCTTTGGACCCGCCAGAACGCCGGGTGCAGATTCTAGGAGTTTCGTATTGTGTCCGGGCGGCATGTACGACCGCTCTCCATGCGGCACCGGGACCAGTGCGAAACTCGCCTGCTTGGCTGCCTCGGGAAAGCTCGAACCAGGTCAGAGCTGGGTTCAAGAGAGCATTATCGGAAGTCGGTTCGTTGGGAGCTACCGATGGATAGAACCAGCCCGCGATCGCATCGTCCCCTCGATCACAGGCCGGGCGTTCGTCAATGCTGACTCCAAGATCATTATCGATGAACAGGACCCCTTCGCGTGGGGCCTACCAACGCTGAAGAGCCTGTGAGGTTCGCAGGATTTCACTGGCTTCGTCGCTCAATCCATATTGATTGGACGGTTGATTCAACTCAAGGAACAAGATGTACTTCGAGTGGTCTGCGCCCGCATAAATGATAGGTGCAGGTGCAACATGCATCACACTGGTAATGCGGTTGTTCCATCGCGAGGTAAAGAGCCGGCCACCCAAGCTCTGTTCGGGTTGGAGTTGGTAGTACTGGACCATCAAGTTCGCTAACTGTGTCGGGTCACCCGTCAGTCCATGCAAGTTGATACGTTTGAGAGATTGGCTTGCATCAAAGAAGTAGGTTAAAGTCCCGGCGATGTCGCGGGACTGAGTCCCGGTAATCAAAGGTACGCGAATCCCATCCATCTGGACATTGGAGGTAACCGTGGTCACTCGAGCAAATCTCTGTGGCAACCAGCCAGGCACGATGTCGAACCGCAAAACTTCTCGCAAATCCGTTACATTCCCACCCCCGAGACTGGCACCAGGCTGTTGTTGTATCTGGTTCAATGTGGGAGTTCCGACGGTGTAATCCCATAGCTGGTGGGTAGTGCCCGGTATCGTTGCCGAAGGACCAACCCTGGTTTCCAGCGTAGGGCTTGGCATGGGAATCGGGTGGTTGGTTGCAGGTCCAACCGTTACCGGCCCGTAGGTCGCAGGCCCATACACTGTTGGGATGATTTGGCCGCTTGGTAAGCTTCCAGGATTCTGGTAAGCGGGTTGGTAAGGTGCGACACTCCCCCCATTCCAATCGATTGCTTGGGTTCCGTTGGCCGCCATGAGAGCGACTGGATCGGTGTTCGTACCGGAGGCTGCAACGTTGGAATTGCTCGCCACCATGTGGGACGCTTGCCCGACCAAGCTGCGCCGGATCTGCGTTCCGATATCGGTTTCAAAGGCAGCATAAGGGCCGCCTACCGCCGCGCCTAAAATAGTCGCGATACCTATCGGCTTCTGAATGAAGTTGGAGAGCATGGTATGTGCATCGTCCGGCAGTGAAGCAGGACCCCGGTGGAGTGATGACCGAACACCTCCATGTGCGCTAAAAAAAGACTCCGCAGGGAATCCTTATTGGAAATCGTCCCCCCGCTTTACCTACTTGAATGCCCTTTCCAAAAAATCGAAAGGACTCGAAAGAAAGGTTGGGTTCGATGCGTTGCATGGGTTTTGAGCACGCACGGACCACTCCGCTACGCTTGGACGCGATCCAATCTATTCCAATGGAAACCTGGAGTCGAGGCAGCCAACATCCAGGGACGTTTGTCCAACGAGAGTTTCGATGCATTTGGCACGGCTGGCTTGTTCCCCTGCGTTTAGCGATCTAGCGATTACCCGCAACGGATGGATGCCTTCTTCTTCGAATCTTAACATCTACAGCGCCCGCAGGCGTAGAGTTTATCCGCCAAGACTGGTATCACAATGCGATTTTAAGGTGTTCGACCGCATTGCCGTTTGGTTTTCAAAGAAAGAAAATCGTGTTTGGACTCGATCCCGGACTCTCGATCTTATTGTTTCTGTGTCTTTTATGCGTTTGCGCTTTCGAGTTTATCAATGGCTTTCACGATACGGCCAACGCCGTCGCGACAGTCATTTATACGAACTCACTCAAGCCGTGGAGGGCGGTGCTGCTGTCGGGTGTTCTCAATGGAGTGGGGGTCTTTGTCGGAGGAACGGCCGTGGCGATGGGAATCATCAACATGCTTCCGGTCGAGACGTTGGTGGATCAAAACATCTTCCACAGTTTGAGTATGGTGGCGGCCATCCTCATAACTGCTATAGCATGGAATCTCGGCACGTGGTTGCTCGCAATCCCGTCGTCCAGTTCGCATACTCTGGTCGGCTCGATCATCGGCGTAGGGATCGCATACAGTTTGTTGCCAGGGTCTGGTGAAGCTGCCGTCAATTGGCAAAAAGCAGGTGAGGTCGGATTGTCCCTGCTGATCTCGCCTCTCTTTGGCTTCGTCTTGGCGATGACCTTAGTGAGTCTGCTGGCCACGTTTTTTTCACACAAAAAGGAATTGTTTGTATCGCCGGATGGAGATGCTCCGCCACCTTGGTGGATTCGCGGGATCCTGGTCGCAACATGCGGTCTAGTCTCTTTTTCTCACGGTTCCAATGATGGGCAAAAAGGGATCGGCCTGATGATGTTGATTTTGATCGGGATCATCCCTGCGAAGTTCGCGTTGGACGATTCTATTTCAGGCCAAGAAGTGGCGAGCACAATCGCAAAGGTCCAAACACAATTGGACGACGCACAAATGACAGTTCAAGATCCTATCGTGCAGAAAGATTTGGAAAAGCTGGCAATACCCATCGCCGAACTGACAAGCCTAGCCGCCCAACTACCCGATTCCGGAACCTTGGGTGAAAATAGCTTTCTCATTCGAAAAAACATCCTGTTGCTCCAAAACGCGATGAAGAGCGTCAAGGGTGCTAGGAAATCGGCTGAATCCAGTGAGGTCAAACGGATTTCCGATAGCATGGATAAACTGAAACGACTTACGGACTACGCCCCTTTTTGGGTCGTTGTTTTGATCGCCCTGTCCCTCGGACTTGGGACGATGATAGGTTGGAAACGGATCGTCGTCACCATCGGAGAGAAGATTGGAAAAACGCATTTAACTTATGCTCAAGGAGCGTCGGCTGAGATCGTGGCTGCCAGCACCATCGCCGCATCGACCTACCTCGGGCTTCCGGTGAGTACCACTCACGTTTTGTCCTCTGGAATTGCGGGCGCTATGTACTCGTCGGGTGGTACCGAAAATCTAGATCGAGGCACAATTACCAAGATTTTTCTGGCTTGGGTGCTAACTCTCCCTGTTTGTCTTACGATGTCTGGGACTCTGTTCCTTCTATTCCGATACGCCTTCGGCTAGTTCCTTCCAGACCGATGGGTTCCTGCATGCGACGATACCAAAAAGACCTTCTGCTTCTAACACTGGCAGCCTGTGTCCTCGTGGTTGGACTTTTCTTTTGGAATCGCAACGCTCGCCGGCCGTTAGCGAGAACATTGAGAATGACTGCGGGGGACGCGACTGGACTGAGACATCGCCTCGCACAGGAGTTTGCTCGCGAGGCGGAAGCCCAAGGAATCCGAATCGACTTGTCAGCCACCGAAGGTTCTGAAGTTGCACTTGAGAAACTGGAGGCTGGAGAGTTCGACATCGCGATGGTTCAAGGTGGCATTGCAACGAGTGCCAACTCACCCGTTCGACAAATTTCGCCATTGCATATCGAGCCTCTGCACCTCTTGGTCAAGCCGGAACTCTACGCAACCGTGCTCGAGGGCGGACTGTCAAAGCTGGCAGGGCACAAAATCAATCTCGGGGCCAAGGGAAGTGGGACAGCCGTGCTCGCCCATGAAGTACTCCACTTCGCCGGTCTTTCGCCAAGTACTTCCGAGGACGCATCCGGTTACGTGACGAACTCGCAAGCCTACTCGGATCTGATCGATGCCCAATTGCAGGATTTACCCGAGGCTGTCTTTACGGTTTCGACCCTCCCTTCGCCCATCGCAGACGCTCTCGTGGAAAAGCATGGTTTTCGGCTGATCCCATTGGCGTTTGGAGACGCATTTGCAATCGAAGCTACTTCGGAACTTGGGAAATCTGTCCCGTTGGGAGCAATCGACAAGCAGCACGTCTTTACAACTTCTATTCCCCCCTTCACCTATTCGTTGAATCGAAACGAACCCTCCACCACCTTGACGACCTTGGGAACACGATTGCTATTAGTTGCAAACAAGGATGTTCCAGGGGAAAGTGTAAAGCAGCTGCTCGACTTTTTGTTTCGATCGAACTTGGTCAAGGTAGCCAGGCCCGCTCTCGACGCTAGCCTGCTCGATCTACCCTCGGAGTATCCGATGCATGTCGGTGCAGAATCGTTCCGGCAGCGAAACAAACCCATTATCGCCGGCGATGCCATCGACTATTTAGAGAAAGTGCTAGCGATCGCAGCCACAGTCGCGGGGGGCACTTTCTTCTTAGTGCAGTGGTACATCGGGTCGAATCGAAAACGGCGCGAGTCCAGTCTGGCTAGGTATATGGAGCGGGTAATTGCGATCGAACGAGAATCGATGCGCATCGAACTGGCGGCTCAGTTGGATCTGGCATCCCTGATACGCCTGCAGCGAGAATTGGCGGAACTCAAGGCAGAAGCGGTTACCCGATTTGCAGCTGGAAAATTGGAAGGTGTCGGGATGATTAACGGTTTTTTGGGGCTGGTCAATGACACTCGGGACCAAATGACACGTCTCATTCTCCATCAACGCGAAAACATTGAACAACTAGCAGCCCAACAACACACCAAGCCAGGCGAAGTGTGGCTTGAACAATCCCACCATTCCCTTCCGGATACAATGGATTGATTCCCCTATTCCTTAGCTTCCATCATCAGGTCCAACATGACAACGCCACAGCGCCAGATGCCCATAGGTGGCGTGATTCACACCTACCAAAAATACAATCCGACCGAATTCCCAAGCCCGACGGCCGAGGCACCCGATTTGGTCTCGGGCGCTTTCGAACACGCCCTAGCCTATGGAAAATATCGCGAATTGACCGAAGAGGAATTGGCCCGAGCGATCAAGATCGATCCCAGCCAAATCAGCGGGCTCGGCCCCAGTATCGACATGCTGACGGCCATGCTGGAAAATCGTAAAAAGAAAATTCTCGAAACCTACCAAACCGATGGCCTCGATAAAAAGGCAGACGATCGATTCGAAAAGCTTTCGAAACGCGCTAACCCCCCAGCCAAACTCAAAGGCGACTTCCACAAAGCCGTCCACTCCAAACAAATCTATCTGCTGGAACAAGTCTGGTATCGCTCCGATCGCGAGTCTCCCGATTTCGCCGCCCAAGTCTTGCACGTGATGGAGTCCCTCGGCGACAAGTACCAAATCGACGAACTCATTAGCAAGTACAAGTTTACGGGGCATCAAAAGATGGACATCCCGCAAGCGATCGAGATAAAAAA
>Ga0105049_10008747_pt1 | contig 11703 bp, 9 predicted proteins | sample MAT06_FD_78087 | JGI IMG/M metagenome (GOLD analysis project Ga0105049, IMG submission 78087) | Freshwater microbial communities from Lake Fryxell liftoff mats and glacier meltwater in Antarctica - MAT-06 | ecosystem: Environmental > Aquatic > Freshwater > Ice > Liftoff microbial mat | place...
GCAGCACGTTGAGGAACTGCGGAAGTTCGTCGAGCTGAAAATCGCGGAGAATTCTTCCGACTCGTGTGAGCCGGGGGTCATCGGGAATGAAAAACTGCGGGCCGTCGGCCTTGTTGGCGCTGGTCAACTCGGCCTTCATTGCATCGGCGTTGCGCCGCATCGATCGGAACTTAAAGCAGCCGAAGCGGCGACCGCCAACGGTCTCACGTTGATGGCTGAAGAACACCGGGCCGCGATCTTCGAGAAAAATGGCCAGTGCGATGAACGGATAGAGCGGAAGCGTGAGCGCCAGGACCACGATCGAGAAGAGGATGTCGAAAGCCCGCTTGAACGGGCGACGAGCAATCCGCGGGGTTTGCAGGCGCGCGAGCGACTCGTTGATGGGTTCAAGACGTATCCACTCAACCGGTGCGGGGCTTGGCCTGGCTTCGGGCTTGTCCCACAGCACGGCCGGGCCGACGGCGGCTCCGGAATCGGGAAGTGCGCGGCCGCTGCCGAGCCAGAGCGGGCCACGGGCGTTGGCTGGAACGGCTATCTTGCCAGCACCGTTCCAGGCCCAAATCTGGTCGCCGATCGACGTCAGGCCGTCGATGGTGGCGTCAGGACGCCGCCAACGCCGAACAATCTCGCGGACGAACGTGTTCATTTGTTCGTTCGAGCCGGTGTTGAAGACGCGCCCGCGGAGCGAGGTCGCATACCGGGCCGAGGGGCGGATGGTGCGCCGCAGACGGGTCCAACCTTCCTGGGCATCGGGCGCGGCCTGCCAAATGCGGGCCACTTCGGGATCGATCGTGAGGCCGACGCGAGTGGTCCGGGCACGGGTGCCCTCATAGATACGTTCAATGCCGATGAACCGGCCTGTCGCGTCGGCCTTCACGCGCTCGCTGTACTCGCCTTGACGCGAGTCGGTGATCCGCAGCGCCATAAGGTCTGGCGCGAGCCACGTCATGGTGTCGAGCAATGGCGCGGGACGGAAAATCGTGAGGATGGCCGGATCGATGAGCAAGTAAAGCTCGGCGCTCGGGACGATCGCCGACGGCGCGCCGGGCCGAACCACTTGCACGCCGCGCGAGGCCCAGAAGCGATCATGCAGTTCGGCGGGCGAAAGGCCCCAGATTGTTGAGTCGGAGAGCATGGTGTAGATCAGCGATGGATGTCCGATTCGACGTGACGAGCGAGCGGATCGGTCGTCGCAATGGCGGTGTTCGGAACGGCGCCCGGGCGTGGCACGTGCTTCTCGCCTTCACGCAGCGAGCGGAATGAGTTGCTCATGGTCGAGCGAGCGAAGTCCGTCGTATGGGCCCGATTAAAGACCATGCCCACGACAAGCCCGCCAAGGAGCTGAATATGTTTGAGCGCTTCCTGCACGCGCGAGGCGTGCTGGCCCCGGCCGACGACCAGGATGACTCCGTCGGCGACGGAGGCGGCGAGATTGACCTCGAGGCTTCCGAGCGCCGGGCCGGTGTCGATGAGGATCGAGTCATACGTGTCGCGGTAACGATCAACGAGGCTTGCGATCGCCTTGCGAGAGATACGGCTGATATTGCGGGCATCATCCCGGCCCGCAGGGATCAGGTCGAGGCCAGGGACAGCGGTCGCAACGATCTGGCACTCGCCGTTGCCATTCACGAGCGTGTCGCCGAGGCCAAGGCTCCGCGTGGCGCCGAGCCGTGAAGTGAGACCGCAACCCACAAGATCGAAGTCGATAACCAACGTCCGCGCGCCAGAGGCCGTGAACGACATCGCCAACGAGAGTGTGAGACTGGTCTTGCCATCTCCGGCCGTCGGACTGGTGACGACGTAGACCTTGCGACGGCCATCGTTCATTTGCAGGAGTGACCGGATGTGGTGAACGCAGTGAACGGCGGCCGCATTCTCCTCAGGATCACCGACATCGGAACCGGTGGGAAGTTCAGGGAGGATTCCCAGCATGGGAACGGCGCTTGCGGCATCGCGAGCCTGATCGGCGTATCGGAATCGGCGATCGATCAGGCCCAGAAGAAGCAGCAGGGCGAAGGGGATGCCGGTGCCGAGGACGAAGCCGACAGCGGCCATCTTTGGACGGGAGTCGACATTTGGAGTGCCGGGCGGCGACTCTGGCAGGAAGCTTTCGATGCGACCGCCACCGACGCTGTCAACCGATTTTGCTTCGGTCGTTACCTCGTCGAGTCGACGGAGCACACCCGCGAGATCGGCATCGACGGTCGCCATTTCCTGGCGGTGAACCTCAACCTCGCCCTTGCGGCGTTTGATATTGTCGGTTTTGGCGCGGACCGCATCGACCTGCTGGCTCAGGCGGCGAAACTCGTCCTTCAACTGCTCATCGGTGACGCCGGCCCCGGCCAAAGCGGCGGCCCCGTTGTTCACGCCGGGCACATTGGCAAATCGAAGTCGGATATTCTCTTTTTTGCCCTTGATGATTTCGATATCCGCGGTCGCGATCATGACGGCTTTGGCTTTCGGCCCTTGGCCACCGGCGGCGAGGCGGGCGAGGTCCCGTTCCGTTCGGGTCTGGTCGGCCAAAAGGCCCGCCATCTCAGGGTCGATCCTGGCGATTTCGTCGTCGGTCATCGGCTTGGGAGGAGGGGGCGGAGCCGGATCAACATTCGGCGCCGGAAGTGGAGCGGCCACCGCATCGATAACTGTCTTGGGGTCAATTCCACGATCAACGAGCTTGGCGGCTTTCTCCGCCAGCCGGATTTCAAGGGTGATCAACTCGTTGAGCGCTGCTTCCTGGAGCCGAGTGAGATCGTCGGCCGGGAACTCCTCCAGGATGGCTTGGATCTTCCGTTGAATTTCGCGCCGTTTCGTCTCCTGTGTTGTGCGTTTTTCGTTCAGGGCGTTGACGGTCGCCTCGCGCTCACGCTTCTCCCTCGAAACGCCGTGGATCTCTTCATAAGCCCTGACGATCTCCTTCAGAGCGACGAAGGCCGCATTGGCATTCTCATCGACAAACGTAACCGTGATGAGCTGCTGGGACTCGCGGCCGGGAATCACGCGCAGGCTTCGTCGAAACTCGAGCTCGGCCTCTGCACCGACGGGGCGTCCGAGTTTACGCCAGGCATCGCTTTCTCGAGCCTTGGCAAGCACCCGCTCCTGCTGCATCAAGGCCGCTTGCGTGCTCACGTAGCTCGAGAACATCGGCATCACCGACGAAGATTCGGTGGTGAACTGGATCTTGGGAAGTACCGGCTGAACTTGAATAGTTCCCTCGGCCTGATACTTGGGCACCTGCGAAAAATACCCACCCGCCGCGCCGCCAATGGCGCCGATCGAAGCCAGAACGCCGAGGATCACGTAGCGTCCACGCAGCAACCGATGCAGCAGCACGGCAAGGTTCTGACGATGCTGATCGTCTTGGTCACCGCTCGGCCGCGTGCTCACGTGCAGCGGCGTCGAAGAACGGAGCGGCGTATCGCTGGTGGCAACAGGACTGATCGGAAAGTCCGTCATCGCGACCTCCATTTGTTGTCGGAGAGCAGCCCGATGACCGCGTCCAGCGGTCCGAGCAGTTCGGCAACAATGGCCTGTTCGCGTTCAATCGGTCGCTGGCCATCCAGCACCACCTGAAACTGGGCCGCACCGAATGGCCGCGCCGTGTAGTCTTCGGCGGAGGCACGCACCGACTTCATGTCCGTCGGCAGACCCTGTCCGGGGATCGCGAAGAAGTTGTAGACCACCAGCCGCCGGTCACGATCGAACGACTCGCGGCGAAAGTTGTAGCGAATCATGTTGACGGGGCGAGAGCCAACCGTAACCGCCACTTGTTGTTGCGGACCGTCTTCGACCCACCCTTGACCCGGGTAGCAAATCGGCGGGTAGTGGCCGCCCATATCGCGGGTGTCCTTGCACTGAACCAGCACCAGGCTCGCTCGCTCACCCGTGCTGGTGTTCTTGTACGAGCGTGAAAGCAGCGCGTTGGGCTTCAGGAGCGACTGTGCCGCCTGCGGCACCGGCACCTCCACGCCTTCCCAAACACCGAACTTGATTGGTAAAGCCTTGATCATTTCTGCCGCGGCGGTGTGGAACGGCTCGGCATCGGCCGGGGTGGGCCGGCGATTGACCTCCCACGCCATCGCCATCGTGCAGGCGAAGGCAAGCACGAGGGGAAGGTAACCCGCGATTCGAGAACGCACATTCTTCATTGATACGCCAGATTGAACTTTGCGACTGGCACCATGGCCCAGCGCATCAGAGAGGTCACGCAGAGAAGGACGCCAAACGCGAGAGGGACCATGAGCCATCCGCTCACGTCGTGGAACGTGTCGGCTGTGGACTTGCTTGCGTAGCCGTACAGCAAAACCGTGGGGATCAGGCGAACCACATTGCAGACGAGGGCCGCAAGCGGGCTGGCGAGGAGCACGATGACTCTTGCATAGGTCTTGAGCGGTGTTCCGAAGGCGAACGCAAAGGAGACGAGGATGAGCGCCAGCACCATGCGCATGCCGTTGCAGGCCTCGGCTACGGCGATGTCTTGTCCGTTGAGCGTGAGGAGGTTCATGGATCGCTCGATGGGCACACCGAAGGTTTCAAGGACGACCTGGGTGACCCACGCACTGGCCGTTTGAAGTGGACCTGAGATCAACGCGCGGGCACCGCCCGGCATCGGTACCGCAAATGCCAGAACGGCAAATGCTGGAAACAGCTTGAAGAGCGTGTTAACGCCCAGGCCAACGATGAGCGCCCCCACCAGCACCACCACGGCGCCGGCGTGCCAGCAGGATTGCCATGCGTGGTGGTAGCCAAACCACGACATGAACCCGCCGATGGCCATGATGGCGGGGCCGACCAACGTGCCGCTCGGTCGCAGCCGGCGGAGTCGGCCGCGCCGAATCCAGGCCATCCAGATCGCCACGATCGGAACAAGTACGACGTGACTCTGTTCTTCGTCGCCCCGCACGATGGCGATGATGTCGGCCCATGCGTCCCACATTGCCCAGGTGCTGATTCCAAGGAGGCCCAGCCAAAGCAGCAACACCGCCTTGTTATTGAAGACCGAGCCACCGGCAGGCCGGCCAAACTCCGCGGTCGAGAACTCGCCCCGCGTGGCGCGGGCCGTCGTGCCGATAAGCTCTGGGGTCACATTCGCGGATGTCATTTGTTCTGCTCACCCAAAGGCAACAGCTCGTCGAAGGACTCTGCGCCGGGCGCAACCGTGCCACCCGGGCCGACGAGCGATCGCACCACATTGGCCCTGGCCCCCACGCGACCGCCACTGAGAACGATTGTGTCGTGGAGCTTCGCCGAGGCATCCACGGTCGCCCCGTCTTCGGTGACAGTGAATGTACACATCCAATCCTCTGCGGGAACGGCGTCAACCCCAGCCTGACTGGCGGCGTAGGCACGAAGCGCCGCGTGATAGCTCGCCAGCGAGCGAATCGCTACCGGGGCGGCTGCTGAATCACGAAGCACGCGAATCTTGAACTGAGCGGCGAGGTTCGGCAGAGCTTGTTCTTTGAGGTCCACAAAGCCGCGCGCCGGCAAGCCGACCAGCGTTCCGCAGCGGATCAGGAACGTTCCTGTCGGGCGGTTGTCGGCGTCGCAGTGAATCACGATGTCGTCATTGAATGACGCCATGTGCTCGAAGATCACAAACAGCGACGCGCGCGGGAGCGAATGGCCCGAGGCGACGAGGAAGCATGCGTTGCCGTCGTGCTCGAGCGCCAGATCGCGGAGGGCGCCACCTGAACCGCGTGGTTCTTCCGAGTCAAGTCGAACCGAGACGCCGGCACTGCCGGCGATACTCTGGGGATTGCCCGCGATGGCGTTGGCCGTGATGACGAGCGGAAGATCGGGACGGCTTAGTTCACGCCGCAGCTCGGCCATCCGGCGCAGCCATTCGGCACCCAAGGTGTGTCCGCGCGCGATCGGCAGGTCCAGGATCGGCCTCCCCGCGGCTCGGCGCAGTTCGGATAATCGCACAGCGCCGGCAAGCAACACCACGGCCGCGAGCGGCCGGACGGGCGAGGACCGGGCGGGTTGGGGCTTTTCTGTGGTCACTGTAAATGCAAACGGTTCTGTAGTGGGCCCGTCAGGTATCGACCGATTCACGCCGCGACATCCTCGAATCAAGCCCTTCGTTTCGCTTGAGCAAGCCTTTGACCGACGAGCACGCGAGCAGTTTGACGGCGAACGGCAAACCATCGACCAGATAACGCCGAGCCAGACGACGAGGCTCCTGCAGCAGTCGATGAATCCACTCAAGACCCGAACTCCTCATCCAATGCGGAGCACGGCCGACGTCCCCGGCGACGAAGCTAAAGGTTATGCCCACTCCGACAAACCAGGCATCTGGCAGCCGGGGTCGAAGCTGCTTGATGACCTGCTCCTGCTTGGGGCAGCCGAGTGCGACAAGCACAATGTCCGGCCGGGAGAGTTCCACGCGACCGATAAGTGCTGCGAGCGACGCCGGATCCTGTTCAAACCCGAGGGGCGGGCATTCAACGCCGGCAATTCGCAAACCAGCGTATCGGGCCGCCAGCAAGGAGACCGATTTCTCAGCCGTTCCGGGATTACCCCCCAGCATGAAAAGCGATAACCCGCGGGCCGCTGCGTGCTGCGCCACTTTATAGATCAGGTCGGAGCCCGCCGCGCGTTCCGGAAGAGGGGTGCGTTGGAGTCGGCTGGCCCAGACGAGCGGCATGCCGTCAGCGAGGCGCATGGTGGTCTCGTCGTAGAGCCGCCGGAATCCCGCATCGCGCGTCGCGCGTCGCAGAATATCAAGATTGGGCGTCACGACCCATCCGCCGCGGCCAGCAGCCGCCTCGGCCGCGATTTGTTGGGCCGCTTCGTCGAGCGTCAAGGCGTCAATCGGCACGCCGAGGAGCAAAATAGTGCGGTGCGCGGCCAAGTGACTTGAGTTCACGCCTTCACGATACGAGCACCAAGACCGCCCAGGCCCTTCAGAGCGTTTCGGGTATCGATAACGAGTCGTGCGTGGGTAGCGATGGCCCGGTAGTCAATGGCGGTGTGATTGGTGATGATGAGCACGCAGTCGAATGTCTTGAGCGACTCGGGCGTGAGCGGCACCGATTCCATCTCCCGCTTGTGCCGCCGCATGTGCGGGAAGCGCGGCACGAGCGGGTCGTGATATGCCACTTCTGCGCCGAGATCTTCAAGCAGATCGATGATCTCAGCGGCGGGTGTTTCACGCACGTCGTCAATGTCGGGTTTGTAGGCAAGGCCGACGACGAGGGTCTTCGCGCCCCGCACCGACTGCTTCTGATCGTTGAGCGCCGCCGCCGTTCGCTCAATCACAAACTCGGGCATGTGGGTGTTGATCTCGCCCGCCAGTTCGATGAACCGGGTCGGCTGTCCGACCTCCCGCGCCTTCCATGTGAGATAGAAAGGATCGATGGGAATGCAGTGGCCACCCAGGCCGGGCCCTGGGTAGAACGGCATGAAGCCGAAGGGCTTGGTCGCCGCCGCCTCGATGACTTCCCAAACGTCAATGCCCATGGCGCTGTAGAGCATCTTGAGCTCGTTCACCATGGCGATGTTGATCGCGCGAAACGTGTTCTCAAGAATCTTGGCGGCCTCGGCGACCTCGGCCGATGAGACAGTCACAACCTTGTCGATGGCCTTGGCATAGAGCGCCGTCGCGAGCGCGCCGGAAGCGGCGTCCAATCCGCCTACCAGCTTGGGCGTCGTCTTGGTGTTGTGGCTCTTGCGGCCCGGGTCTTCGCGCTCGGGCGAAAACGCGACGAAGAAATCCTTTCCGAGCTCAAGCGCTTCGGCCCCCTTGGGCCGCGCGGCGAGCATGGCCGGGAGCAGATCTTGGCGCGTGGTGCCCGGATAGCTTGTGGATTCAAGCACGATGAGTTGGCCGCGCCGCAGCGTCTTGCCAATCGCGCGGCCCGAGTTCGTCACGTAGCTGAGGTCTGGCTCGCGGTGTGCCCCGAGCGGCGTGGGCACACAGATGACGATTGCGTCTGGTTCAACCATGCGATCAAAGTCGGTGGTGCCGGCGAAGCGGTCACTCTTGCCGAGCGCGCTGGCCATTTCTGCGCCCAGATGCTTGAGGTAGTTCTCGCCTCGCGAAAGAGCTTCGATCTTTGAAGGATCAATGTCAAAGCCGAGGATGCGACAACCGGCCTGGTGGAGCGTGTAAGCGAGGGGGAGGCCGACGTAGCCGAGGCCGATGATGCCGATAAGGGCTGAGCCGTCGGCGAGTTTCTGTCGAAGTGAGCTTTCAACCGTCATGCGTTCTCCAAGAGTGAATCCAAGAGCGGACTGAACCGACAGCTGCGCTATCCGCTGATCGTCGTGCGAGTCGAGCGCCACACGGATGCCTGCCGCTTCGTTGCCCGCTCGGCCGCGGCGGCTTTCCCCCAAAGCAGGGCTTCCCATTGGTACCGCCTCAGGAATCGCCGGAACTCCAGATCGTCATACCGGGGCTTCCGCGTGAGCCATGCCTGCACAAAGCCCCACCAAATGGCCACCGCACCGATCAACACCGGCGGCTTGGCGATGCGATAGATCGAGCTTGCGGTGATGAAGGGGAAGCTCGTGCCCATAAAGTACTGACCAAAGCCGTGACGCTTTCGCCCGGTCCAAATGCCTTGGTGGCTCGAGCCCATGGGGCGAAGGTGAATGAACCGAAGCTCGGGATCATCAAAGCTTGCAGCGATCCAGCCGAGCATTCGGCATCGGTGGCAGTCGATACCGTCCCACATCACTTGGCGGACGAACCCGCCGATTTGCTTGAAGCACTCGACGCGGAAGAACTTGCTGGCCCCCACCGACACCTCGTCGCCAATCCCTTCACTTATCAGTTCACCGACAAACTCCGCGGCGACGTTCGAAGGGGCCGGGTAGTAGGCCTTGCCCGAGCATGTCCCCAGCCGCGGCTGCCCCTCCATCCGAATGATCAGCCCCTCGAAGTAGCGCGGCGGGAGCACGAGATCGAGGTCGAGCTTGCAGACAAAGTCGAGGTCATCGAGCTTGATGGTGTCGAGCCCGGCGTAGAACGCTTCTATGACGCCGGGCCCGACCGACCTGGAACCACGGTCCTTGCGAGTGACGACGCGAATCCAGTCGTGCTTGGCCGCATACTCGGCCAATATCGCGGGTGTTGAGTCGGTGGAGCCGTCATCGACGACCACAACGAGGGCCGGCCGCACCGTCTGCGCGATAAGGCTGTCGAGCGTCCGCCGCATGTACTTTTCTTCGTTGCGGCAGGGAGCGATGATGGCGTAGCGGGGGGCCACGGGAACAGAGGTCATGAGGCTTTTGTCGGCCCTGTCTTGCGAAGCACTTCTCGGTACCAGGCCAGCGTTTCCTTGAGCCCTTGTTCAACCGAGACAGCAGGCGAGTATCTGAGCGCACTCCGCGCGGCCGAAATATCAGAGCAGGAGTGCTTCACATCACCCGGCCGTGCCGGCAGGAACTTGGGCTCATCAGGGGCACCCACAATCCCCGCCATGAGCGACGCGAGCTCGCGAATTTTGATCTTCTCGCCGAGCCCGAGATTAAATACATCGGCCTTGGCCGGGCCAGCCCACTCCGCCGCCTTGATCAGCCCCTGAACAATGTTGGCCACCGGTACAAAGTCGCGCGTCTGCTGCCCGTCACCGAAGATCGTGATGGGTCGGCCCGAGAGCAGCGCATCGGCAAAGGCAGCGATGGCCGCGGCATACGCCGAACCCGCCGTTTGTCGCGGGCCAAAGACGTTGAAGAACCGAAGCGAAACCGCTTCAAGTCCGTGGCAGTGGTTCCACACCCGAAGCAACTGCTCACCCGCGGCTTTGCTCTGGGCGTATACCGAACAAGGAAGAATCGGTTGATCCTCAATCTTCGGCACAGTCTCACTGTCGCCGTAAACCGCCGCAGAGGATGCGAGCACAATCCGCCGCACATCGTTGCGCTGGCACGCCTCGAGCACGCGGAGAGTGCCCGTGCTATTGACCTCGTGACAAGCGAGTGGTTCCTTCACAGATCCGGGCGCAGAGACATACGCCGCGAGATGAAAGACGGTGTCAGCACCGCTCAGCCCGCGGTCGAGCGACGAATCATCGAGGATTGACCCATCAATGAACTCGATGCGCTCCCGCACACCGTTAAGATTGCGGATGTCACCGGTGCTCAGATTGTCGAGCACACGGACCCGAACGCCGCGGCCTACAAGGGCATCAGCCAGATGCGAGCCGATGAAGCCAGCGCCGCCGGTGATGCAAACGCAGGCTTGACGTGCGATGGTCATTTGTGTTCATTCACTCGATCGATCCCAACATACTTCTGGAACAACTCCAGCATCCCCTGTGCCGTGCCCGCGATGGAGTATTGCGAGCACACCCGCTCGCGCCCCGCGATGCCGTGGGTCCTGCAGAGATCAGGGTTCGCAGCATAGACGCGGATCGCATCGGCGAGCGATTCTGCGGAGCCTGCATCCACCAGGAGCCCGTTCACACCATGCTCAACGAGTTCGGGAATGCCGCCTACCCGCGTCGCGATTACGCCGAGCTCCTTGGCCATGGCTTCCATGAGCACGACTGGAACACCCTCCATGAAGCTGCTCACGACCATGACGTCGGCGCGGTCATAGTGCTGCTGAATCTCCTCCTGCGGCAACGGCCCGATCAGCCGCACCCGATCGGTCAGCCCGCGTGAACAGATCGCCTCCTTCAGGGCCTCCATGAGCGGGCCGTTACCGACCATGCTCAACTCGAAGCGCACGCCCTCGGCCGCGAGCTGCTTACAGGCTTCCATGAGCAGCGTGTAGCCCTTGATGGGGTGCAACCGCCCGACGGTGAGCAGCCGGAGGGGACCGGGCTGGCGGAGTGGCCGAGGTCGAAAGACTTCCGGGTCGATGCCGCAACGGACGATGTGCAGCCGTTCCCACGAGGCGGGTGCGGCCCAGTGCATGACCTGCGCCTTGCAGAAGTTGGAGATGCAACGGACGAACACCGCCCCCTCGACCTTTCGCGTTAAGGTCCAAGTATCGACATGGAAGAACTCCGCCGAGCCGTGGATCGATACGCTGTACTGAATTCTCTTATCGAACTTGCACGCCATCATCGCGATCGCCGCGCCATTGTTTGCCATATGCACATGAACATGCTCGATACCTTCAGCGACGAGCCGTCGCGCCAGCCGAATTCCTTGAATCACATACGCAACATGCCTGCATCGATACCCGAGCCCAGGTGGTGAGATTCGCTGCGAAGCCGCGAGCGCCCGAACGATACCAACCGGCGACGCCAATCCCCCTAACACGAAGTCCTTGAGAAGGGTCGCTGGGCCAGCCCGCAACACCACAGTCTCCTCCGCCGCAGACTGGTTCGAGTTCCCCATTCGGCCAGAAGCGTTTGCAGAACGAACACTGTACGTCCGAATCTTAACACCGCGCTCTCGCAAGGCCCGCACCTCTCGCTCGATGAAGGTGTGCGAGAGACTGGGATACTCCGAGTTGAGGTAGGCAATCGTCATGCTGACGATCTGGCGATCAACATCACGTGCCGCGATACTCAATGACTCGACCTTGGATCCGACGCGCCCGCCTAAATGCGTACTCGATAGCGCCTCGGAGTTCCGCGATCTTGCCGAGGCTGGAGAATACAGCGAGGAAGAACGTGAGCTCCCAGTCCCGTCGAACTCCTTGCTCGCGTATCCAAAGTCGCAATACATTAAGACACCAAAGAAATAAGATGGCTGCCGCGACAACCCACGTAAGGGGCAACCAACACCCCGCGATCAATGTTGCGA